>Ga0307380_10001404_pt1 | contig 35348 bp, 29 predicted proteins | sample UN3MG_FD_202239 | JGI IMG/M metagenome (GOLD analysis project Ga0307380, IMG submission 202239) | Soil microbial communities from Risofladan, Vaasa, Finland - UN-3 | ecosystem: Environmental > Terrestrial > Soil > Coastal area > Acid sulfate soil | place: Finland: Risofladan, Vaasa | collected...
AGATTATCCATTGAATACAAAGTAATAAGATATCCCATTGCTGCCTGTTCCCTTTCTATTGTACCATTTAAATCTCTAATAACCGAAGGTGAAAGTGTTTCGCCCGATTTAACACTAAACAGTACATCTTTTGTTATTGGCTGATCTTTTTCGTCATTATCCTTAACAAAAGATATACCGTCTATGCCTTGATCTCCGCCTTTCTTTTCATTGATTATTGCTCGGTTATCTGAAAAAGTAAGAATGGACCATTTTTCAAATTCTTTTCTAGTACGATCATCTTTCTTATGTGCTAGAGCTATTGCACTTTTCATATCACGGGGAATACCGTTTAATTCGATATTTTCTAAAATGCTACTGCCAAAATGTTCGCTAAGCCGCTTCAAAATTAGCGATATACTTTGATACGTTATATCCATTCCAATCCATCTACGCCTCAATCTTTCAGCAACGGCAATAGTTGTGCCGCATCCACAATAGGCATCTAAAACAATATCTCCCTCATTGCTGCTTGCTTTAATAATGCGTTCTAAAAGCGTTTCGGGTTTCTGTGTTGGGTAGCCGAGTCTTTCCCGCGCCATTGCATTAATTGAAGCAATTTTAAAAACATCTGATGGATGTCTAAATTGGCCTTTTGATCTCGTTGCACTTTCAATACCCGTTGCTATTCTTCTTAATACTTCATCGCTACGAGGCTCCATTACGTCTTTAGCATTAAAGATTACATCTTCTGATTTGGAATATCTGAAAATTACATCGTGCTTTCTTGAAAAATCATAGCGGGGTATTCCTCCCGTTTCATACCACCAAATTATCTCATTCCTAAAATCTCCGCCCCGACCACAAAATATTGAATCAATTATTAACTTCAAATAATGAGATGCTGTGGGATCACAATGCAGATAAAAACTCCCGATAGGCTTTAAAACTCTAAATATTTCTGCAATCCTAAGGGTCATACTAATGAGATACGATAATAGGCCTCCTTTTCTAAGAACCTTTAAAAATCCTTGCATAAGTTCCATGCTTTGTCTTGTAAAAACCCCGTTATGATTACTTATAATTTCAGCGAAGCCCTCCTCCGCCATATCGTCCCAAGTCCATGTATCTACAAAAGCTTGTGCCTGGGCTTTATCTTCTTCTCCAAGATTATTATAAATCTGATTGTAATTTCGCTTGGAATTAAATGGTGGGTCAATATAACACAAGTCTATGGTATCTTTTTCAATATATTTTCGGAGCACTTCAAGATTATCACCATAGTAGAGTTTATTTTGCCATTGTTCCATTTTATTCCTCCAATGCCAAAGGTATTTGTTCGTTAAGCTTGGGCAGCGCCCTTTGTACCATTCTATAAAACATACCCCAATTTGCAGATGCCCTTTCAAAACCTATCAACATATAAAGATGTTTTTGAAGCTCAGGATGTCCTATGTCCTCAGTAAGCCATTGTTGATGCTTTGATTTTCTTCTTCCTTTTTCATCTGGCGGATTAAGGTGATTTAATTCATCCAAAAGTCCAGGGGCCAATCGTTCATATACGAGATCATTAGTATATTTTCCTACAATACTTGGTCTATTTACCTTCATTCCCTTCCATTGCCAGCCTCTTAGCTTAAACATTAATTCGTAAAACTCATCTGGAAATCGCTTGGCCCATTTTGCTTGTTCCACTAAAAGATACTTATCAAGAATCTTTCGGAGAGCTATTTTGTCTCTTACTTCTTGATATCCAGTAACTTCGTCAATAAGTGAAATAAGACCAACTTGAGCAAATCCAGATTGTAATATTTCACACTGATAGGCAATTATTTTTTGTCTTTTCCCAACTAATAAACCTTCTCGTCGTCCTTCAAGTATGGTTCTACATATTTCGGATAATAATCTTGCATCATAGCCAACTATAGTTTTGCCTTCATCTTTTACCCTAATTGGTTCCAAGAGGGTCCTATCAAAAACCCTGTCAAATAATGGTTTGAGCGATTTTTGACCAAAAAAACGGTCCATCCTTTTTCCGGGAACTTGTCGCCCAGAAGAGGTTGTTTCTTCTGTTACTTTAAGTATAACTTGCAATCGTCTTGAAGCTAATAGCCTTTGCCCATCGTCAGTAACATAACAGGGAATATCTATGCCACTAATTAGTAAAGTTCCTTTATGTGTTACTTTTTTCATTTTATACCCCTAGTCCTTTTTGGATTGTGAAGTTGAAAAGATCATGATGTTTGCGGTAGTTATGTCGGTAGCAGAATTCAGTAATATAGCGGGGGAGATAGCGTAGACTGACTTTATGATATTGTCCCACTATCCCTCGCTTGAGAAGTGCCCAAAACGAGTCGATGGTATTGGTATGAATATCACCGTCAACGTACCAGACATTATGATTAATCGTCTTATGAGGCATCATCTGCTTGATTCGGATATAGCCCTTGAACTCATCGGTTATCAGGGTGGTATTGGTTATGTCAACGTTCCGGCGGACTAAATTTTGTAACTTGCGGGCCTGTAGTTGATCTTTGCGAACAATACGAGCTTTAATATTACCATTCCGCTCTACCATACCAAAAACGGGAATCTTTTTCGTGCCACGTCCGCGCTTTGGCTTTGGGCCGGGAGCGCCTTTTCTCGGTTTGCCGCCAATATAAGTTTCGTCAGCCTCAACGATACCATGAAGCATATTTCGTTGTTCTGGCTCAAACATTGCTTCTCGGATTTTCATTGAAATACGCCAGGCCGTATCTTTATTGACCTTTAAATCACGGGATAGTTGACGAGAAGAGATTCCTTTCTTAGCGTTAAGAATAAGGCAAACAGCAAGGAACCATTTTTGAAGCGGCAGGCGGGTATGGTGAAAGATAGTTCCAACGGTTACGCTGAAACTGGTATTGCAATTGTTACAATGATGGCGCTTTTCCTTTGGCATTGAAGTTGTATTAATTGACTGGCAATAAGGACAGCGGGATTTGTCTTTCCAGCGGGCTTGTTCAATATAGGACAAACAATCATCTTGGGCTGGAAAGAGTTTAAAAATCTCGACTAAGTTCATTTTTCTACCCCCTGTTAGGACAAGTTCTAATTTAATATAAGGGATAGAAAAGAAAAAGTCAATAGTTATTTACTACCTTTACTTGGGACATTCCGAAATAAATTTCAAATATTTTTGGTCAGTGTTTACCGGCGAAGGATAGTGCCGGCCCGCATGTTCTTAAATGGCTGGAAAGCCTGGCTGGAAAGATCCGGCTGTTCAAGCGCAGGGTGCGCTCAGAGCCCTGAGCCTACTTTTACGGTCAGGGAATCGCTGCGGCTGACGCCCATATTGTCGGTCACCATGTAAATCACAGTAAAAGTCCCCTGGATATTGAAAGCGCGGTTGCCGATCACGGAGACTGTATCTGCCGTAGCGTCGATTCCGCTTCCCGCCCCATAGTCCCATTTGCGTTTGGCTATCGAGCCGCCGGGATCGGAATCCAAAGCCATAAAGAATACACTGTCCCCGGCAGCGATCGACTGGTTGCCGATAGGGGAGATTATCTCGACATTTGGCGGATTGTTGGCAAGCACGGTCAATTTAATGGAGTCTGCGCCGACCCCGCCCGCCTCGTCAGTGACCGTATAAGTGATGGTGAATTTCCCTGCTGTGGTGAAGGTCTTGGGACCGGTGACTGAGGTCGTATCGTCCTTGGCCTGGACCCCGCTTCCCGCACCGAAACTCCAGCCGCGGCTCACTACCGCACCCTCCGGATCATAGTCGCTGGCCCTAAAGGCTATCGGGACCCAGGCCGCCAATGTAGTATCGGTAGAGGGATTTAATATGGTGGCAGTGGGGAGTACATTTTCTGCCACGGTGACAATCACTGAGTCTACTCCCTGGGCTCCACTATTATCCGTGACCATGTAGCGGACAATGAAACTTCCCACAGCTCCGAAAATTTTCGGGCCGGTCTCTCGAGTACTATCCGAATAAGCAGGCTCGATTCCGCTGCCTGCATCCCAGGTCCAAAGACGCTCGACCACTTCGCCGTCCGGATCCGAGTCGGTCGCCGTGAAACTGACCTCCGTTCCCCGGTAAATAGTCGTATCCCGGGAAGGAGACAGAATCTCGGCCACTGGCGGCGAAGGTCCAGCCAGGACAGTTACGACCACTGAATCGGCTGCCGACACACCCAGAAGATCTGTTACCCGATAGACAAGCTCGAATGTTCCGACCTGTGAAAATGTGCGCCAGCCTGGCCTGGCAAAAGAATCCACTCTGGATTCAAGACCGCTCCCCTCAGGGTAAAGCCAGCCGCGGCGCACTATCCTGACTGTAGTCTCGATATCCAAAGCTTCCAGGTAAAGGCTGTCGCCTTTATATAGAGTGGTATCGGAATGGGGTGAGATGATAGCCGCGACCGGAGGCAGGCTCTCGGAAAGAACGGTCACCAGCACTGTGTCAGCGGCTGATCTTCCCAGGTTATCCACTATCTGATAAACAAGCTTGAATGTACCCGCCTGGTTCCAGACTATGCTTCCCGGATCCTTCTGCGTGGAATTAGGGATGCCGCTTCCCTCGCCGAAATACCAGAGACGGCCGATTACGGTGGATCCTGAGGGTACGTACTCTTTGACAAAGGGTGTCATCGAGTATTCGACCAGTATAATTGTATCTGCCGGCGGGTTTTTGATTATCACCCCGAAATCAGGGGTAGGCAGGACGATTACTTTGATGAAGGCGGAACCGCTGCGGTTTTGCTCATCTGTCACGCTGACAGTGATACCATGGGTCCCCACAGGCAGGCTGTCTGTTGAGAACCCGGAGCTTTCGGAGAGCATTCCTGCGATATTCGAGCGCCAGACGAAGTGTCCCCCCACCACTGGAGCATTATCAAAGCCTGTGCGGGCCTCCGCCCGGAAAGTAATCGAATCCCCCCTGGGAAACTCGCTGCTGTCCCCTGGAGAGAGGATAGAGACAAGAAGCGTCTCTGACTCCGGATCGAACGGGTTATCCCGCGGAGCATCGCGGCAGGAGCCCGCCCAGAGTAAAAAAATCATCAGTACAAACGCTGTTAGCTCTATTTTTTTCAAAATGAACAGGACATGCTGAGATTAATTTTTTGCCCGCTTTGAGGGGTGGTTTTAAGCTCCAGAGCTATGCCCGTGCGAGGCAGAAAAAAGAAATAATCCAAAATATTCACAGCATACAAACCCGCCGCGGCATAGAAAAAGCCATTCGCCAGACGAAGCCTGCTCTGCGCTTTATCATGCAGATCGCTGAATTGTTCAGGCTGCGCATCCTGCGTGAGGGCCCTGTATTGTTTCATGTAATCTCTGTAGTCGGCGTTATAAAATGCTCCAGCCGCCAGGCATCCCACTGTACCCGCCAGCAGACCCCACCCTTTCAGCTTGTGCCCCGAGACCAGACGCGCCCCACCGGGCACAAAAGCCCAGGCCATGCTTACAGGTCTTCCTCCTCCGACCCGCATGGATTCTTTATCTTTGTCTAGAGGCGACTTTCGGCCCGCCGCCCCCTTTTTTTCCTGGCTTATGGGGGCATACTTTTCAGTCAACAGTGTGTTCGCTGCGTTTATTTTTTCCAGCATCTTGTCGATTCTATTATTCAAATTCTGGATTTCGGCGCTGACCCGGCTGATTTCATCCTGGGTCGGCATTTTCTGCTCAAACCGCACGAGCTTGCCAAAGACCCAGCCTGCCCGCCCTCTATACATGATCTGATACCACTCGGGCCTTATTTCAGTCACGGAAAAACGCTCCCCTCTGTTGGCCCTTCCGAGACGGACATACTTAGTGCCGGGGCCGCTGCGGATATTGGCATAGCGGTTGGCAATCACCACCTCGCCGACTATCTGCGCCTGGAGAGATTGCGCCAGAGTGCTTAGAATGCAAAGGCTTACGATTAAAAAAATCAACCGTTTTGCCTGGATAATAAGGAAATTGATGCCGCCTGAAGGCATGAGTAACACCCCTCCATTATCTGAAGACAAATAACCTAAAAGAGAGCCATTGGTTCAATGTTAAATACAAGCTGTTATTTTATATAGACTTAGACCATTTCGCGTATCAGGTGCAAGTATCTCAAGTGGTCTCGACTGTATTTCCAGGTATGCATAATTCGGGCCACCAGGCATCCCAGCCTGGCAGTCGAATTATTTCCCCTTGCTTTATCTTACAACTGAATTATAATAAAATTTCAATTCTATAAAATATTCCAATTAGGCTATACTCTTGTTTATTTAAGCAAGGGAACCACATGCGGAATTGCGGATATTTCAGTCTTTTTGCACCCAAAGCCGGCGTTTCTGAGGTTTTATTGCCCGTCACTCAAGGAGCTGTTCAATGGATACCCTGGTTTTGATTCTGGTGACCTTTTTCGGCTATCTGGTGGTTTATCAAACTTATGGGAAATATCTGAGCCGGAAGGTTTTCCGGCTCGATCCAGCGGCTGTCGTCCCCTCGCGGGAAATGGAGGACGGCAACGATTATGTGCCGACCCGCAAGGGTATTATTTTCGGCCATCATTTTGCCTCGATCGCCGGGACAGGCCCGATTGTCGGTCCTGCTATCGGGGTTATCTGGGGCTGGCTGCCGGCCCTGTTATGGGTTTTTGCAGGCGCCGTGATTATGGGCGGGGTACACGACCTGGGCGCGCTGGTGGTTTCCCTGCGCAACCAGGGGAAGTCCCTTTCCGAGATCGCTGCTAAATATATCAACCGGCGGGTGCGGCTGATCTTTTTCCTGATTATGTTTCTGGAATTATTGGTGGTAATTGCCGTATTCGGCCTGGTGATCGCGATCATTTTCAGCATCTTCCCCTCAGCAGTCATCCCCATTTGGATCCAGATACCGATCGCTGTGGGCCTGGGCTGGATAGTCAACCGCCTGGGTGGAAATGTCTTCCTCTCGACATTTGTCGCTGTAGCCTTGATGTATTTTACAATTTATCTTGGCAGCCTTTATCCATTGTCAATGGGCCAGGTGTTCGACATGCCTGCGACCGGCACCTGGACCATCTTGCTTCTTATCTACGCCTTTATCGCCTCGATTCTGCCGGTCACCGTGCTCCTTCAGCCGCGGGATTATATTAACGCCTGGCAGCTTTTTATTTCTATGGGCATTCTGGCTGCAGGGGCTCTTGTGGCAAGCGGCACACGTGGAATGGCAATAGTGGCCCCGGCGATCAACCTGCATGCCGAGGGACTACCCCCGCTTTGGCCGTTCCTTTTTATCACTATCGCCTGCGGAGCGATAAGCGGCTTCCATAGTATCGTGAGCTCAGGCACCACCAGCAAACAGACCTCGAGCGAGCCGGATGCGCTGTTTATAGGCTATGGCTCCATGCTGCTTGAATCCTCCCTGGCCGTGCTGGTGCTTGTCGCTGTGGCAGCAGGGATCGGCCTTGGATATACAACCGCCCAAGGCGAGGTCTTGACCGGCCCAGCCGCCTGGCAGCATCATTACCACTCCTGGAGCACGGCCGGGGGCCTGGCTTCCAATATCAATGCGGTGGTAATCGGCTCGGCAAATATGATGGATGTGATAGGGATACCGAAATCTTTCGGTATAGCGCTGATCGGGGTCTTTATCGCCTCGTTTGCCGGTACTACTCTCGATACGGCAACCCGCACTCAGCGTTATATCCTTTCCGAGCTCTTCTCGGACCTTAAAATGAAGCAATTGGCCGGACGTTACACCGCCACTTTTATTGCAGTGCTGACCGCTGCGATCCTTGCTTTTGCCACCGGAGCCGACGGCAAAGGAGCGCTGACACTCTGGCCTATGTTCGGCGCAGTGAATCAGCTCCTTGCCGCTCTGGCTCTCCTGGTAGTGACTATCTACCTGCGGGAGAGGGGAAAAGCCTATTACCTCGTAACAGGTCTGCCCTGTCTGTTTATGGTAATCATGACCACCTGGGCCATGCTTTTGAACGAGGGAATTTTTATCAGGGAAGGTCAATATCTGCTGGCGGCGATAAACGCTTTTACTCTGTTTCTCGCTGTCTGGATGATAGTGGAGGCTGTGCCGCGTCTGTTCCATCCCATACAGAAGACACCGGCTCAGGCCGTGGCCTGAAAAGGTGCGATTAATTCTCTCAAGCACCTTTATAATACAGGACTGTAGCGCTCTAGCATTCTCACCTGGGAGAGCAGTTTCAGGGCTCTGCCGGCTGGGATTCCGGGACGCTCCAGGCTGTTTCTGATCGCCTCCCGCGCTTCGTAATAGAGCGAGACCTCGCAGAGCATCGATACCTTGAGGACCAGCCAGCCGAACTTTTTTCCCATTCCGGCTTGAGTCTGGAATTCAAGCTCTTCAAGAGTCCCCAATGCTTCCAGACGGGCGCTCAGCGTGTCGAGCTCCCTTTCATCCAGCACGCGGAAATAACTGCTGTCCGACCGCTCCTGAGAACTCACCACCCAGCAATAGCTGCGGCCCGGTTTTAAAAGATCAGCGACAGATGAGCCATCCAGGCTGTCCCCGCTGATAAAACGCTCCAGCACAGGCTCCCTTATACTGTCCTCGTATAGCCTGAATGAGACTTCTGACCCTCGGGCCTGCCATTTGAAAGCTGTCGGAACATCCAGGAGTGCAGAACCTACCGGGTAAACCAGGAAATCCTCCACAGTGTCTGGCGGAGCTGAATTTGGGTAAATTCGTCTGAGGGCGGCCTGAAGTTGTGCTTGTTTAATGTGGAGTTCAGAGAGCGCCCGACTGAGAGAATCGAAAAACCATGCCCGGGGTTTAAGACCCTGCGGAACAATCAGGCGCTCTCCCGGTGCGATCCGCTCGAGTCGTCCGGTTGCCAAAAGCACGAACAGGTCATCACCGCCCTTGCTGTTCCGAACTGTCTGGCCTTCCTCGAGGACCCGGCCCATCTCGAAACCGTCGCTTCCAGAGACCACCACTGCGGCATCCTGACAAAAAATCTCACCGGGGCTTATGGTCCGGAAAAGGTAAAATGTAAAGAGAAGCTTAATAAGAGGCACTTTCTTTATTGCGGAAAAATTCGGCATGGCCAAACCCTGATCATTAATAAAAAACCCAAAACGTTTTACAGGGAGGGGAGCAGCTTGCGTGTCCAGGTGCGGAAACAGGACGGGCCCGCCCCAACCCTGGGCTGTCGAAAGTAAAAAAATAACAGCAAGAAACATATCGTCAAGGGGCGATTCGCGAATCGCCCCTGCTTTTTCCAAAATTGTTCTGAAAATACTGAGTATTTTTGCTCGCTCCAGGCTAAAAGGTCAATACCTTGCAGCCCTCTTTTAAAAACTGAGTCAGCGGCTGGCCCATGTATTTCACCTCGATACCGAATTTTTCCAGGCTCCCGGAGACCCCGTAGCTGTCTGCACACGCTTTGCAAGCCACCAGCTCCACACCGGCTTTTTTTATCCTGCCGATATATTCCTGCAGCTCGGTGTCTACGGCAAGAAGCTGAGCTGAGGGCCCCCAGACTATCAGGCAGATATCGCTCCACCAGCCATTGAGCTTGGCGTTCAATGTATACATAAACACCATTTTCAAGGCCACATCCCTGTCTCCGCTGGTCCACAAGACCACCAGCTTACCCGGGTCGACCGGTTTTTCAGACATAATGTTTTCCTCCGTAGCATCCAGTTCCGGCACCGAGCCCAGAAAGACCCCGGCGCCACCGCCGATTACCGCTGATTGCAAGATTTTTAAAAACTCCCGGCGAGCTAAGCTATTGAATCTTATTGATTTATATGACTGTTCCATAATAATCAGGGGGCGGGATTTATACTGTAAAATGAATTACCAATGGCGTTTGGCTGTAACTTGCCTTGGGGAACAATTAAATAACAAATACGTAAAATTATTAATGAGAAATGAAACCTGTGAGGAGAGTACTTTTCAGAAATGACTTATTACAGGAAGCTTTTTCGTGGCACAGGTCAATAGTGTAATTCATACAATAGATTTTACATATTTCTGGATTCACGGCTTTGAATCTGTAAGGCTGTCGCTTCCTGCACTACCTCATCGTAAGTTTGAATGTCGAATTCTTTTAAAACTTCGGCTACTTTGACATCAGGAGAAAGACTCTCGATGATGGACCATTCCTCTTCATGATAAGTAGTGAACCGGATTGCCTGGCCATATTTTTTCCGGATGTCGCTGAATTTATCCACAAAAGGCCAACTGTGAAGAAATGCTTTCTCCAAGTTGACAGGTGCACAACACCATGTTTCCCATAGGCCAGTCCACGCAACTGTTTCACCAGTAATATCGCAGATCCGGGTTACTCCCTTGCGAGTACTGGAAACAACGATATATCGAAACAAGTTCGCCAGCATGTTGAGTTTGGTGCCCCCACCGAACGCCGAGGACCAAAAAACAATTTCAGCGCCGGCCTCATGGAGATGCTGCCATCCATCAAGCCATTCAATATCAAAGCAGATTTGTGCCCCTATAGTACCGAAATCCGTCTGAAATACGGGCGGTGTTAATGGCCCAGGTGATATGCCATCGTTTATTTCTCCAACTGTTGGATGCATTTTTCGATACTCACCAACCACCTTTCCCCGGCGATCGATTAACACCAACGCATTATAGTATTTTCCGTCCTCTACTGTGTAAATCGGGCACCAGACATAACATTTATTTTTTCCGGCGAATTCTGCAAACCTTGCCGAAGTTTGCCCAGCCGCTTTTTCCGCAATTTCTGCGACTTTCGGCCTCCCGGAGGACAAATTCACAAAAGGCCCCACTTCCGGCAGACAAATGATATCAGGTTGCAGCGGTGTAATTTCTTCCATCCGCTCAAGAAGCTTATCGATCATTTCATCTGGATGGTCCGCTATGAGATTATTCTGGGAAATACTTGCAATCCATACTTCTCGAGGTAACCTTTGACTCCGGTCCGATATCAGTCCTCCCGGAGTTCTCGAAGGTTCTCCGAACGCAACTGCACCGAAGGTTGAACCAATTCCTAACGAAGCGACGTTGAGAAATCCTCTCCGATTTACGGTCGTCATTTTTTAAATCCCCTATCTGTTAATCATGTGTGTAACGTGAATGGCAGTGATAGGTTAAGGCTTTCTAGTGTATGTAGTCAGCCATTCATGGCGCTTCGCGTCACCCTGAAAGAAACGAAAAATACAGATCTGTAGAACGGACACAGCATGCTGTGTCCGTTCAGTGGTCATTATTTAAACCAAGATATTCGACCAATTGGATATGTATTTTCATAATAGAACAGGTGTGACAGTTTATATTATAAATTAAAAATAAATTAAACAGGTTTGGAAATATTTTTCTGTTAATTTTATCTGTGTCCTGCGTTTCAGAAAAATCTTTATATTACTGCCCGCCTCTATTTTTTTTCACCTGCATAGTCAAACAATCTCATCGGCCCGCTTGCGCAGGAGCTCCCAGTTTTCGTCCACTTTTTCCTGGATAATCTTCACCTGCTTTTTGTCCAGGTGGGCGAACCGGCCCTGGGCTTTGAGATAATCTTCCACCGGGCGGGGGTTCGGGTTGTCACGCAGGATCACGCGCTTGCCGTCATACACCTCGTAAAGCGGGTAGACATTGGTTGTCACGGCCAGGCGCGAGACCTTGATCGAGTGTTCAGGCTTGATTTTCCAGCCGGTAGGGCAGGGAGAGAGAATGTTTATGAACTTGGAGCCGGGAGTCCTGCGCGCGGTTCTCACCTTGACCACCAGGTCCTCGGGGAAAGCCACTGTAGCAGCGGCTGCGTAAGGGATATGGTGGGCGGCCAGGATATCGATAATATTTTTTTTGGGTACTCTCTTGGGGTCTTTTTCCGGGGTGGTGGCAGTCCAGGCCAAAAGCGGGGTGCTCGATGAGCGCTGGATCCCTGTGTTCATGTAGGCTTCGTTGTCGTAGCAGATATAGAGATAGTCCTCATTGCGCTCGACAGTGCTCGAGAGCGCCTGGATACCGATATCATAGGTTCCGCCGTCCCCGGCCCAGGCCACGACCGTGGTGGATTTGAAACCGCGCCGGCGGAGGCCGTGGAGCACTCCGCTGGAGGTCGAGGCTGCTGCGGCAAAGGGAGTGTGAAGGATCGGCACGCGGGCGCTCGAGTAGGGAAAGAGGCCGTCGATAATCGAGCCGCAGCAGGCTGGAATCACGATTATCGCATCGCCCTCGAGGGCATTCAATACCTCGCGCATGGCTATCGGCTCGCCGCACCCCGGGCAGGCCAGGTTGCCGCAGCCGAAAGGCTCACCCTTAAGAAAGGGCGCGAGATCTTCTCTTGAGGTCATTAGTTCCCTGGTCAAAGCGCGTTTCTCCTTCAGCTCTTGAGTCCGAGCCAGTTCACCCTTTGCAGTGGTTTCCGCTCGGCGGATTCTACAGCCTCGACCATGCTTTCGATATGCTCCGGTACGGTGTCTCTGCCTCCCAGGCCGGAGACAAAACCGTAAGCCTGCGGGCCGCCTTTGCCCCCATTGTAAAGGGCCGCTTTCACTTCCTGGTAAAGCACCCCCTCGCTGCCCGGGCTTACCATCTGATCCAGCACGGCCACTCTCTTTGCGCGCCCGAGGAGCTTCGAGATCTCCCCGAAAGGAAAGGGGCGGAACATGCGGATCCTTAAAACGCCCACCTTTTTCCCCTTTTCCCTGAGCGCGCGAGCCACATAGCGGCAGGTTCCGGCCTTGGTGCCTGCCGTGACAATCACAGTCTCTGCGTCATCGACCATGAAAGCCTCGGTAAGCGGATAGTGCCTGCCGGTGAGCTTACCATACTCGGCACAGGTCTCCGCAGCCGCCTGTTCGGCCTTGCGGGCAGCCTCGAACTGATTGTATTTGAATTCCATGAAATATTCTGGGCTTGTGACCGCATGGAAGGTATGCGGCTTCTTAATGTCAAGAACGATCTCGGGCTTGTAGGGAGGAAGGAAATTGTCCACAAGCTCCTGATCGGGGATATCGACCGGCTCGGCGGTATGGGAGAGAATAAACCCATCGAGCAGCACCATGGCCGGGGTGTACACCCTTTCAGCGATGCGGAATGCCATGATCACGGTATCGAGCACTTCCTGGCAGCTCTCGCAGTAGAACTGCATCCAGCCGGTGTCCCGCTGGCTCAGGCTGTCCGAGTGGTCGCACCAGATATTCCAGGGGGCTCCCAAAGCGCGGTTGACATTGGCCATCACCACCGGCAGGCGGGCCCCGCTGGCCCAGTGCAGCAGCTCGTGCATCAGCGCCAGGCCCTGGCTGCTCGTTGCGGTAAAAGTCCGCACCCCGGCGCTCGAGGCCCCGATAACAGTAGCCAGTGCCGAGTGCTCGCTCTCCACCTTGATAAAGTCCGCATCCATCTCCCCGCGCGAGCAGAAAAGGCTGAGCCTTTCCGAAATACTGGTCTGGGGCGTGATCGGATAAGCGGCGATAACCTCTACGCGGGCCAGCTTGACCGCTGTGGATACCGCTTCGTTCCCTGTAATCAGGTCTTTCAGCTCTTCCTCTCCATTTTAATTACAGAACGCGGGCACTCCTCGGCACAGATGCCGCAGCCTTTGCAGTATTCTGTCTTGACCATGTAAACGTCGTCCACGGTGTAAATCGCCATGTCCGGACAGAAGATAAGGCAGTTGTCGCAGTCAACGCAAACACCGCAGTTGAAACAGCGGGAAGATTCGGCTGCAGTCTCCTCGCGGGTGAGGGCTCCCTGCACTTCCTGGCTGTCCCGCGGATTTTTTTCTACTTTGAGCTCAGCTTCCAGACGGGGGGCGGGCTTGAAATAATCCGTGTTTATCCCGCCAAACTCGACAGGCTTTCCCTTCTCCAAGGTCACGGGTACCGGGTCGGCTCCGGTAAATAAAAGGTGCATATTCCGCGCTGCGGCCAGGCCATCCGCCAAAGCGTGGCTGACCGAATTTTCACCCGGGATTATATCGCCCCCTGCGAAAATGTCCGGCAGACTTGTCCGCAAGCAGGGATCGACCGCCAGGCGGCTGCCCTCCCTTTGGCCCTGGCCATTCAGATACTCAAGCTCAGGCGCCTCGCCTACCGCAAAGACAACCGTCTCAGCCTCTACGTTAAACTCGCTCCCTTTCACCACTACCGGACGCGCCCGGCCTGAGTCATCAACTGCCCCTTTGCGCATGCGTACCAGCTTGAGAGCAGCAGCCCTGCTGTCACCTCCCGCCATTACGGTTGTCGGCGCCACCTGGAAATGGAGCGTTGCGCCCTCTGCCAGCGCCTGCTCGACTTCCTCGGGGTGGGCGGGCATCTCCTCGCGCGTGCGGCGGTAGTAAAGGTTCACGTTAGCTCCAAGACGCAAAGCGGCACGGGTCACATCAATGGCTGTGTTGCCGCCCCCTACCACCGCCACCTGTCTTCCGAGCCTGGGCGTTAAGCCGGTATTGAACGCTTTCAAGAAATCGAGACCGAAATACACGCCATCCAGATCGAGTCCCTCGACTTGCGGATCGCGCGAGCCGTGGGCCCCGGTAGCGAGAAAAAGGGCGCGGACCCCCCGGGCGATCTCAGCATAATCCTCCACCTTTTCGCCGCAGCGAAAACGGATCCCGATACTCTCCAGACGTTTGATCTCTGCATCCAGCAATGACCTGGGCATGCGGAACTCAGGCACTCCCACCCGAAGCATTCCACCCGGCCGGGTTTCCTGCTCGTATACTGTAACCGGGTATCCCTTTTTCCGCAGACCGTAAGCGCAGCCGAGCCCGGCAGGCCCTGAACCCACGATCACCACCGGCGGCCCTTCGATTTCCTCTGCCGGGGGCTCTATGGTCCAGCCTTCCGCGATGGCGGCATCTCCCAGAAAGCGCTCGATGCTGTGGATATTGACCGCCTGATCCATTTCTAGCCTGTTGCAGCGGAGTTCGCAGGTGTGGTAGCAGACCCGTCCGGTGACTGCGGGCAACGGGTTGGCCTCGACAAGCATCTCCCAGGCCTTGCGGTATTTTCCCTCTTTAACCAGGTGCATATATTTTCCGATTGGAACAGCGAGCGGGCAGTCGAGCGAGCAGGGCGACAGCTTATCCCGGTAAACCGGTGCGAAAAATGTCCAGTTACCGGTCTTGTTCCAGCGCATGTCATCCAGGCTGATCGAGACCGGAGGGAGGTTTTTAAGACCTGTAATCTGGACTCTTCGATTCATCTCTCATGTCCGTTCTGTATAAACTCAAGGCTTCAGGTATTCCCGGCTGTTTATTTCTCGACTCGATCCGGAAGCAAGACACTTTCATACGACTGGTGAACCGCGGCGACATTGGTTTCTGTTTTATGCTTAATCAGTTCCTCGACCGATTCGATCAACGCTTTCAGCGAGACAAATTGCGAAAAGCGGGCGAAAGCTCCCAGGATGGCTGTGTTTACAATCGGACTCGCCGCTGTTCCGAGTCCGAACTTGAGAGCGATAGAGGAGGCGTCAATAGTGGCGACACGAAAATCTCCCATCCCGCTGAATTCCTCAGGGGGTTTGGGAGAATTGACCAGCACTCCGCCTTTTTCTTTGAGCCCCTCGATTGCTGTCGGCGAGCCGGACAGCGTAGGATCTAAGATAATAACGTAATTGGGCGTGTAAATGTGACAGCGTAACTCGATCGGCCCGTTATCGAAGCGCACGAAGGCGGCCACTGGGGCTCCCCGGCGCTCCACGCCGAAGTGCGGAAAGGCCTGCACCCATTTTCCCTCTTTGAAAAGGGCATGGGCCAGCACATTGCAGGCGTACACAGCGCCCTGCCCGCCCCTTCCGTGAATCCGGATCTCAGTCACCAGCTCTGCCTTTCATTTTTGAATAAATCTCTTTTCTTTAGCTGGCAAATTATAAAGAAAGGAAGGGCTGAAGGCAAGGCGAATTTTTTGCCGAGGGTCATATATTCCGGTAGACAGCTTATATTCGGAGTTTTACCCCTTGTATGCCTGGCCGGCCTGCTGACTCGGCAGAAAATGCCTGATAAAAAATATTCTCCTGGTCGAGTCCTGCAAAGGGGGAGTATCACCTGCCCTTGTGCCAGCGGCAGGGAAAATCCTCTGCCCTGTTATCCCCTGTCGTTTGTGCTGGCACGCCTCTTGCTCCATTCTTCAGGCAGACATTTTTTATTTCTGTATCATCAAATAATCAATTAAGGAGGAGTCATGTTGTTCACGGCAAGATTATTCATACTGCTGGTCCTGGCGGCAGTGTTTTCTTTCGGATGCTCGGCGAACAAATTGACCGCAGTGGGCAGCGAGAGGATTATCGAAAAAAGCGGCGACAAGCCGGAATGGGTGAAAAAAATCCCTAAGGAAAGCCAGGAGTTTTATTATTTCCGCGGTTTCAAGACCAGCGCCCTCTCGCTCGAAGATGGTCTCACCGATGCCCGATCGAACGCCATCCGTCAGGTGCTGGAGATGATCCAGTCCCAGGGCCTGGTGGATTACAAAAAGGCTCGTGTGGAGCGCGGACTGGCAGAGGTCCGCGAGGACATCGGCAGCGTGACCTCGGACGGCCTGAAAATCCTCAGCCAGACAGTAGCCAGCGGTGTCAAGGAACTGGAAAGCTATACAGAAAAGGTCGAGCGGATCACCCCGAGCGGCCTCCGCTATTTCTACAATGTTTATACCCTGGTACGCTACCCCAAGTCTGAATTCGACAAAGCCGTGGCCCTGGCGGCTCAGGAACGCTCATCCAGGATGCGGGGCCAAAACAACGAGCAGGCCCAGGAGGTCTTAGAAGAGCTCGACCGTGGACTGCCCACTCACTAAAAGCACAGGCGCACCCGCAATGGCAGTCCATGAAAGACACCTGACCGCCGGATTCCCGGCCCTGACTCTCATCCTGTCAATTCTCCTCTGTACGTCGGCCGGCACGGCAGCGGGCCGGCGGATCTCGATCGAGGCTTCCCAGAGGAGGGTTCCTGAATGGGTAAGGCGGGTTCCGGAAGCGGATGGAACCTACCTTTACTTTGTCGGAAGAAGCACTGGTGCCAGGAGCCTGGAAGATTCAGAGAGCGAAGCCGCTTTCGATGCCGTGCGGCAGATAGTCACCATGACCGGTGTAGAGGCCTCGTTCACATACGAGAGGCTGCGCCGGACCTCGGATCTCCTTGTCACTGACAAGCTTGATGTCAGCGGCGAATCGGACGTTATCGGCCTTAAACGGCTGGCGACCTATTATCAGAAGCATGTATCTGCAGAGGGTGATACAGTAAAAACCTCATACAACACACATCTCCTGGTGCGCTATCCCATAAAAGAGCTGGAGGCGGAGAGAGCGCGCCTGGAACAAGAGAGCGAAAGCCGGGTAAAAATTGCCGAAAAACTTTTCGCCGAGAGTTTGCGGCTGGAAGAGGCGAAAGCCTGGGAAGAGGCTTTTCTGAAAACAGGCGAGGTTCTCCAGTTGATTGAAAGCCCGACTGTGCATGCCACGAATGAAAGCCTGATCAGGTTGTCGACCTTGAGAACCCCGGTCCTCGAGGCAGCCCGCCGCTTGGGTTTACAACTGCGCCGTGTCGCGGTGGAACCTGTGGCAGTGACTGACAGCCAGAACAAGCGCTCGATACCCGATTCCGTGTTGACCGACTGCCTGGCGGACGCCCTGTTGAACCAGGGATTCCAGCCGGAAAAATCGGTTAATTCTCTGCGCGCCAAAGTTTTACCGAGAGTGGTCGCCACCTGCAGGGAGGACGGCTCCAGCAGTCTGGACCATAGTTTCTGCCTGAGCCGCTGGACCGCCGCTATCCGTCTGGTCGATCCCCTGGATGACTCGGTCCTGTTATCCGAGATCTATTCGGCAAAGGGTTTCGGTCCGGATCCGCAAAGAGCGGGCTTGGATGCCCGGCGGAAGCTGAGGGCCGAGATTTTCACGAAATTTGCGCGCGCGGCAGGCCACAAACTCGATCTGAGTCTCCAAGAGGGCAGCAAGCGCAGCGCGCCTGCAAATCAAACCGCTTTTTAAGCTAAAACCTCAAGCTGATAAAAATGATTCTCCATTGGAGCCGGCTTTTTAAAATCATCTTACCGGCAGCGCTTTTCAGCTGCCTGTTGTTTGGAGTCCCAAGCTGCCGGGCCCAGGGTATGCTCCTTTCGATTCAGGATTTCGAAGCCCTGGGTGTCGAGGAGTCGCTGGCCCGCAGCGTAAGCGACTTGTTACGGGCCGAGCTCGCCCGCTCCGCGAGGCTGCGCCTGCTGGAAGAAACCGGCAGGCTTTATCGTTTGCAGCGGGAGTCAGCCAGGCTGCGGGACCTGTTTGAAGAAAAGAGCCTCCGTCATCTGGGAGAACTGCTTGAGAGCCGCTACGTGCTTACCGGCTCTGTCTCCAGGCTTGACACCCTGATAGTGGTGAGCGCCCGGGTGGTCGACGCCGAAACCGGTGAAGTTCTGGCCTCCGAGGTGGTACAGCACGCCGGGAGCCTTGGCCGGCTGGGCGAAAGTATCAAAGACCTCTCCCGCAGGGTACTGGCGCATTTTCCGCTGACCGGCAAGATAGTCAAGGTGCGGGGCGATACCCTGGTGGCGGATATCGGGCTGGCTGACGGCCTCCTGCCGGGACAGGAGCTGACAGTGGCCGACCTGGGGGACGGCAGGGCCGAAAGCTGGGGCCAGCCCTCTCTCTCGGTGCGCTGCCGGGTAGTATATGCGGATGACCGGACAAGCAGGCTAGTTCCGTCTATCCCGGGCAAGGCTTGGCCCCTGGGTGCCGGCTCTACTGTTCTCGGTATCGACACAGCCCGTGAGCTCGCCCGGACCCTGGAAAAAGAAACAAAGACCGGCCCCTCTGCACTGGAGAAGGCCGAGGAAAATTTCGGCTCGGTGCTGATCGAAAGCGAGCCTTCCGGCGCCCTGACAGTCCTCTCCGGTCTCGATGTCGGCCGCACCCCGGTGAAAGGAGCGCACCTCTCTGCCGGACGGCACCCTCTCTATTTAGACCTGCCGGGCTATCTCGAGGTGTCCGATTCAATCACCGTAGTACCAGGGACACTCAAGAAATACAGCTACGAGCTTGTCCGTCAAACCGGCCGCCTGACCATTTTCACCGTCCAACCTGATATTACCGTACGCATTGATACACTGGAATTCCCTGTTGGCGGCACAGGGTCGATCACTCTTGAGGAGTTTCCCGCAGGCACCCACAGGCTGGAGGCCAGAAAAAAGGGCTATGAGACTTACCGTGAAACCGTAGAAATAGATTTCCGCCAGGACAGCACGATCCGGATCAACCTGGTTCCGCACCCGGGAAGCCTGCTGCTGAATTCTGTACCCACAGGCGCCAGGATCTTTATTGACGGTATCTTTACCGGCAAGTCGACTCCCTGGCGGCTGACTCACCTTACCGCAGGAATCCATGTCGTGCTTTTGAGTATTCGAGACTACGGAGTAGCCCAGGATACTGTGGAAGTGCTGCCTGGAGAAGATCTTACCCTGGAACCGGAACTAAGACCCGGCTGGTTTGACTATACCCCTGTCGGTATGGCCCTCATACCTCGAGGAGAAAGGTTTAAATCGCAGGGTGACATTGTGCTGGTGGATTCTTTCTATATCGATATCCACGAGGTGACAAACCGCGCCTATGCTTATTTCGTCTCCGCCACCGGGTATAAACCTCCCCCTCACTGGTTGAAAGGGGCGCCGCCTGATGGTGAAGAAGACCATCCGGTAGTTAACGTGAGCTATGAGGATGCCGCCCGCTTTGCCGCCTGGTGCGGTAAAAGGCTCCCTACAGAGGTGGAGTGGGAACGCGCCGCCATGGGAGAGGAATTCCGGAAATACCCATGGGGAAACAGCTTCCAGCCGGGAGCGGCAAATACCTGGAGTGAAGGCCTGGGTCGCACAGTTCCTGTGGGAAGCTACCCCAGCGATAAAAACTCTTTCGGTCTTTATGACCTGGCGGGCAATGTTTCCGAATGGGTGGACTCCTGGCTCGACGGGAGAAAAATGTACCGGGTCTACCGCGGCGGCAGCTACTATGTCAACGATACAGATCCCTCCATGGCCAGCCGCGACGGCCTGTATCCGATAAGCAAAAACAAGTATATCGGCTTCCGCTGCGCGAGAGACCTGAAAGTCCGCTGGTAGTATATTCCGCTTCCTGGCCTGCGGGTCCCTATAAAAAGCAGCAGCTCCGCTTACAGGTTGAATATACAGCAAGGGCACGGCGCGCCGTGCCCTTGCTGGTTTTTTTCTATTTCCTGTGGGATAACAAAAAGAAAGGTTTGTTTTTTTCAATATACTGAAGGCAAGACATGTCTCGATATCACGGCCCGGGGACTAAATTAAAAAAGTCTCCAGCATGGAGCTCTGAATTCAGAGAGACACAAACAGGTAATCCCGAGTTAATGAAAGCTATTCCTCCCAGATATCGTCTTCTCCGTCTTCCTCCCAGTCTGATGAGGGTAATTTAACTGTAATCCCGCCAGAAGGTTTAGAACCGAAAGCCACCGCGCCCGAGGCCCGGCTTCCTACCGCAATCGCCCCTGCGCTTCTCCCCAGACTCAGGGCCACTGCCCCGGCTGACGCAAATAAGCCCACTGAAATTGCGCCTGCTGTAACCAGCCCGATACTCACCGCCCCTGTCGAGATGACACCTATCGCTAATTTGCCCACTGCAATCACACCGATAGCTTTCTCCCCGATAGCGACAATCCCACGGGCCGATTCACTCGAGATGTGCAGCAGGGGAATGCCCAGAATTTTTTTCTGGCTTACAAAATCAGCTTTCAAATTCTCAAGCATCTTTTCCCCTCCTTTAGCAAATGGAAATATTAGGATTCCTGCAGCAGTCCTGTCTGTAGAAAAAGATGTCAAAAAATCAAACCTGCCGTCACGCTGCCGGCTGCGAGACCCAAATCAATATTCAAATTTGTATATCCGAAAGTGACAAAATCCTTAACTGTCAGCGGACCATCTCATCTGAAAACACCACCTCGCCGAACCGGTCCGGGTCATGGAAACTTCTGCCTGAGACAGGAGACCAGGCGCTGGGTTCCCCGGGTTTTCCTGCTCCATCCGGGAGGTCGATCCGGTAGAGGTTGACCCGCCAATGGTCACCCGCTTCAGGCGGAGAATTGGGCGCAGTGTAAATGTCCGAAAACGGGAGGGCCAGCTCGACACTCCAGCCTTTATCCCGATCGGAAGGGTCGTTCAGCGTACCTTCAAGGTGCACGGCCCATTTTATCTCAAAGCTGTTCCAGGCCAGGATGCCTGTCAATTTGCCATTATCATTCAGAATGAAACCATCCCATAAGGTGTTGAGAGGATTGACTTCCAGCTCCAGATAGCTGTATTTGTCTCCATCAGGGTCGACAAAAACCTCCACCACCTCTTCATTGTACAGGGGCTCATCTCTCTTCTTCATTGTAGACCAGATATGGCTGTCTTCGCAATCCCAGGCAAAGTAGATATACTTGTCATCCCACACTATCCTGGCTGTGGTGGCCTGCTTGGGTTCCCCATTGTTTTTCAACACGAGCTTGATCGGTTCGGCCTTGCTCCAGACAGGCTCGTCCAGCCTGCCATCCACATTAATTGGGGATGGGGTCCGCCGGACTGTATAGTGATGGGTCGCCGCAGCCGCCTTGGAACCCCCGGCAGGATTGGCTGAAAATGCTGAGGTTAAAGCGAACAGGACTCCTGTCAGTGAGAGAAAAAAAGCTTTTTTCATCTGTTTGTCCCTCCTTCCCGGCGAACAGGGATTGGGCTGTCGTGAAAAATACCTGAAGGATTTGAATTATTAGTCACCCCAAATGGATGCCTTTTTTGCAAATAAGGATATCGGAATTATCTGACTGGGAAGACACACTACTTTGCGCCCTGAGTCAGGCTCAAAATTTACACAGCACCGTGGGCATAAACCACCTTGACCGGTTTTTCCGTGGTGCGGCGCGTGGCATGCGGCGTTCCCCTGGGGATATAAACTGCGCTTCCCGGACAAACCGGATATACCTTTTTCCCAAGCCTGATCTCACCTTCCCCGTCAACCACATAGACAGCCTCCTGGTCATCGTGAACCTGAGAGGGCCCGAAAGACTCGCTGGTATATTCTGCAACCCCAAGGTTGAACCCGCTTGTAGCCCCTTGTGCGCCGGTAATCAGATTTTTGCTCCAGCGGTCTGAATACTCATCCCTCCTGAGATCCGACTCGTGGACCGGCCTTAAATTTTCACTCATGCCCATTCTCCTTGACTGTTGATTCCATTCGGCCCGTTTAGTCTGTAAGGAAAATATAGGCCCGGCATAAATCCCGGTCAATAGCTAGCCTGGATTATCGATAAGCATTCAGGAATTTTTTTATCATCAAGGTTGAAAGTTTTTAAATATTTTTAAGCTGCTATTGTCTGCGGTCTTGTGAGAGCAAATTCCACCAACAACCCTTGTCTGGCGGATAAAACAGGAGTCAACCCAGCAGAAGGAAAAAGGATAGATCGCCAGTGGTAATTTTATAATCCCAGGAACAGGATCGCCGCCCCGCAGAGTGCAATTGTGAGCCCGGCGATAAAATGACTCAACCGCTCCAGCCACCCGAGCCTCGCTTTCCTGGCTCCGGCATAAAGTGTCAGGACAACAGCGAGCATCGTACCCACAGTAGCTATGCTGAAAACAACCGCAACCAGGACCGATCCGGCAAAATCGCTTCGAGCGGCCGGGTACATTAAAAGCGGAATCAGCGGCTCACAGGGCCCGAATACAAAAATAAGGAACAGCACCCAGGGCGTGCTGTCTCCTTTCACTGCAGGGCCGGCAGATTCATGAGTATGCAAATTTGTATGATTGAGCTCGGCGCCGGCATGCGGGCTTGAGTGGGGATGCGCGTGTTTGTGTACCGTTCCATTTCCGTGAAGATGGACGTGTTTGTGTTTCCTGGGATAAAAGAAGCGCCAGAGCCCCCAGAGCGCATATAGCGTGCCGAAAATCAATAGCAGGTAGGCGGCGATATCCCCCCGCACAGACTCGACCGATTCAAGCTTGCTGACCATTACCCCGGCGGCTATCCCTATGATCCCGATAATAACCGAGCTAAATACATGTCCCAAGCCGCAGAAAAAAGTAATCAGGCTCGTGCGGGAAACGCTCCAGCCCCTTGAGCGAGCCAGCACCACAAAAGGGAGATAATGGTCCGGCCCGAGCACGGTATGGGTCACTCCGATTGTAACCGCAGCAGTGGACAGGGCCAGGATATCGGTGCCCATGAAAATTTCCTTTTGTTTAATAACTCACCTGTGATCGAGTAAAACTATAATGTCACTAAAATAAAATTTGTGTTATCAATATAACCGTCATCAGCGCAGCAGACAACATATTGTCCAATGTCTGTCTCGTTCTATCAATAAGGGCCACGATTCGACCCTAATTTCAGGCTGGAAAGCGAAACAGGTGCGAATGCGGTTCCGGTTCAGCACTCCTTGACCTGCCAGTCTAAGCTGTAGCAAATTCCTCAGCGCGGATGCCTGTAAAGTATGCAAAGCTGGACTAATTATCGGGAGCGGCTTGTGCAGCCCGACGGTCCGGACAGCGGACCGCCTGCATTGACCAGCCGAATAAACGAGGATCTCATTTTTACTATTTTACCGGGTTTCAATAAAAATTGATGGATAAAAAAAGAAATTTTTGCTAAATACATGATATATTCGCGGGCGTTCGGTCTTTTTCCTGGATAAAAAAACTAAATTAAAGTAAAAAAAGCTTTTTCCAAAGCTGGAAGGAGTAGTAAGTGAAAGAGTTTAAAGGATTCAGCGCGGAATCTTTCGCTTTTATGCAGGAGCTCAAAGCCAACAACTACAAGGCCTGGTTCGATGCCCACCGGGAATCCTGGGAAGGTTTGAAAGCCGAGCTGAAAGCCGTTTGCGGAGCTCTTACGCCTTTTCTTACTGATCTGGACTCTGAGCTCGAGACAGATCCCAAGACCGGCCGCTGCCTTGGCCGGATAAACCGCGACATACGTTTCACAGCAGATAAACACCCGTACCGGGAATCGATCGATGTTCTCTTTTTCCCAAAAGATTACGGCCGTACCAAAGTGCCCGGGTTCGCAGTGGGTCTTGACCCTGAGCATTGCTATATCGGCACCTGGCTCGGCTCTTCGATGAACTCATGGCGCGAGCGTTTTGCGGCCAACATTGCCGCGCACCCTCAGGTCTTTGAAAAATACCTGGAAGAAAATGATAATTTCAGCGATTTTTCCATTTACAGTGAAAGTTACAAGAAGGCCAAGGTGGCGGGTCTTCCCCCGCTGGCCGACCAATGGGCCAGGCGTAAATATTATTACATGGGTCTGTTTGTCCCGCCTGGGGAATCAGTGGCCTTGGGTGCCGGAATTATCCATAAAATCGAGGAGGCTTTCCTGAGGCTGTATCCTCTTTTTCTGTTCGCCACCTCCAAAGAGTTAGCCGCAACTCTCGAACGCTTCCGGAGGAGAGTTTGACTGAAATACCTGACAAGGCAGATCTGGCGCTTACGGTCTTTCGAGTCCGGATTTCTTGATTATGACAATCTATTGATTTATTCATATTATTATATTTTAATTTATATACCAATACGGGACTTGCTCTTGCAAACAGTTTCTCCGGGCCTGAAAATGACCTTAGGTTGCAATCCTGCCTGAACCCACTGGACCGACAATGAAAAACATACACAAAATAATAATCGGGGATTCCCGCAGGATGAAAGAGGTCCCGGATGAGTCAGTCCACCTCGTGGTCACCTCCCCTCCTTACTGGCAGCTCAAAGACTACGGCAGCGGGGACCAGATCGGCTTCAACGATAGTTACGAAGATTATATCAACAACCTGAATTTAGTCTGGAGCGAGTGTATCAGGGTCCTGCACCCGGGATGCCGCTTGTGTATCGATATCGGGGACCAGTTTGCGCGATCTGTTTACTACGGCAGGTATAAAGTCATTCCCATACGGACTGAAATAATAAAGTTCTGCGAGAGCGCCGGGGCCGACTACATGGGAGCGATTATCTGGCAGAAAGTCACGACCACCAACACCACCGGCGGAGCCACAGTGATGGGTTCTTTTCCCTTGCCGCGCAACGGCATCCTGAAGCTCGATTATGAATTTATCCTCATTTTCAAGAAGCCGGGTAAAGCCCCTCCGGTAAGCATGGAGATCAAAGAGCGCTCAAAGCTTACTACAGAGGAATGGAACCGCTATTTCGCAGGTCATTGGAATTTCCCGGGCGAAAAGCAAAAAAAACACCTGGCGATGTTTCCAGAAGAGCTGCCTAAAAGGCTGATCAAAATGTTTACCTTTGTTAGTGACACGGTGCTCGATCCTTTCTTGGGCAGCGGCACTACCATACTGGCGGCCAGAAATCTTAATAGAAACTCTATCGGCTATGAAATTAATAAATATTTTTTACCTTTGATTGAGGGGAAAATCAGCCTGGCGCAGCAAAACATTTTTGAAGAGCAGAAATTCGAGATCATAAAACAGAAAGACGCCGCGATAGATTTCAAAAAAGAAATCAAAAAGCTGCCATACATTTTCAAGGACCCGGTTCAGTTCGACAAAAAAGTGGATCCGAAAAAAAAGAGATTCGGCTCGAAAATAGACGGCGAATCCTGCGCCAGAGAGGAATACTACAGGGTTAAAAAAGTCTTGTCGCCGGAGGTGCTGATTCTGGACAACGGCGGCACTAAAATCAGGCTCTTAGGGGTTAAGGAAATCCCGGAAAAACGCTCTGAGGCCGTGAAATTCCTTGAAGAGAAAACGCGCGGGCAGAAAGTTTTCATGAAATTCGACAGCACCAGATATGATGATGACAATATTTTGCTCTGCTATTTATATCTTGGAAATAAAACTTTTCTCAATGCTCATTTAATAAAAAATAAGCTGGCGGCGGTAGAGCTGTCTATCGATTTCAAATACAAGTCTAAATTTCAAGGATTATTTATAAAACAAGGAGGCAATACGTAAAGAATGCTGTCATCATATCGTGGTGAGTTCTTCGCTTTATTCGGTGTTTCCGGGTTATGGCATAGAAACAAATAACGATTGAACAATAATATTAAAATTTTAATACTTTTGCAAAACAGAAAAAGATAAGCAGCGAGGCCTGCCTGCAATAGCTTTGCAGGCAGGCCTCGTCATATCCTCGCGGAAGTGGATTATTCAAAAATCGCCTCTAACCTACTTACGGAAGCAGGATTTGATGATTTCCTCATCGCAGGGCTTGGTAAAGAGGCTTACCACCAGGGTAATGATCGCTGTCAGCGGGAAGATAACCGCTATGGGATCGACCACCACCCAGGGGAAAGAGGCGAGTGTGGGCTTGCCGAACATGAAATTGCAGATTCCCAGGGCTGCGGACTCCTTGGAGTGGATAAAAAGGAGGTAAAGCACGCTGCCCACAAATCCGAATACAAGCCCTGAAATTGCCGCAGCCGGGGTTACCCGTTTCCAATAAAGGCCTAAAGCGTACATGGGCAGGAAAGAGGAAGCGCACAGGCCGAAAAAGATAGCCGTACCCGGTGCAATTATACTCTCCGGAAGCACCCAGCCAAGCCACATCACTATGACAATGCCCACCATGATCCCGAGCCTGGTAAGCATAATCGTCCTATCCTTTTCTGTCTTTTTAGTAACCTGCTGATATATATCGCGGCTTATCGCCGTGCCCATGACGTGGAACTGGCTCGAGAGAGTGCTCATTGCAGCGGCCAGGAGGGTGAGCATAAAAACAAGGCCGAACCATTTAGGCAGGGCTTCAGTGATATAGAGCGGGATAATCGTATCCACATTGCCGCCCGCTGCGGCCACTGAAATCACGCCCTTGGTCTTGAAAAAGAAGACATTGGTCAGGCTCCCCACTATAAAAGCCACCCCGGTCATCATAAAAATGAAGATGCCGCCCACCAAGACCGCGCGGCTTAATTCCTTGCGGCTTTTCACAGTCATGAATCGCACCACGAGCTGCGGCTGGGCCAGAACACCGATGCCCACTCCCAGGACAATAGTACTGACCAGTGTCCACCACCACCCGGAAAATGAGGTAGGCATGGCGGTCCAGCCCACATGACCGGCTTTGGCCAGACTCTCGGGCACTTTGTCCGCCAGGTCGGTGAGCGCCTGGTGGGCGCCGGTGAAACCGCCGAGTGAAACATAAGTGAAAATGAAAAGGATCAGCATGCCGACAAACATTATCGAACCCTGAAGGGCATCGGTGTACATCACGCCTTTAAGCCCCCCGGCGATCACATAAGCGGCGATAATCACGGTGAAAATAAGCAGGGCTGCCAGATAGGGGATTCCCATATTGGTCTCGATAAAGCGGGCCCCGCCGATCAGCACCACTCCCGCGTAAAGGGGCATGGCGATAAAGATCACCGCGCCTGCGAAAACCTGGATGAACTTGCTTCCGTATCGCTTGCCTAAAAATTCGGGAAAGGTATGGGCATCCAGGTGGTAACCCATAACCCTGGTCCGGTTGCCGAAAAACACGAATGCAATGAAGATCCCGACAAATATGTTGAGGAATGTGAGCCACAACAGGCCCATGCCGAAAAGTCCCGCCACACCGCCAAATCCTACAATGGCCGAAGTGGAAATAAAAGTGGCCCCGTAGGAAATCGCCATAACGTAGGGGTGAATCTGGCGGCCGGCTATCAGGTAATCTGTAGCAGTGGCAGTTTTCTTATACCCCAGAAAACCGAGGTATCCGATAACAAGCAGATAGATGACCACCGCTAAGGCTGTTGTAAACATAGACTTATTCTCCCGGCTGTTCCGTGGATTATTTTATAATCCCCCGCTGAAGTCGGTTGTAACTCCCCAGGAGATAAAAATTTGAAATAAAATGATCCCATCAGAGCAAATAATGCCTTAGGGCCTTAGAGTGTCTCGCTTATTTCATCCTCTTCCTTAGCCCACTTGACTGTCTTTTCCTCGATTTTTTCTCCGCCTTTGTTCCAGTTGATCAAACCGTAAATTACGCAAAGCAGACTGCTCAAAATGCACAAAAGGTAAGCTATCGCTATCCAGGGGTCTGCGATGCCGAACATAACTCCTCCTTCGCCTTTTTCGCAGGCCTAAAATTAAAATGTAAATTCAAGCTGCGACCGGATTCCGAAAGCCGGGTCATCAAAACCGCGGTTTTTCATCCAGTCGGCAGGCTGTACATAGGCAAAAACAAACATGTAGCTGAAATTCTTCCAGACCGGAGCGATAAAGATATTGTCGAACTCCCAGCCGAAAGTTTCGCCCTGCTGGGTAAGTCCCAGCCAGATCGGGCTGAAAATGAAGGCGCATTTATGGGGCAGGCTGAACGCCCAGGTAGTCTTGAAGTAGGTGGTGTTCTCCATGCCCGGAGCCAGGTTCGTGGCCATGCCCCGGGAGTGCAGGGCGAAGAAATTGCTGGCATTATGCACCAGGTGGATAAAGCGGTACTCGTAGGCCCAGGCGTAAGGGTAAAAAGGACCAACAGCTACATAGCCCTCGAATTTATTTGGGGTGGCCGGGTCATCGCCGCTGCCTATGCCGAATTCGGCTGAAAGGCGCAGCTTTTTATTCGCCAGCGGCGGGAAGCCCACACTAGCCATGAACGCGTAGCCGGTCCAATCGATATCCGAGCCGGTGGAATATTCTTTTTTCCCGTTCTGATAGTCAAACTCGCTCTTCAGAGACCAGCCCGACTGGGTAGCCAGATCCAGGGTCATGCCCAGATTGATATGGGAAAGTAAGTTCAGATCCTGGCTGTTATCCCGGAAATAGGTCAGAAAGAGACCCAGCTTGGATTTTTGTATGGGAATCGAAAGGTCACCGAAGAAAAGATCAACATCATCGACATCATTCACGTTATAATCATAATTATAATTTTCGCGTAAACCCTCATAATATTTCATAGATCCGGCACGAAACTCAGGTTTGCCCGGACCGAGATCGGTATGGAACTGGTAGCCGAAGACAGAGGCGATATTGGTGTTGGTGTAAATGCCGTTACCCAGTTGGAATGGCTGGCGGCCGAACTTGAGTTTCAGCTTCATTCCCGGGAACTTGACATCCATCCAGGCCTGGCGCAGGTGCGGCTCCCAGGCCTCATCCGTGTTGCGCCGCAGAGGAAGCTTCACAGATATAGTTTTACCCTGCGCGTCTGTTATTGTGAAGGGTACATCCTCCGGCATCACTTCTTCACCGGTCTGGATCGTATTGTAGCGGAATTCCTGGCCCAGGAAGATCAGCTTGTTGAACTCGAAAAAGGCAGTGATATTTTCATGGGGCGTGATACCGAATGAAAGGGAAAGGTCGCCATAGTAGTTATGGCGGTTGAGATGGCCTTTTTGGTCCTGATCGCCTCCCCGAATAAAATCGAGGTCATAGTATCTTCCGCGGTACTGCATATGCCCGTTGACCTTGAGAAGCTCTCCGCTCTCATCCTTTAACGACCAACCGTAAACTTGCGTTGAGCTCAAAGCGAGCAGTGCAGCAAGCAAAATGAAACTGAAATGTTTCATCTCCTTTACTCCTTCCTGAGATTGGGGGGTATAGAAATGATGGCCTCGATCGGGGCTTCCCTCTGCTCGAAGCCGCAAGTTAAAACAGTGGTTTTCAGAGCTTGTACACCTCCTCTCCTGTCAAGAGTTTGACACCCTTCTGCTGCAGGATACCGATTGCACGGTCAATCTCCTCGACTCGGAAAATCACTACCGCGCCTTTGCCGCGTTTTTCCACGAAAGCATACAGGTACTCTACATTGAGATTGGCAGCCGAAAATATTTTCAGTACAGAAGCCAATCCTCCCGGCTCATCAGGCACCTCGACCGCAATGACCTCGGTAAACCGGGTGGTGAATCCAGCATCGTGCAAAGCTTTGTAGGCTTCCTCCGGCTTGTTGACAATCAGGCGCAAGATGCCGAAATCGCTGGTATCGGCAAGTGAAAGAGCCCTGATATTGATTTTTTTGGCTCCCATGATTTCGGTCACCTCGTCCAGGCGACCGGCACGGTTCTCGAGAAAAACACTCACTTGTTTGACACGCATGGGAAAAACCTCTCTTTTTAAGGTGTTCACTGTCCGCCGCACACTTTATACGGCAAGCTGAGGTACCAGCCGGACGGCATTGCCGTAAAAAATCTTTTCCTCGACCGCAGTACCCAGCCTCAGACGAAGTACATTATTCACCTCAGTCTGCTGGTCAAGCCATGGACTGTCAGTGCCGAATAAAACATAATCGGCGCCGTGTCTTCCGATCAGGGAGCGGATGCGCTGATCGCTTATCTCGCCGAAACTGAACGAAGTATCCATGTAAACCGGCTTGCCGACCAGACAGCGCTCCACTTCATCCCACATCCGGTAGCCGCCCATGTGGGTGGCAAAGATATTAATTCCGGGAAGCTGTTCGAGCAGAGCGGCCAATCTTGCCGGAGTGCCGCCGTAAGGGGGCTTATAGGAGAGATCCTCGCCGGCGTGGAAAATAACCAGTCTCCCGCTGTCGCGCAAAGCGGCGAAAAAAGGGAGAAGATCAGGATCATCCGGCAGAAATTCCTGATAATCCGGGTGCAGCTTCACTCCGGCAAAGCCGAGCTCGAGGAATTCATCCAGATGCTCCCGCCAGAGAGGAGTTCCCGGATAGAGGGCCCCCATCATGTAAAGGCGTCGATTACCAGCCGAGGCGCTGAAACGGTTGATCGAGCTTACCTTGTCCGGGTTGGTTGCCACAGGCAAGGCCACACTACACTCGATACCAGCGGAATCCATCGAGGCGAGAAGCCCGGCGGCTGTACCGTCGGTGTATGCCTTGTGGTCCGAAGTGGCTTCCATTTTGGGTATCGCAGCGGCGGCCACCTTGTCCGGGAAAAAATGCGTATGGAAGTCTATAATCCGCAAAATGACCTTCCTCACTCTTTCGGCCGCTGGTCGATCACCCGCTTGGCTTTGCCCTCGCTGCGGGCTATGGTGCGCGGCTCGACCAGTTTAACCTTGGTTGAAATGCCGAGTACGGATTCGATCTCGCTTTTGATCCTGCCCTGTAGGCTTTCAAGCATCCTGATCTCATCCGAGAAAAAGCGCTCGTGCACCTCGACTTGCACCTCGAGGGCATCAAGGGCTCCCTCGCGGTGAACAATAATCTGGTAATGGGGCTCGGCCTCTTCTATGCCCACCAGGACGCTTTCGATCTGGGAGGGGAAGACATTAACGCCGCGGATAATAAGCATGTCATCGGTGCGGCCTGAGACACGCGACATGCGCACATGGGTTCTGCCACAGGGACATTTCTCAGGATTGAGGCTCGTTACATCGCGTGTCCGGTAACGGATCAGGGGGAAAGCCTCCTTGGTGATCGTGGTAATCACAAGCTCGCCTTTGGCTCCCCAGTCGAGCACCTTTCCGGTATCCGGGTCAATTATTTCCGGGATGAAATGGTCGTCGAAAACGTGCAACCCGTTTTTCGCCATGCACTCCTGCGCAACTCCGGGGCCGATAATTTCCGAGAGCCCGTAAATATCCAGGGCGTCTATGCCGAGGTTTTCCTCGATAGACTTGCGCATGGCATCGCTCCAGGGTTCAGCGCCCAGAACACCCACCCGCAGAGGGAGTTTTCTGATATCAACACCCATCTCGTTCGCCACCTCGGCGATATAAAGCGAATAGGAAGGCGTGCAGGTAATCACTGTGGAGCCGAAATCCTCCAGAAGCATGATCTGCCGCTTGGTGTTGCCGCCTGAGATGGGTACTACGGTCGCTCCTATATACTCGGCGCCGTAATGGATTCCAAGCCCACCTGTGAAAAGGCCATAGCCGTAAGCGTTCTGGACAATATCATTCGGGCCGACCTCCGCACCACCGAAACAGCGCGCCATGACCTCGGACCAGATAGTGATATCCGCTCTGGTATAGCCGACCACTGTCGGTTTGCCGGTGGTTCCGCTCGATGAATGCACCCTGATCACCTCTTCCATCGGCACTGTGAACATGCCGAAAGGATAGTTATCCCTCAGGTCCTGCTTGATTGTAAAAGGGAGGTGCTTGAGATCATCCACACTCTTGATATCTTTGGGTTTGATCTTCCTGGCATCAAAAACACGGCGGTAGAACGGAACGCGCTCATAGACTCTCTGGCAGGTGGCCGCCAGGCGCTCCGCCTGGAGCTTACGGCGCTCCTCCAGGGGCATGGTTTCAAACTTTTTATTCCAGATCACGGCTCCTCCGCATGTTTGAGCTTAAATGCCGGGGACTTCTCCCTGGCATAAAAGCCGGAAATTATGACTGGAAGTTTCAGAAAAGCATCCACGGCCGGCTCGGAGCGGACAGATTTCCGGCTGTTTAAGGGAGTCGAATTAAAAGAATCTCTTTCCTAGCACTGGTTCGATATTTTTTCCAACTAAACTTGGCATCAAAGTGTGCGCCCTGACATTATCAAAATATATCAACCATCGGGCTGACACATGAGCCCACCCCTACTGGCTCCGCTTCGCCAGCGGTCGCCTGCTCATTAAATGTGAAAAAATAAACCCGGTAAATCATTCCTTCTAACTTGACTTTTAGGAATAACCAAGGCAAAGGCATATAAGCAACAGTATAAATGAAAACCAGTTAATGCTCCCAATAGTAATTCCGGCCTGCTAAAAGATCGAAAGCGGTCCATCCTTGCCTACCCGCACTATGGTGTCAGACTCGAAATTTTAATCGGAGGGTTTGTATAGAACGGCTTGCCGGCCGAGATCGAAGGCGCGGCGGTTAACTTCGATCAGATCTTTCCTGACATGCTCTTTCAGACCTTCGAGCCAATACTCTTCGGGTAAATCGACAAATCGGCTTAAAGCGCCGAGGACCACCGTATTCATCGTGCGCAGATCCCCGGCCTGAACAGATTTCTCCGGCCCGTCGATCACCACGAGCCTTCTGTTATAGCTGCGGGCCAGGCGTTGGATAGCATCCTCGGGATAGGTTGTCTTGCCGCTGGCCACAGATGCCGGGTCGAGACGGAAATCATTGACAATCATGATCCCTGCGGGAGCCAAATAAAAAGACCAGCGCAGGGCTTCCAGCTTTTCCATGGCCACCAGGAAATGCGCCTGGCCGGTCGGAATCAGAGGTGAAAAAACTTTGTGTCCGAAACGCACGTGACTGTTGACCTCGCCACCACGCTGGCTCATCCCGTGCACCTCGCTCTTTTTGACATCAAAACCCGCAAGAAGCGCAGCCTTGCTTAAGACCTCGGAGGCTAGTAAAATACCCTGCCCGCCTACACCCACAATCAAGACATTAGTAGTTGATCCATCACTCATTATAAGCTCAGAGCTCCGCAGGCACACACTGTGGTGCACAGACCGCAGCCAGTACAGAATGCAAGGTTGATGCGGGGTTTTCCGCTTTCACCATCCAGTGTGATAGCGGGGCAACCGATACGCAGACAAGCTCCGCAGGCGGTGCAGGCTTCCTGATCCAGGTTGACTTTGGGCGTCTTTTGCCGTCTCACTTCTGGAAGCAGGCAGCAGGCGCGGCTTGCAATAACTACTGCCGGCCCGTTAAAATCGAGAGCTTTCTGGATCGTATTCCTCAACCTGCCAACATCATAAGGGTCGACAGTGGCCACGAATTTCACCCCCAGAGCCCGGACCAGGGCTTCGTAACCCACACTTGGAGCCTCCTCTCCCATAAGGGTCCGGCCGCTGCCCGGGTGATCGTTGTGGCCGGTCATGGCCGTGGTGCGGTTGTCAAGAACCACCGTGACCGTATGACCACCGTTGTAAACTATATTCAATAAGGAAGTGATGCCGGAATGCAGGAAAGTACTGTCTCCGATAACCGCCACAACCCTTTTTTTGCTTTCCGGGCCGAGCCCGCGCTCAAGCCCATAGGCCATGCCTACCGAAGCTCCCATGCAGAGACAGGTGTCCATAGACTCAAGCGGCGGGAGCGCCGAGAGAGTGTAGCAGCCGATGTCGCCGGTTACGACAAGCCGCATCTTTTTGAGCACCATGAACACTCCGCGATGGGGACAGCCCGCGCAAAGTACAGGGGGACGGGGCACGGCTTTGGCAATCTCGGCTGGTCCGGCCTCTTTCGATTGCGTACTAGCGGCAGGATTTTTACTGAACAATAAAGAGACCTTTTCCGGGCTCAGTTCGCCTACCCGGGAACGTGGAGGCGAAAAATCGCCGAGTGCGACTCCCATAGCGCGGATTTCAGTTTCCAGAAAAGGATCAAGCTCTTCCACCACGAACACGCGGTCAACAGAAGAAGCAAACGCGGCTATCTTGCGCCTGGGGAGCGGGAAAGTCAGCCCGAGCTTGAGTACGGAAGCCTCAGGCAGCGTCTCGCGAACATAGTTGTAAACGTTGCCTGCAGTAATTACCCCCAGAGCTCCATTCTGCTCGGTACGGTTGAAACGGGAACTTTCCACCTCTTCAGTCAATTCCTGGATCTTCTCTTCCAGCCGGGCGCGCATCAGAATGGCATTTGCCGGAACCATCACATTTTTCAAGAAATCCTTACGGTAGCCTGTTTGAACCATATCCACGCGTTCCCCGGTGAAACATACGGACTTGCTGTGGCAGATGCGGGTGGTCATGCGGAAAAGCACCGGCAGCCCGTAGCGCTCACTTAGAGCATAGGCTTCCTTGAGATACTCGGTAGCCTCGCGGCTGTCGGCAGGCTCGAACATCGGGATCTTGGCAAAGCGGGCGTAATTGCGATTGTCCTGCTCGTTCTGGGAGGAATGCATGCCTGGATCATCCGCAGTGACTATCACTAATCCTCCGCGGACTCCAGTATAGGCGAGTGTCATCAGGGGATCCGCGGCCACATTGAGCCCGACATGCTTCATGGTGACAAGCGTTCTCATTCCGGCCAGGGAAGCGCCGGCCGCAGTCTCAAGGGCCACCTTCTCATTCGGAGCCCATTCGCTGTGCACCTCCGGATAGGAGGCGAGTGTTTCCAGGATTTCGGTGCTCGGGGTGCCGGGATAACCTGAGGCAAGGCAGACTCCTGCCTCCCAAGCAGCCTGGGCCACAGCCTCATTGCCGCTTAAGAGAACTTTCCGCCCACTTATCAGTTCTTTTTGGGGAAGGGTTGCCATCAGTATTTTTCTAACTCACATTATTCACAAATTACCGCAAAACCTGTAGGCGCAGACCCATGTGTCTGCCCGCTCTTAGGACAATTTTTTTGATCCTCGGGCGCACACACGGATGCGCCCCTACACAAAACCGGACAAATACCGTTTTCATGAATAATACGGGCTAAAAGGAAAACAGGCTGCAAAATATGCTGTTGAGAGTTTATTTCCTGATTATCCGGGTCTTGAGTCTGATGAATTAAAAAAAATACATTAGAATAAAAAAAAATGCATCCCGGCTATCGTATATTAGCTGTTGAAACTCTCTGACCGAGACTATGCGGGGAAAAAACAAATTCTACATTTTTTTTGTTTCTTGTCAACAATGTTCTTAAAACATTAAATTTCATAGATGAATAAAAAAATCGCATA
>Ga0307380_10001405_pt1 | contig 35346 bp, 27 predicted proteins | sample UN3MG_FD_202239 | JGI IMG/M metagenome (GOLD analysis project Ga0307380, IMG submission 202239) | Soil microbial communities from Risofladan, Vaasa, Finland - UN-3 | ecosystem: Environmental > Terrestrial > Soil > Coastal area > Acid sulfate soil | place: Finland: Risofladan, Vaasa | collected...
TCCAAAGGCTTGACAGGATAATCGAGCAGCGCAACGAGCAGATCGAGTCGGCCAGGCAGCTTGCCGAGAACACCGACGCCAAGGTGGCCAAGGCGATTGCCGGCTACGACGGCAGCGTTTCCGAGGCACGCGCCAAGGCATTCGAGCTGCGCCAGCAGCTGAAGGGCGAGGCTTCGGAGCGGGAGAAGCAGATTGTGGAAGAGGCGCGCTCGGCCGCCTCGGAGCGGATCATGGGCGCTCAGGGCGACCTGGACCGGAAGGTTGAGGAGTACCGCATCCCGCTGGCCGCCGAGGGCGCACGATTGGCCGAATCGATCGCCGAGCTGGTGCTGCGGAGGCGGTCATGAGGCGGGCGACCGGGCTGACAATTCTGATACTACTGGCGCTTGCTTCGGCGAGCGCATTCGCTTCCCAGGGCGTGCATGAGTCGGAGCTCAACGGCGAGTACTGGTGGGACCAGTTCGTCAAGCTCTTCAACCTGACCCTGGTGATCGCCGTGCTCTATTTCCTGCTGCGCAAGCCGGTGAAGAACTTTTTCCGCGAGCGGGCGCAGCAGATCGACGAGAGCCTCAACTCGGCTGAGGAAGCCCGCAAGGAAGCCGAGCGCAAGCTGGCCGAGATGGATGCGAAGATCGCCGGGCTGGAGCAGCGCGTGGCTGAGATCATGCGCAAGGCGCAGGAGAACGGCGAGGCCGAGAAGGCGCGGATCATCGCCGATGCCGAACTTGAGACGCAGCGCATCCTCGAGCTGGCAAAGCGGGAGATCGAGAACCGCTACAAAGCGGCCCGCAAGGACCTGAAAGCTTACACCGTTGACGAAGCCATCCGGCACGCGCGCAAGCTGCTGCGCGAGCAGTTGGACGCTGAGGGTGACGACCGCCTGATCGACCTGTTCCTCGACGACATCGGCGGCAGGAGGGTGCAGTGATCAGCCGGACTGTCGCGCGCCGCTATGCCCTGGCAATCTTCGAGCTGGCCGACGAGGCCGGCGACTTCGAGCGGATCGGCAAGCAACTCCACGCCGTGGTGGACCTGTTGGCTGGGCATCGGGAATTGCAGTCGATCTATCAGAACCCCGCGGTCTCGCCCAACTCGAAGCTGGCCATTTTCGAAGAACTCGAGCCCGACCTCGAGCTTGACAAACTGAGTGCGAATTTCATCCGCCTGCTGATCCGCAAGGGGCGGATTCATTACCTGGAAGCGATCGTAGAGGAATACGACGAGCTGGAGCGCGAGCGGCGCGGCATCGTCGTGGCCGAAGTGAAGACGGCGCGCGCTCTCGCTGCGGCACGCCTGCAAGAACTGCGCGGCCGGCTGGCGGAAGCCACCGGCAAGGAGATAGACATGCGGACAAGCGAGGACACCGAGATACTCGGCGGCTTCGTGGCGCGCATCGGCGGGACGGTTTACGACGGCAGCGTCGAACATCAGTTGCAGAAACTGCGGAAGCGCTTGGTGGAGGAGTAATCGATGGAGATCAAGGCCGAGGAAATCAGCCGGATCATCAAACAACAGATCGCCGATTACGAGGCGACTGTCGACGTGAGCGAGGTCGGCACGGTAATCAGTGTGGGCGACGGCATCGCCCGCATCCACGGGCTGGATAGGTGCATGGCCGGCGAGCTGCTCGATTTCCCGCACGACATCCTCGGCATGGCGCTCAACCTCGACGAGGACAGCGTCGGCGCCGTCATCCTGGGCGAGACGCAGTTTATCAAGGAGGGCGACACGGTCAAGCGCACCGGCAGGATCATGGAGGTCCCCGTCGGCGAGACGCTCATCGGCCGCGTCGTCAACCCGCTCGGCCAGCCACTGGAAGGCGCGGGGCCGATCGAGACGACCGAGTTCAATCCGATCGAGCGCATCGCCCCCGGCGTCGTCGACCGGCTGCCGGTGAACCGCCCGCTGCAGACGGGGATCAAGGCGATCGACTCGATGATCCCCATCGGCCGCGGCCAGCGCGAGCTGATCATCGGCGACCGCCAGACCGGCAAGACGGCGATCGCCATCGACACGATCATCAACCAGAAGGGGCAGGATGTCATCTGCATCTACGTCGCCATCGGCCAGAAGCAGAGCACGGTGGCCCAGGTGGTCAAGACGCTCACCGAGCACGGCGCGATGGAGTATTCGATCGTGGTCAGCGCGACGGCGAGCGAGCCCGCGCCCCTGCTCTACATCGCCCCCTACGCGGGCTGCGCCATGGGCGAGTATTTCCGCGACCGCGGCCGCGACGTGCTGATCATCTACGACGACCTCTCCAAGCAGGCCGCCTGCTACCGCGAGGTCTCGCTGCTGCTGCGGCGCCCGCCCGGACGCGAGGCTTACCCCGGCGACATCTTCTACACCCACAGCCGCCTGCTGGAACGCGCCGCCCGCCTGAACAAGGAGAACGGCGGCGGCTCGCTGACCGCCCTGCCGATCATCGAGACGCAGGCCGGCGACGTCAGCGCCTACATCCCGACCAACGTCATCTCGATCACCGACGGCCAGATCTACCTCGAGGCCGACCTCTTCCACAGCGGCATCCGCCCGGCCGTCAACGTCGGACTCAGCGTCAGCAGAGTCGGCGGCGCGGCGCAGATCAAGGCGATGAAGAAGATCGCCGGCATGCTGCGCCTCGAGCTGGCCCAGTACCGCGAGCTGGCCGCCTTCGCGCAGTTCGGCTCCGACCTCGACAAGGCGACCCAGCGGCAACTGGAGCGCGGCAAGCGCCTGACCGAGATCCTCAAGCAGGGGCAGTACGTGCCGCTGCCGGTCGAGAAGCAGATAGTCATCATCTACGCCGCGACGAATAACTACCTCGACGACCTGCCGGTGGAGGCCGCCGGACTCTTCGAGAAGGAACTCTACGAATTCCTCGACACCGGCAAGCCGGAGTTGGGTCGGGAGATCCTCAAGAAGGGCGAGATCGACGACGAGTTGAAGGCGAAGCTCACCGAAGCGCTCGACGAGTTCAAGGATCGCTTCGCGGCCGAGCACGGCTACGATAAGAAGGTCGAAAAGGCTGCCGCCGGGGAAAAGGCGGAGAGCGAGGAGAAGGTCGAAGCTGAGAAGGCTGAGGTTGAGGAGAAGGCCGAGGCCGAGGTGGAGGGCTGATAGGAGCGGACAGGGAACATGCCAAACCTGATAGATTTGCGGCGGCGGATCAAGAGCGTCAGGAACACGCAGCAGATCACGCGCGCGATGAAGATGGTGGCCGCCGCGCGGATGCGGCGGACGCAGGAGGGTATCCTCTCGGCGCGGCCCTACGCGGTCAAGATGCTGGAGGTGCTCAACTCGCTCGCCGCCCGCGTCGACCGCAGCACCCACCCCCTGCTGGAGGTGCGCGGCGACGACAACGTCGAGGTGCTGCTGATCACCGCCGACCGCGGCCTCTGCGGCTCCTTCAACGCCAACCTGATCCGCACCGCGCTGGACTTCCTCGCCGAGCGCAGCCGACCCGACATCGGCATGCACCTGGTCGGCCGCAAGGGGCGCGACTTCTTCCGCCGCCAGCACTTCAAGATCTACTCCGAATACACGCAACTGTTCCCGAACGTCGCCTACGAGCACGCGGCGCGCATCGGGCGGGAGATCATCGCCGGCTACAAGGCCGCCAAGCTCGACGCGATCTACGTAATCTACAACCAGTTCATCTCGACGCTGAGCCAGAAGGTGGTCTGCGAGAAGCTGTTGCCGATCGGGGAGATCGAGTTCCCCGACGAGGAGAAGATGCACACGGCGCGGGAGTACATCTTCGAGCCGACGTCGCGGTCGATCATGAACGAGTTGCTGCCGCGGCACGTCAACATCCAGATCTACCGGGCGTTGCTGGAGAGCGCGGCCTCGGAGAACGCGGCGCGGATGACGGCGATGGAGAACGCCACCAACAACGCCGCAGAGCTGATCGACCACCTGACGCTGGTGATGAACCGCATCCGCCAGGACAAGATCACCAGAGAAATCATCGAAGTAGTCTCCGGTGCGCAGGCGCTGGATTGAAGCAGGAGAGGAATAAATGCCGAAGGCTGAGAGCAAGAGCGTGACGGCTGAGGGCCGGGTGGTGACGGTCGTGGGACCGGTAATCGACGTGGCCTTCGAGGGCGATCTGCCGCCGATCTACAGCGCGATCGAGATCCGCGACGACGGCAAGGAATCGGGCCGGGAACTGTTCGTGGTCAGCGAGGTGGCGCAGCACCTGGGCGGGAACAGGGTGCGCTGCATCTCGATGCACCCGACCGACGGGCTGGTGCGCGGGATGAAGGCGGTCTACACGGGGCACCAGATCACTGTGCCGGTGGGCGAGGGGACGCTGGGGCGGATCATCAACGTCATCGGCGAGCCGGCCGACACCGACGAGCCGATTCCCTGCAAGGAGCGCTGGCCGATCCACCGCCACGCGCCGGCGTTCGACCAGCAGAGCACCGAGATGGAGATGCTGGAAACCGGCATCAAGGTGATCGACTTGCTGCAGCCGTTCCTGAAGGGGGGCAAGATCGGCCTCTTCGGCGGCGCCGGCGTCGGCAAGACCGTGCTGATCATGGAGCTGATCCACAACATCGCCACCGAGCACGGCGGCTACTCGGTGTTCGCGGGCGTGGGGGAGCGCACGCGCGAGGGCAACGACCTGTGGCTGGAGATGAAGGAGAGCGGCGTCATCGCGAAGACGGCGCTGATCTACGGCCAGATGACCGAGCCGCCCGGGGCGCGCCTGCGCGTCGGCCTCACGGGCCTGACGGTGGCGGAGTACTTCCGCGACAAGATGGGCCAGGACGTGCTGCTGTTCATCGACAACATCTTCCGCTTCACCCAGGCGGGCAGCGAGGTGAGCGCGCTGCTGGGCCGCATGCCGAGCGCCGTGGGCTACCAGCCGACGCTGGCCACCGAGATGGGCGAGCTGCAGGAGCGCATCACCTCGACCAAGAGCGGCTCGGTGACCTCGGTGCAGGCGATCTACGTGCCCGCCGACGACTACACCGACCCCGCTCCAGCGACCACCTTCGCCCACCTCGACGCCAACACCAACCTCAGCCGCGCCCTGACCGAGCTGGGCATCTACCCCGCCGTCGACCCGCTGGAGAGCACGAGCCGCATCCTCGACCCGCGCGTCATCGGCAACGAGCACTACGACACGGCGCGGGCGGTGCAGATGGTGCTGCAGCGTTACAAGGACCTGCAGGACATCATCGCCATCCTCGGCATCGACGAGTTGAGCGAGGACGACAAGCTGACTGTCTCCCGCGCGCGCAAGCTGCAGCGCTTCCTCTCGCAGCCCTTCCACGTGGCCGAGACCTTCACCGGCATGGAGGGCAAGTACGTGCCCGTGGAGAAGACGATCGAGGGCTTCAAGGAGATCCTCAACGGCAAGCACGACGACAAGACCGAGGGCGCCTTCTACATGTGCGGCGAGATCGGCGACGTGGTGGAGAAGGCCAAGCGGCTGACGGTGGAGGACTGATCGCCGTGGCGGACAAGCTTGCATTGACGGTGGTGACGCCCGCGCGTGAGGTGATCACCGTCGAGGCTGACGAGATCACCGCTCCCGGCTGGGAGGGTGAGTTCGGCGTGCTGCCCGGCCACGCGCCGTTCCTGGCGTTGATCCGCAGCGGGGAGCTGATGTACCGCATCGGCGAAGAGAGGCACTTCATGGCCGTCGGCTTCGGCTTCGTGGAGGTGCTGCCGGAGAAGGTGACGGTGCTGATCGAGACCGCCGAGAGGCTGGAGGAGATCGACTTCGAGCGCGCCATGGAGGCGCGCGACCGCGCGATGGAAGTGCTGTCGGGCAAGCAGGTCGACGTCGATTTCGAGGCCGCGCGCGCCGCGCTGATGCGTGCCCTGAGCCGGCTCAAGGTGGCGGAGAAGATCAGGGGCATACCGCAGCGCAAGATGAAGATCTGAGGGGCACCCGGCGCAATATCTCACCTTGCCTAATTGAGCCACACTCCTTTTGCCTCAATTACTTGCCCGGCAAACCAATTTGTTTATCCCTTTCAGGGAATGGGTTTGGTGGGGCGCTCTGAACCCGGGGTGGCGCTTCGCTTACCCCGGGCTACGAATTGTGGAATCCCTTCGGGATTGATGTGCAGGACTGTGGGGTATTGACCCGTTGCGGAATATCCCGCCTCTGGCGGGATCGGGGCGGATTAATCCGCCCCCTACAGTGCCTGGCTGATACCCCTGCCGACTAATTGTAGGGGGGTGCTTTAGCGCCCCCGTCCTGTCCTGGGCGCCCTTCGCAATACGCGGCGGCCCTCCGCCATAGGCGGATAAATTCAGGACCGCCTTACAACAATCGGCTGGCAGTCGCAACGCCTTGTAGGGAAGTCGTTAACGGTCCCCTCGTCTTTTTTCATCGCGCGGGGCGCGATCGGGCGGATTCCGCCTTAGGCGGACAAGTTCATTCGCCCCTACAATCCAATGGCAATGACTCTGCCGATTAATCGAGGGCGAGGACGCGCTCGTAAACGGTCCGGCCGCCGACGTTGACCCTGAGGTGGATCGGGAAGGATTCGGCGAGAGGCAGGACGTGCAGCTTGAAGTGCCCCTGGAGGGCGACCATCGGCCAGAGCAGGTCGTCTTCATCGGTCCGGAGGTCGACTTCGGCGTAGATGTAGGCGGGGCCGTCGCCGCCGGTCTGCCTGACCTCGGTTTTGAGGTCGCCGATGCGGACCTCTGCGAATCTGAGGATCTCGCTCCTGACTTCCCTGATCAGCTCTTCGGAAGGCGTGCCGCGCTGAGCGCTGGTGTCCTCTGTCGCTGCGCTGCTCTGGACGTAACCGAGGTCGCGCAGCATTTCCTGGCGCTCGTCGTCGATGTCCTCGTCGTCGGTGTCCTGGTCGCGGATGAGCTGCATCGACTGCCAGTAGGCCCGCGCGCGGTTGGCCATGCTGTTGAGCACGCCGGCCCGCGATGAGAGCGCGAGGTTGATCCACTGGATCTGGTCGTCGGCGAGGTTGTAGAGCTCGAGCTGGCGCAGGCGCTCGACGTCGGGGTTGTAGATCAGCAGCCAGTCGCCCTCGAGGATGCCGACGCGGTCGTGCGGGGCCTCGTTGCGGAAGGTCTCGGCGTAGAGCGTGCGCTCGTCGGAGCGGTTGCGCAGGATGTATTCGAGCAGCGTCCGCCCTTGCATGTAGGTCGGCTTGTGCAGGCCCACCATGTCGAGGATGGTGGGCGCGATGTCGACGATGCGGGCGAGGCGGTCGACGCGCAGAGCCTTGTGGTCGGAGTCGGGGTCGCGGATTATCAGCGGCACTTGGATGCTCTGGGTGTAGAGGTAGTTGATGTGGCCGACCATGCCGTGCTCGCTGAGCTCTTCGCCGTGGTCGGACATGAAGACGATGATCGTGTTGTCCATCAACCCCTTCTGCTTGAGGTAATCGAGCAGGCGGCCGATTTCGCGGTCGTTGTACTCGGCCTCGGCGGCGTAGTCACGCCAGACGCTCTCGATTTCCTTGCGCATGCCGCCCTTGATGCGCAGGGTCACTTCCCTGGCCGACGACCTCTTGTTGTTGATGGTCATCGAGCATTCGAGTCCCTCGGCCGACCTGCGCAGGCGACTGGCGTCGTCGTCGGGAGATTGCCAGCCTTCCCCTTCCTCAAAGGCGAGGCCGGCGAACTCGAAGCCGTTGAAGTCGGTGAGGAAGCGCGGCTCCTGAAGCTGGCGCAGCTTGCGGAAGCGGTCCCTGTTGGTGTGGCGGCGCAGCAGTTCCTGCCAGTCGGGCGGCAGTTCGCTCTCCTCGAGGCCGTCGAGATAGATGCTGGTGAAATAGAGGTGGATGATCTCGGGATCGAGGCTCCTGATCACGATCTCGTTGCGGCCGGGTTTGAGGTTTAGCCCGGCATCGACAAAGGCTGCGCTGTCGAGCCTGCCGGCGGCGACCCGTTCGCCGTTGAGCAGTATCTCAACGTCGTCGGGGTATTCCGGTGTGGGCGGGCAGTAGGGCTCGTGCGGGTCCTGGTAGTGGAGCCAGAGGAAGAAGGGCCGCTCGGCGCCGGAGTTCTTTTCGAGCCACTCGATACCGCGGTTGGTGATGATTTCGGCATTGTTGTACCAGCGACCGTCGCGGGGAAAGTTGTCGTTGTAGTAATCGAAGCCGCGGTTGAGCTTGTGGCGCGCGCGCAGGACTCCGAGGCTGACGGCGGCGCCGGTGTTGTAGCCCTCGGCCTTGAGGATCTCGGCGAGCGTCTGGTTGGAGTAGTTGAAGTCGTCGGTGTTGTTGAAGACCCAGACCTCGTGCGGCAGGCGCCCGGAGAAGAGCGATGAGTGGCTGGGCATGGTGATCGGGATGTGGCTGTATGCCTTTTCGAAGAGCCAGCCGTCCTCGGCCAGCGAGTCGATGTTGGGGGTCTTTGCGTGCCCGGCGCCGTAAGCGCTGACGTGGTCGGCGCGCAGGGTATCGACGTCGACGATCAGGACGTTGGGCCGGTCCCACGGCAGCCTGTTGTGACGTTTATAAGAGAGGAAGAAGAACACTCCGGCGAGGATTGCCAACGTCAGGACGGACATGCCGATGATCTGCATGATCCGGCGGGTCTTGATGAATGCCTTCCAGTTGATGGCGACCAGGGCCAAGACCAGGATGCCGATGACGATGGCGGGGTTTCTCGGCGTGTGGACAGCGTAGGTGAACCAGAGGAAACGGCCGGTGTAGCCGTCGGGCGTGAGCGAGAGGTGAAGGAAGTAGGTGCTCAGCAGGATGCCGAGGAGTATCAGGATGTTTATGACGACTCTAGCACTCTTCATATGGTGGGAAAGCCTCCTCTTGCGGTATATTTAGACCAGCACTCTTTCCTTGTCAAATCGATTCCCGGCTGCCGTTTCACGCCCGACCGTTGTTTTCCTCCAGCCGCGCTTCGAGCCGCTCGATGAGCGAGTACGGCTCAGCATTTCGCAGAGCCATTGCTTCGGCCGCCTCCTGCAACTCGTCATCGGACAGCAGTTGTGGAAACAGGCGCTCCATGGCGATGCCCTTCCACAATTCCCTGATTCTGTGGCGGCAGCGTTGAATTTCCTTCCTGCGCCCCATCATGTCCTTCTCGAGGAAGGCGCGGTGATCGAGGATGGCTCTCGCCACATCCTCAACCCCTTCGCCCTCCGAGGCGATGGTCTTGATGATCGGCGGCCGCCAGCCGTTGTCCTTGGGCGCGAGGTCGAGCATCATCATCAGCTCGGTCTCCAGGCGGCGCGTTCCCTGCCGGTCGGCCTTGTTGATGACGAAGATGTCGCCGATTTCCAGGATCCCGGCCTTGATCGCCTGCACGTCGTCGCCCATGCCGGGCACGAGCACGACGGCGCTGGTGTGGGCTGTGTTGATGATATCGATCTCGTCCTGGCCGACGCCGACGGTTTCGATGGCGACGTAGTCGAAGCCGGCCGCCTCGAGGATCACCACCGCGTCGTAGGTGCCGCGGCTGATGCCTCCGAGGGTGCCGCGGGTGGCCATCGAGCGGATGAAGACATCGGGGTCGACGAAGTGGCGCGTCATTCTCACGCGGTCGCCGAGGATGGCCCCGCCGGAGAACGGGCTGGTGGGGTCGACGGCGATGATGCCGACGCGCGCACCCCTGGAGCGCGCGAGGGTGATGAGGCGGTCGGTGAGGGTGCTCTTGCCGGCGCCGGGGGGGCCGGTGATGCCGATGACATGCGAGCCGCCGCCGTGCGGGAAGAGGCGCTTGAGCAGCTCGAAGGCCTGGGCATCGCCGTCCTCGACGGCGCTGATGGCCGCGCTCACGGCCCGGGTCTTGCCCTTGAGGACGCCCTCTGTGATCGATTCGAGATCCAAGTTGTTTCCCCGTTTAAAGGCCGGGAAATCATAACATCCAGCCCGCGACTCGACAACCGAATCCGGCGGCGGGCGCACCGGCGGCAAGGTTGAATTAGCTACGATTTGATTACGAGAAGAAGCGTTTTGCCAGCGGCGAGAGGCCGGGCCGCCGGGGCGTCGGCTTTGCGAATATTTTCGCCGCCGCGACACCGAAGAGGAAGCCGCCGATGTGGGCCCACCAGGCGATGCCCTCCGCCGCGGCGCCGCCTCCGAAGATCGCGAATGCGCCGTTGAAGAACTGCAGCAGGAACCAGACGATGAGGAAGACGTAGGCGGGGATGGTGACCACGACGACCAGCAGGATGGGCACGAAGGTGACGATCCGCGCGTAGGGGAAGTAGACGAGGTAGGCGCCCATGATCCCCGCAATCGCTCCGCTGGCGCCGACGGTGGGGATCTTGCTGCCCCAGTTGGTGAGAACGTGGAGCCCGACGGAGAAGAGCCCCGCTAGCAGGAAGAACATCAGGAAGGGCAGGCGCCCCATGCGGTCCTCCACGTTGTCGCCGAAGATATAGAAGATCCAGAGGTTGCCGATGATGTGCAGCCAGCCGCCGTGGAGGAACATCGAGGTGAGCAGGGGCAGCAGTTGTTCAAGCGGATTCAGCACTCCCCAGGCTTCGGGGGTGGTGAGCTTCCAGGGCACGACACCGAAATCGAAGAAGAACCTCGACAACTCCATCGGCCCCAAGCCGAGCTCATAGATGAAGACGATCGCGTTGAGGGCGATTATCGCGTAGACGATATACGGCTGCGTTCTCGAGCGCAGGACATCGCGGAGGGGGATCACGGCTGGCGGACCTCGTTTTATTCCGTGGTGGACAATTCGGCTCTGAGCAGGGTGATGAAATCCTCCGGCTGCTCGAGGAACGGGAAGTGGCCTGAAGAGGCGAATATGTGCAGCCTGACGAAATAGAGATGGTTTTCCAGCTCCTGGGCGTAGCTCAGCGGGGTGCGCATGTCGTGCCTGCCGGCGAATATCCGGGCCGGCAGGCGCAGCTTTTCGATAGCCGGGCGCAGGTCGACAAGATCGCCCTCTGTGGCGATGTATTCGGCGACTTTTCCGCAAAGGCGGATTCCCCGCCGGCGGAAATCATCCATGGCCACGAGATTGTGGAAGTAGAGCGGCAGCATCACGTGGAGCCGCTTCAGCTCTTTCTCGTTTTCCGGGATTGCCGACATGGTGATGTTGTGGATCTCGCGGCGCATGGAGGGCGTGAGCAGGCTGTACCAGCGGTGCAGGTGCTCCTCGGTCTCCGGGTAGGGCAGCGTCGGAGATACGAGCATCAGCTTCTTCACCCGGTCCGGGTATTTCACAGAGTAGGCCAGAGCCAGGTAGGCGCCCCAGCTGTGCCCGAGCAGCGTCATGCGCTGAATCCCCTCCGATGAACGGAGGCCTTCCAGGTCGGCAATGTGGTCGTCGAGTTTGCAGCTGATGTCGTTGGTAAGCCTTGTGCTGCGGCCGCAGCCGCGCTGGTCGTAGAAGTAGACGGTTGCGAATTCGGCGGCCCTCTCGAGGTGGGGCTTGAAGACCTCGTGGGTGAGGCCGGGGCCTCCGTGGACCATCACCAACGGCGGACCGCCGCCGTGCTTTTCCATGTAAATATCGATATCGCCGAATCGCATATGGCTTAGATTTTACCACTCGGGAATCGGACAACCAAGCGAGTGTTCGGCGAGGGCGTCAGCCGACGACACCGAGGTTGATGATCGAGACCTGCGGCGGGATCTCCCCGTGGCTGAGCAGGACCAGGCCGGGCAGGAACCGCTCGGTCAGGCGGCGGATGTGCAGGCGCACTTCGCCTGAGGCCAGCAGGATCGGCTGCACCGGAAATGCCGCCGTCTCGATCGACGTGCGCAGCCTTTCGAGGAAGTTCTGGGCGGCGTGCGGCTCCATCGCGAGGTAGGAGCCGGTTTCCTTTTTGACGATTGCATTGGCGATGCTAGTTTCGAGCTCGGGATTGAGCGTGATCACCGCGAGCTCGTTCTTCTCGCTGAGATAGGGCTGGATGATTGAGCGGCCGAGTGCCATGCGTACGAATTCGGTGAGCTGGGCGTAGTCGCTCGTCACGGTGGCGTAGTCGGCGGCCGCCTCCAGGATCGTGTGCAAATCGCGGATGCTGACGCGCTCCCTCAGCAGGTTCTGCAGCACTTTCTGCACCCCGCTGAGCGGCAGGGTTTTCGGCACGGCCTCCTCAACCAGCTTCGGCGCGCTCTCCGACACGAGGTCGAGCAACGCCTGCACCTCCTGGCGCCCCAGAAGCTGATGGGAAAAATTCTTGATCGTCTCAGTGAGATGGGTGGAGATGACGGTCGCCGTGTCGACCACCGTGTAGCCGCTGATCTGAGCCTTCTCCTTCTCCGCTTCGGGAATCCAGATCGCCGGGAGGCCGAAGGCCGGGTCGCTGGTCTTCTCGCCTTCAATCTCGGCCTCGACCTTGCCGGGGCTCATCGCCAGGAGATTGCCCATCATCAGCCTGCCGCGGGCGATCACCACGCCGCGCAGCATGATCGTGTACTCGTTCGGCTCGAGCTGAAGGTTGTCGCGGATGCGGATCGGCGGCACCACGATGCCCATCTCCAGCGCTATCTGCCTGCGGATGCTCTTAATTCGGTCGAGGATGTTGTTGCCCTGGTTGATGTCGACCAGGGGGATCAGGTTGTAGCCGACCTCGAGGCCGAGGGGGTCGACGCGCAGCAGCGATTCCACCCTCTCGGGCGGCGGCGCCTGCTTGGCCTTCTCAACTTCCACGGCCGCGGCGGTCGCCTCCATCCGCTTGACGCTGGTGAATTTCTGGTAGGCCAGGAATGCCAGGCCTGCGCCGAGCAAGAGGAAGACCAGGCGCGTCTCGGGCAGGAAGAGAGCGAAGAGAGCGAGCATCCCCGCGCCGATCGCCAGGGGGCGGAAGTCGAAGTAGAACTGGGTTGCGAGTTCGTCGCCGAGGTTCTCGGTCGAGGAACTGCGGGTCACCACCAGGCCGGCCGCCACGGCGATCACCAGCGACGGCAGCGCGCTGACCAGGCCGTCGCCGATGGTCAGCGTGGTGAAGACCGTAGCCGCCTCACCGATGTCCATGCCGAAGGTGGTGGTGCCGATGATCAGGCCGCCGATGATGTTGACCAGGGTGATGATCAGGCTGGCGATGGCGTCGCGGCGGGTGAAGCGCACTGCGCCGTCCATCGCGCCGTAAAACGATGCCTCCTGCGAGATGAGTTCGCGGCGGGCACGCGCCTCGCGCTCGTCGATGAAGCCGGCGTTGAGGTCGGCGTCGATCGCCATCTGCTTGCCCGGCATCGCGTCGAGGGTGAAACGGGCGCTGACTTCGCCGATGCGCACCGAACCCTGCGAGATGACGATGTACTGGATGGCGATGATCAGCAGGAAGATCACCGCGCCGATGACGTAGTTGCCGGCGATCACCAGCGTGCCGAACGAGCCGATCACCGTTCCCGCGGCCCGCTCGCCCATCGTGCCCGCGTTGGAGAGGATCAGGCGCGTCGAAGCGATGTTCAACGCGAGGCGGTAGAGGGTCATCAGCAGGATCAAGCTGGGGAAGATTGAGAAGTCGACGGGGCTGTCGATGTACATCGAGATGAGAATGATAGTGATCGAGAGCGTCAGGTTGGTGGCGATCAGGAAGTCGAGCACGATCGGCGGCAGGGGAATTATGATGGCGGCGATTACGGCGAGGACGAGGATAGGCACGACGATCGATTTATTCTGGGCAATGGTCCTCAGGACCCGCATACTGGTCTGCTGTGCGGTCGCCACACCTTCCCTCTGCTGCTGAATTGACTCGGGATTCCACCCGGATGGCGTATTATATCACAGAGGCGTGCAAGCGACCATGCTGCAGCAGGTTAGCAATGGATGGCCGCCACACTTCGTATTACATTGAAGCGGAGCGCACAAAGCAGTTGGCAGATATGGTAAACTCTTGTAAGAACTGTTACAGCCTGACGGCCGCTGTTGTGCATAATTGGCAACACGACTGACGGGTGCCGGCGTCGCTTCTCCCCGGCGAGCCCGTTGCATCAGAGATAAATGAGGCCGCGATGAAAACCGGGCGAAACTTCATAGCATTGTTTGTTTTGGTGGCAACCGCTTTCCTGGCTCTTTCTGTGCAAAACCAGAACCCACTGGCCGAGGCCCGCCGTCTGACCGAGTTCGGCGTCGATGCAGCGATGAAGGGCCTGTGGGACGAGGCCAGCTTCCGCTGGAATCAGGCGATTGGCAGCTTTCCGAACTTCCCGGCAGCACACAATAACCTCGCTGTGGCTCTCGAGAACTACGGCGAGTACCAGGAGGCCTTGCGCCACTACCAGCTGGCGTTCGACATGTCGAAGCGCAACCGCTACGTCGAATCGAACAGCCGCATGTTCATGCAGTTTTACCAACAGCAGATAATGCAGCTGGACGAGCGCAAGCAGGCGTTGTCAGGGAAGGGCCTGGGCAATCAACAGGACGCGGAGCAGCAGGAGTCGAGACAGCCCGGCGAGGAAGGCGCTGGTGAGAAGCCCGAGAGCGGCAGAGAGCCCGAGTTGGCCGATCCGGAGCGCGACATCTACCGGAGGGTCGGCTCGCCTCATCAGGTGCTGATCAAGCACCCGAAGCGCGAAACTCCCTTGAGCGGGAAATACAAGCGCGTCTACATAGCCGGGTTCTCGCCGGCCGTCGAGGAAATGTTCAACCTCAACTTCGAGACCACCGAGTATTTCCGCTCAGAGCTGCGCAAGTATACGCTCTACGACATCCTACCGCTGGAGGAACTCAAGCTGCCCTCCGACGAGGACGAATTCTTCGAGCTGGTCGACAATTACGATTTCTGGCAGGATCTCGGCTCCAGGGTCGGGGCGGATCTGGTCATCTACGGGCGGATCAATTTCTATACCGAGCCTGCCGACGGCTACTACCCCTACGAGTACCGCGATTATCGCTCGGGCAATTACCGCACGGCCCAGCTGCTTATCCCCCGCACCGCGATGACCATCGAGCTCGACCTGTTCTTCCATGACTCGGCGACAGGCGAGATCGTGCACGAGGAGAGCTTCGGCCAGACGATCGTCTATCGCGGCAGACTTGATCCCACTTTGCAGGCATTTTATGATGTAATTAATCGCATCCTTCCCCGCTTCATGGATATACTCGTCCCAAGGGAACACGACGCTATACGCTTCCTGCTGAAAGGTTAGGAGGAATTAAATGAGGAAGTCACTTGTTGCCTCCGCAGCGGTGGCTGCACTGGCTGCCGCGGCTCTGCTGCTTGCTCCGCAGCCCGCGGATGCCCAGCTGGTCGACTACTTCGGCGGCAAGAACAAGGTCAACTACGACAAATTCGACTGGCGGCGCTACGACACCGAGCATTTCCAGATCTTCTACTACCCCGAGGAAGAGGCCTACCTCGACGAGGTGGTCAATTGGGCCGAGACCGCCTACGAGATCATCAGCCAACGGCTGAACCACCAGCTCAGCAAGAAGATCCCGATCCTCTTCTACAAGACCCACAGCGAATTCGAGCAGACCAACATCATCCCGATGTTCCTGCCCGAGGGCGTCGGCGCCTTCGCGGAACCGCGCATGGGTCGCGTGGTCATCCCGCTCGACGACCCGCCGGCCGAGATGCAACGGCTCTTCACCCACGAGCTGACACACGCTTTCCAGTTCGACATCTGGTACCAGGGCCGGATTCGAAATCCGCTCGGCGGGCCTTCGCCGCTTTGGATCTCAGAGGGGCTCTCGGAGTACATGGCCGAGGGCCTCAGCACGATGGACGAGATGCTGGTGCGCGACGCGGTCGTCAACGATTTCGTGCCCACGATCGAGGAGATCTCCCGCGCCGGCGGCTTCTACATCCCCTATGTCTACGGCAATGTCATCTACCTCTACATGGAGGAGAGGTTCGGCGAGGCGGCAATCAAGAATTTCGTCTGGGAACTGCGCAAGAACGGCACGAGCCAGGGCGGCATCAAGCGCGCGATCGAGGATCTGTTTAAGATCAGCGACGACCGCTTCATCCGCGACATGCGGCAGTGGCTGCGCGACAAGTATCTGCCCGCGCTGGTGGAGAAGGAGGAGCCGGAGGAGTACGGCGAGTTGCTGCAGTCGCCCGACTTCGAGATGCCGATCTTCTCTCCCGTTCCCAGCCCCAGCGGCGACCTGATCGCCGCGCTCAGCTTCGCCGAGGGCGATATCGACCTCATGCTCTTCTCGGGCAAGGACGGCTCGATGTTCCGCAATCTCACTCCCGGCTACACCAACCGCTACGAGTACATCATCGGCCAGGGCGTGACCTCGAAGTGGCGCGACGGCCGCGACCTCGGCTGGTCGCCCGACGGCAAGTACATCGCCACGTTCGCCCGCAAGGGCAAGAACCGCGACCTGCTGCTGATCGACGCCCTCAAGCGCTCGATTGCCGACCAGATTTCGCTCGAGGTCGACCAGGCGCTCAATCCGTCGTTCTCGCCCGACGGCGATAACGTCATTTTCAGCGCCTCGAAGGTCGGCATCCGCGACATCTACATCTACAATCTCAGCACCGGGCAGCTGACCAACCTCACGCAGGACGAGGCCTTCGACTACGCCCCCGTGATCTCGCCCGACGGGACGAAAGTGGTCTACACCTCGGTGGTCGGCGGCGAGTACCACAAGATGTTCATCTTCGATCTCCAACGGCCGGAGACCAAGACGCAGCTGACCTACGGGGCCTTCTCCGACAAGCAACCCTCCTGGAGCCAGGACGGCAAGCAGATAATCTACGTCTCCAACGAGACCGGCATCTACAACATCTACACCTACGACCTCGAGACGAACACGATCAACCAGTACACCGACGTCATCAGCGGGGCCTTCACGCCAAACTTCGACCCGATGACCAAGAGCAAGGAGAAGGTGAAAATCTACTTCTCCGGCTTCCTCAAGAGGCGCTACCAGCTCTACACGATGGATTTCGGTGAGCCGATCCGCAGTTTCTCCGCCGAGGAACTGAAGCTGGCCGACGCGGGCACCGCTATCGGCTTCACTCCCGTCGTCCAGATCCCGATCAAGGAAGAGGAGAAGGACAAGCAGCCGCGCTTCAAGTTCAACCTCGACGACATCTTCCTTTACGGCGGCGTGGCCAGCGACGGCACCGTGCTCTCGATTATCCAGGCGCGCTTCACCGACATGTTCGGCGACGAGAGCCTCACCCTGGTGTTCAACACGATAGCCAGCTTCCGCTCCTACGCCATCTCCTACTTCAACCAGCGCTCCCGCCTCAACTGGGGGCTTACGGTCTACGACGTCAACACCTTCCTCGCCGGCAATCCGACGGTCTTTGCCCAGCCGGCGAGCGTGCTGGTCGAGCGGACGACGGTGGAAAACCTCGGCGTGCGGTTCTTCACCCGCTATCCCTTCAACAAGTTCATGAGGGCCGAGCTCTTCACCGGCTTCAACAACCGCCGCTACGAGTTCGATGCCTTGACCCTCGAGCAGATCAGCGACATTTCGCGCAGCCTGCTTAGCGAGCGGTTCGCGAGCGGCAACTTCGTCTACTTCGGCGCTTCGCTGGTGGGCGACACGGCGCGATACAATCCCGCCTTCGGCCCCATAGCCGGCCGCCGATGGGAGATGAGCGCGGAGTTGGCGCCGGGCTTCTCGGGAGACTTCCTGGGTTACACAACCTTCACCGGCGAGCTCCGCAACTACCTGAAGCTGACCAGCTCGGCGCTGATCGCCAGCCGCGCGTTCCTCGGCTACAGCCGCGGCGATGCCCCCGACATCTTCGTCTTCGGCGGCATGAACACGCTGCGAGGTTACGAATTCTATTCGATGGTCGGCAACCGCGCCTTCTACATCAACAATGAGTTGCGCTTCCCGCTGATCAACTACGCGGCGTTGCCACTGGGCATCAGCTTCGCCAACATACGCGGCAGGTTCTTCTGGGACTTGGGCGGTGCCTGGTACCAGGACGAGGAGTTCCACTTCATGGAGGACGGCCGCCTGAGCAACGCTGTGAGCGCACTCGGCTTCGGCTTCACCATCAACTTCGCTTACTTTCCACTCAACTTCGACTGGGCCAAGCGCTGGGATTTCAAGGAATTCGCCGACGAATGGGACTTCAGCTTCTGGATCGGCCCAAAGTTCTAAACTCTGACTCAGCAGTGTCTTCCGAATTGCGGCTCCCGCACTGCGGGGGCCGCTTTTAACGTACCCATCCCAGCGCACGCCTATGGTATGCTGCCCCCGTTCGGAGGGATACTCGATGAGACTCTATCTTGTGCGCCACGGCGAGACCGTCTGGAACCTCGAGAGCCGCTACCAGGGCTGGGCCGATCAACCCCTCTCCGCCCTCGGCAGGGAGCAGGCGGCGGAGGTCGCGAATCTGCTGTCGAAGGTGGCATTCGACGCAGCCTACAGTTCCGATCTGCAGCGGGCCGTAACGACCGCCGAAATAATCCTGGGTGGCAGAGAGATCGCGGCGGAGAAGCTCCGGAATTTCCGTGAGATAGACATCGGCGAGCTTGACGGCCGCACCGAGCAGGAGATCCGCATCAACTACCCCGAGCAGTTGCGCGCCTGGCGCGACACACCCGGCACCCTGACGATGCCCGGTGGCGAGAGCCTGCATGATGTGGAGGCGCGCGCCTGGCCAGCGTTGGAGACGCTGCTCGAGCGGCACCCGGGCGAGACCGTGCTGCTGGTGGCCCACCACACGGTAAACAAGGTGATCCTCTGCCGCGTGCTCGGAATACCTTACAGCCATTTCAGAGTCCTGCGGCAGCCGCCGTGCGCCGTCTCGGTGATCGATTTTAACGACGACGGGCCCCTCGTCTGGACAGTCAACCTCAACTGGCGCGAAGCCGGCCGCTCCTGGTTCGCGATCGATACGCAGACGAGGGAGCGCCTGTTTGCCTCCGAGGCGTTCGTCTTCGACTTCGACGGCGTCCTGCTCGATTCGATGCCGTTCTACGCCGCCGCCTGGCGCCAGGCTTTGGCGGAGAGAGGGATCGTGCCTCCCGAGATCGAGTTCTACCGCCGCGAAAGCGAGAGCGGCGAGAACTCGGTGAGGCATTTCTTCCGCGAGGCGGGCCGCGAAGCCGGCGATGCCGACGTGAAGCAGGTCACAGCCAGGGTCCGGCAGATCTATGATTCCTATCCCGGCATCGGGCCGCGTCCCGGCGCGCTCGAGGTGATCGCGGGGCTCAAGGCCGCCGGCAAGCGTCTCGCGCTGGTCACAGGCTCTCCGCGCAGCGATGTCGAGCGGCTCCTCGACGCGCGGCAGTTATCACAATTCGACGTTGTCATCACGGGCGACGATGTGGCCAACGGCAAGCCTGATCCCGAGCCGTTCAGCATGGCATTGGCGCAGCTGGGGATCGCGCCGGAGAAGGCGGTCGCCGTTGAGAACTCGCCCTACGGCATCCGCTCCGCGAAGGCGGCGGGACTGCTGACCGCCGGCTTGACCTCCACGCTGCCGCCGGAGGACCTCGCGGAGGCCGACCTGCTGATCGATTCCCTCCGCAGGCTCGCCTCGTGGCTCGACATCCGCGAGGGGTGAGCGCCCGGGGATTGATTGACAGAATTCCGGCAATCGCATATTTTTTAACTGGAAATATCGTATAGAATTAGAGAAATGCCAAAGAAGAGCAGAAAAAAGGAAGTGTCGCTCGCCGAGTCGGCCTATCAGCAGATCAAGGAGGAGATCCTGCGCAACAAATTCCCCTCCGGGGAGTTCCTCAGCATCCGCGATCTCTCGGTGGCTCTCAACGGCATGGGCCGCACGCCGGTGAGGGAGGCGGTGCAGAGGCTTCACGAAGAGCGGCTTCTGACCGTGGTGCCGCGCAAGGGCGTGATCATCCCGGAGTTCGACATCAAGAAGATGATGGATCAGCTCGAGATACGCCACGTGCTCGAGCGGCACGCCGCCGTCAAGGCCGCCGATAACATCGACGACGAGGGGCTGGAGGAGCTCAAATCGATCCTCGAGGACATGGTATCCAGCGAGGGCAAGGGGAGCTACCAGCTCGCCAGGCTGAACATGATGTTCCACATCAAGATCGTGCAGGCCGCCAACAATCACGAGATCGTCGACATGCTCTCGCGGATCTACGACCACCATATCCGCATCTACACCTTCTTCCTCACCGACGCCACGCGCTTCAATGTTACGCATAAGGAACACTGGGAGATCTACGAGGCGATAAGCGCCGGCGACAAGGATAAAATCAGATCGTCGATGGACGACCACTTCGAGAGCACCCGCCAGCAGATTCTGGCCAGCATCCTGCAATAGGCGGGATCGCCGCTCCCGCGGCGCGGCGTTGATCGCCCGCGACGGCTGTTAGCATCACTCCTCGCTCTGTATCATCCGAGCTTATTCAATTTGAATCATTATTTTCTTGACCGCCCCTGCCCCGCGCGGTATTTATGTCTTGATGAGAATAATTCTCAATAAATGCTCTTTAGATTACAGGAGGTGGAAAAATGGCCGGCAAGAAGTTTGCGAAAATCTACCGAGACGCCCCGAAGGAAATCGTCGATGAGCTGCTGGAATTTCGCGAGAACCATCCGCCCGTCCGGCGCGAGATCGGGGGGATCACCTGGACCTGGCGCACCGCCGGTGAGGGGCCGGAAAGCCTGCTGATCCTGCCTGGAGCGACAGGCGACGGTGAGCAGCCTTTCCGGAACGTCACGGCGCTCGGTAAGGACTACCGCGTCATCTCGACCGACTACCCGGCCGTTGCCACGATAGGCGGCCTGCTCGACGGCCTGGCGGCTGTGATGGATGCCGAAGCAGTTGAGGCCGCGCACGTGGTTGGGGGCTCCTATGGCGGCATGGTGGCCCAGTGCCTGATGCGCAAGTATCCCGAGCGGGTGAGGAAGGTGGTGCTGTCGCACACGGCGGCTCCGCGCGAAGAGGGGCTGCGCAAGGTGAAGATCGCTGGGCGGCTGCTGCCGCTTCTGCCGATGTGGCTGCTGCGTAAGATCTCATTACTGGAAATTAAGAAGCAGATGAAGCCGTTCCCGGAGGCGGGGGCATTCTATGTGCCGTACTTCCGGGAGAAACTCGCCCTGCTGACGAAGGCCGATATCAGGGCGATGACGAGCCGCGTAATCGACCTCTACGAGAATTATCGATTCAAGCCCGGGGATTTCGCCGACTGGACGGATAGGATCCTGATCATTGACGCGGCGGGCGACCGCATGGTGCCGGAAGAGTCGCAGCAACTGCTGCGCGATCTCTACCCCACGGCGCGGGTGCACACCTTCGAGGGCACGGGGCACGCGACGTCGGTGGTCAAGCCGGAGGAGTACCTCGGAGCGGTCAAGGAGTTCCTGGCGGAAGCTTGACCCAGACATTAATGACAAACTCAAGCGGCGGGGAGGATCGCGGAACCGGCCTCCCCGCCGTTTTCTTGTTTGTGAGACCCTGGATCGCTGCGATTCGCCGCCCCGGATGTGCTAATGTATATCCGCTGGTGAGAACCCGGACGGTCATAATTATTAACAGGGGATAGCGATGATTTACCTGCTGGCGGCCGCGATGTTGTTCGGCCTGGCGCAAGCGGACACGGCGTTGTTGAAGACGGCGGAGGGGGTAACGACCGATGAGATCGCGGCGCACATCCGCTTCCTCAGCGACGATCTGGTTGAGGGGCGGGGAATCGGCGCGCGCGGCGGCTACCTCGCCGAACTTTATATCGAGACGATGTACCGGCATTACGGGCTGGAGCCCGCGTTCGGCGAGTCGTACCGGCAGGAGGTGACCCTGCAGGGGGCGACGCCGGATCCGGAGACGGTGCTGGAGTTCATCGCGCCGGGAGGTGAGAAATCGAGCTTCGACTTCGGGGAGGATTTCGTCGCGGTCTATCCGTTCCCGCGCTCCGAGAAGACGCTGGAGGCCGAGCTGGTTTACGTCGGCTACGGGATCGTGGCGCCGGGCTACGAGTGGGACGACTACAAGGATACCGACGTGCGCGGCAAGATCGTGGTGATCCAGGTCAACGAGCCGCGGCCCGACCTGCCTGAGCTGTTCGAGGGCAGGACGCTGACTTACTTCGGCCGATGGATCTACAAGTACCAGGAGGCGGCGCGGCAGGGCGCCGCGGGTGCGCTGCTGATCCACTCCACCGAAGACGCGGGCTACAGCTGGAGCGTAGTGCGCAACTCCTGGGCCGGCGAGGCGTTTTTCGTCCCCGGCACACCCGATATCCTGCCGTTGCGTAGCTGGATCAACGGCGAAACGGCGCTGAAATTGATGGCGATGGCGGGCAAGGACCTCGCCGCGCAGCGCGCCGCGGCGCAGGAACGCTCGTTTCAGCCGGTGCCGCTGGGTGTGAGGGTTCGGATCACCGCCGACAACAAGTATCGCAAGGTGATCTCGCACAACATCGTCGGCGTCGCGCGCGGCAAGGCCCCCGCTCAGTCGGCCAAGGCGGTGGTCTTCAGCGCGCATCACGATCACTTCGGAATCGGGGAGGGGGAGGGCGATCAGATCTACAACGGCGCGCTCGACAACGGCTCCGCGCTGGCGGCGTTGCTGGCGATGGCGCGTGTCTGCGGTGAGAACCAGGGGGTGCTGAGCCACGACGTGGTCTTTCTCGCCTGCGCGGCCGAGGAGGAGCTAATGCTCGGCTCCGACTACTTCGTGCGCAATCCGTCGCTGCCTGCGGAGCGGATCGTCGCCAACCTCAATTTCGAGATGACGAATGTCTGGGGCGAGGCCGACGACATGCTGGCCATCGGCGCGCAGTACTCCGATCTGCAGGAGTTGATCGAGGGCGTCGCCGCGGGCCACGGGATGACCGTTTCGCCGGAGAGCGCGCCCGAGCAGGGCTACTTCTACCGCTCCGACCAGGTCAGCTTCGCGCGCGCCGGGATTCCCGCGACCTGGATCGACCTGGGGGAGAAGTTGCGAGGCAAGCCGGAGGGCTACGGCAAGAAGTTGCGCGACGACTACCGGGCGAACTGCTACCACCAGGTCACCGACGAGTTCGACCCGGAGTGGGAGCTGACCGGCACGCAGCAGATAATCCGGCTGTGCACCGAGCTGCTGCTGGCGATCGACCGCCGGGCCGAGCCGATCCGCTGGAAGGAGCACTCGCCCTTCAGGCGGTGAGGGCGGCGCAGGCCCCGCGGAGCCCTGAATCGACCCCGCTTGACCATAGTCAATCGAATCGGCCGCAGTGTGCCTTAAAGCCGAACAGGCGAGGAATATTTGACACCCTGTGGTAGCGATGGAACGGCTTTAAAGAAAATCGAGCCGGCAGCACAGGCGGCTCGGCCCGCCCCTGAAAGGCGCGAAGGCGGGCGGAGACTCGCTCATAAGCATCTTTCAGAAACCCCGACTTCGGTACGCATATTGCTCAGGTTTTCGCGGCAGCCTTGCGGGCGGCGGGGGGGTGCAATACACTCTCACACATGAATAGGGCTGCAGAGGAGGGGCGATGAAAGCGCTGCTGTTGACTGGCGGGACGGCGAGCCGGTTGCACCCGTTCACCTCGACGAGGCCGAAGCCGATGCTGCCGATCGCCAACCGGACGATCCTGGAGCGGAACCTGATGATGCTGCGGGAGGCGGGAGTGACGTCGGTGGTGATCGCCACCGGAGGCAACGGCGAGAGAATCCGCGGCGCGCTGGGCGACGGCTCGGCGCTGGGGATGCAGATCGAATACGTGCCGCAGGAGAGCGATGGCATCGGCGGGGCGGTGGCCTCGGCGCGCAAGAAGTTCGTCGAGGGCCAGTACTTCCTCCTCGTCTACGCCGACATCCTGACCACCGAGAACATCTTCAGCAACACGCTCTCGATCTTCAACCGGCTGCGCGCGCCGGTGGCCGGAGTGGTGCTGCCCGACGGCTCCTCGGCGCTCTACGGCAATGTCTACCTCGACGGCGAGATGCGCATCACGCGGATCGTGGAGAAGCCGGAGGAGTCGGGTCTGGGCAACTACGTGCTCGGCGGTGTGTTCATGATGCCCTACGACCTGTTCGGACTCCTGGAGCAGGAGAAGACGATCCTGCAGGCGTGGGAGCGGCTGATCGAGCGCTACGGCATCTACGCCGCGATCTGGGAGAACAAGTGGATCGACATCAACTACCCCTGGTCGATCCTGCAGGCCAACAAGATGGTGATGGATACCTGGGAGGATTCGCGCGTGGCGCGCAGCGTCGACCTGGCGGGCAACGTGTCGATCGAGGGCCCGGTGATCATCGAGGAGGGCGTGCAGATCTGCGAGGGCGCGGTGATCCGCGGGCCGGTGATAATCGGCCGCGGCAGTTTCATCGGCCACAAGGCCCTGATCCGCGAGTACAGCGCCATCGGGCCGGGAACCACCATCGGCTACGGCACCGAGCTTAAAAACTGCATCATCTTCGGCGGGGCGACGATCGGGCGGATCAGTTTCATCGGCGATTCCGTCGTCGGAGAGGGGGCGGACATCGGCAGCTGTACGATGACCATCAACCGCCGCCTGCAGGGCGGGTCGATCGAGGTGCCGGTCAAGGGCGGGCTGGTCGACAGCGGACTCGACAAGCTGGGCGCGTTCATCGGCGACGGCGCCGTCGTCGGTGCCTCCAACACGATCCAGGCGGGCGCGGTGATCGACAGCGGCTCGGTGATCGGCCACCACTTCACCGTCGGCAGAGGGGAGGCCTGAGCATGTGCGGCATCGTCGGAGCCATCGGGGTCGAGCACGCCTCGGAGAAACTGCTGAGCGGCATCCGCAGCCTCGAGTACCGCGGATACGATTCCTGCGGCATCGCGATGATCGACGCGGGGAAGATTTCCATCAGGAAGGACGCCGGCACCGTCTCGGAGGTGGATGAGAAGCTGAATTTCGCCGAGCTGCCGGGGGCGGCGGGGATCGCCCACACGCGCTGGGCGACTCACGGTCGCGTCAACCAGGTCAACGCCCATCCCCATCTGAGCATGAGCGGCGACTTCGCCATCATCCACAACGGGATCATAAGCAACTACAAGGAAATAAAGGAGTCATTGCGGGGCGAGGGGTTCGAGTTCCACACCGAGACCGACTCCGAGGTCGTGGCCAACCTGCTCGAGCACTCCTATCGCGACACCGGCGACGTCGAGGCGGCCATGGTGCGGACCGCGCGGCGGCTGGAGGGCAGCTACGCCATCCTGGCGGTGACGACACACGACCCCGAGCACATCTACGCCGCGAGGCTGGAGAGCCCGCTGATGCTGGGCATCGGCGCCGAGGGCAACTACATCGGCTCCGACGCCAACGCCTTCATCGCCTACACGCGCAACGCCGTGCCGATGGACGACGGCGAGTACGCGGTGGTCGGCAAGGATTCCTACCAGATCCGCGACCTGATCACCGGCGACCTGGTCGAGCGCAAGCCGTTCTCGGTGCCGTGGGACGTCAATGAGAGCCAGAAGGGCGGCTACCCCCACTTCATGCTCAAGGAGATCCACGAGCAGCCGCAAGCGATTACGCAGGCGCTGTCGGCCGACGAGGAGGCGATCTCTGAGCTCGCCGACCGCATCGCCGGGGGGGCGGGGCGGATTTACCTGCTCGGCGTCGGCACGACCTTTTACGTTTCGCTCTTCGGGCAGTACATACTCAAGCGCCTGGCGGGCGTTTTCGCCCCGGCGATGAGCTCCGACGAGTTCGAGCACACGGCGGTCGTCGAGCCCGGGACGCTGGTGCTGGCCTGCTCGCAGAGCGGCGAGACCTACGACACGATCATGGCCCTGCGCGCGGCGAAGGAGGGCGGCGCGGAGACGGCGGCGATCGTCAACGTGGTCGGCTCGTCGATGACGCGGGTGGTCGACCACAGCGTCATCCAGAGCTCCGGGCCGGAGATCTGCGTGATCAGCACCAAGGCGGCGATGGCCCAGATGCTGATCCTGCTGCGCCTGGCTTCGGAGGTGGCGCGGCGCAGGGGGATTCTCAGCGCCGGCGAAGACAAGACGCTGACGGACGCGCTGGCGAAGCTGCCGGAGATGATACGCCGGATCATCAACGAGCGCAGCGGTACGATCCGCAACCTCGCCAACCGCCACGCTGGCATCGGCAACTGGATCTTCCTCGGGCGCGGCCGCTACTACCCGATCGCCATGGAGAGCGCGCTGAAGATGAAGGAGGTCTCCTACGTCCACAGCGAGGGGATGCCGGCGGGCTTCCTCAAGCACGGCACGCTGGCCTTGATCGACGAGAAGGTGAACACGCTGGTCTTCTGCCCCTCGCGCGAGGAGAGCGACCTGTTCGACACGACGCACAGCAGCGCTGAGGAGGTGAAGGCGCGGGAGGGGCACCTGGTCGGCTTCTGCTTCGACGAGGACGAATTGTTCCACGAGCGGATCGTCCTGCCCTCGCTGCATCCGCTGCTCAATCCCCTGCTGCAGTTGGTGGTCGGTCAGCTCTTCGGCTACTTCACCGCGCTGGAGTTGGGGCGCAATATCGACAAGCCGCGCTCGCTGGCCAAGAGCGTGACCGTGCCGTAGGGAAGTTCCAGCGATAGAATGAATCTATTGCTGATCGTCATCTTCATTTTCGATGAGTTCCAACAATAGTTGAATACGCTCGTAGACATCCCTCATGAGCAAATCGCGGTCGTCCTGGTCAACGATATCTTCAAAATCAGCCACCTGGACCGGCCCGATGCCGTCTACAGAGGCAAATTTGGATTTGATGATATCCAATGCTTCTGTGACAAGTCTGTTTCCAAGGTATTTCTTGAATTTGCCTGAAAGAATATTGATGTCTTCAGAATAATATTTAACAGAGTAGTATATGTCGTACGCATCTTTTTCTTTCATTCTATCGTCTAGCGCGTTCGCTTTCATGACAATGAACGGCACAATTGACGCGACCTTTACGACAGCAGAATCCTTGCCGCCCCCGGGGTGTTTCCCGCGGATTGTCAGCACTTCATAATCGGAGAATGCCAGATCGCAACCTCTTGCTTTTCTTGCTTTGAGATCCTGGATGTGCTGATGTCTGCGCCTTCGCTCCCTGCCCTCGTACTCGCCGGCAAGAAAGTCGATTTCCACCGTGATCTTTCGACCTTGGATTTCAACCGTTCGAGTAAAGATGAAGGGTTGGCTGCCCTCTTGGTAATCTTTCTCAAGAAGCAAGCGTTTGATTGTCCTGTAGGAATCGCTTCGTATTTCACGGTGGTTCAGGGCGACATCAATATCCACCGTCCCTACGTGTGGATCCACTGGATTTGAGAAAAGGAGGTAGGGCACGAGGCCTCCCACAATGACCATGTTTTCGCGGAATTCACCGAGGATCGACGTGAGTTCGAGCAGGACGGAGGCGATAGCCTGTTTCATAGGCTCGTTCTCATAATCCTGCTTGCGATTTACCATGACTTGGTTATCACGCTCTCAAGGAGGAATTTTGCAGCGTCTTCCCCGCGGCCTTTCATTGACATCAGATCGAGATAAAGTTGAACGGGACCGACGGTTTTAAGATGGTCGATTCTGTCAGCTTTGTAGTAAACGCCGTCATCATATGGGTCGATCATAACGATATTGTGACCCTTGTCGACTTCTTTGAGATTCAGGCTCATGGCGATTAGCTGCGAGTCTGCTTTGTCGATATACACATGGGCTCTGTTGTAAATCGTTGCCGGCGCGAAGAGATTGGCGCCGGAGAAGCCGGTGAAAGCGAACTGCATGTCGGATTTTGAGGTGATATCGTTGATCTTTAATTCGGCATCGGGCAAATCGTCTAGAGTGTAGTATCGGGAGAAACTGCTTCTGGCAAATTCATAGTTGTCTGACCAGTCCGCAAGCAGATTGTCGGGCTCTATGATGATGATTCCCTTTTTTGATTTCATTGCGTAGGCGTTCTCTATCAGCACCCTGCCGACCTTTGACGCGTGCCCGATGCTCACTCGTGCTTCTTTGGATAGCCCTTCCAGCTTCCAGTGTTGCAGCTTATTAGACAGCAAGACCCGCAGCACCCTCTCTGCTTTAGGGTGGAATAGGGATTTCGGCATCCTGTTTTGTTTGAATTTATTGGCATAGTTGCTCTTGTTAATGTAGACGTTGTCAAACTGAATTCGGCAGTTTCCCGACAAGTCCAGATATCCGATATTGTTCCTGGTGCAAATTGCCCCGGCTTTTTCGGAGATGTATGGTGCAATGAAGATACCATAGGAGTGCGGAATCGCTTGCAGGTTGCTGTGGAGCTGCTCGGACGCCCTGATCGCTTGCAGTGGCTGGCCGTTCAGTTTGATCTCGGCGATTATTAGTTTAACACTGCCCGGCAAGCTGACAGCGATAACAAGATCCGGTTGGAGCTTGTAGTCCCGCCTGTCGGCAAGATTGCTTGTGGTTGAATTAAGATAGCTGTCGATGCTGACAATCTTCAAGAAGGGCACGTCGCTGAGGCAGGCTTTGACAGCCTCTTTAGCTTGGGCCTGTATCTCTGTCTCTTTCATGATAAACCAGTTATCTGCAAATGCTATAATCAATGATAATAGTGAAATACTCAGCTGTCAAGGGATGTTTTCACTATATAGGCTATTTTCAGCAAATGCTGAAATAGACAAATCAGTGAAATTTTACATCAAGATAGGCGTCTGCCGGTGCTAACCATCCTGACGAAGACTGAACCTGTCGTGTTACCAAGCCCGCCGTTACTCGACGGTGAACTCGTAGCGCCCGATTTCCCTGCCGTTTATCACCAGCACGACGCTGTGCGCGCCGGCGGGCCAGCCCTCGTCGGGGAGGAAGGAGAAGCTGAAGCCGGTGTCGCTGAGGTTTTCGCTGATGGTGATGCTGCGCGTCGCGGCCTCGGCCACCTCGCCGAGCACGTACCACTCCACCTCCAGCCAGGTGCCGTTGCCGAAGTCGCCGCGGCCGACGAGGTAGACCGTGTCGGCGGGGGCGAAGGTAGTCGTCGGCTCAATCGGCTGGTAATCGTCGACCATGCCCTTGGCGAGGACCGAGCCGCTGATCAGCGACGGGATGGCGCCCTCCGGGGGCTTGATCTTGAACTCGTATGTGCCGAGCGGTTCGCCGTCGAGGGACACCTCGGCACGGTAGCCCTCGCCGACCAGCGGGATGCCCTCGAAGGCCAGGGTGAAGTAGGCGTAAGTGAACTCGCCGAAGGAGAAGATCACGCCCTCGTTGACCTCGGCGAAGTCGATTGATTTTGCGGCGATCTGCTGATCGCGGAACCAGAAGACGCTCTCCACCTCGCCCTTCTTCGGGCGCCCCGCGAATTTCAGGTAGAGATATATCTTGTCATCCTGAGAGAATTCGTCGCCCGGATCGACCGGTTTCCCCTCGTCGATGCCGCGGGCGAAGGTGGCCTCCTGCAGTACCGCCTCGTCCTGGGTGTCGACGGAGATGCTGCAAGAGCAAAACAGGAAACAAATTGCGGCGGTCGCGGCGGATAACGCTGTTCTCATAAATCCCCCCTGTTATCGGCAAAAAAGGCGAAGCACATTTGTCTGCATTGTAACTCAGCAGCCGGGCAAACGATAGCGGCATGGCAGCGAAGGGGGCACGTCCGGTTGCGGCGGCGGGGCCCCGCGGCTAGAATCGCGATATGAAAATTGAGGCTTACGTTTTCGATATCGACGACACGCTGCTCGCCACCACTACCGCCAACCGCACCGCCCGCCGGCGTTGCCTCGACTTCTTCCTGCAGTCCGCGGGGTTTGCAGTCGATGGGGACATCGTCGAGACCGAGCGGCGGCTATACAAGGTTTTCGGCTGGGGCAAGCTGGGTGATTTATGGCGCTCGCTGGCGATCGAGCTGGGCGCCGATCCACCCCCTCATCACCGGCTTGAGGAGGCGGCGGAGCTTTTCGACACGGTCTTTTTCGAGAACCTTAGTACGCTGCCGACGGTGACGCATACGCTGGCGGCGCTCCGCGAGGGCGGGGTGCAGATCGCGGTAATATCCGACGGGGACGAGCGGCTTCAGCAGCGAAAGCTGCGCCACACGGGCCTCGATCACCTCTTCGAGAGCGACAAGGTGCTGATCTCGATCCAGAACGATTATTACGGCGCGAAGCCCTCCACCGCCAACTTCCGCACGATGGAAAAGAGGCTCGGATTGCTGCCGCACGAAATGTTATATGTGGGCGACAAGCCGTGGGACATCGCCGCGGCCAACGCCGCGGGCTGGACCTCGGTGAGGACGCTGCAGGCCGGAGGCGACGGAGCCAACAACTGGCCCCTCCCCGCGCTCAAGGTCCAGACGCCAGATATTGTCATCAACACCCTTTCCGAATTGCTGGATATCAAATGAGCGAGAGACCGGCGAGGCTTCAGGGTACCGACGGGGTGCGCGGCGAGGTCGCGGCGCCCGGGGACGAGCGTCTCCGCGGCGTCACACCCGTCGAGGCTTACCTGCGGCACAACCTGATCACTCCCGGATTTGTCGAGCTCTATTGCTACGCCTTCGTCGAAGACCTGGTCGCCACCGGCCTCGCGAAGCGGGGCGACGAGATCGTAGTCGGCTACGATCCGCGCGACCGCGACCGGCAGCTGGTGCGAGCCGCAATCGAGGGCATCGCCAAGGCGGGGGCGCGGCCGGTGAACATCGGTGTGATGCCGACCCCGGGTGTGGGCCTCTACATGATCGCCGCCGGCGCGAGCGGAGCGGTGGTGATCACCGCCAGCCACAATCCCGCCGACCAGAACGGCATCAAGCTCTTCCTGCCCGCCTACGGCCTCAAGCCCTTTCCCCCAGATGATGAGCGCCTGACCGCGAGGATCTACGGCCTCGAGCGCGGCGGCCTCTCGAGCCGTCCTGGATCGCACCAGGCGCTCGACGCGGCAGCGAAGGCCCGCGGCGTCTTCGAGAAGTTCTTCGCCGACGCCAGCAATTCCTGGCTCGAGGAGTCGTCCGACGGCTTCGGCGATACCCTGCTGGTGGTCGACTGCGCCAACGGCGCGCTCGCCGAACTGGCCCGCCCGGTGTTTCAGAACTACGGATTCGGCGACATCGTGATGACCGGCGTGGCCGCCGACGGCTCGGTCAACGCCAACTGCGGCGCCGGGCTCCTGGAAGGGCACGAGCGCATCGGGCCCGATTTCATCTCAAACGCCGGTGTCGACTTCCGCACGGCCGAAATCATTCAGGCGCTCTTCCATCACGGCCGCGAGATGCGTGCGGAGATCAAGAGAGGCGGGAAGCGCGTTTCCGGCGCGGCCTTCGACGCCGACGGCGACCGCTTCTACCGTCTCGAGTACGACCCCTTCGGCGACGCCGTGCTTGTGCTCAGCGGCGACGAGATCGCCTACCACCAGGCCTGGTTTATCCGGCGGATGCTGGGCGAGAGCTACAACGAGGCCTCGGCGTTCACCACCACCGTCGAGAGCGACATCAACGCCGGAGTGACCGCCGAAGCGCTGGGCTTCATACCGGTCAGCACGGCGGTGGGCGACAAGTGGCTGCTGCGCGAGGCCGCCTGCCACCTGCTGGGCACCTATTGGGAGGTGCTCAACAACAACATCGAGGACTACGAGGTGCTTTCGCGGATAGAAGAGCGATCCAAGAGGTTTGCCGATGAACCCGATCTGGATGCGGTGAAGCTGATCGAGTACCTGGCGGAGGCAGAGTCGATCGCGGTGGAGCACGAAATCGATATCGGCAGGCTCTCGCAGAATCCCGAGCTGCTGACCTTCGCCGTCGGCAGCGAGGAGACCGGCCACGCCGTCACCGCCGGCCGCATCTCCCTGCCCGAGGAGGGCAAGGAGCGGGTGGTCTACTTCGGCAACGGCCTCAAGAGCGCGCTCAATCTGTTCGCGGCCACCCGGGCTCTGGCGGCGGAACTCCGGGGCGAGGAGTATTACCGCCGCCTGCACCACCCCTTCGAGCCGGGATTCAAGCAAACCATGCCCGTTTACTACACCGCCCGTGAAAAACTGCGGGCCGGCTCGGAAGTGCACGTCGAGCTGGAGTCGATGTTGAAGCGCGAGGGAGCGGAACGCCTCGGCGGCGAGCTCGAGGCCGAATTGGTGCGCCGCGAGGAGGAGCCGGGGATGATCTATCTCGCCTTCAACGACACGAGCAGCCCCGACGGCGAGCCGCTCACGCGCGCGGCGGTGTTTATCCGCAACTCGGGCACCGAAGAAAAAACTTCCATTTACCTTCGGGGTGATAGAAAATATCAGGAAGTGCTTATTGAATTGGGCGAGATCCTGGTCGTCGCCTTGAGCGGGTTGATGAAGCGCCAAGAGGGGGCTTATGCTCGGGCGGAAGCAGCGGTTCTGGCCAGACTGCGCGACCTCGGGGACGCCACACTGCAACAACTGTCCGATCTGTTGAGGGAGGTCGATCCTCAGCGCTTGCTGGTGGAGATGAGTATCAAGCAACGTCTGCTGAGGGCGGCTGGAGATAAACTAGCGCTGACCGAATTGGGACAGCGCATAATAGAAGAACATGAGGGGAGTAGCGTATGAGAGTTCTCGCAGCATGTGGGATGATTGCGGCCCTTCTCCTGATGGCCGCCTGCGGTGAGCCGGAACAACTTGGAGAGAGGGTCGAGCTGGAGAGTGACGGATGGGTCATCGTAGGCGATCTCGTCGAACCCGAATCGCCCGAGCCGGTTCCGGCAGTGCTGCTGCTTCATATGATGCCGACCGACCGCACTAGTTACAACAAGCTGGCAGGATTTCTGGCCGAGCGCAACATCGCCTCGCTGAGGATCGACCTCCGCGGTCACGGCGAGAGCATCAACCAGGGTGAGCACACGCAGGAAATAAACGCCGAGGCGTGGCGCGACATTCTCGCGGCTTACAACTTCCTGGCGGAGCGCGAAAGTATCAAGCCTGAGCGGATCGGCATTCTGGGTGCCTCTTACAGTGGCGAGCAGGCGGTGATTGCCGCCCGCGAGGGTGCTGATGTCAGGGCCTTTGTCATACTCTCCTCGGGCAGCTTTTCAGAGAATTCGATCCAGTTCGTGGCCAACAGCTCGGCTCACTGGCAGTTCATCGCGGCCGAGGACGACGGCGATGTGGCTGCGCTGATGCGCCGCGCTGCCGACGGCGCCCCCGGCCTGGCCGCGGCCACCATCTATCCGCGCGGAGGACACGGGACTTACCTGTTCAGTTCCGACAGGGAATTGGAAAAGAAGATCGCAAACTGGTTCCTCGACCACCTGGCGAATTAGGCAGGGCAGCCGGGCAGGTCAAGAACGGTTCTTATAATTCGGATGCAGCGATGAGGCGGCTCCCGCCGCCTCATTTTGTTTTGGCCGGAACCGGCGCATCCGGTCAGCGCTTACGCTCGCGATTGAAGAAGGCGAATCCGATGGTGCCGGCAGGGCAGGTATCGACGCAATTGCCGCAGAGGATGCATTCGCTGTTTTCCATCTGACTTGCCGCAACCATGCCGCTGACATCCAGGCTCATCGGGCAGCCCTTGTCGCACTTGCCGCATTCGGTGCACTTGCCGGCATCGGCTCGCAGGTGGAGCGACGGCCAACGGACCACGTTTCTAATCTTGCGCCCGATCACCATGAAGGGCGCCATCCAGCAGATGTAGTGGCAGAAGGCGCGCTTGCCCCCGACCAAGGCCATCACGAATATCAGCCCGACGACCACGTAGTAGACGATGTAGCTCTGGACGTCGCCGAGCGAGACGCCGTTCTCCATCTGGTAGAAGGGATCGATCGAGCGGTAACCGCCTGCCAGGAGGGAAAGATAAGCGATGGTCGCAATCCACGGCACCCAGATGAAGTACTTGATCCAGTTTCTGCGCCCGCCCCTGGCCCTTTTCTCGACGAAGAAGGCGCAGCAATCCTGGAGCCCGGCTCCGGCGCATGCCCAGCCGCAGAACGCCCTCCCCACGAAGAGCGAGAGCAGGAATTGCAGCGCGAAGAGGATGAAGCTGCCGACGACTATCCCCTGCACCGCACCGCCGATCGCCAGGGCCGGCGAGTGCAGATAGACGGTGATCGGGAAAATCAACAATGCGATGAGCACCAGAGCGATTCTGATTTTTTGTCTTGTTTTCACGAATTTCCCCCCCCCTTGGCAAACATAAATGGTGATTTTCTCCTGAAAAGGCGAGACGGCGCAAGGATTCTCGCCGTCACTATCCCGGCAGCCGTTATCCGGGGAATGCGGCTTGGCGGTATGGGGTATTGAAAGCGCGGTTCTGAGCCGTATAATGCCTGTTCAACCGAGGGTGGACATGGACGCGAGAGAGAAAAAGATTGTTTACCTGGCCAGCGCAATGCACGCGACGGTGCACATGCAGATGCTGGCCTTCGCCGCGGTCAACATCCTGATGGCGCACGAGCTGGGCGCCTCGATCACCGCCATCGGCTTCGTCGGCACCCTCAGCTACTTCCTCTTCGGTCTCGGTGCGCTGCCCGCCGGCTTCGTCAGCGACGCCGTCGGCGCGCGGCGCGTGCTGGCCATCTGCGCCGCCGGGCTAGCGGTGGCCAACCTGGTGCTGGCCTTCTCACCCGACCCCTTCTGGGCGATGGCCGGGCTGGGGCTGATGGGGCTGAGCGGCAGCGTCTACCACCCCGCCGGGCTGGGGCTGATCAGCCGCAACGTGCGGCAGACCGGCCTGGCGATGGGCATCCACGGCACCTTCGGCAACATCGGCCTGGCGATGGGGCCCCTGATCGCCGGCTTCGTCGCCGCGGCATTCGGTTGGCGGTGGGCATACCTCTGGACCGCCGTGCCCCTCGCCCTGCTGTCATTCATCTTCTTCACCACGCGCTTCCGCGACGTGGGTGAGGACCACAAGCACCTGCAGCCCGACCCGCCCAAGCGCTTCGCCAAGGGACTGCTGCTGATGCTGTTGGTGGTGATCGTGCTGCAGTCGCTCTCGGGCTTCATCTACCGCTCCTCGATCACCTTCATGCCCGCGCACGCGGCCCAGGTGGTGGGCGGCTGGTTCAGCGGGCTGGACCCGACCTCGCGCGGCGGCCTGCTGACGGGGATCATCTTCCTCACCGGCGCGGTGGGGCAATTCCTCGCGGGAACCCTTTCCGCCAAAATCCGAACCGAGACGCTGCAGTTTGTCATCGCCATCGCCGTCGTACCGCTGCTGGCGGGTCTGGGCGCATTCACCGGCATGCCGATGCTCGGCACAGGCATGGCCTACGCCTTCTTCTTCTTCGGCATGCAGCCGCTCGGCAACGCCCTGGTGGCGAAATACTCGCCCGAGGGGCTCCGCGGGCGCAGCTACGGCTTCAGCTTCTTCCTCAGCTTCGGCATCGGCGCCTTCGGCTCGGGCTTCGCCGGCTTCGTCGGCGAGACACAGGGCTTCGGCTCGCTCTACCTCTGGCTCGCGCTGATCGCCTGCCTCTCGGCAGCCCTCGCAGCCGTCATTCTCGCTCTCGCCGTCCGCCGCGGCCGCAGGATGGACGCCCGCGAGAAATTGCTGGCGGCGCAGGTGTGAGTGTGTAGCCGGACATCAGGGATGCATAACGCCCGTGGCGTGATCGTGGTGCATAAAGGCACCCCCTACTTTGACATCATCAGGCGAATTTTTTCCTGAAGCGCAGTGCGCCGAGCGTGAAGATCAGCACTCCGAGTCCGAGGAGAAGCGAGAGGGGTATCCAGGTCTCGGCGAGGCCGACGCCGCGGAAGAAGATGCCGTAGCT
>Ga0307380_10001406_pt1 | contig 35338 bp, 33 predicted proteins | sample UN3MG_FD_202239 | JGI IMG/M metagenome (GOLD analysis project Ga0307380, IMG submission 202239) | Soil microbial communities from Risofladan, Vaasa, Finland - UN-3 | ecosystem: Environmental > Terrestrial > Soil > Coastal area > Acid sulfate soil | place: Finland: Risofladan, Vaasa | collected...
ACCTTGAATATTTTATCCTCGAGCGAGTCATCGCGGGCGTACATCGGCTCGAACGGCGTATTGCACTGGATTGAATCGCGGACCGTCGCCGCGAGCTCGAGCGCGCCCTCGCCTCCCCGCGCCCAACCGTCGCACACGGCGAACGGCGTACCGTGCTCCGCGCAGAAGCGCCGTACGACGTCTACTTCCTCCGGCGTATCGCTCGCGTACTTGTTAATCGTAACGACGGGAGACTCTTTAAAATGGCCGATGCTCTCGAGGTGTTTTACGAGGTTCGGCAGACCCCGTTCCACCGCGGCCGGGTCGGGTTCGGCCAATTCGTCTATATCCCGGCCGCCGTGCATCTTGAGGGCGCGCACCGTCGCGACGAGCACCACGGCGCAAGGTTCCAGCCCCGCCGATACGCACTTTATATCGAAGAATTTTTCGGCGCCCAGGTCGAAGCCGAAGCCGGCCTCGGTTATGCACCAATCCGATAACGCGAGCGCCATCTTCGTCGCGACGACGGAGTTGGTCCCCTGGGCGATGTTGGCGAACGCGCCGCCGTGAACGAAGGCCGGCGTCCCCTCGATGGTCTGGACGAGGTTGGGCTTGAGCGCGTCGCGCAGCAAGACCGTCATCGCGCCGGCCGCGCCGAGGTCGCGCGCGTATACCGGCTCGCGCTTGTACGTGAAGCCGACGAGGATGTTGCCGAGGCGACGTTTGAGGTCGCGTAAATCTTCGGCCAAACAAAGTATGGCCATAACCTCGGAAGCGGCGGTGATGTCGAAGAACGACTCGTGCGGCACGCCGTCGGTGGGCGCGCCCAGGCCGACGACGATGTCGCGGAGTTCGCGGTCGTTGACGTCGAGCACCCTCCCCCACCGGACGCGCCGCGGGTCGAGCATCGGCTCGAGGCGCCGGTAGATATGGTTATCGACCATCGCCGCTAGAAGGTTGTGCGCCGCGCCCACGGCGTGGATGTCGCCGGTGAAGTGCAGGTTAATATCCTGCATCGGCAGGACCTGGCTCCGGCCGCCGCCGGTAGCGCCGCCCTTCATCCCCAGCGCCGGCCCCAGGCTGGGCTCGCGGAGCGCCAGGCAGGCGCGCTCGCCGAGCTTCGTCAGGCCCATCGCGAGGCCTATCGACGTCGTCGTCTTGCCCTCGCCCGCCGGCGTGGGCGTTATGGCCGAGACGAGGACCAGCTTGTCGCTCAGTTTATCCCGCCGCGCCTCGAGGACGTCGAGCTTTACCTTGGCCTTGTAACGGCCGTAGAGTTCTATATCGTCTTCCGTCAAACCCAAATCGGCGGCCACGTCCGCGATAGGCCTCATCGTGGCCGCGCGCGCGATCTCGAGGTCGGTAGGCATATCGACTCCTTGAAAACGAACCGTAACTATAACGAGCGGGCCGAATCCCTTCGGGTCCGATTATAATGTTATCGGCGTTCTTAATCAAGTTCGGGGATGCGGAATCGTCCGTCACGATTTCACGATGCCGCCAAAGGCCAAAACGGGAATATCCTTGACTTTCAAGTGATTATTTAATAAAATTTATATACGGAGATGGTTCTTTTATGACGCAGCTTAAGGCGGCCGCGGAAGGCCGCATAACTAATGAAATGGCGCGGGCCGCGGCGGACGAAAACGTTCCCGCCGAAGCGCTCCGCGCCGACATCGCCGAAGGCGTCACGGTCCTTCCCTTCAATAAAAAATTGGAAGAGCGCGTCCGCGCCGTCGCCATCGGCCGGGGCTTGCGGACCAAGGTCAACGCCAACATAGGCTCGAGCCGGGACCAAGCCGACGTCGCCCTCGAGCTTTGCAAAGCCCGCGTCGCCGAGGAGGCGGGCGCCGACGCGTTGATGGACCTGTCCACCGGCGGCGACCTCCACGCCATCCGCAAAGCTATCCTGGCCGAGACGTCGCTGCCGCTCGGGACGGTGCCGGTGTACGAGGTGGCGGCTCGAGCCGAGGACGCGGGCCGCGAGTTCGAAGATACACCCGTCGACGAGTTGTTCGACGTCGTTGAGGAACACGCCCGCGACGGCGTCTCCTTTATGACGCTCCACGCCGGCGTTACGCGCTACGCGGTTGAGCGCCTAAAACGCCAGGGCCGCGAGCTCGATATCGTATCGCGCGGCGGCGCGCTTATGGCCGGGTGGATGGCGCGACGTACGGCCGAAAATCCGTTCTTCGAATTTTTCGACCGGCTTATCGACCTCGCCCTCGCGTACGACTTCACGTTCTCGCTCGGCGACGGCCTTCGCCCCGGCTGCCTGGCCGACGCGAACGACCGCGCCCAGATAACGGAACTCCTCACGCTGGCCGAACTGGCGAAGCGCTCGCGGCAGCGCGGCGCGCAGGTTATGCTTGAAGGCCCGGGCCACGTACCGCTCAACGCCGTGGCCGAGCACGTCCGACTGCAAAAGGCCGTCAGCGGCGGCGCGCCCTTCTACACCCTCGGGCCCCTCGTTACGGACGTGGCGCCGGGTTACGACCACATAACGGCGGCCATCGGCGGCGCGGTAGCGGCGGCCGCGGGCGTGGACTTCCTTTGTTACGTTACGCCCGCCGAACACCTCAGCCTGCCCGGGCCGGAAGACGTGCGGCTGGGCGTAATCGCCTCGCGCATCGCGGCACACGCCGGCGACATCGCGAAGGGCGTGACCGGCGCCGCCGAATGGGACCTCGAGATGTCGCGGGCGCGGAGAAGCTTCGATTGGCAGCGGCAAGCGGACCTCGCCGTCGACCCGGCCGAGGCGGCCCGCCGGCGTCGCGAAAACGCCCCCCAGGTCGAAACCGATACGTGCACGATGTGTTCCAATATGTGCGCGATTAAACTCTCGGAAAAGGCTTTGGCGGACTAGCGGCCCCGCGAATCGACCGAAAGAAACCGGCCTCGGGGCCGGTTTTTTATTCGCCTGCCAGCGCGTACGCCGCCAAAACGGCCATAAACGGCAACATTGGATAATGGTATCGGTCTAAGCCGTGGAAGACGAGGTAGAAAACGGTGAGGTAAACCGGCGTCACGAGGGCCGCGGCGAGCGGTAATTTGCCCCCGACGCCGCCTAAAATTCGCCGCCGGCTTTTAACCAAACCGACGATAAAACCCAGCCAAAGCAACGCATATAGGCCCTGCGCTAACCGCGCCGGAAAACGGCGCGCGGACGCGGTTCCGTCTACGCCGTAAACGGCGGCGCCGTACTGGAAGGCCGAGATGTCGCTGGCGTAGAGGTTGGCGAATTTCGGGACGATAAGCTTGAGAAAAGCCCCCGGCCTGCGGCGGGCGAACTCCCACGCCAACTCGCGGCCCAACCGGTCCCGCCGTATCTCGTCCGACACCAGCCAAAGCGGATTCACCGACGAGAGGGGAAACGTATAACAACCGTCCGCCCCCGGGTTGTTCCCCATCCACAGGATAACGCCGCCGTTCGTCGAGACCGGCACGAAGGCGCCGAAGACGCGCCAATTACGGTACGTCCACGGCGCGACCACCGCGGCCGTTACCGCCGCGGCCGCCAAAGCCCGCGTTAGCGCCCGTCTCCAACCGCGCCCCCTCAGAAGGTCGATTACTAAAAAGGCGGCGGGCATCGGTATAAGCACCGGCGCCGCGAGTGCGCCGGCCCCCGTCAATAATCCCGCACCGGCGGCGGCTACGGTCCTACCGTATTTTATTATAACGTACGACGCGGCGACGGCCAGGAAGCCGAAGAGCACCCCGGGAAAAAGCCGCGCCGCGTACGCGAGCTGGCTGGGTAGGACCCCCACTATCAATCCGGCCGCGCGCGCCGATTTTTCATCGAAAAATAACGACGCGAGCCGCCACGTCAATAAAGCGGTCGCCGCGCCCAAAACCGCCTGGAAAATTATCACCGGGAGATAATGGAATCCGAAGACGACGTAGCAGGCCGCGACCAAAGCGGAGTAACCCACCGGCCAATAGGCGGTGGCGACGCCGTCCTCGATGTACCCTCCGCCGGTCGCCAAACTCCGGGCCAGGACGTCGTAGTGGATCTCGTCCGAAACGGGCGGGGGCGGCGCGACCGCGGCGTAACCGAGTCGGAGCGCCAGCGCAACGCCCGCTATAATGAGCGCCCAACGTCTCCAGTCGCCCCGGCTTAAAAGCGACGTAAAGCCGCGGAACCACGGCAGGCGGAAGACGCCGAAGCCGCGGAGGAATAAAAACGCCGCGGCCACACCCGCGCCCCACCGGACCTGGCCTTCGATTATGGAAACCTCCCCCGGGGTTTCTACGTACGGCGTTAACGCCCCCAGCAGCGCCGAGATGTTTATACACCCCGCCGCTACTACGGCCAACGCCGCGGCACCGATGCCGTTGCACGACAAGGCGCGCCAATCGAACTCTTCTGCGTATCGTTCGTTCGGCAGGGCCACCGGTAAACTACCTTTGCTCACCGAGAATAATCCCCAAAAGCCGACCGCGGTTCGGCCGTACGCAACGCGACGGACCGACGCGACGCGTACCGAGCCGTTACGGGTCTTCTCTCAGGTTAACGGCCGCGCCCGCCAACACCGCGAGAAACGGTACTATCGTCAGGTGGTATCGGTCCTGGCCGAAAAATACCAGATACACCGCGGTTAAGTAAGCCGGCCAAAGTAACAACGCCGCCAAAGACGACCGGGCCGGTGACCGGATAATAAACAGCCGTCGCCTATGACGATATAACCCCAGTACGAATAAAACGCAGCATAGCGCATAATAGGTCTGCGCGACGCGGCCTCGGAGCCCCACCGCCGTCTCGCGCGGCTCTTCTCCCCTGCGCAAACCTTCCAATTGAAAAGCCGAGACGTCGGCTCCGTAAATGTAAACGAATTTCGGCACCGTAAGCAGTAAGAATTGACGCACGTTATGGCGGATATAAAACCGACTCAGCCTGTAACCTTCGCGGTCGCGCTCGAGCTCGCCGTCGAATAGCAAGAGCGGGTTCTTCCGGTCGATCGGGAAAAAGTACGTACCGGTGGCGCGCGGGTTATTACCCATCCAAAGCGTAACGCCGCCGTTGGTATCGCCGGGTATGAACTCGCCGAATACTCGGTAATTGCGCCATACCCACGGCGCCACGACGACCCCGGCTACCGCCGCGGCCAGCGCTCCCCGCGCGGCGGCTCGAAGCACGGCCCGCCGCGTCAATACGTCGTGTAAAAAAAATAAAACCGGCAACGGAAGCGCGATAGGCATAAGTAACGCCGCGCCGCCGGCCAGTAACCCCGCTACTGCCGCCGCGATATACCCCTTGTACTTCGTTATTACGTAAACCGACGCGAGGAAAATGAAACCGAAAATCACGTACGGGAAGAGCCGGGAAGCGTACGCGATTTGGCTCGGCCACAACGCCAGCAACAACGCCGCCGCGCGCCCCCATAACTCCAAGCCCAACGCGCGCGCAAGTAAATACACGCCCGCGGCCGTCGCCGCCCCTATCGCAGCTTGAAGTATTATTACGGGGAGGTAATGGTAACCGAAGATAATATAGGACGTCGCGAGGACTACCGGGTAACCGACGGGCCAATAGGCCGTCGGTACGCCCGCCGACGCATAACCGTTCCCGGCAGCCAAACTCCTCGCGAGCCCGTCGTAGTATTGTTCGTCCGATACGGGAGGCGGTTCCGCCAGCGCCGCCGCGTACGCGAGGCGGAGCGCGAACGCGACGCCCAGCACCACCAACCCCCACGTCACGGCGTTCCCGCGGTCAAAGAGCAGTAATAAATTCCGTACGGCCTTAGTCTTGAATAGGCCGGCAGCGCGTAAAATGAGAAACGACGCCGCCACGCCCGCGCCCCACCTGAGCTGGCCGGCGACGACGAAGGCCGCGCCCGTAGGCTCCCCCCGGGGGGTAAAAGCCGCCAACGCCCCCGGAATATCCAAAAACCCGGCCGCTATTAGCGCTAATGCTCCGGCGCCGACGACGTTCCATATGACGCTGCGCCCGTCCGCTCCTCGCAACGCCTCCTCCTGCGCGATAAGAGCCGCGGTTAAATATTTTTAGAACGCACGGAAACGCCGGCACCCAAGCCGGAAACGTTAGAACATGCTGCCGATGTTGAAGTGTATCTGGCCCGAATGCGCCTCCAGGCCGTAACCGTAGTCGATACCTAAAAGGCCCATCATCGGGATATTGACCCGGATGCCGCCCCCCACGCCCGACTGCAGGTCTTGTAAATTTATATCCCGTAACTCCCGCCAACAATAACCGGAATCCCAAAACGCTATCAAATGAAAGAACTCCTTCGATATCGGGATGCGGTATTCGAAGTTCGTATAGAACATCGTCTTGCCGCCCTCGGGATTACCGTAGATGTCCCGCGGCCCGACCTCCCACTCGTCGTAACCCCGTACCGTATTGGCGCCGCCTAAATAAAATCTCTCGTACAGGGGGACCGTTTTCGTTGCGCCGTAGCGGTCGATATAACCTCCCCGCGCCCGGACCGCGAGCACCGTCTCCCAAACGTGTTTGAAATACCAGCTCGAGGCCATCGTAAGTCGCCAGAATTCAACGTCGCCGCCGAATACGGAACCGGCCGTCTCCAACGAAACCTCGTTGTCCGAGCCCGCCTGGGGAAAGAATACGCTGTCGCGGCTATCGCGCTCCACGCCCCACGAGACGGAGGACGTATTCTTACGCCCCAAATCGCTCGCGACCCAAACGGGTATCCTCTGCGGGTCGTAGAAATTAGAGACGACCTCCACGGATTCGAACTTATACGTCGTCCGGCCGCGGACGTACTCCGACAGCGGCCTGCCGAACGTAACGTTCCAACCGAAACGCTTTTCGTCGTAATAAGGCCTTATACGCGACAGGTCGTAGAGGTCAAAAGAACCCAGGATCTTGGTATCGAACAAGTACGGCTCGGTAAACCCTATCGAATACTGCGTACGGCGCCGGCCGAATTCCGTTGACAACCGCAACTCCTGCCCCGCACCCTTGCACTTCCAAATCCGGGGAAGTTTCGACGCGTCGAAGTTCGCCCAAGACAGACTAAACGTTCCGACGAGGCCGTCGAGGGTGCTGTATCCGGCGCCGAAGTTAACCTTGGCGGTATTGGCCTTCTCTACGATGTCTAACTCGAGGTCGACCAGGCCGGCCTCGCGGTCGGCGACGCGGATATCCGGCCGGATCTCGTCGAAATAACCCAGGTTGTGAAGCCGCTGTACGGTGCGGATAAGTTTATTTTCTTTATATATCTCGCCGGGATGGAGCCGCAATTCGCGCCTTATAACTTTATCCCGCGTCGAAACGTTCCCGGAAATGCCGACCAGGCGCACGTAGGCCGGGCGGTCTTCGTCGATGCGGATGGCGGCGTCCACGTTGCCCGCGTCGTCGTCGATCTCCTCCGCGGCTTCGATGGTAGCGAACAAGTAACCGTTATTCTTGTAGAGAGACCTAACGTTGTCGGTACCGTCGTTGAGTTTCTTGGCCGAGAAAGGTTTGCCCGGGCGCCAATCGACGCGTTCCCGTAACTCCTCGTCGTCGAACTTCTCGTTGCCCACGAAACGCAGCTCACCCGTTCGATACAACTTGCCCTCCTCGACCGTAATTATGATGTGTATCGCCGAGCGCTTCCTCCGATATTCGACTTCGTGGTCGACGACTTCGGCCCGAACGTAGCCGCGGTTCGCGTACGCCTCTTCGATGCGGCGAAAATCTTCCTCCAACACCTTCTCGTCCAAAACCTTGGTATTGTAAAAGCGGTCGACCTTCGTCTTCATCACTTTATTTAAAATGTACCAATCCGAAAGTTCCTTATTGCCCTCAACGACGACCCCCCGAATCACCGCTTTCGGGCCCTCGGTTATGGAGTACGTTACCTTAACGCCGCCCCGCTCCTCTTCCAAACGGTACGACACGTCTGCGAACCGGTACCCCTGTTCAAAGTAGAGCTTCTTTATCGCCTCGACGTCGGCGTTCAACCGCGACAGCGAAAGCCGCTCCCCTACCTCGACTTTTGCGACTTCCTGAATCGCTTTCCTTTTTACTCTCTTGCGCCCTTCGAAGTTTACCTCCGTCACGCGCGGCCTTTCTTTTATATCGAAGAATACGTCGATATGGCCCGGCGAAGTCTCTTCGTAATAAGCATCCACCCGGTCGAAATAGCCGAGGCGATATATCCTCTTAATGTCATCGCGAATTATGGTCTTCAGCTCGGCTTCGGTAACGAGTAACCCGGGACCGACTCTTATGGCCGAATTAACGGCTGCGTCGTCTATGCTCACCAATCCCTCGAATTTAACTTCGTCTACTACGATCTCGCCGGCCCGCTGGGCGTAGGCCGACGTAGCCACGCCCAGAGCAGCCAAGGCGCACGTTATTAACGTTAATGATGTGGAGAAACGGTATTTTAACAAAGTCACGATATAAAAAAGCGGAGGAAAATCCTCCGTTCCAGCGCGAAATGCTATCACAACCGCCGTTGCAAGTCAAGGAGGAAGGAATTAAGTACGCTCAGTAACGCTGCCGGCTCGCGGCAAGGGCTATAATCGCTATCAACGCGAATAAGGCCAATACGACGATAAGCACGACCATTCCGGTATCGACTTTCTTCTCGGGCCCGGCCACCGGCTCCTCCGGCGGCTTTTCTTCCGGTTTGCCGTACTCTTTCAAAGCAGCGACGATGGCCCCTTCGGTCTTATGCTCGTTACAGATATTTCGGAATTGCGCTCTGGTTAAAGGCTTCGCGGCCGGCACGACGACCTCGACTACCACCGGCACGTAAACCGTATACTTCGCCGGTTTGAAGTGCAGGTCCGCGGTCCGCGTCGTCCCGGTCAAGGAGAACGACGGCTTCCGCTCGTATTTAACCTCGACGTCTACGGCGCGCACGCCGAGAACGCATCGATAAACGGTCCCCTCGCCGGGGTCGGCGGGGTCCGCCGGCCCGAGCGGCCAGGCATCGCGCACGTCCGTCGCCATATCCGGGTCCGCGCGCCAGTCCGCAAGCCACTCGTACGCCTGCGTCGCCGCCGCCGTACGGTCGGGAACCTCCCCGTACCTCAACGAAGGGGTTATACCAACGTCGGCGCACGAGAGCAAGTACAAACCGAAAAACAACCGGCTGATATCGGCCGCTTCCGCGGCGACCGACGCCGCAGCCGCGGCGCCCCGTTCGCGCCGCCCCCGCACGCCTTCCAAACCGTCGGGCGTTAGCGCGGCCGCGAGGATATCCCCCAACCGGGCGTACGCCCGGGCCAGCCGTACGTAATACTCCGGTAAAGGTTCCAACCGTAAATCCGGCGGGACGTCGACCGCCAACCCCTCGCCCCCGGCGGCCGGAGGCGGCGCCGCCGGCGCACGGCCCCGTACCTGCTCAAAAGAGGTAACGAACGTTTCGCCGAGGCGTTTTTTATAACCATCGTCCCAAGTCATCTTCGCCGCTTCCGGCGTAGCTTCGGGAGCCGCCAAAGCCGCCCAGGCGTACGTCACGTACGCCAACCACGGCGCGTCGCGCGCCGGCGCGGAAGCGGCTCCTTCCCCGCCGGCTAATGCCGCCGCGTACCCTCCTCCCCACGCCCCCTCGGGCGCGCCGCCGCGAGCTACCCAACGGCGTATCAATTCCACGTCCGGCTGGCCCAGCGCCGGTAGGAAGACGAAAAATTCGCCTTTATCTTTGGCGTCCAGCTGCAGCTTCCGAACCGTGCCGAGTTCACTGAGGACCGTGACCGCGTCCTTCCCGGCGAACAGAGCGTAATAATCGGCAACCGACGCGCTATCCGGCGGCGCCCCGGCGAGCGCGTCGTAAAATCCGGCAAGCGCCCGGTATTGGCGGGCCAACTCGGCGTCGCTCTCGACGGCCCACGCCAACGCCAAGGCCGCTTTAAACTCCCGCTCGTCCGCGCGTTCGAAACCGCGCCTTAACCACAGACCGGTAAGGTATATCCGCTTCAAATCCTCGCCCCACCCGTAACGGACCGTTGGGACCCGCGCCAAAACGTTCTCCTTCAAAAACCTTTCCTTGTCCTGGGCGGCCTTGCCGGCCGCCTCGCTCGCCAGGCCGAGCTCCGGCGGAACTTTACCGTCGACCCTGGACAGCCCTACGGCGGTTCCCACGAAAGCCTGGGCATCGGCGAAAGCTATGCGGGGGGCCGGACGGTCTTCGGCTTCGTACGCCGCCTTCAACTTCAGCGCGAGCGCGGTTAGAAACCCCGCCTTGCCGGAAACCAACGCGCCGGCCTCCTTTTCCAATTGAAGCTCGACCGCCGCCAGAGCGCCTTCTTCGAAAACGACGCCGCCCCACCGGATAAGCTCGAGCGAAGGCAAAGAAGGTCCGGGCGCCGCGGCGAACGACGGGTAAATCGCCGTCGAGATAGTTACGCCGGGTTCCACCTTCACCACGGACCTCGCCGGCGCCGAAACCGCGAACGTCGCGTTCCGGTCGTTCAGGTTAACGGCGAACTCACCTCCGTCGACTTCGACCGTTAGCCGCCGCGTCGTCGTAAGCGAAGCGCCGCGGGCCCCGAAAGCCGCGGTCGCCGCTAAAGCGGACATCACGGACGCGGAAATAACCCTCGTACAAACCGAAGTAAAATTCGACGCCATACCTGTCCCTCTACGAATTAGCTCGCGATGAGCAAGAGTTTATAAACCATCAGGGCAACGTCAGCACCGGTTCGCTATAGGTTAAACCCGCTAACCCCGGCACCGGCCGCTCCTCGCGCCCTACTTTTACCAAACCGTACGCGTCGAGTGCCGCCAACACCAAATCGATATCGGCCACGTTACCCAAATCCAGAGCCTCGATTACGGACGCCGTCAGCGCGCTTCCTCCCCGCTTGATGAGGAAATCGAAGACCGACGCCGACGCCGCGGGTAGTAAGCGTCTAAACAAAGCGGCGGCTTCCGCCGCAACCCGGTTAAGTTTGCTCACGTCGTCGCGGGCGCGCCAAATCGACGCGTACAACCGGCGGGCATCGCCTCCCGCCGCAGCGGCCAGCGGACACTCCAGCGACGGCCAAACACCGTCGTTTAAAAGCTCGAGCTCGGCGAGTTTGACCGTTGCGCGCGCGAGCGCTTCGGCGGCGTCGTACGAACCGGCGGCGGCCAAAGCGACGTCCGGGCTCCGTAAAGCGGCCGCGACCTCCGCCGCCGCGGCCAACCTCGCCCGCGGCAAACCGTGATTGAGCACGGGCTCCAGCGCGCGAAGGGCGTCGGCGAGTCGGCCCCGGCGGTCGCGCGCGACGAAGGCTTCCCTCAGCGCCAGCTTGAACGGCGTTACCGGGCCGGTCGTCAACTCGTCGAGGAATACCCGCCGAGAAGTAACCCTTACGCGAAGCCACGTTCTTCCGCAGACCGCGCGCAGCCCCCGGCTGCCAACCGCGTCGCCGGACGCCGTTACCACGACCACGTCCGCTCCCGGCGCGTAATATCGAAAACCCCGAGCTCTACCCAATAGCAATATACCCTCGAGGCGTTCGTCCCCGGCCCACGGCCCCAAGGCTTCGACTATGCCTTTTTTATACTCCTCCGGAATGCCGGGCGGTAAAGTAAGCGCAGAGGTAGTCATATAAGCGCGGTCGGATTATCGGTACTAACCGCCGGATGGCGGTATAAAAAAGATGATGTCCGCCACGTACCAGACGGCCGCGGGTTCGCCGTCACGCGTCGCCGGCTTATAACGAATCGTGTACGCGGCCTTTCGCGCCGCCTCCTCGAGAGCGAGCCACCCGGGCGAGTCCGCTACTACCGCGTCGCGCACGTCGCCGTACTCGTCGATGCGGAGGACGACTTTAACCGTCCCTTGAGCACCGGCCTCGCCGGCTATTTCGGGGTACATCGCTTCCGGTTCGGAGAGCGGAACGGGCGGTATATCGAATTGTTTGTTAATTTCAACCAGCAGGCGGTCGAAATCGCCGAGCTCAATCGCCTCCGCCAACGGCGCCGGCAGCTCGCCAGCCCACGGCGCAGCCACCGCGCCGAGCCATATCGCGATAAGGCTCAGCGGAAACCGCACCTCTCAATCCGCCTTACGCAACTCGCCCAATTTGAGCTCGACGAACTTTTCGTCGGCCTCCCATTTCCGGCTGGCCGGGAAGTTTACGACGCGCGGGACAAAAACTACTTCGGCCGCCGAGGCCGCATCGTCGAAGGCCCAACTCCACTCCCAACTCTTGGCGTTGCCGCGAAGCGGGAAGTGGAACTCTTCGCCGTCCCGGAACAACTCTTTTCCCCCAGCGTCCCAAACCAAAACGTCGAACGTAAAAGATGTAATAGGGTCGTCAGTCGCGTTTTCGAATACGGCGAAGACCCATAATTTCGCCGTCCCTTCGGGGTTTATATTAACGTAGTCAGCCGGTTTGTACTTAGCACCCGCGGGGCCGTAAACGGCAACGAGCTCGGTCACTTTTACGGGACAGGCTAACTGGGCGACGACGCACCCTTCGAGGTCGGTCGCGAAACCCGACGCCGCGAGCGCCGAAAAGCCCGCGAAAACGAGCGCCCAAAGATAAACCGTTAAACGCATGAGGCTCGCCCCCTTCCCCGTATTATAAATAGCCGGCCAAATTTTGTCAAAATAAAAGAACGGCCGGAGCCGGTCGACGCCGCCGCACCCCCGCGAACGCCAAAAAAAAACCGGGGGGTTATCCCCGGCCTAAGCGTCGAATCCCCGCTTTATAACCTGAACTGCATAACGATACTATACCAAACCCCTACCGGTACGCCCTGTTGCTTCGCGGGTTTAAACTTGCATTTCATGGCCGCCTTTTTCCCCGCTTCTTCCAGCGCCGGCAGGCCCGGGGACGATTGGACGACGGCGTTGCGGACGTTACCCGAGGGGTCGATGTATACCAATAAGACGACGTCGCCCTCGACCTTGGAATCGCGTGCGATATCCGGGTATACGGGTCGTTGTTCGTAAACGATGACCGGCGGTTCCGAGTATTCGATTATCGTAACCTCGTCCCAGGGGTTCTTCTCCCCGCCGTCTTCGACTTCGATGTTTTCCTCGACTATGATCTCGGTACCCTCGCCGAACCCTTCGCCCTCGGTCCCGCTGACAGCGTCGGAAATGGTGTCGGCTTCCGCCAACTCGTCGGGAACCGGAAGCGGTACTTCGCCGACGCTACCCTTCGCTTCCAAACCCTTGGGCGCTTGCGCCGGTTCCGTCCGTTCGATCGAGGGGGGCGGCGGCAAGTCTTCGTACGTTTTCTTGACGACTTTTAAGTTCAGTTTACCGTCGCCCATCTTAACGTCGCCTCTTTTGCCGAGAACATCCTTGGGCATTTCCGCGACGCCCCAAATGCCGAAGTGGAAAGCGACGGACACCATAAAAGTGTAGCGGAACAGGCCGCCAGAAAGCCTACGCTTCAACGTCGCCTGAGAATCCTCTGTTGTCTTCGCCACGGCCTAGCCTCCTAATATCCAAAAGCCTTGTAAATATTAACCTAAGCCGTTACCCGTGTCAAGTTTAAATCTCCGTTCACTATTTCGACGCGGCCGCGACCTTTCCGGTTTAACTCCTTCCATAGCCCGGGTATACTCGAGCCGATTCCCCGGATATTCTTAAAGTCGGAACTGCATTACCAGGCTGTACCAGACGCCTACCGGCGCGCCCTGTTGTTCCGCGGCCTTGAACTTGCACTTATACGCAGCCTCCGTCGCCGCTTCCTCCAACGCCGGCAGGCCCGGCGACGATTGGACGACGGCGTTCCGGACGTCGCCTTGCGCGTCTATGTAAATCAGGAGTACGACGTCCCCTTCCACGCGGGAATCGCGGGCAATGTCCGGGTACGCCGGGCGGCTCCGGTATATTATAGCCGGCGCTTGGGAGGTAGGAACGATTTCTATACGTTCCGGCGATGCCGACACGGGCCCCTCTATGGCCGCGCCCGGCGTTTCCACGGTCAAGCGGCTGCCGGGGTCTAGGAACGGGCCGACGCCACGGACGGGGGCGTCGGGGATAGTATTGGCCTCCGCGTACTTGTCGGGCACCGGCATAGGTATTTCGCCCAAGTCGCCCTTACCGGGGATTCCCTCGGGCATACGCGGCGGCTCGGCGTACTCGAGCGACGGCGGCGGCGGAAGGTTATCGTACGGCAGCGTTACGTGGACCTTCGTGCGGTCTTCTTGGGAGCCGAAAGCGGCCCGTTGGGCCGGGGGGCCGCCGGGCCGTCCCACCAAAGCCCATACGCCGAAGTGCGCCGCTACCGAGAACGCGAGCGTATACCGGAATAAATGACCGGACCGGCGGCGCTTCAACTTCTCTCTCGTCGACTTCGCGTCTTTCGCCACGGTATCACCTCCGCATCTCCCGAAAAACTCCCGGCTGCCGCGTCCGAATCCGCCCATAGCACGGGCCGGGCGCCAATCACCTTCACCGTTGATTAGACGCCCGGCCGTACAAGGGGTTTTAACGCCGTCTCGGTTTTATTGTACTCGGGAAACCTCGATATTTACGAAGACTATCCTCCCTTCGACGACGTCGATATTGGTTATCGGTTGTACGGAACGCACGCGCTCACCCTCGTCGGATACGCCGTAGACTTCCAGCAGGTAATAACGGCCGGCGTCGAGATGCGTTATCGTATATTCGCCGTAACCGTTCGAGCGGGCGCGGTGCGACGGCACCCCTTTGGCGTAGGAGGCGGCGTCGGCGTATAAATTTACCGCGGCCCCGCCGACGGCGCTGCCGTTACTCAGCACTTTACCCATTATAATCCCTCTTTTGGCGGCCGCTTCCGCCTTGGCGTCGGGGAGGGCGTACCGCCCGCCGGAGAGTTTATCGAGTTTCATGGCGGCTACGGCGTCGTGGCCCAGCGGCAGCGCGGCGTAAAAATCGTCCCGCGCCGCGGCGACGGTTACGGTATAACCGACGCCCCCGCCTATGACGTAAAATATTAATTGCGTGACGGAGCGGCCTTCGGCCTCGTAAAGCCTGGTGGTCATCTCCGCCAAGAACCGGCGTTCGTCGGGTATCGCGCCCGGTTCGCCGCGCTCGTCGCCGGCCAAATCGACCGGCCTTTGGGCTTCGGCCTTTTCGTATTTCTCTCGGGCCTTATCGACCCTTTCGGTATCGTCGTAGGCGAAGGGTTTCAAAACGTCGCGTTTCGCCTCGGCGAACGCCGCGTCGCCGACGAGGCCGGCAACGGCCGCCCCCTTGGCCGCGAGCCCCCGCCCCCGCTCGAGCCGGTCCGCGAATTCGCGTACGTCGATTTTCTTCGGCATTATTTGCGCCGCGACCGTAATTTTCAAAAGGGCCAGCGAATCGCTCAGTGCCACGAGGCCGTCCGTCGGCTTACGGTCGAGCGTCCAACCGGCCGGGACGTCGAAATAGATACCGAACTCGCGGCTGGCGTAACGCTCGGGCTCGGATTGGCCTAGAGCGGCCGCCGCCGAGGCCAGCACCGATAAGACGATTATTTCATCGCGTAACCGCACGTCGTTTCCCGTAATTATACGCGGCCGGCGGCCCGAAGTCAATCCGTCTCGTCGCGAAATCGCGCCCCGACGCGGGACGGAGCGGTAAACCTTTACAAACGTACGTTTTTATGGTATAAACGCCGTCGTCCCCCGGCCCCGTCGTCTAGCCTGGCCCAGGACACCGCCCTTTCACGGCGGCGACGCGGGTTCAAATCCCGCCGGGGTCAAAAAACCCTCCCGCCAGGGAGGGTTTTGTTTTCCGGCGCCCCCCGAAGGACCGGCGCCTTTCGGGCCGCTTCGTTATTGCTTGATATCGACGACCTTACCGGAGGCGCCGATGATTACGTAACCGGCGTCGTAGTACCACCTCTTGGCGTTGCCGACTTTCTCGACGCGCTTCGGCGGCCCCCACGCTTCCCGGACCATCCCCTCGCTGAAGCCGAGGCCTATTTCCTGGTCGGCTATGGCGGCGCAAAAACTCCAATCCCAATTGTATTGCTCGCGTAAACGCCCTACCCGGGCGCATTTGCCGGTGGGACACGTCACCGCGACCTCGATTTCCCGGGGCAGCGTATCGCCTAATTTCCGCTCGATCTTGATTTCTTTGGTTAAAACGCCGCGGTCGGCAGTACACACCGGGCACTTTTGTTTTTGGATTTGCTCGATAACGACGATTTCGTCGCCGCACTTGGGGCAATAGCCTTCTACCACCTCGACGCCGAGCTGTTCGGCAAGGTTGCGGTCGACTTCCATCTCGCGCGTATCGTCGCGGTATATTTTACCGCACTCTTTGCATTTATACTGCGTCCCCGTAACGACTTTCTTCTTGCCGGAGCACGAGACGCATAGCGCCGCGACGGCCGCGATTACCATAAAGACCCTGACGTACGTCTTCATCTTCGCTCTCCTCGATTAACGTTGCGCCCTTAGCATCCCTGAATTCTATTATAAAAGATAACGTCGCGAAATGCAAGACCCAACGGGGCGCTCCCTCCGGGGGAGCCGGCGCTCTTCCACTATTGGTAAAGCTCCGGGTGCGTAGTCTTGAAGCGGCGGTGCATCCAGTGGTAGTGGTCCGGGTATCGGCGGGAGTATTTCTCTACAAGGTCGGTATATAGCTGCGTAATCCTCGCGATATCCCGTTCCGCATCGCCGCTCAGCGCCGCCTCTGCAAAGATAGCGTCTTGCATATAAAGCGTGTTGTGGCGGTTGGAATCCCGGACCGCGAAACCCGCGCAAATCGTAGCGCCGGTCTTCGCGACGAAAGCCGCCGGGCCTTTGGGCGTCGACGCCCGGTGCCCGAAAAAATTAACTACGACGCCGTCCGGGCCGGCGTCCTGGTCCGAGAGGAGCGCTACCATACCGTTCGCCCTCAGGACCCTGAATACCGCCTTCGCCGCCGCGCCGGTATGAATAAGGCCGATGCCGGCGCCGGCGCGGATTCCGTTCATAAAATCGTCGACGCGTTTGTTATGTTGCTCGCCCACGAGGTAGTTGATGGGATATCCCGAAAGGCGGATGGCGGCGCCCGTCTGCTCCCACGAGCCGAAGTGACCCGTAAAGAGCAACGCCCCCTTCCCCGCCGCGCGCGCGTCGTCGAACGATTTGCGGTTCACGATCGTGTGGTATTTCTCGAGATTGCGCCGATTCAGCCGGGAGATGCGGCCGTAATCGATCATGGCCTTCGCGAAATTGACGAAAGACCGCCGGGCCGTTCGCTTCACCCAACGTTCGTCCGCCTCCGGGAAACAGAACCGGAGGTTAGCCTGTGCTATGTACCGCCGGCGGCGCCACAACAAGTACGCGAGCCGGCCCACCAGGCCGCCCATCGCCACCGCCCACGACGTCGGCAATAAGTTGGCCCACGCGTACGTGCACACGACGAACGCGTACTCGAGCGCGTATTTTAACCTTTTAACCTTCGTCACCCGGATTTTCCCGAAGCCGTAAAGACGAAATTATCCGGTCCAAAAAATCGTTGAGCACGTCGAAGTTGGACCGTATCTCCACCGATTGCTCGAGCACGTACGTGAGTACGGACGGCCGCCAACCCTCGAGCCGGGCTTCGTCCTTGGCGGTCGTAACCAGGAAGTCGCACCCCGCCACCAACGCCGTGCCCTCGGCGTCGGCGAGGTCGGCGTGCGTGAAGCGCCGGTGGTCGGGGAAGGGCCTGCGCCGCGCGACGACCGCGCCCGCTTCGGCGAGGTCCTCGGCGAAATGTTCGAAATCGGCTATGCCGGCGAAGGCCAAGACCTTAGCGCCCTCGAGTTTGTTTAACGAAAGGCGTTCGTCGCGGTTCAAAGGCCGAAGGTAAGCGGGCGAGAATTGTACTTCCACCTGGGGCGCGGTTACGCCTAATCTGTTCAACAATTTACGCCAACGGTCTCGGTAGTCCCCCTCGCGGCATTTGGTGAATACGATGAGGTCCGCCTCGGCCGCCGCGGCGGGCCCTTCCCGATAATAGCCGGCCGGAAAGGTCGGCCCGGGGGGCCGCCTCGCCTCGAGCAAAAGGAAATTCAAATCCTTCCTAACGCCCCGGTTCTGGAACGCGTCGTCGAGGAGGATTATCTGGGCGCCGAAGGTCTTAATCGCCCACTCCGCGGCGTCCGCGCGGTCCTCGTCCACGATAACCGTAGCCTGGGGGAGGGCGCGCGCCGTCATTAGCGCCTCGTCACCCACCCTGCTCTCCCCAACCTTGATAACGTCGCCGCCGCGGCGAACGACGACCCGCCCCTTCGCGTCTCGGCCGTACCCGCGCGCGACGATGGCCACGTCGGCGCCGTGGTTGATGAGGTATTGAGCGAGGAATATTACGAAGGGAGTTTTGCCCGCGCCGCCCAGGGCGAGGTTGCCGACGCCGACGACGGGCCGGGACAACCTGCGTACGTTGAACACGTTCTTACGATATAAGAAACGACGCGCCGCCGCGACCCCCTGCCAGACCCACGCCGGCGGCCTGAGTAAAAACCTCGCTAGTACGTTGCGCGTCAAAGCGCGGTGCGTCTCGTAGAGAGCCGGCGCCCGGGCCATTACGACTGCGAACCCTCCAGGTAACGCCGTATCACAGCAATCGACCTCTTCGACGCACCCATCATCTCGCGCGCCACCGCGGCCGCCTCGTCGCCGAGCACGCCGCGCACCTGCGCGTTGGCATAGATATCCTTCAAAGCCTTCATCAGCTCCGCCTCGTCCCGGACCCGGACGCCGCCCCGCCCCGCGAGCCGCGCGGTCTCGAGCGGGAAGTTCTCGACGTGCGGCCCCCACAACGTAACGCACCCGTGGTACGCCGCCTCCATCATATTTTGGCCGCCGCGCGGAACGAACGACCCGCCTATAATCGCCACCGCGCCCAATGGATATAACCCTCCCAGCTCGCCCAGCGTATCGAGCACGACGGCGTCCGCCGGGCCCCCGGCCGGTAGCTGTGTCCTGCGAGCGGCGTCAATACCCTTGCGCGCGAGCAGCGCCGCAACCTCGCCGGCTCGTGCCGGGTAGCGCGGCGCTACGAACAGTTTCAGGTTCTCCCTTTCCTCGCGCAAACGAAGGTAGACGTCCGAAACCATTTCCTCTTCGCCGGCGTGCGTGCTGGCCGCTACCAAAACGTCGTCCCGCCGCGGATTGCCCAACGCCTCGGCGATCAACGCGGCGACGTCGGGGCGCGCCGCCGTTTCGTAATTATCGTACTTCAGGTTGCCGGTGACGGCAACGTTACCTTCGTCCACGCCCATCGCTTCGTAGCGGCCGCGATACTCCTCCTCCGCGGCGCACACGAACTTGAGATTTCGGAACAGCGGCCCGAAAAGCCACCTCGCCCGCCGATACCCCCCCAAACTACGCGCCGTGAAGCGGCCGTTGACGACCCCTACCGGCACGCCGCGCCGCGCCAATACGAACAACAGGTTAGGCCAATAGTCGCCTTCCACCAGCAGGACGAGCGCCGGCTTGAGGTTACGCACCGTCGCCGCTACGCTCGGGTAAAGGTCGAAAGGCAAAGCGAGGTGGTGGTCGGCGGCGACCTGCTTGGCGACTTGCCGCCCCCCGGAAGTGAAAGTGGTCAGCACGATTTCGTAGCCGGGAAAAACGCGCCGGAATTCCTCCACGAACGAGCGTACCGCGAGCGCCTCCCCCACCGAGGGAGCGTGAAGCCAAACGGACTTGTTGACGCGCGGAATGCGAAAGCCGAGGCGCTTGAAGAACCTCCCGCGAAACTCACGCAGCGCCAACGCCGGCAACCACAGAAGCGCGAACGAAACGTGAAGCAGTAAATTATAAAATAAAAACGCGAGCCGGAACCGCCCACCCCACCGCGTACTTCCTCCGCCTCCGGATGATTGGCGAAGCCCGGCCACTTAACTCTCGCGTTCGCCCGCGAGCTGGGCGTGCAGGAGACGGGTGTAGACGCCGTCTCGCCTTATCAGTTCGTGGTGGTTTCCTACTTCGACGACGCGTCCCCGGTCGAGCACGACGATGCGGTCGGCGCGGCGCACCGTCGAGAGGCGGTGGGCTACTATGAAGGTCGTCCGCCCGGCCATCAACCGCTCCAGCGCCTCGCGGATGAGGGCCTCCGATTCGGCGTCGAGGTGAGACGTCGCCTCGTCCAATATCAGGATGCGGGGGTCCTTGATAAGGGCCCGGGCGATGGCGAGGCGCTGCCGTTGGCCGCCCGATATCTGAACGCCCCGCTCGCCGATGTACGAATCGTAACCCTTGAGGAACCCCATAATGAAGTCGTCGGCGTTGGCGGCGCGCGCCGCGGCCCGCACCTCGTCGACCCCGGCGTCCAGCTTGCCGTACCTTATATTATTTAAAACCGTATCGGCGAAAAGTATCGATTCTTGAGGGACGAGGCTTATTTGGTCGCGTAAGGAGTCGAGGTCGTAGTCGCGGATGTCGTACCCGTCTACCGTCAGCGACCCGCCGGTGAAGTCGTAGAAACGCGGGATGAGGCTGACCAGCGTCGTCTTCCCCGCCCCGGAAGGCCCGACGACCGCGATGACTTCGCTCGGGCGGACGTGGAGCGTTACGTCCTCGAGAACGTACGTCTCATCGTCGTAGGTGAACGAAACGTCGTCGAAGCTTACCGCGCCGTCGACGCGGCGCTTCAAATCGCCGGTGCGCCAGAGCCGCCGCTCCTCGGGCTCGTCTATCACTTCGTAGACCCGGGCGGCCGCGGCGAGCGCGCGTTGGACGAGCGCCGTCACCCGGCCGAGCACCTTCACCGGTTGATAGAGGATGACGACCAGGCCGGTGAAGCCGAGAAGGGTCCCGGTGGTCATACGGCCCGACAGGACGAGGTGGCAACCGACCCAGAAGAATCCGGCGATGCCCAGGCCGCTCACGACCTCCATCAACGGCCGGAGTATGGACTCGATTTTAACGCCGTACATCCAGGCTTTGAACGTCTCCCAGTTACGGCGCAGAAAGCGCAGCCGTTCGAAATCCTCACGCCGGAAGGATTTTATCAATTTGATGTTCTGCAGCGTTTCGGACAATAGCGCCGTCAACGAACCGATCTCGGTCTGGAAGCGCTTCCCCGCCTTGCGGCTCTTGCTGCCCAGGTTGTTGATAATCCACCCCAGCGCCGGGAAGGTTACCAAAACCAGCAACGTAAGCTTCCAGGAGCGCGCGAACATTACCGCCAGCACGATGACGAGCGTCGTCAAGGCGGAGGTGATGTCCTTCAGCGCGTTCGCCGTGTCCTGGAGGACGTTGACGTCGTTGGTGACGCGCGAGACGATGTCGCCCGAACGCCGCAGGTCGTAAAAGCGAAGGGGCAACATAACGAGGTGGTTGAAAACCTTCTCCCGGATGTTGAAGACGACGCGTTGGCCGGCGTACGAGATAAGGTAGGACCTCAGGAATATGAACGCGCCCGATAAGAGGATAACGACCAGGACCCACATCGGCAAGAAGTTCACGACGACCAGGCGCGGCTTTTCGAAACCGAGCAGCAAGAGGTTAAACAACAACTGGTCTTTTTTACCCGCCAGTACGTCTATGACCTGGCCGATAATAATGGGCAGCGAGGCCTCGAAAGAAGAGGCCAGCGCGGAAGCGACCATCCCCACCAGCAAGAGGTGCCAATGCCGCGCCGCGGCCGCGAACAGCCGGCGAGCGACGCCCGGCTTGCGAGGTTGCTTCGGTTGAGAATCGTCCGCCATTACGAGATAGCGTCCAATACGAAACGCGCGGCGCACGCCGGCGCGCCGGCTCCATCCCCCGATAGCGAGGACGGCGGCCGCAACGCCTCGCGAACGGCGACGTAATCCGCCGCGATCCGTTCGCGCAGCGATTCGTCGGTTAAAATCCTGGTCGTCTCTTCCACGATCAAGTCGGCCTTGACGTCTCCCTGCAGTAGCTCCGGGACTATCGGCCTCCCGGCGATTATATTCGGCAACCCGAGGTGCGTTACGTACACGAGGCGCCGGCCCAGCTCCCACGTTAGGCGATTAACTTTGTACAGTATCACGGCCGGCGTGCCCAGAATGGCGAGCTCCAGGGAAGCGGTGCCGGAGGCTACCACGGCCGCGTCCGCCGCGGCCATCAGGTCGACGACCGCCTCGTCCGTCGTCCGCACGCCCGCCGGCAGCGGCGCGTACGCCGTCAATATATCCGCGCCCAGCGAACGCGCCGGCACGACTACCGGCTTAACGCCGGGCACGCGTTTCATTATTCGCGGCAACGCCTCGGCCACCGGCGGCCAAAGCGCCGCGATCTCCTGGCGGCGGCTGCCCGGAAGGACCAACAACAACTTCTCGCCGTACGCTATGCCCAGCGCCGCCCTGACGTCTCGAGCCGACGGCTTCGTGATGTCGAGCAGCGGATGGCCTACGAACTTTACCGCCGCGCCGGCCCCCCGCCAAAAGTCGACCTCGAACGGGAAAACCGCCAATACCAGCTCGAGGTCCCGGGCCAACCGCTTGCCGCGGTGCCGGCCCCACGCCCATAGCTTAGGCGGAATATAATAAAAAGTTTTCAGGCCGGCCTTTCTGGCCCGCGCCACCAGCCGCGCGTTGAAGCCGCCGTAATCGATGGCGACCAACGCGTCGCCGTCGGCGGCCATCGCCTCCACCAGCTCGTCGAGGTCCCGCCGGAACCGGCCGAGCCGGCCGAGCACCTCTACGAAGCCCACGACGCCGTGGCCTTCGCTCGCGACCACGGCCTCGACGCCGGCCTCGCGCATGCGGGGCCCAGCCATTCCCGCCAGCTCGAGCTCGGGCGCGAGTTGCTTGAAGGCCCGCACGAGATGAGCACCGTGGAGGTCGCCGGATTCTTCGCCCGCGGCCAGGTATATTTTCATAGCTTCGTCAGCTAGGCCGCAACCTCGCGACCGCGCCCTCGAACGCGCGTAGGGCGCGCTCGACGTCGGCGTCGTCCAAATCCAAATGCGTTACGGCGCGTATGCGGCGGGGCCCGACGGCGTGGACCAACACGCCGTCTTCCTGCAACAGGTCGGCCAAGGCCGGCGCGGCAACGACGTCGTCGGCGCAGTCGACCATCACGATATTGGTTTGCGGCGGCTCGACGGCGAAGGCGGCCATGCCGGCCAACCCTTCCGCCAGCGCGCCGGCGCGACGATGGTCCTCGGCCAGGCGCTCCACGTTGTGTTCGACGGCGTACAGGGCGGCGGCGGCCAATACGCCGGCTTGTCGCATCGCGCCGCCGAAAGAACGCCGCACCATAATCGCCTCTTCGACGAACTCGCGCGTGCCGCACAGGCAGGACCCGACCGGCGCCCCGAGGCCCTTGGAGAAACATACCGATACGCTATCGGTGCAGGCGGCATAGTCGGACAAGGGAACGCCGGTAGCGACGGCCGCGTTCCACAAGCGAGCGCCGTCGAGGTGGACCGGGATGCCGCGCGCGCGAGCCTTCTCGCCCACGTCGGCCATAACCTCGAGCGGGAAAACGACCCCGCCGGCGCGATTGTGCGTGTTTTCGAGGCATATAAGGCCGGTGCGGGGATAGTAATCCGCGACGGGGCGGATGGCGGGTTCTATGTCGGCCCACGTCAATACCCCGCGCTCGCCGGCGACGGGGACCAGTTGGATACCGGACCGGGCCGCCGCGGCGGCCATCTCGTAATGAAAAGTGTGCGCGCCGGCCTCGCAAATCGCCTCCGCCCCGCGGCAAGCCGTCTTCAGCGCCACCTGGTTCGACATCGTGCCCGAGGGCATAAAGAGGCCGGCTTCCTTACCCAGCAGCTCGGCCGCAAGTTCCTGGAGGCGGTTAACGGTCGGGTCTTCGCGGTAGACGTCGTCGCCGACCTCGGCTCGAGCCATCTCGTCCCGCATCGCGGGCGAGGGCATCGTAACCGTATCGCTGCGTAAGTCAACCGTCTTCGCCATCGCCTGTAGCCGCCGAATGGGATACTACCATATCTAAATACGTGCCGCAACAAACGCGTAAAACCGGCCCGAAGGCCGGTTTACTTTTGCTGGTGCGTTTACGATTATAGGTTAATCCTCGACGCCAAGTCCCATACGCCGGGGATTTTCCAAAACTCGCCTTGCAACGTCTTGACCAGCGCGACGATTTGGACGACGAAGATGAGAAGTCCCAACAGGCCGCCCCCGAACAACGGGCTGATGAAACAAGAAAACGTAGATATTAACGCGCCGGCGATGAACAGGACCATCGCTTGCTTGCCGTGGGCGCGGCAAAAGCGGTTCCGGGGCTTCACGACGAGCGGTATGAAGAACAGTAACCAGAGGTACCCGATCGCCGCGAGCGTTTTCCCGTCTTCGACTTCCTCGGGCGTGAACGCGACGTCGCCCACGGTTAAAAGTTCAACTTAGCAGCGATATCGCCGAGCCACGGGACCTTCCAGAATTGTCCCTGCGCCGCTTTAACGAGCCCTATTATCGCGAGGACGAAAATTATGGGCCAACCTATGAACCACCCGACGAACGGGATTATGCCGCATATTATCCATGCTACGAATAATACCAGCCCTTGTTTCGCGTGCGCGCGGCAGAATTTATTATCGGGCTTGGCCAAAAGCGGTACGAGGAATAGTATTCCCAAGTAGCCTATCGCCGAAAAGACCTTACCGTCCTCGATATCCTCCGGCGTAAACTCCAACGCAGGCGCCTCCACCATGACGGATTACCTCCTCACGGAAAACGCACTTTTATTCCGTCGCCGCGACGTTAAGCGTATAATAACGTCGAGCGATTGTTAGAAATTTAACTTTTCGGCCAACGGCGCGATAACGGGCATCTTCCAGTATTCGCCCTTCAGGGCCATCACGAGGCCCCAAATAGACAAGCCCAACGCGCAGACCCAGAAAGCGAGCCAGAGGACCAGGCTTATCGCCCAACCGGCGCACGGGAGGAAGCCCAGAACAACGCTCAGTATTATCAGGACAATGGCGCCGATAACCTCCACGCCGAAGAGAACGGCACCCTGCTTGCCGTGGAATTGGCAGAACGCGTTCTCTTTCTTGGCCAGCAACGGGATGAGGAAGAGGATGCCCAGGTACCCTATGGCCGCCAGCGTTTTGCCTTCGTCTATTTCCGGCGGTAAAATTTTTTGCTCTTCGTCGTTAGCCATCATTTACCTCCGAGATGATTATTGAGCGACGCCCGGCCGTGGGCCGGGGGCGCGGCCCGGAATGCCCGCACCATTAATATTATTTTAAACACCGCGACGGCGCCGATAATCGGCGCGAAAGCCACCGCCGGCCACCCGAACTTCAAGCGGACTACGTCCACCAGAACCAACCCGACGACTTCCCAAACGAATACCGTGAAGCCACGGCGGCCGTGCCGCGCTACGTCCGCCCGGCCGTAAAAATACGTGAATAGGCCGAGGAAAGCAACGTACGATAAAGCTCGCCAGACGGCTTCCCTCATTCGGCGATAGATATTAACAAATGCTTGCTCTCGGAAGCAAGTTAAATATGTCGTCGCCGGTCCGCGAAAGGACCAATATCACTTACCGGCAACCGACAACGTCTCCAGTTTCGCGACGACCTCGTCGATTACCCAATCCGGCGTCGACGTCCCGGCGGTAACGCCAACGGTTTCGACGCCGTCGAACCAATCGGCTTTGAGCTCCTCGGCGGTCTCGACGTGGTACGCCTCGGCGCCGGCCCGCCGGCATATTTCGGCCAAGCGGGCGGTGTTGGCGCTGTTGCGGCCTCCCACCACGACCATTACGTCGACGCCGCGCGCGAGCTCGAGCGCGGCCTTCTGGCGTTTCGCCGTCGCGTCGCACAGCGTGTTGAAGACGCGAATCTCGTGCGCCTTGTCGAGTAGAACGCCGACAATAAGGCGGCAAGTCGTCACGTCGTGGGTCGTCTGCATCACGACGCCCATCTTCTCGATGCGGGGGACGGCCGCCGCCTCCTCCTCGGAATTGACGATAACGGCGGCCGGACCCGCATACCCGGCTATAGCCTCGACCTCCGGGTGGTCGCGGTCGCCGATTATGACCACCTCGTAGCCCTCGCGGGCGAGGGTCGCGGCCCGTTGTTGTACGGCCTTCACCGTAGGGCAAGTCAAGTCCAAAACGTCCGCCCCCTGCGCCTCGAGCGCTTGTAGGACCGCGGGGGGAAGGCCGTGGGACCTTATTATCACGGTGCCGGTACCGACGCCGGCAACGCCGCGCGCGACGCGTACCCCCACGCGCTCGAGCTGCTTAACGACCTGGGGGTTATGTATTAGTTCGCCGAGCGTATACACCGGCCCGGGCGCCGCGGTCGCCGCCTCGAACGCCGCCTTGGTCGCGCGCTTCACGCCGAAGCAGAAGCCGGCGTCCGACGCCACGATTATCTTCACGCCGCCCCCTCTCCGGCGGCGGGGGCGGCGGCGGGGCCGCCGCCGCGCAGCGCCGCGATGCCGGCCATAATATCGTCGGCTATAGCGTTGTAGGTTTCCTTCGACGCGGGCATCCGCCGGTACGACGCCAAATCTACGGGGGGGCCGAAGGACACCGTCACTTTCGCCCGCCGGGGAAACTTAACGCCGCGGGGCAGTACGCGAAACGTGCCGTCGATGTAAACCGGCACTACCGGCGCCCGGGCCAGATACGCCAGCAGCCCCGCTCCCACCATCGGCTTCCGGAGGCCGCCGTCGTACGTACGCGTACCCTCGGGAAAATATAAAACGAGCTTCCCCTCGTCGAGTTTGCGGAGCGCTTCTTTCAAACCGCCGGCGGACCACATATCGCGTCGAATGGGGAACGCGCCCCACGCCTTAATAAACGGGCCGCCGAACTTGCCGCCGAACAGGTCCGCGCGCGCCATATAGTACATTACGCGCGGCGTCGCGTTTCCCAGCAGCGGCGGGTCGAGGTAAGACGCATGGTTCGCCGCGGCCAAAACGCCCCCCCGTAACGGTAGGCGTTCCAAACCGCGCGTTTCGAAGTCGAAATAAATTTTACCCAACGGCCAGGCGACGAAGAAATGCGAAACCCGCCAAAGCACAACCCGTAAAAGATGTCCGACGTCGACGCGCATTATCCGGCGGCGCGCGCCTCCTCTCTCTTGACGTAATCCACGATAAAATCGACGACCTCCTCGAACGCCGTCGCGGTCGTATCGACGTACACCGCGTCGTCGGCGCGCCGGAGGGGGGCCGCGGCTCGAGCCGCGTCGCGACCGTCGCGCGCCGCCAAATCCCGCTCCACCTCTTCGGCCGCGACGTCCTTCCCCGCCGCCGCGAAGTCGCGCGCGCGACGCCTCGCGCGCTCGGCCGGCGATGCGTCGAGGTAGAACTTGTAGGTCGCGTCCGGGAAAACGACCGTGCCCACGTCCCGACCTTCGACGACCGCCCCCGGCGGTTCCGCCAAACGTCGCTGCAGCGGCAACAACGCCGCCCGCACCTCCGGCAACGCCGATATCGCCGACGCCGCCTCGGCCACGTCGCCGCCGGCGAGCTCGGCCGTGACGTCTTCGCCGTCCACCGCTACGAGCGGCTCGCCGTCGTTTACGGTATACCGCACGTCCGCTTTATTAAACGCGGCCGCCAGGCGCGGGCCGTCGTCCAGCGGGAGTTTATCGCGTACCGCTATCAGCGCCAAAACCCGGTACAACTTACCGGTTTCGACGAACGAAAACCCGAGCCGGCGCGCGACGGCCCTTCCCACGGTACTCTTTCCCGCGGCGGCCGGCCCGTCCAAGGCTACGACCACCGCGACGTTACGGCCTTCAGTAGTCACCCAGGGCCGCAACCTCCTCTTCGGTAAGTTCCCGCCACTCGCCGGAGCACAGGCGGCCGAGCGTTACCGGCCCCACGGCGACGCGGCGCAACACCTTCACCTTGTGGCCCAAGGCCGCGAACATTTGACGTATCATACGCTTCCGGCCGTAACCGGCGCTGACCGTAACGGTCGAGCCGGCGGCGGTCCGTTCGACGGAATCGACCTTCACCTTGCCCATATGGCCGTCCAACAATTCGACGCCACGCTCCAGCGCGGCGATGTCCTTTTTCGTCATACGGCCGCTAACGTCCACGACGTACTTCTTGACGACGCCGAACGAGGGGTGGGCCACGCGCTGGGCGAACGAGCCGTCGTCGGTCAACAGGAGCAAGCCCTCGGTATCGCCGTCGAGCCGCCCCACCGGCTTCAGGTCTCGCAGCTGCCGCGGCAGATCGTCGCGTACCGTCCTACGGCGGAACGGGTCCCGCGTCGTCGTCAAAACGCCCCGCCGCTTATGATACGCCACGTAGCGGAAGCGTCGCCCCGGCCTTACCTCCTTGCCGCCGACCGAAACCGCCGCCCCGGGCGGAACGCGAAACGCCAGGTCGTCGACGACGGCGCCGTCGACTACGACGCGGCCTTCCTTCACCAACCGCTCGACGGCCCTTCGCGCGCCCAGGCCGCACATCGCCAGGTACCGGTTGATGCGGATGCCGGAAACTTTTTCGCTATTACCTGGGATATTAATCGCAAGGGTTAGAGCTGAATACCCAACAATACACCTACTAAATCGCGGAAATCTCTTCCTTCTTCGGTCCCGGCGTCGATTATTTTATCCATATTAAAAAACCGGGTAGTCGTAGGGGATTCGCTTTTTGCACGCGGCAAGTCTACATCGATTTTTAAAACGGTCCAAAACTGGGGATATCCCAAGTTCTTTGCTTTCAAATGACTTTTCTCTGCTTCGCCCAAACGGTTATGAACGTTCGATACGTCTTTACCCCCTTTTATTTCTATTGATAATATCTTTTGGTACCTATCGGGGAGCAATTGAATAATCCTAACGTCCGGGTCGTTCGAAAATTCGATTATTATTTTCCGTCCGGAATCATTCTCGATCAGAATGGAACGTTTAGTGGTGTCTTTTATATACCCCGATACTAAATTTTCTATTAATTCGAAAAATTCCTTTACCGCTTCTTTTCCTATCCTCGTATTTTCGCTCCCGCGGAACTGCGGTCCTAACGTAAGTAGTTGCAAATCGTGCACGGTATCAATAGCAAGGTAATCGATATTCCCTATTAGCGCCCCGCCGGTAGCTATAAGGCTTTCGCATAAAGGTCTAATAGATTGAGCGATCCTGGTTGGTATTTCGCCGCGATCCTCCAGGCACTTGAACTTACCGAAAGGGCCCTTACTATAAAATTCCTTTTGGGAAAGACCGTACAGTAAGCGATAATAACCGAGGAGGAACGGGTTGCTTTCTAGTAGATAAGGTACAGGGAAAAATACCTCGCCCCGCAGACCATAAGACGCAACCCGAGCTAAAAGCTCGGCCTTCACGTACGTATTCAATTCGCGGTCCAATTTCTCGATGTTTATTTCTTCGATTGTTCTCTTAAAAGCGTCCGTTAAATATAAATCCCGTATTTCTTTGAGTCGATAGTAAAAAGCGATTTGCAGATTCGGTATTAATACGCCGAAACCCGCCTCTTTCCCTTCTTTCATATTTTCACTCCCAGCCTAATCTTCTTTTCGCGATAGAAGCGTATTCGTCGTTAAGCTCAATCCCCACGAATTTACGGTTAAATTTCAAACACACTTCACCGACGGTCCCGGACCCGAAAAACGGGTCTAAAACCGAATCTCCGGGTTCAGTAGACGCCGATATACAGGGTTCGATAAGACCGGGGGGAAAGGTAGCGAAGTGTGCCCCCGGGAAAGCCACAGTTTTTAAGCGCCAAACGGTCCTTTTATTCCGAGGCTTCCCGTTCGGGCCCGCGACTTCTTGCATGGCGTCGTAGTCGTAAAAATATTTTTCCGATTTTGAAAACATAAATATGTATTCGTGGGCGTGCGTAGGCCGGTCTTTTACGGACTCGGGTTGGCAGTTGGGTTTATACCAAATGATATCCGAACGGAGGTACCACCCCCGCTCTTGTAAATAAAAAGCGACACGCCAAGGTACGCCAATAAGGTCTTTCGGTTTCAAGCCTTCGGGCGTGGGAGGCCTATAATCCATTGCCCGCGCCGGGTTCTTTTTATCAGGAGCTCTTCTATTTCGATCACCGCTAGTATATGTATCGCCTAAGTTTAACCATAACAAACCGTCGTTCGTTAAAACCCTCTTAACTTCTTTAAAAACATCCCCTAAATTCGTTAAGTAATCCGGCAAGTATTCCTCGGAACCGATCTGGCCTTCAACGCGGTAATCGCGCGTTCCCCAATACGGAGGGCTCGTAATGCAACACCGGAAATTCTCCGACGGCAGTTCCTTTAATAAAACCCTGGCGTCGCCGACGATTATACGGCTACCTTCCGGCTCGCTTTTAATAAGCCTGGTAGTCCCGTTCAAATAACGATCCCGGTTATTTACCATCTTAAGTTTACCTTGTAGTAAATAACTATAAACCTATCGAACAACCGTTTCCTACAGCTACCCCCCCGTCTCGGGCTCTTCCAGCGACGGGAGGTCGTTCAGGGCGGCAAGGCCGAAGTGTTGGAGGAATTTCTTCGTGGTGCGATATCGGAAGGGGCGCCCGGGCGCGTCTTCGCGGCCGTCGGTAATAATCAACTTTTTATCGAGTAAAGTCTTTAAAACGGCGTCGCTGTTGACGCCCCGGACCTCCTCGACGGCGACGCGCGTTAGGGGCTGCCGGTAGGCGACTATCGCCAGCGTCTCGACCGCGGCCCGGCTCAACCGGGGGCCCCTCTCGATGGGTAGAACCTGCTTGGCCCAGGGCGCGTACTCGGGCCGGGAGTAGAAGCGGTACCCGCCCCCCACGTACGCCAGCTCGACGCCGCGGCCCGCGTATTCCCCCTGGAGTTCCCCGATTACCGTCCGGAGCTCGTCCGGCGAGGCGCCGGTCAGGGCGGCGAGTTTTTTTAGGGGCAACGGGTCCGGCGCGACGAACAGCACCGCCTCGACTACGTTCTTGAGGGGCAGGTCCTGTCGTTCGTCGTCCGCGTTCATACCAGCGCCAACGTCGGGTATATCCATATTTCGTCGAAAGTACGGTCTTGACGGACGCGGCACTCGCCGGCCCGCAAAAGCTCGAGTAAAGCGAGAAAGGTTACGATTATAACGATGCGCGGCCCTTCGAAGAGCGCGTCGAAGCGGACGCGGCCGCCGGCGTCCTTGAGGCGGCGTCGGACGTACGCCAGCCGGTCCTCGATCGTCGGGCCGCGAAGTCCCGGGACCACGTCGCGCGCTTCGGGCGCGCGCGCCAATACGCCGCGGAACGCGTCGAGGAGGATGAATATCGACTCGCCGGAGGCCGCCCCGCCGCTGAAGCGGCCGTCGCCGCCGGCGGGGTACTTCGACGACTGCTCCGCCTCGCGGGCGGCCAACTCGCCGGCGGCGCCCTTGAACCGTTGGTACTCGAGGAGCTGCGCCACCAACAACGCGCGCGGGTCTTCCAACCCTTCGGCCTTCGGAACGTCCCCGCGGGGAAGGAGCATCGCCGATTTTATTTCCATTAAGGTGGCGGCCATAACGAAGAATTCGCCCGCGACGGCGAGGTCGAGCTCTTGCATCAACTCGAGGTACGCTATGTACTGCTCGGTTACCCGGGCGATGGGGATGTCGTAAATGTCAAGCTCATCCTCCTGGATGAGGAACAACAAGAGGTCGAGGGGACCTTCGTAAACAGGCAGTCGTACGCGGTAGTCCGTCACCGTCTACCCTCGCCTCGCCCTGGTTAAACGCACCGCGTCGTACGCCTGGTCGCAGGTCGGCTTCGCCACTTCGCGCGCGCGCCGCGCGCCGTCGTCCAGGACGTCGCGCAGGTAATCGGGCCGCCGCGCGAACTCCGCCCTTTTTTGCCGGATGGGCTCGAGGTATTCATTTACGGCCCGCGCCAGCGCCAACTTGCAGTCCGTGCAGCCGATGCGGGCGTGCTTGCAATCCTCGTAAATCTCCTCCGCGGCCGCCGCCTCGTACAGCCGGCGGTAGAGGTAGACGTTGCACCGGTCGGGGTGGCCCGCGTCGCGGCGATAGACGCGCTTGGGGTCGGTGAACATCATCTTTATCTTCTTTTCTACCTCCCCCGGCGGGTCCTTAATAAAGATGGCGTTGCCGTACGATTTCGACATCTTACGGCCGTCGGTGCCGGGGAGGCGCGCCGTCTTCGTGAGCAGCGCCTGCGGCTCCACGAAGACCTCGCCGTAGAGGTGGTTGAAGCGCCGCGCCATCTCGCGGCTGAGCTCCAGATGCGGCAATTGGTCCTCGCCCACCGGGACGGCGTTCGCCTTGTAGATAATTATATCCACCGCCTGAAGGACGGGATATCCCAAAAGGCCGAAGGAGGCCGACTCGCCGAGGCCCAATTCCCTAATCTTCTCTTTGTACGTCGGGACGCGCTCCAGCCAGGACACCGGGACGAACATACCCAACAAGGTGTAGAGTAAAGAGTGCTCCGGGACTTCGGATTGGATAAAGAGGACCGAGCGTTCGGGCTCGAGGCCGGCGGCGAGCCAATCGAGCAATACCTCGAGGCGGTCCTCCGGTATCGCCGACGTATCGGTGCGGTCCGTCAACGCGTGGAGGTCGGCGATCTCGTAGAAACAGTCGTACTCGCCCTGCAGCGCGACCCAGTTCGTGAGGGCGCCCGCCAGGTTGCCGAGGTGGAGAGGGCCGGTAGGCCGCATCCCGGATAGAATCGTGCCTTTCTTCTGTTCCGCCATTTAAACCTCGCCGTAATTTTGGCGATTTTAGCACATACGCGCATAATCCGCAATATCGGTTAGCGGCGCGCGCGGGCCGGCGCATCATATCACTCGTACCGTACGTACGAATTCTCAATACGAACAAAGCCTTATCGTCGAAAACGGGGAATAAAAGGCCGTTAAACGGAAAATTTTTCTTCGGGAAAACGAACGGAAAAAGCTTGCATTTTAAAAAAGCGTTTGGTAGATTTGAGCTATAAAAAAGAAAAGGAGGTGAATAAATTTGCGTAAGGGCATTCTATTTTTGTTAGCGCTCGCGTTGCTCGCGGGCACGGCCTCGGCCGACTTAGGCGACCTGGTGGCTTCGTTCCCCAACATAGGGACCTCTTATCACTACGGCCTGGCCGCCGACGCCAACTACCTCTACTCTTTCTACTACTACTCAAGCTGGCAGTACCCCATAATCAGAATGAACAGGACGACCGGGGCGTACGTGAGCTCGTATCCCAACCCCCTCGGTACCGGTTCCGGCCAATACTACGTCCGCGCCGTGAGCTACGACGGATTAGGCTACCTCTACCTCAACAACTACTCCCAACGCGTCGTGGGCCGGGCCCGCGCGTCCACCGGCAGCCTGGTCAGCTCCTGGACCTGGCCCTCGGACAGCCGCTACGGCCTATGCGTCGACCACAACGGGACTACCGGCGGGACCAACATCTATCAGTCTTACTACACCGGAACATGGTACCGCTCCTCTCTTACCGGCAGCCTGAGGGAAAGTTGGCGCACGGGTCAATACGATTACGCTTACGACCTGGCCTGGGACTACGGCAACAAAATGATCTGGTACGGGAACTACAGTACCGAGTTCATTTACGGTTGTAACACCCGCGGCTCCATCATAAAATCCTTCGACGTCCCGATCACCGCGCTGGACCCCTACGGCATCGCCTACTGGGGCCACTACCTCTACGTGAGCACCTCGAGCGGTACGCCCGACGAGTACATCTGGGTGTACCACTGCCCGCCCAACATAGGCGTAGCGCCGGCATCCGTCGGCAAGGTCAAAGCCCTGTTCCAATAACGGGCAAGCACTTTAGGAAGCCGCCCCGAAGGGCGGCTTTTTAATTGCCGCGCGGCAGCGAATAAACATCCGGCTAAAGACGAAAAAATTTGGGGTCCTCATAACCGAGTGCGCCGCGCCTTGGGCCCCCGGCGCAGTAGCGCTATTTAATTTGACTGCGCAAACGTTATTCTGTTAGAATATTAAGCGGGGACCGGCCTTCGCACGCGGCCGGGAAAGGAGGTCGGCAAGTTATGAAAACGCGTATAGCCGCCGTAACGATAGCCGCGGCGCTCGCCTTGACGACGTACGCCCTCGCAGCCCTCGGCGACGTCGTCGGCTCGTTCCGCGCGCCGGGTACTTCGGTACGCGGAATGGCGCGGGCGGGAACTCGCCTCCACGTAGTAATATACGGCAACCCTACGCGCGTATACCGGGTATCCCCCGCGAACGGCTCCATCTACGGTTCCTGGGCGACTTCCTTCAGCAGGTACTGCCGCGGCCTCGCCTTCTCGGAAGGCGGATACGTTTGGGTCGGCTGTTACGAGGACGACCGCGTTTACAAATGTAACTCCGTAACGGGAAGCGTATACGGCTCCTGGAGCGCCGGCGGCGACGCGTACGGCGTCGCGCCGTACTGCACCGGCGACGGCGGCGTGAATACCACCGCTATCTTAACCGCCGACGACAACCCTTCCTACTGCCGGCGTCACCATATGGACAACGGCAGCGTCCTGTCGTCCTTCCGAATACGGCACCCGAGTTTCTTCGACATAGCGTGGGACCACCGCAACCGGCTTGTATGGCTGGCCAGCCCGGCCGGCTCCGTTTACGGGTATAGGACTTCGGGTTCCGTAATGGCGTCGTTCGCCGCCCCCGCCGGTTACCCGTACGGGATGGCGTACTACGGCCAATACCTGTGGGTCGGTTGCGACGGCAACGACTATATATACCGCATCCACTGCCCGGGAACCTTGGCGCTCGAGCCCGAATCCTTCGGCCGGGTTAAAGCGCTCTATCGCTAGGCCGCGGGCACCTTTTGCGGCGCGTACCTAAGACCCGGACGTCGGCACGGGGGAGGTGCATATCCCACCCGGCCTTGACGTTGCGCGCCGGCCTTCGCTTTTCCCGGGGGCGCCGGATGAGGTTTTCCCTTGACATATTCTTGGTTTAATGTCAAAGTCAGCCGGTAGACAGCTCAGGTTTTTATCGCGAGGAGTTGGAATATGAAAAAAATCGTAGTGATCGTTTTAACCTTTTCCGTACCGGCGATACCCGCGTTCGCTTACTTGGGCCAGGTCGTGGCCTCGTTCCGAGCGCCGGCGAACTACCCCCTCGCGCTGGCTCGCGCGAATAGTAATGCATATATGTGGGCATATTGTAATGCGGCCCCGTACCGCATTTATCGCATCAATTCCGAGACCGGTTCCGTGTACGGGTCCTGGGTTTCGCCCCAAGGCTCCGGAACGGGCGGCCTCGCTTTCTCCTACGGCGGCACCCCGGGAGGGAACTACCTGTGGATAGGAAGCATTACTACGGACCGCGTCTATATGTGCAACTACGATACCGGGAGCGTGTACCGCTCGTGGTCGGCCGGCCACGACCCGTTCGGCCTGGCGCCGCAAGCGACGGCCGACGGCGGCTACAACCCGCAATCGATAATATCCAGCGATACGTCGCCCCGCTATGCGTGGTACCACAACCCGATGACGGGGAGCATCATCCGTTCCCACACTATCGGCGCCTCCGTATTCGATATCGCCTGGGATTGGCGCAACCGTCTAGTTTGGGGCGGCACCGGCAACCCCGGCATCGTCTACGGGTGGAACACGAGCGGGTCCGTCGTAAGCACTTTCAGGGCGCCCAGCCCGTTCCCGTACGCCCTCACGTAC
>Ga0307380_10001407_pt1 | contig 35326 bp, 29 predicted proteins | sample UN3MG_FD_202239 | JGI IMG/M metagenome (GOLD analysis project Ga0307380, IMG submission 202239) | Soil microbial communities from Risofladan, Vaasa, Finland - UN-3 | ecosystem: Environmental > Terrestrial > Soil > Coastal area > Acid sulfate soil | place: Finland: Risofladan, Vaasa | collected...
CGCGATTCGCCCGGGCCCAACGGCGCCGGGTCCCAGTACAGCGCCACCGCGGTGTCCTGGGCCTCCTCCCCGCGGCGGGTGAAGTCGGCCCCCGCGGGGAAGGCGAAGGACCAGGCATTGTCGGCCAGCGTTCCCCAGTCCACCATCTCGAGGCGGTCCGGCGGCGTCAGGCCGGCCGCCCGGAGCGTCCCCTGAGAGATCACGGCCGGGTCGGCCAGCGAGTCGAACGCCTGCCAGTATTCCGGAAGATCCGCGCCCGCGAGCTGAGTCGCCCTCTCGATCGCGCTGCCCCCTGCCCGAAGGGGAGCGCCGTCGTTGGAGCCCAGCATCGTGTCCACCATAGCCCGGAGCCCGACGACGTGCTCCCGCGGCCCGTGGTTCGTCACCTCGTACGCGATCAGCGCCGCGTCCTTGACCCGGGTCGTAGGGCTGCGCGCGAACCCAAGCCTCTGCCTGATCTCGATCTCCCCAACACGAGCGACGGCGATCACCTGATCGTCGGCCGCGCGCGGTGCCGCCGACAACCCCGTCGCCGCCGGCCCGCGCCCCGCGCGTCTCTCGGTCGAGCCCCCGAAGACATGCGGCGTGCCGTCGATCACAATCGTCGTGTACGACGTCCAGGGCTCCCGACTGCCATAGATCAGCACCTTGCCATCATCGGCGGACCGGGAGGGATCGCCCCCCGTCGTATCGACGGCGAAGCGGCCGGCCTCCTGCGGGCCGGTGTTGACGCGGATGCGAATGAACTCGTTCTCCACCGCGACGGCGCGCTCCGGGGGCGGCTCCACCTGCGCCGCCGCTCCGGACAGCAGCAGCGCGGAAGCGGCGATCGCGTTCATCACCATGGTTGACCATCGCGGGGTGCGCATATGCACTCCTATTCCGTCTGGACCTTTCCGGACGTGAACTCGAAGGTGACGGTTACCGAGCCGGGGGCCGGCTTCCCCTCCTTCAGCCCCGGCTGGAACTGCCAGTCCCGCTTCACCGCGCGCACGGCCGCGGCATCGAGCATCTCGTGGCCGGAGCTCTGGACGACGGACACGCTCGAGACCGAGCCGTCCTCTGCAACCACAACCTTGAGGCTGACCTTCCCCTCCAGACCGCGGTCCAGTGCATCCTTCGGATAGATCGGCGGCGTTCCGCCCAGCACACCGGGGCCCTTGGTGGGACCGGCGGGCTTCTCCTCCTTGCCGCCCGGCCCGGCCGCCTCCTTCCCCACCCCCACTGGCCCGGCCGGCTCTGTGCCCTTCTTCGAGGTGAGGATCTTGGGCGCCGCGGGCGCGGCCTTCGCCATCCCTCCCCGGCTCGAAGGCTGCTCCTTCCTCGGCTCAGTCGCGGTTGAGGGAGGGGACGTCTCCTTCGTCTCGGCCTCGGGATGCCCGCCCCCGCCAAGCTCGAGTTGGCCTCCCGCCTGGCCCGACATCGTGAGTTCGATGGGAATCAGGATCTCCGGCCTGACGGGCTCGCGGGCGGCGAGCAGGCCCACCGCCAGCAGCACGATGAGGTGGAATCCCACCGAGGAGGCGGTGGCGATCCCATACCTCCTCCGAGCGGGCATAGGCTCGACGCGAGGCATGATCTGTTCGGTCGCAGCCGTCATCGCCCTGTCTGCTGTATCTCTTTCGCCGGCTTCGGCGCGGCCGCCAGCGCGATCCGGTGGTACTCGGCAAGGCGCACTTGGTCCAAGGCCGAGACAAGCTGCTCGTATGGCACTCGGCTATCGGCCATCACCACGATCTGCGCCTCCCGGTCGCCTCCGGTGGCGCGGTCGATGGTGGAGCCGATCCGGTCCGTCGGAACCGCGGCGCCGTCCACCTGCACCGGCTGCCCCGGCAGGAGCGTGAGGACCACCCGCTCCGGCACCGGCTGCGCCGTCTCCGCCGTCGGCAGGCGAAGGTCGATGCCCGAGGTGGCCCCGACAAAGGTGGAAGCGACCGCGAAGAAGATCAGCAGGTTGAAGACCGTGTCGATCATCGCGGTCAGGTCGAGATAGGGCCGGATGCGCCTCCGGTGCCGCGGCAGCACGAACTCCTGGTTCATCAGCGCGCCCTCGCGGCCGCCGTCTGGACGTTGAGCAGCTCGGTCACGCGCAGCTCGATCTCATGAATCAGCGCCTCCACCCGCCCCGAGAGAGCGTTGTACACGACCAGGAACGGGATCGCGATGGCGAGCCCTGTGAACGTCGTGATCAAGGCCTCCGCAATCCCCGCCGAGAGAGCCGTCGCATCCCCGATGCCCCCCCCGGCGATGACGTGAAACACCTTGATCAGCCCCGAGATGGTCCCCAGCAGCCCCAGCAGCGGCGCGATCGTCACCATCGTCGCCAGCACCGGCAGCTGGCCGTCGAGCACCGGCTGCTGCGCCAGAGCCTCTTCTCGCGCCACCTCCCGCAGGTCGTCTTTGGGCATCTCGAAGTGGGCCAGGCTCGCGCCCAGCACCCGCGCGACCGGGCCAGCCGTCGCCTCGCAGATGCCCCGCGCCTGCTCGACCGAGCCTCCGTCGAGGGCCGAACGGATCTTCCCCATCAGGCGGCTCGTATCGACGCGGGCATGACGGAGATACAACCAGCGCTCGACTGAGATCACGAGTGCCACGACCGAGCACAGCAGGAGTGGAACCATCACGATCCCACCCCGCACAATTGGTTCGAACAAGGCTGGTTCCTCCCTTGGTGTCTGCGTTTCCTCGTCCGTGGGGGTTAGACACAGTGAGTCGAGGTTAGTCGCGGGCCCCGACGCACGGGCCGGCGCAGGAGAGTTCCTGCCCGAGCCGGAATCTATAGAGGTTCCTGCATTATGGTTAGGAGCACCCATAATGCAAGAAACTCTACCGCGCACGGCGTGAGGCTCACACAGCAGATTCTCTTGCATTACGGTCGTAACCGTAATGCAAGAGAATCCGTATATGCGCAACTGAGCCCCCGTATCGGAGCAGAGAATACAGAATGGACACGATCACGCTGGGCGATCTCGACGTCAGCCGCTTCATCCTCGGTGGGAATCCATTCAGCGGATTCAGCCACCTCACCCGTCAGACCGACGACGAGCAGCGCCACTGGTACACCTGCGAGCGGATCAAGGCCACCTATCGCGAGGCCGAGCGCCTCGGCATCACCGCCCATGTCGGCCGCGCCGATCACCACATAGCCCGCGTGCTGATGGAGCACTGGGACGAAGGCGGCCGCATCCAGTGGATTGCCCAAACCTGCCCCGAAATCGGCACCGCCCGGCGAGGCGCGCTCTCCGGCATCCGTTTCGGGGCGAAGGCGGTGTTCATCCAAGGCGGACAGATGGACCACTACCGTGCCCACGGCCGCCTGGACGAGGTACCCCCCATCATCAACATGATCCACGACGCCGGGCTGCCAGCCGGGGTGGCGGGTCATACCCCGGAGGTCTTCGCCTGGGCGGAGGACCACCTCGACTGTGATTTCTACATGTGCTCCTACTACAACCCGATCCCCCGCGACGACAGCCCGGAAAACCTCGGCCCGCAGTCCGAGCGCTACGACGAGGCCGACCGCGAGTCCATGACCGCCGCCATCCAGCACCTCTCCAAGCCGGTCATTCACTACAAGATCCTCGCCGCCGGCAGGCACGACCCGGCAGCGGCGTTTCGCTACGCGGCGACTAGGATGCGGCCCACGGACGCAGTCTGTGTCGGCATCTACACGAAGCATCGGCCCAACGAGTTGGAGCACGATACCGGCCTCCTCGAGAAGTGCCTGAGCGACGTCGCCGACGGCCGCCGCAGCGACTCTCCTAACTAAGGTCCCTTTCTGTCGCTGTTCATTGTGATTCCTTATTGACACGCGCCCTCACGCCGTGCGCGGTAGAGTTTCTTGCATTACGGGTGCTCCTAACCATAGTGCAAGAAACTCTATAGGACGACCTCCTACCTCCGCCGCTGGCACGCGGGGCAGAAGTACCCCGAGCGTCCCACCACCGTGATTCTCCTCACCTCCCCGCCGCACCCCGGACATCGCTCGCCCGCTCCTCGGAACGGCATGAAATAGCCCCTCGGAAACCGGCTCATATCGCCCCCCTTCTCCGCCGCCGTCCGCAGCACCCGGCGCATAACGCGATAGAGCTTCCCGATATCCTCGCCCTGGAGGTGAGCCGCGTCGGCCTCCGGGTGCAGTTGCGCCTGAAACAAGATCTCGTCGCTGTATTCGTTGCCGATTCCCGCCACCATGGATTGATCCATCAGCCGCGCCTTGATCGGTCCCCTGCGCCCGGCGAGGAGGGCGGCAAACCGCTTCCCCGTCAGCGCATCGGAGAGAGCGTCGATACCGAGCCCCTGCTGCTCGATGTATCCGCCCAGGTCCTCGGCAAAACCGACCTTTCCGAGCATGCGCTTGTTCGTATAGGCCAGGTGGTATCCGTTCTCGAAATCCAGCGTCACCCGCGCGAATCCCGGCGCCTCCTCCCGGTAGTAGCTCAGCCCACCCGTCATCCCGAAGTGCAGCACGACCCAGCCCCGGCCGCCGGCTCGGGCGAAGAGATACTTGCCGCAGCGCGCGGTCTCCACCAGCTCTTGCCCCTTCAGCGCCCGCGCAAGCCGCGCGGGAGAGATGTCTTCGAGGATACGACGGTCGCTCACCGTCGTCTTCACGATCCTCTGGCGGAGCGCGGTGCTATCCAGATATCTCTTGAACGCGGTGACTTCCGGCAGCTCGGGCATGACGTCCTCCCCTCTTCCGGCGGCATGATACGATGCTCGCGGGTGGACCCCTGTCATCCGGCCGCCTCGAAGACGGAAAGGCGGCGAGGCCCGACGGGCTTCGCCCGTCAGTCCCTTCCCTTCCTCCGGCGCCGCTTCAGCTCCAGCAGGCGGTCTGTCGTGCTGCCGGTGGGCTCCCCCTCGTCCTTCCGCGTCCCCGCTTCGGGGCGGCGAGCGGCCTCGGCCGACGGGGTCGGTGCCGCCGACGGGGTCGGTGCCGCCGACGGGGTCGGTGCCGCCGTCGGGGTCGGTGCCGCCGGCGGCGCCGGTGCCACCGGCGGCGCCTGCACCTGCGGGCCCGCGGGAAGCGTGGAGGCGGGTGGCCGCGCCTCCGTTTCGGCGCGGTCGCGGATGACCTTCTTTCGCTCCAGCAGACGGCCGATGTGCTCCGCCCGGGCCGCCTCTCCGGCCGCCCGACGCTCTCTCACACGGGCGACAGCCCCTGTGAGCGGCCGCGTGAAGAGTTCGACGTCCTCTCGACGGATGACGAGCCGCCGCACGGCCACATCCAGCGGGAGCAGGATTGCCGCGAGCCAGAGCAAGCTGTGCCAGATGTCGATCGGTACCCGCGGCGTGACACCGGGCGGGGCGAAGGCCCCCGCTGGGTCATCCAGAACTCTCCCGCCGCTCTGAGCGGCGATCCCCCGGAGGAAGGCCTCCTGTGTCTGCGTCTCCGCGAAATCGGGTGGATAGCCCACCTCGAACCCCACCGTCTGCCGGGCCGTGAAGCCCCCCGGCCCCGAGGCGGTGAGCCCGATGATATAGGCCCCGCTGTCGGTCGCCTCGACGATCGCCTCGTATCGTCCGGGCGCGACCTGGGAGAGCGCCACCTCCTCTCGCCGCCCATCGGGCCCGCTCATGGCGCCCCCCATCGCCAGGCCGTTGATGAGCGCGCCGTCCGCGGCCACTGCCTCCACCACAATCCGCGCCTTGTCTCCCTCCGGCTCCACCTTCGGGTACAGTACATCGGAGGTCAGGTTGCGCAGGCTCCAGCGTACCGCCTGCCCCCAGAACCGAGAGAACTCCGGCCAGCGGAGCCAGTACGCCCCCCAGCGCGCGCTCGCGTCGGAGGTGAAGGCGACGCTCCGGCCGAGCCCGTACTGCCAGTGCGCGAACACCGGATCCTGCTTGTGCGACACCAGCGGAACCCGCGCCAGCGACTTCGGCGTCGTCGCCACATACCCCAGAAGCGGTGGCGCCGTCGACCAGTCCACCCCGGAAATCGGCGCCGTCGCCTCCGACACCGCCACCCGGAACGGCTCCTCCACGAGCACCGACTTCGCCACAGTCAGCGTCTCCCGCGTGAAGATCTTCTTGAGATCCCGCGCCATCTCCGTCAGGTAGAACTGACCCCTGCCCGCCTGCGCCACTTCCTTCAGAAACGGCACGTGCGGCCCGTCTCCGAAGGCCACCACCGTCACCGTGATCCGCTCCCGCGCCATCTGCGCCACCAGCGGAACAGACCCGGCCTGCTCGTCGCAGTCGCTCCCATCGGCGAGCAGGATGATATGCCGGATCGGCGACTTCACCCCGCTCAGCTCGTGATATGCGGCGCTCAGCGAAGGGAAGCAGGCGATGCCCCCGCCTCCCGCCCGCACCGACCGGATGTCGCGCTTGACCAGACCCTTGTTGTCGAGCTTGCGAAGGTCGCACACAGACGTCGGCCGCGGGTCGCTGGCGATGAGGCCGGCCGAATCGTACGGCTGCAGCAGATCGACCACCGCACACGCCGCCTCCGCCGCCAGCTCGATCTTCTCCCGGCCGTCCTCCATGGCGCCCATGCTGCCGGAGGTGTCCATGACCATGAGCACCGCCGACCCCGGGTAGATCCTGTTCTTGCTCACGTCCATGTCCACCGGCAGGGCCTCCTCGATCGGCGTCCGGTAGTACCCCCCCGCCCCGAACGAGTACTCCCCCCCGATCATGCCCAATCCGACGCCCCGGTCGCGGGTGGCATCCCGGAGCATCTCCATCTGCGCGTTGTCCATCGCGTAGGCGGGCACGTTCGATAGATAGACCGCGTCGTACCGCTCCACGTCGGCCGCATTCGTCGGAATGGCGGCGAGGCCGGCCGCCTCCACCACCAGGCCCTGTGTCTCCAGCCGCTCGGCCAGCAGCTCGGACCCTTTGGGGTCCGAGTCCAACAGCAGCAGGCGCGGCTCCCCTTTGATGCGGACGAACCCGGCGCCCCGGTCGTTCTCCCTGCACTCCTGCCCCTCACTCTCCAGCAGAACCTCCACCTCGTGAAAGCCGGAGTCGGAAAGCGAGACCGGCACCCTCAGCGAGGACCGGCCCGCGGCGAGCGTGATCGGCCGCTTGTCCACCGGCCTGTCGTCCACCAGGATCGTCAGGCTGGCCTCGGCCGGCTCCGTCGCCTCCACCGTGATGCCGACCGGGAAGGGCTCATCCCGCCGCGCCTGAGATGGAACCCGCACCTCCTGCACGAGCACGTCCATGGCGCGGCGCGTCCTCATCGGAACCACGTCGATCGGGACTCGGTTCGCCTGCGCCAGCAGCACCTCCTGAGCCGCCGACCCCACGTTCTCGTTCCCATCGGAGAAGAGCACGATCCGGCCCGCCGACTCCGGCGGCAGCAGCCCGAGCGCCAGCCGCAGGCCCGAGGAGATATCGGTGTGGCCCGGGTTCGGCCGGGAGGCGATCTGCAGCCCCTCCCCGGCTCGCAGGTTCTCCGATTCGACGGCCGCCTCGCGGCCGAACACGACCAGCGCCGCGCGATCCTGCGGGCGCCGGTGGCTCAGCGATAGCTTCACGAACTCCAGCGCCCGCGCCCGTTCCTCCGCGGGCACGCTCACAGACCCGTCGAGGGCGAAGACCACCACCAGCTCCTTGCTCCGCTTGACGAGCTGGGCCCCGGCGAGAGCGAAGACGAGGGCGAGCACGATGGCCGAGCGAAACACCCACGCGAGCCACTTGCGGACCCCGTCCAGGTCGGCATAGCTGACCCGCGCCGACCACCACAGCACCCCCGCCGCGGCCGGCAGGAGCAGCAGATAGATCGGCCTCGCAAACGAAATCCACATCCCTCAGTACCGCCGGTGGTAGAGATGCCATTCGCCGAACAGCACGACCAGGGCAAACGCCGCCAGCACCGGCCACAGGTGCTGCTCGACCTTCGGGGGCCCCACCCCGGCACGCACCTCCCGCTCGCCCAGCCGCACCTCATCCGCCGGTGTCAGGTCCGACTCCTCCGCGCTCCGAAGGTCCACCGCCCACCGCCACCGGCGCTCGCCGGCACTCAGATCATAGACGCCGACCTGGTCTGACTCGGCGAACGTGATCCGCCCTTCGACCGCCGCCAGGTGCATCACGCCTCCGTCCGGAAGAGCCAGCTCGCCCTCCTCCACCTCCGGGGGGGCGGGGAAGTAGAGGATCGTCCCCGGCCGGACCCGCATCGTCGCCGCCCGTCCGGCCGTCTGCGACAGCCACTGGATCGTATTGCTGAGGAGCACCGGAAACCCCACGCGCAGCGGCAGGTCGGAGTCGAGGAAGTCCCAGCCAAACGCGATGAGCCTCACCCCGGGAGCTTCCCGCGCCACGATCACCGGATCCTCGCCCGCCCGCGCGAGCACCACCGCCCCCGGGCCCGGGACGAGCCGGCGCGCCGTCGCCATCTGCACCGCGCTCAGGTTGACGTAGCGCAGCGCCGGATGCTGGTCCTCCCAGCTCGTCACGGAGGGTGACGCCACCTCCGGCCCGAGCGCGGCCCCGGCCTCCAGATCCGTCCCGATCAGCATCACCGCGCCGGAGTCCGGCGCCTTCGGGACCGCCGCGCGGTCGAAGATCACGATGTCGTACTCGCGGTAAGCAGCCTCCGCCTCCGCCGCAGACAGAGAGGATGCCTTGAACACCTCCACCTCCGGCAGGACCAGCAGCGCCTGTTCCAGGAACAGATTGCCGGGCGTCACGAGAAGCAGCGACAGCGCGGACGGCGGCTCCGCAAAGGCATAGCAGACATTGTCGCAGGCGAGGTCGTCCTCCACCTCCAGCTCCGCCCGCAGCAGTCCCGGCTTCTCCAGCGTGAGCTGGTAGTTCTCGCTGCGGTCCTCTCCCGGGTCGAGGTCAAGCTCGCCGGCGTGGAATAGATCCCCCTCGTGCGCTATCGAAAGCACGACGTGCTTCCTCTCCGAGGAGTAGTTGTGGACCCGCAGGAAGAGCTGGTGCTCCCGCGCGTCGCGCGGTCGCGTCGCCTCGAACGCCAGCAGCGCGACATTATCGCTCCCGCCCCCGACCCGGAGAAAGTGGAACTCCGCCGACGACGCGACCGCCGGCAGCCCGGAGAACGCGCCATCGCTGAGGAGGTAGATGCGCGACTCGGGTCGCTTCGCCGCGAGGCTGCACGCCAGCAGCAGACCGTCCCGGATGTTCGTCGCGCAATCGGTCGCCTCCGCCTCGCGGATCGCCGAGAGCAGCCGGCCCCGGTCCTGCGAGAACGACAGCGCCATCCGCGGGTGATCGCTGCACACCAGCAGCGCCGCCTCGTCTCGCCGGCCCATCCCCGTTACGATCTCCTCCGCGAGCTGCTTCCCCTCCGCGAACCGGGACCCTCGCGCATCGGTCGCCTTCATGCTCGCCGAGGCGTCGAGCACGATGATGGTGCTCTTCCCGCCCAGCCGCCGCACGAAGAAGTAGGGCCCCGCCAGCCCGGCCACGAGGGCGGCCAGCGCCAGCAGTTGAAGGATCAGCAGGAGGTTCGTGCGCAGCTTCTGGAAGGGCGCGTTCGCCTGCACGTCCTGCACCGCCCGGCGCCACAGAAACACCGAGGGCACCACGAAGTCTCTCCGCCGGAGCTTCAGCAGATACAGCAATATAACGGCCCCGGCGAGCGGGATGAAGGCGATCAATGCCAGTGGCGCGAGCGCCTGCATGGCACTACGCGATCACCCGCAGTCTGCGCAGCGACTTGAGGATCACATCCTCCACCGCCTCCTCGCTCCGCGAGAAGAGGTAGGAGAAGCCGTAGCGGCTGCACACCGCCCGCACGGCGGACAGGAAGCCGTCCCGCTCCTCCCCATAGCGCCTCAGGACGGTGGCGCCCATGGTCACCTCCCGGTCCCCCCCGGTCTCCGAGTCGATCAGCCGCAGGTCGCCCCGCGCGCTGGGCTCGAATTCCTCCTTCGAGAACACCTGAAGCAGACAGGCCTCCCCCTTCGCCGCCGCGAGCTGCCCCAGCGCCGCCTCCCACTCGGGAGTGAGCAAGTCCGAGATCACAAACGTCAACCCCGGCGCCGGAGCCGTGCTCTGCAGCGATCGCACCGCCTTCAGCAAGCTCATCTCCCCGCCCGACCTTCGCTCGGAGAGCCAGGCGAACAGCTCGGGCGCGCTGCCCCGGCCCCGACAAAGCCGCGAGCGATCGGCCTCACCCTCGGAGTGGGCGAACGCCTGCACGCGGTCCCCCCCGCACAGCGCGATGTACGACAGCGCCGCGGCTGCCTGCACCGCCCACGTGAATTTCGTCGGGCGGCCGAAGTCCATCGAGCGCGACCCGTCGACGACGATATAGACGTGGAGGTCCTCCTCCTCGATGAAAAGCTTCAGGAACAGCCGCTGCAGCCGGGCGTAGGCGTTCCAGTCCAGATACCGAAGGTCGTCCCCGGGGTTATAGGCGCGGAAGTCCGCGAACTCCACCGACGATCCCCGGCGCGCGGACCGCCGCTCCCCCTTGGTCCGCCCCACCATGATGTGCTTCGAGGCGACGGTCGCCTGCTCCAGCTTCCGCAGAAACTGCGGGCTGAGGAGGTACGGGCTGTCTGAAGCCTGATCCCCGGCCTGCGTCATGGCTCCCTCACACGGGCACGTCTTTCTCCCCCTGCGCCACCCGTTCCACGGCCTCCCCGATCATCTCATCGGGGTCCGCTCCCTCCGCCCGGCCCTCGAAGTTCAACAGCAGGCGGTGGCGCAGCGCCGGCAGCGCCGACGCCCGCAGATCCTCCACCGAGACGTTGAAGCGGTCATCCATCAGCGCTCGCACCTTGCCCGACAGAACCAGCGCCTGCCCGCCCCGCGGGCTGGCCCCATACCGCACGAAGCGCCTCACGGACTCCGGCGCCCCCTCCTGGTCGGGGTGCGTCGCCAGCACCAAGCGCAGCGCGAAGTCCTGCACGTGCTCCGCCACGGACACCTGCCTCGCCACTTCCGTCAGCGCGAGGATCTCCTCTTTGCTCGCCGCCTTCCTCGCGTGCGGCACCTCCTGTCCCGTCGTCCGGTTCATGATCTCGTGCAGCTCCCCCAGCGACGGGAAATCCACCTTCACCTTGAACAGAAACCGGTCCAACTGCGCCTCCGGCAGCGGATACGTCCCCTCCATCTCGATCGGATTCTGCGTCGCAAACACCAGAAACGGCTCGTCCAGCGCCCGCGACTTCCCCGACACCGTCACCGAGTGCTCCTGCATCGCCTCCAGCAGCGCCGACTGCGTCTTCGGCGTCGCCCGGTTGATCTCGTCCGCCAGCACCACATTGGCGAACACCGGCCCCGCCTGAAACTCGAACTCCCGCTCCCCCGTCGGCTTCTCCCACAGCACCATCGTCCCCGTGATGTCGGCCGGCATCAGGTCCGGCGTAAACTGAATCCGCGAGAACTTCAGATCGAGCGCCTCCGAGAGCGTCCGAACGAGCAAAGTCTTTCCCAGGCCCGGCACCCCCTCCAGCAGCACGTGCCCGCCGACGAGCAGTGCGATGAGCGTGTTCTCCACCACCTCGTCCATACCCACGATCACGCGCCCCACCTCCGCCTTCAACCCCGCCACGAGCCGGCGGAACCGCTCCGCCTGCCGCACCGCCTCTTCCTGCGTCCGTATCCCTGAGTCTGCCACTGCCGCTCTCCTTCGCGAATCGCCGCCCCGAGTTCACTCCCCAGCCGGCCGCGCTCCCGACTGAAGCGCGTCGAAATAGGCCCGAACCGTCCCCCGATAGGCGGCCGGGACCTCCTCTCTATTCAGCGCCTCTTCCGCCGTCTTCGAGTAGTCGGCGATCACTTCGTAGTAAGGCACCCGAGACTCCGTGACCCTAACCGGCGCGCCCCTCTCTGTCGTCGTCATCATCTCGCCCTGCGGGGTGATCTGCGCGCGCACGCGCTCCAGGTCTCCGGGATTGTCCGAAACCCGCGGCGCAAAGAGCTGCGAGGCCGGCGCGTTGGGCGGGATATGCTCCTGCCGAGCCGGGCCGCCGCGGCCGTACCGGACACCCCCACCGCGGCACCGACCGAGGCCCAGGGCGCAAGCCCTGCACGCGGCCGCGAGCTTCGCCTTCGCGAGCCCGCTCTTGCACAGGCCGCCCGCCTTCGCCAACAGCTTCCCGGCCTGGTCGCAGTTGCCGACCTTCAGGCACTCCGACGCCTCCGCCAGCAGCTTCGACAGCTCGCTCAGGTCCGTACCTTCCAGCAGCTTGGAAAGCTCCTTGAGCTCCTCCGCCAGTGCCTCCAGCTCCTCCCTGCTCAAGCTGCTCGCCCACTCCTGAGACGACGCTCCCAGCGCGTTCAACGCGACCTCCGACAGCCCCAGATCCCCGCCGCCAAGCGACTCGGCCAGCGCCGCCATCACCTCCGACGGAAGCCCGAGCGAGGCGCCGAGCTTCGAGGCCTGCTGATCGAGCTTCTTCGCCAGCTCGCCAAGCGCGCCGGCGTCTTGAGACGTGCGCGCCTGCTCCGCCATCCTCTCGAGCTCTCGCGCCGCCTTCTCGTCTCCTTGCTGCGCGGCCTGGCGGGCGAGTTCCATCGCCTTCGCCGCGACGGATTCGCGCGCCGCCCGCGCCAGCTTCTCCGCCGCCTCGGCTGCCGTCTTCGAGCGCGGCTGCGCCAAGCGCTCGTCCAGCTTCTCGAGCTGCTTCTCCAGCTCCGACAGGCTGAGCAGCGCTTGCTTCTTATCCAACTGGCCCCGCCGCAGCTGCTGCGCGAACTTCCTGAGTTCCCGGACGATTGCTTCCGCCTCTTCGTCATCGCTATCGATGGCGGCCTCTTCGAGTTCCCTCGTCAGCGGCTCGATCTTCGCCGCCTGCTGCCGAAGCTCGGCCCTCTCCTCCCGCTGCTCGGGAGAAAGCAGCAGCGCCGGGATCGGCGCCATCTGCACCAGGAGGAGAGCCGCAAGACAGAACCCCGCGGTCTTGCCGCCCCGCGGCGCGCGCACCGGAAACGCCTCTCGCGGTCGCAGCAGACCCAGGTGGTGAAGCGCATCGAGGATGGCCGCCTGCTCCATGCCGCTGGGCGACTTCTCCCGCACGAACTCCACCGCGCTCCCGACGCGATCCCGCAGCCCCATCCGCCGGTCCGCGCTCGCCGCAACCACCGTGTCGGACAGCGGCCACACCAGCGCGACGACGGCGGCGGCCAGGACGACGACCCCAAGCGCCGCCTCCGGCCCCCAGAACGGATACCACAGATCGTGGAGCCGAAACAGGAGCACCCCCGCAGCCGCCCCCGCGGACACGATTGCCACGCTCCCCACGGCCACCCGAACCCACACCAGCAGCCTCACCCACAGTCGCAGCGCGCGGAGGCCCCGCCGCAGCTTCCGCGGCGCCTCCCGCAGCATGGCTGTCGCCGCCGCCTCAGCGCTCATCGCGCCTCACCTGCCCGCGCTCTCCCCACTCCATCATCTCTCCACCTCACCCGCGACCGCGGCCGCCTCGCCTTCGGCCGGCCTGTCGCTCGACGCCGCCTCTCTCCCCCGGCCATAGTACCAGTACGCCCCGGCCAGCAGAAGAAGCGGATATCCGAGGCCATAGACGAAAGCCTCATCCAGGCTGTAGCGCCAGAAGACCGATCCTTTCACGGGGCCCGACAGGACCGCAGAGGCGGCCGCGACTGGGGAGGCGAGCACCAGCCAGGCCTGGCTCGGAACCTTGCGCACCACATACACGCCGCCGGCATACACCACGGCGAGCACGTTCATCGCCAGAATCAGCAGCGCTGCCGCCAGCGCGACCTCGCGTCGGGCCCTATTGACGAGGGCGAGCACCGTTCCCCAGGCGGCGTAGGCGATGGTGGCCAACGCGTAGATGGCGAGCGCGAGACACAGCGGCGGGCCGAGAACGGTGCGCTGCATGATGCTCACTGCGCTGACCCCTACCGCGATCGCGAGACCCGCCGCCGCGGCCGCGCCGAGGAGGCTGACCAACCACAGCAGGAGGCAGAAGCCGACGCCGCCCACCGGATCTCTCCGCAGCCAAGCGCGCGGGTGCAGCGCCGCCCGGCCCAGGGAGCTGAGGTCTTCGGGCGAGCCCGGCTCTGGTGGATAGGAGGTGAAGACAGGAATGAAGGCAGCGGCACAGACCCAGCTCAGAGCAAGCAGCCCGATGATCGGAAGACGTGCTCCCGAGATCATCAGCGCGCTCAACACGAACACCGCGCAGAACACCGTCCCCAGCAGCAAGCTTCTGAGGAGCGCGCTCCGCTTCGGGCGATAGTGCTGCATCCCCTCCGCCGCGCCCACCGCGGTCAACATAGTCAGCAGCACAGCATAGGGTATCGGCAGGAGCCACGGGGGAAGAGGACAGCCGAACAGCTCGAACTTCAGCTCGTGAGCGAGCGGGGCCGCGTAGGGACTGAACAAGCCCATGGAGATGTCCGAACCTCCGAAACCCATGAGTACAACCGACACGAAGTTCTCGCCCGACACCGCGATCAGCGTCATCACATAGGCGGCAATGCTCCGGCCGGCGAGGATGGAAGCGAGAACCCCGAGGGAGGCCCACAGCGGGATCTTGAGCGCGAGCATCCCATACGAAGTCGCCATCTCCCCGGGAGACACCCCCCCGAAGAACAGGCTGAAAGCGGCCAGGGGAGCCGATGTCAGCATCAGCAGATAGCACAGCAGCGTGATCGAGGCCATCTTCCCGATCACCACCTCCGCGCTGCTGAGCCGCGTGATGGCCAGCATTTCGTACGTCTGCTTCTCCCGCTCCAGCGAAACCGACCCCGCGCTATACGCCACAACGATCAGCAGCAACAGCACCACCTGCGTCTCGAACTGCCCCACGAACATCCACCGACCGAACTCCGGCAGCGTCGCCCGCGCGCCCAATCGCCCGTAGGCCAGTCGCTCTTCGTAGAGGATGAACGCGGCGATGCCCATGGCAAGCATGAGGGCGACGAGATAGACCCCCTGCAGCATCACGACGCGTCGCCCGCGGAAGATCGATCGCGCATCCCTCACCAGCACGGGGTTGAACGGCTGCGCCGCCGCCCAGCTCCAGGCGCGCAAGAGCCCCGCCGGAAGCCTTCCCTCGATTGTCGGTGAGCTCGCGCTCGTCACGAATTCAACTCCATCACGCAAACCTCGAACCCGATCTCCTGCTCCCTATTCCCGCCGCCGTGCGAAGCTTCTCACGGCCGTGCTCCACAAGGCGACTGCGAGGAAAAGGAACAGGCCTGTGATGATGGCCCACATAACAGGCTGCATTCCGGTGACACCGCTCGGCCCTCCCGCGCCCGGACCGTGGGCGATGAGCTGCGCGACCATGCCGTCCATGATCGCCGACAGCCCGACATACGGGTTCAGTGCCATGATCCACGCAAGATGGGCCTTCTCCACCGCCTGGTACAGGCCGCCCCATGGGTGCGTCAGCACAGTAACGACCACGAGCCCCAGCAGCACCCCAAGCAGCGAAAAGAGCTTGCCGCGGCTCTTTCCCGGGAGACGATGACCTACGGCTCTCATCAGCAGGAAGATGATCCATCCCGAGATGAGCGCTAGCACCAGGACGATGGCGAAAGCGCCCTCCGGGCCGAACGTCCAGGAGCCGGAGCCCGAGCCGCTCATTGCCGGAAACATGAGGATCCACGGAACGATCATCGAGAGCACCCCGATCGCGATGAGCGCGCCGTAGGCCCCCACCACCGCTCCCATGGACCGTTTCCCGCGGGCCGAGCACATCATCCCCAGGGCGGAGGCGAAGGCTGCCACCGCGAAGAGATAGCTGTATGTGTAGAAGACCTCCTCCGGCGCGATGCCGCCGAGCAGGATACACCAGGAGGCGACCGGCAGAGACGTGAGCAGCAGCACCAGCCCGACCGCGAGGATGACCGCCAGCTTCCCGGTCACCACGTCGAACGGAGTCACCAGCGTCGCCCGGAGCATCTCCAGCGTCCGCTTCTCCCGCTCCATCGTGATCGCGCCCGCCGCATACGCGGGCAGGATGAGCAGGATCAGCGTGAGCTGCGTATGCGCGAGGACGGCGAACGTCACCCGACCCGTTTCGAGCGCACCCCCCCCGAGAGTGCCCCCCTCCAGGGTGAGCGGAATGAGCGTGATGAGCACCGCAGCCGAGGCGACGGAGGCGTACATGAGCAGCACGATGAAGAGCCGCCATCCCCGCGTCCGCAGCCGCAGCTCGTGCATCGCCACGCACGAGTTGAAGCGAAAAACGCGGTACAGCCCCGCCTCGATGGCGGCCGTCACGACCCCACTCCCTTCGTGATCCGCATATATAGCGTCTCCAGATTCGCCGCCTCCTCGGAGAAGGACTGTACCTGGAAGCCCGCCTGCACCAGCGCCGTGAGCACGGCGTGCTGCTCCCCCTCCGCCCCCTGGTAGACACACTCGATGCACTCCTCCTCGAGGTGGGCGCTGGCGATCTCCGGGCGCCCGGCCAGAAACTCACAGGCCTCCTGCCTCCGGTTGCCGGTGCGAATCACCAGCCGGAGTCCCCCCGCCAGCTGCGCCGCGATCTCCCGCACCTCCCCCGCCAGCACCAGCTTGCCGTTCTCGATGATCCCGATCTTATTGCACAGCTCCGACAGCTCCGGAAGGATATGAGAGCTGATCAGAATCGTCTTGTCCATCTTCACCAGCTCCTGCAGCAGCTCCCGGATCTCGATTCGGGCGCGAGGATCAAGGCCGGAGGCCGGCTCGTCCAGCAGCAGCACCTCCGGATCGTGCACCAGCGTCTTCGCCAGGCACAGCCGCTGCTTCATCCCGCGGGACAGCGCCTCGACGTACTCCTCCCGCTTCTCCGACAGATCCGTCAGCTCCAGCACATCGCGAATGAGCCCCGGCCGCTTCCGAGCCGGCACCCGGTAGGCGGCGGCGAAAAAGTCGAGGTACTCCCACACCTTCATGTCGTCGTACACCCCGAAGAAATCAGGCATGTACCCCACGCAGCCGCGCACCGCCTCCGGATCCTTCAGCACATCGTATCCGTTGACGCTCGCCGTTCCCCCGCTCGGCTCCAGCAGCGTCGCGATCATGCGAATCGTCGTCGTCTTCCCCGCCCCGTTGGGGCCGACGAACCCGAAGGCATCCCCCCTCTCGATCCGAAACGAGAGGTCGTCCACCGCCGTCAGATTGCCGAACTTCTTCGTCAGCCCCTTGAGTTCGATCATGCGCTCTACTCGCTAAAAGGAGTTCACCACCGCCGACAGCTCAATCTGCTCGAACGACACCGTGTCGGAGGGAACATCCACCCTCACCAGAACCCGCCCATCTCGGCTCATGTATGCGCCAGGATGGCGGAAGGCTACGGTCGGGAAAGTGGCCGGCAGCGCCTCCCACTGGTTGGTGGTGAAGTTGTAGGCGGAGCCGGCGAGGGGAAGGCCCCCCGCCCCGGGCCCCGGAGCCACGATCCCCACGCCCGGCCCCGCTCTCCCTCCGGGCCCCTGGTACGCCCCCGTCGCAGACTGCGCCGTATAGGGTGCCGTGAGGCTGAGCCCGACGGCTTCTCCCCCGTTCTCCCCGAACGGTATCTGAAACTCGAACACCGCGCTCCCGTTCGAGATCGTCAGCGGCGGTGACCCCTGGAACCCGCCGCTGACGTGCCCCTCCGACGCGATGGTCCGACTGCCGATCCACCAGCTCGGAACGGCGATGCGCTTACCGGGGGTGACGCGCATCGGCAAATCCACGATCACGACATTCACATCGTTGACATCGGCGCCCCGCCGGTCCAGCTTCACGGGCAGCAGTGGCTCATCCACCAAGCCGACGAGATACGGCTGCCTCACACCGATCGCCTTTCGCCCGAGGTATCCCGGGGCATTTCCGAAGATCGAGCGAAGCGCGATCACGGTCATCCCCTCTGCCACCTCGGGCCGGGTCTGTCCGCTGCCGCTCCGGACATCCCGGGGCCCCACGTCGGAGCCCCGGCCGAACGACCAGGTAGCCATGCTGCCAGGCTTGACGTCCTTCTTCTGCCCCTGAGTGCTGCCCCTGACCACGCGGCATTGCCGCAGCCGAAATCCTGTGTTGTTCTCCACCGTCGCCCGCAGATCCGAGCCATCCCACTCCAGGACGCCGTCGATCCCCCCCTCCAGATCCGCCAGAAACTCCACCCCGAACGCGCGAGACGTCCACATGTTCATCGCCACGTCCGCCACCTTGGGATGGGCGCCGCACTCTATCGTCGCAGATCCTCTGGTGCGTTCATCCGCCGGAGTGAGGTCGCGCGCGCCCGCGGCGGTCCCCGCCAGCAGCAGATCGTACGTCTTGCGGCCCGGCGAAAACAGCCCCACGTATCCCCGCCCCCGAGCCAGCCCCGTGTTCGCCGCCGCCTCGATGACCCCGAGCCGGTTCAGGATGATCGCTCTCCCGCGCATCCCATACCCGACCGCGTAGGCCCCGAGCGTGAACACGATCACGATCGCCGGCGTCGTCACCCAGGCCAGCTCCCGTCGATCGAGGCGCCGCAGGATCGAGTAATTGACCGGAACGAGCACGATGAGATAGGCCCCCAGGAAACCCAGCAGCAGCCAGAACGGCACGAGGGACGCCGCGGGCGTATAGGTGGCCGCGTCTGCTAGAGTGAGCAGCCGCTCGTGGGGGAAACCCATCTCGGCCCCCTTCTCTGCCTCCACCGTCAGCGAAGGCGACGGCGGCGCCTGCGCCAGCAGCCGCTGCCACATCGCCGTCTGGCCGTCCCAGTACTTCACCGGCGCCGCCCCGAAATCGAAGGCCGTCATCGCAACCCGCCCCGCATCCACGCGGCGCACCGCGATCAGCGGCCGCTCCTTCGTTCCGCATAGGACCGAGGCCCCCTCCCTCAACGGCCCCTCCGCCAGCAGCGACGCCCGGCGCTCTATCGGCTGCTGCGTCCACTCCTCCAACTCCCCCAGATGAGCCGCCGTCGTCGTGCCCCTGACCTCGATGGGGAGCAGATCCGCTATCGGGCTCGCCGCCATCTGCGGTGCCAGCGTCCCCCCCGGCACGATGAGCGTCCCGCCCAGGTGAACCCACCGCAGGAGTCCCTCCACCGCCTCCGCCGACGCGCTGGCGAAGCCCGCGTCCCCCAGCACCACCGCGTCCACCCCATCCCACCCCAGCCAGGACTCCGGCAACCCCTCCCATCCGGCATGCCCCACTTGGATCACGGGACCGGTATCCGTGCCGGCCACCGGCATACCGCGCCCGTCGCGCCTGCCGAGAGGGACCGTCTGGGGTGCCGCATTGCTACCGGACAGGAAGTTCAGCGTGCCGCGGTCCCCGCCGAGCACCACCGCCAGCGTGTCCTCGCGAGACGCCACCCGCGGCGCGCTCAGCTCCTTCTCGCTCTCCCCGCGCCCCAACCGCAGATATATCTTCTCTACGCCCTCGAACGGCACGTACAGCGCATAGCGCTTCTTCGAGTTCCTCGGCAGCTCCACCGGCACCGAATACGAGATCACACGGCGGCCGACCGCGCTTCGCTCGTTCACGGGCAGCACGATCTCTCCCGCCTGCGACTCCCCCTGGTTCGACACGTCCACGAACACCGGCGTCCATCCCCCCTCCCTGCATACACCCCCGAATCCAACACTCGCCTCCCAGCGCACCGACTGGCCCCAGGCGGGAGCGCCTCCCCCCAGCAGACCGAGAACACAGCAGACCAGGAGCGAGCTGACGAGTCCCTCTCTTCTCATGCGGCAACCCCCTGCTCGGCAACAGTCGTCCACACAGTACAGATTCGCCCGCAATAGGATGACGCCTGTAGGCTCGCGAGAACTCAACCGTCCCAATGCGCCGCGCCGTGTGCGTCTATCCCATTTGACGCACCACCCCCGCGAAAGGTTCTCCCGCCCAACCGCGCCGACCGGCGGACCGGAGGGGCCGGAAGGCTTCGGGACCGCTGAAGGGTTGAGGAAGCCCCGAGCCACACCGTGACCCCGGTTCTGGAATGTTCGCAGGCTCGTGCGGCGAACTCCTACCCTCGGTCCGGCCAGCATCACACGAGCCCTGTTGGGGGTGCGCATTGGCGAAAGAGAGCACCGATCAGTTCGCGGAGAGCATCGAGGGGCGGACGGCCGTCATCATCGGGGCGGCCGGCGGCATCGGAGGCGCCATTGCCGCGCGGCTGGGCGCGGCCGGCGCGCGGCTCGCGCTCGTGGACCTGAGCGCCGCCGCCGTCCGGAAGTCGGGGACGGACGGGCTCGTCATCCAGGCGGACATCACAGACCGGAGCCAGGTGGACGAGGCCGCGAGGCGCGTGCGCGAAGCGCTCGGCGGAGCCGATATCCTCGTGAACGCGGCCGGGATCAACACGAAGCAGCGAACCCTCGAAGACATGTCGCCCGAGCAGTGGGAGCGAGTCATCGGAGTGGACCTCACCGGCGTCTTCCACTGCACGCAGGCCTTCTTGGGAATGATGCGGGAGCGAGGCGGCGGCATCGTCGTGACGATCGTATCGGCGGCGGCGCTGGCGGCAACCGCGGGCGCGGGCGCGCACTACTGCGCGGCGAAGCGGGCGCTCCTCTCGCTGACGGAATCGATCAACGTCGAGCATGCGCGCCACGGGATTCGCGCCTGCGCCGTCTGCCCGGGAGAGGTGGACACCCCACTGGTCGACATGCGGCCGGACCCGCCCAGCGCCGAGCGACGGGCGGCCGCCCTGAAGCCGGAAGATGTGGCGGAGGCCGTGTACTTCGCGGTGACCCGGCCGCCGCGGGTGACCGTGAGCGAGATCGTGGTGTATCCATCCGCTCAGCTCTCGGGGACTTACGAGATCTGACGGAAACGGAGGCGGAGCGTGGCGCAGGCGAGAGCGGACGTCCGAGAACTCGAGCGGCGTGCGGCGGAGGTGCGGCTCCAGATCGTCAAGGCGATGGGGCCGGACAAGTTCCACCATTTCGGCGGTTCGCTGTCGGCGACGGATCTGCTGGTGGCGCTGTATTACCGGCAGATGCGCTACCGGGCCCAGGAGCCCGACTGGCCGGAGCGCGACCGTTTCGTGCTGAGCAAGGGCCACGCTGTGCCCGCACTCTACGTGTGTTTGGCCACGTGCGGATTCTTCCCCGAGGACGAGCTCGCCACACTGAAGACCCTCGGCAGCAATCTCCAGGGCCACCCGGACATGCGTAAGACCTGCGGCCTGGAGGCCAATACGGGGTCGCTCGGCATGGGCTTGTCGGTGGCGAACGGGATGGCGCTGGCGGGGCGAGCCCGCGGGCTGAACTACCGGGTATACGCGCTCCTCGGAGACGGGGAGTGCCAGGAGGGGCAGGTGTGGGAGGCGGCGATGACCTCGGCCCATTACCGGTTGGACAACCTGACCGTCCTCGTAGACAGGAACGAGCTCCAGGCGATGGGCAAGACGGAAGAGCGCATGAGCATCGAGCCGCTGGCCGCCAAGTGGCAGGCCTTTGGCTGGGAAACCTTCGAGATCGACGGCCACGACATGGGAGCGATCTGCCGGGCGCTCGATGAGGCGGCGGCCGTGAAAGGGAAGCCCTCGACGATCATCGCCCACACCGTGAAGGGCAAGGGAGTGCCGTTCATGGAGGGGCAGCCGGGCTTCCACAACGCCGTGATAACCCCAGAGCAATGCAGAGAGGCGGAGGCGGCATTGGAGGCCGCCGTCACCTCCTTCGGAGGCTGAGAGATGGCGCAGGTGCAGGGAACGCGCGACGGCTACGGCGAGGCCTTGCTGGCACTGGGGGAAGAGGACCCTCGCGTCGCGGTGGTCGACGCGGACCTGTTCCGCTCCACGCGCACGGCCGGCTTCGCAGAGGCATTTCCGGATCGCTTCTTCGAGATCGGGATCGCGGAGCAGGACATGCTGAGCACGGCTGTCGGGCTGGCGCTGGGAGGCATGATCCCCTTCGCCAACTCCTTCGCGGTGTTCCTCACGGGGCGTGCCTTCGACCAGACGCGGCAGCAGGTGGCGCTCCCGGCCCTCAACGTCAAGCTCGCCGGCTCCAGCGCGGGCATCACCCAGGGGCCGGACGGCGCGACCCACCAGTCCGTGCTGGACGTCGCCTTGATGCGGAGTCTCCCCAACATGTGCGTCGTCGTCCCGTCGGACGCGGAAGAGGCGCGCCAGGCAACCCGCGCCGCGGCGGAGCGAGACGGCCCGGTCTACCTACGGCTCAGCCGATACGAGACACCCGTGTGGCGCGACCCCGACGCCGCTTTCGAGATCGGGAAGGCGGAGGTGAGGCGGCGCGGCGCTGACGTGACCATCGCCGCCTGCGGTGTCATCCTCGGCCGCGTGTTGGAGGCGGCGGAGACACTGGCGAACCAGGGAATCTCGGCCGAGGTCATCAACGTCCACACAGTTAAGCCGCTCGACGCGGAAACGCTGCTGGAGTCGTGCGAGCGGACGGGGGCCGTCGTGACCGTGGAGGAGCACAGCATCATCGGCGGGCTGGGGAGCGCGGTGGCGGAGGCCCTCGCGGAAGGAGCGACCCGGCGCGTTCCGCTGAAGCGGATCGGCGTCGCCGACACCTTCGGCGAGTCGGGCCTGGCGGACGAGCTGCTCGAGAAGCACGGCCTGACGGCTCAGAACATCGCCGCGACCGCCAGCGCGCTGCTCCAGCGCAGATAAGACCCCACCCACCGGAGAAGAACCGCGTGTCGCGCTCGCCTCCGCGCGGTCAAGGCGTGAGGACGACCTTAACCAGCCCTGGCTCTCGGTCCCGCAGCCGCTCGAACCAGGCAGCCCCTTCCGCGAGAGGCGCGGTCGCGCTGATGAGAGGCTCGGGGTCCAAGGCCCCCCGGGACATCATCTCGAGGCAGTCCGCGTACTCCCCGCGGGAGATGCACGACCCATAGAGCGTCAGCTCGCGCGTGACCGCTGCCTGCAGGGGAAGCTCGACCGAGGGCGAGATGTTCCCCACCAGCCCCACCGCACCCCCCTTTCGCACGCACTGAATGGCGAGCTGGAGCGTGGGCGTGATGCCCACCGCCTCGAAGGCGGCGTCGACCCCGCGGCCCCCGGTCAGCCTCATCACCTCAGGCATGAGGTCCGCGGCCTCGGGCTTGAGCGCGCAATCCGCCCCCACCCGGCGAGCGAGGTCGAGCCTCTCCTGCTGAAGGTCGACTGCGATGATGGGACCGCAGCCGGCCGCGCGAAGCGCCTGCACCAAACACAGCCCGATCACCCCCGCTCCGGCCACCAGCGCGGACTCGCCGCCGCGCGGCCCGACACGGTTGACGGCGTGCACCGCCACCGAGAACGGCTCCACCATAGAGGCGCGCTCGAAGGAGAGATCGTCGGGAAGGCGGAACAGCACGCGCTCCGGGACGGCGACGTACTCGGCGAACGCCCCCTCCTGCCGATACTCCTCGCAGGACACGCCGAGCACCCGGCGATTGTCACAGAGATTGGTCGCGCCGCGCCGGCAGAAATGGCACGCTCCGCAGGAGATAGTCGAGTCGAATGTGACTCGGTCGCCCGTGTTCCAGTCCGTCACACCCTCGCCGACCTCGGCGATGATGCCGGCCGCCTCGTGCCCCATGATGAGCGGGGGGAGGCGCCGCCCGCTGCTCCCGTCCAACCCGTGCACGTCGCTGCCGCAGATGCCGCACGCCTTCACCGCGATCAGGACATCTCCCGGGCCCACAGACGGGTCGGGGACGTCCTTGTATTCGAGGGTGTTGTACTCCACCAGGACCAGTGCCTTCATCGTCCTCTCACTCCCTATCGCCCCGCCAGCCGGGAAGGCATCCCCATGCTAGACACTTGGAGGCTTTTGTGCAACGGCGACGCGCCGGTCCGCCAAGCGCACGCAGAAGGACGGCGGCTATCGTTCTGGAAGGTACAGACGTTACGCCGGGGGAGACTGCGCGCCGGCAGAGACCAAGGGAGATGCCCGCGATGAGCAAGCCCGTCCGACTGTCCGAGAATCCTCCAGCCGAGCCCAAAGCTCCCACGGTCGGAGTGTTCGCCGTCTGCGATCCCCGCATCGACGAGGCCTCGCGCCGGCGCGCGCAGAATATCGTCGAGATGGTCGCCACCGTCGTCGCCTCCGCCATTGCGCTCCCCGGTGGTGATCCCGTCAGAGTCGTCTACTCCCCCCTCCTCGTCGACGGCGAGCGACAGGCCGACGCCGTGGCGCGGCAGTTCCAGGCAGAAGGAGTCGACGTCCTCATCTGCGCGCCCGACACCTGGGCCTTCCCCCAACCCGGCCTCATCTCTCTCCTCTCCCACTTCCCGCCCGATACCCCCCTCAACCTCACCTGCGGCAACTGCGGCCCCAAGCCCGGCGTCGTCTTCACCCACGCCGCCCAGGGTGCCATCTCCCAGTATGGCCGCCTCCTCCACAGCAACGTCGGCACCTGGCCGGACACCGGCGACCGCCCCGAGATGACCCAGGCCACCGCCGACGCGCTCATCGACTGGGCCTTCGCCGCCCTCACCTATCAGGCGTTGAAGGGAAGACGCGTCGTGATCTTCGGCCACGACTCCATGGGCATGGAGACGGCCCTCGCGCATGTCATCCAGACTCGCCGCACGTTCGGACTCGAAATCACCCGCCTCGACATGAAGCTCTTGGCGGATATGCTTCGGAAAGAGGCCTATGACACGAAGGAGCAGCGGGCGCTGCGCGGGTGGCTCGACGCCCATCTCGGCGACCGCATCGAGCTTCGAAACGACGACGACAGCGCCCGCTTCGACCAAAGCCTGGCCATGTATCTCATCGTCCGCGATCTCATGCGCGATCTCAACGCCGTCGGCGGCGGCTTCATGAGCCAGCTCGAATGGGGCTCCGACCGTCGCGGCCTCCCGCTGCCCGTCGCCGACACCATGGAATCCCTGTTCAACTCCACCTTCGATCACGCCGGCCCCAAGGCCCCCCTCCCCTACGCCACCGAGGCCGACGTCCAGGGCCTGCTCACGATGCTGTTCTTCACCTACCTCACCGCCGGCAACCCTCCCCTCTTCATGGACTTCCGCAAGGTCTGGGAGCCGTGGGAGATCAGCCAGCTCGCCGAGTCGCTGGGGATGGGCTCCGTCGAGCCCGACGCGCTCTGGCGCAGGCGCGGGTTCGTGGACGGCGACAACTCCGGAAGCGCCTCCCTCGACTGGGCGGCCTCGCCCGGCGCCTCGGTCGAGGAGATCATGGCCGGCGTCTCGCTTCCGAGCGCGGGCGCCGACTACTTCCCAGGGGGCGGGAACTCGATCACCTTCGTCTCCCCCGGCGGGATCGAAGGCATTGCCGGCAGGCTGGCCTACAGCGCGGACACGAACCTGTTCTCGCTGGTGTGGGACGAGGCGCAGACGACCGCGCTGCCGGAGAAGCTCGCGCAGGCGGTGTGCAACACCTCCGACCCGACCTGGCCTCACACCTTCGTCGTGCCCAAGTACGCCACTATGGGCGAGTACAAGCAATATCCCCCCGCAAACCACCTACACATGACCTGGGGCCTCGAGCCGGCTCGGCTCCAATACTGGATGGATCTCGCCAACGTCCTCTCCGTGACCCCCTGGCACCAGCGCCCGGCCTACATCGAAGGCCTAGACCGCCCGCAGCCCCTCCTCTATCTGCTCAACGGCGGCGAGGCGAACGCGAAGCTGCTGCGGGCGAGGGGATAGAGACGGGAATCCGATGCCCTACACCTTCTGCCCCAACTGCGGAAGCGGCCTGGCAATTCGCACTATCGACGGCAAAGACCGAAGGGCCTGCCCCCAATGCGAGTTCGTCGATTACGAGAACCCCCGGCCCTGCGTCGGCGTGCTCGTCATCGACCGCGGAAAAGTCCTGCTCGTCGCGCGGGCTATCGAGCCGTTCAAGGGATATTGGGACATCCCCGGCGGCTTCCTCGACTCGGACGAGCATCCCGCCGACGCGGCGAAGCGCGAGATGATGGAGGAGACCGGGCTCCTGGTCGAGCCCGTCGAAGTGCTCGACTTCTGGGTCGATGTGTACGGCGAGGAGACGTTCCACACCCTGAACATCTGCTACCTCGCCCGCCTCGCCGGCGGCGAGGCCAAGGCGGGGAGCGACGCCACTCGCGTCGAGTGGTTCCCCCTCGACGCCCTCCCCCCCAACATCGCCTTCAACTGGGAGCGCCAGGCGCTCGAAAAGCTGCGGGACCGACTCCGCAGCTAGACCCCCTCCCATACCTTCCCGTGCTCGAAGAACCGCCGCCTCACGTCTTCCTGCGACGCCGTCCCCGTCGTCCCAAGCTGCTCCACCGCGATCGAAGCGACGATGTTGCCGATGACCGCCGCCTCCGCGAGGCTCGCTCCCCCGCACAGCGCCGACACGATCCCCGCCGTCGCGCTGTCTCCCGCCCCCACGATGTCTATCTCGCCCTCCAGCCGAACCGTCGGCACGTGCGTCACCCCCTCGGAGGTGACGACAGCCATCCCCTCCTCCCCCAGCGTCAGGTAGACCGGCGCGCCCGTTCGCGCCGAAAGCTCCTTCGCGCACCCCAGCACTTCCGCGGCATCGTGGGCGGGCGAGTCGGGGTGGACGGCCGCGCACGCCTCCTCCCGGTTGGGCTTCACGATTACGCTTCGAAACTGCCCCGCCCGCACCCGCGAGTCCGCAAACCACGTCACTTCCGGATGCTCCCGCGCCATCTCGCCGAGCGCTCCCCGGACCCGGCTGGTGATCGCGCCGCACTCCGCCTCCTGCACCTGATCCTGCGCGATCACCGCCCCCAGCTCCGGCGCAAGCTCCCGCACCCGCCCGATGATCGCCTCCTCGGTCTCCCGCGGCGTCGGCTGCCGGTTCTTGCTGTCCAGCCGCTCCAGCTCTCTCAGCCCCCCGCCGGCCTCACACACCACCGGCTTCCGGTAGGTCGGCGTGAACCGGCCTGGCCTCACGACCAGCCCCTCCACATCCGCCCCGAGCCGCCGGAGCGCCCGCAGCAGCTCGAACCCCTCGCCGTCGTCGCCGATCGCGCCCAGGCACACCACCCGACCAACGCCAAGCGCGCAGAGATTCGCAACGACATTCCCCGCGCCCCCCGGCTGACACCGCACCCTCACCACCTGCCGCGCCGTCAGCCCCGTCTCCAGCGACACTTCGTCCAGCGCGGGATCGATCTCCAGATACTGATCCAGGAAGAAGTCGCCCACCAAGGCGACGGTCGCCCCGCCGAAAGCCCCAAGGATTCGCTCCAGGCGCTCGCGGTTCACCGCCCGCGCTCTCCGGCACGCCCGAGAAGCGCCCGGTGGAGCGCCGGAATCGTCGCCCGATGGTCCCCCCGGAAGTAGTAGCTCCTCCCCCCGTCCGCCACCGTCCGAACGAGCACCGTCTTGTACGGACGGAAGTAGTAGCTCGGCTCCGTCTTCGGCGGCTCCGTATGAATATCGTCCCCCAGGTCCAGCAGATCGAAGACGGCCGTCGTGATGTTGCGGATCTCCCGACCCTCCTGGCGCTCGACGTTCCGCGCCATCGCCAGCGCCTTCAAGTACACCTCCGGCCCCATCACCGCGCTGCCCAGACACAGAAACACCCCGCCCTCGAGATGCCGCACCCTCTCGGCGAACCTGAGGAAATCCCGATACGACGCCGCCCCCGTCGCCGCCCCGTTGAAGTTCGCGTGCTCGTGGATGATGTCGTACCCAATGCCAACGTGGACCGTCGCCGGGACGTCCAGCGTGTGCGCCGCCGCGAGCAGGCTCACCTCGCGATGGGGCAGCGCCCGCGCCACGATCGCCTCCCCCACCGCGCCGCCGAAGCCCTTCTCCGCCCCCGCCGCATTCACGATCTCGTTGACCTCCCCGCTCTCCCGCCACAGCCCGAACTCCCCGCTGCGGATGTACCGCGCCACGCTCTCCGTCGTCGCCCCCACCAGCGCCAGCTCGAAGTCGTGGATGGCGCACGCCCCGTTCATCCCCACACACGTGACCAGCCCCCGCCGCATCATGTCGATGAGGAACCGCGACAGCCCCTGCTTGATCACGTGCGCACCCATCAGCACGATCACCTCCCCGCCGTTCCGCCGTGCGGCGGCGATCCGCTCTGCCAGCGCTGTGATGTCGGGGTGGTCGAACGGCGGCGTCTCCGCCTCGAGCGGCAGCACGCCCTCCACCGTCATGTCGTGCGCCCGCTCCGCCAGCGGCTGCAACTTCAGCTTGCTGCGGTCGAACAGCTCCTCTCTCATACCTCCTCCACCTCTCCCCAGAGATACGACACGAGCTTCCGATGCTCGCGGAAGTCGGGAACGATCACATCCGCCCCCGCCCGAATCAGCCGCTCGCGCTTCCACTCATCCACCCCCTCCCGCCGCGCCTCATCCGAGACCACACCCACCGCCACTCCGCCCACCCGCTTGGTCTGCTCGATCTCGACGTACCCGTCCCCGAATGTCACCAGGTCCGGCCCCTCCATCCCGTGCTCCCCCACGATCTGCGCGATCAGCTTCTCTTTCGAGAACTCCCAGTACCGCTCCCGCGCGCCGAATATCCGCTCCCCGAAGTACCGCGTGAGGCCGAGCGAGTTCGCCTCGCGAACGACATCATCCTGATCGGTGCCGCTCGCCAGATACAGCTCCACCCCCCGCTCCTTCAGCGCCTCCAAAATCCCCCGCGCGCCCCCGACGAGAAACTCCTCCGGCGCCGCTCTCCCCCCCTCCAGCGCCGCCACCCGCCCCTCGATCCGATCCCACAGACGCGCCAAGTACTCCCGCTTGTACTCCACCGGATCGCGCTCCTGTCCCCCGCGCCTCTCCACCTCCTCCGCCAGCCGCATCATCTGATAGATGGTCTGCTCTCCCGTCAGCTCGGTCACGAAATCGGTGACGATTTCCTCGATCCTCTCCCGGCTTTCGTGGCGCGGCGTTTCCAGGAGCGTCTCGACCATCATCGGGACCATCACCCCCTGCCACCCCTCGCGGACGAGAGAGAGCGTCCCGTCGAAATCGAACAGCGCCGACCGAAACCGGCCGCGGGGAACATTCGAGTCGATGACCTCTACGGACAACGCCGCCTCCCGCCGACACACCCCCGCCGTCTCCTGCGCGAGCAACGCCATACCCTTCGCTTGCTCCCCCGCGATCCCCTGTGGCGCCCGCGCCCTTCCCGGCACGCGGCCCCGCGCGGGACGTGAATCCCACCCAGTCGAAAGGCTGTAGTAGCGCGACTTCCAGAAGAACGAATGGCCCGCATTTACTACGACACCGACGCAGATCCCGCAATACTGGATGACCCAGCCTTCGCCTGCGAGTGGGATTCCGAGCGCGCCGCCGGCTACCGCAGGTCTAGTTCGAGCACCGTGTGAGCGAGTGGGGGCAGCGTGTACGTGAAGCGCGCGCTCAGCTCCGCCAGCTCCTCCGTGCGGCAGACCACGCGCTCAACCCCGAAGTCGTTCACCACCTCCGGCGCCTCGCCCGCAATCACGTGAGCCCTCCCGCTGGAGCCGAGGTCCCCGCTCTGCATCACGACGTCCACCGCCTGCGACTCCTCCGCGCTCAGGTTCACCAGCGAGACGAACAGCTTGTTCGCCGACTCGTCGACCGAGGCGAGCACGTCCAGATACGGCACTTCCGGCAGTCGCACGTAATCCGCCGCGTAGGTGTCGCACTCCACGTGCGCCTCCAGCGCCACGGGCCCGGTCTTCTCCACCGCCAGGCGAAGCGGATGGTAGATCGTCTGCAGGAACATCCCCTCAGGGCTCGTGAAGATCGGAGCTATGACGTTGACCATCTGCGCCAGGTTCGCCATCCCAATCGCCTGGCAGTTCCGCCGCATCATGTTCATGTAGATCGCCACTGCCAGCGCGTCCGTCAGGTCGTACCGCTCTTCCAGCCCGTTGCCGTACTCGCGGTACCAGACGTTCCACTCGTCCAGCGCGATGTGGATCGGATGGTCCACCCGGCGGTCGCGCCGCACCTGCTCGATCAGATGCCAGAGGAACCGGAGGTCCCGCTCGGAGGCGTAGGGCTGGGCCAGCACGGAAAAGTGCGGGTCCTCCCCCTCCGTCGGCCCCCAATAGACGTGATAGGAGATGTACTCCACGATATCGGCGCAGCGCTCCAGAACGTGCCGATCCCAGTCGAGATTCTGCGCCCCGCACAGCACGAGCTTGATGCTCGGGTCCACCCCCTTCATCATCTTCCCGTACTCGCGGGCGAGCTTCGCGTAGTCCTGCGCGTTCCTGTGACCGATCTGCCAGTCGCCGTACATCTCGTTGCCGAGGCCCCAGTACGTCACCTCGTGCGGCCGGGCGAACCCGTGCTCCGCCCGCAGCTTCGCGTACGACGTCCCATCCGCGCGGTTGCAGTACTCCACCCACGCCGCCGCCTCGTCCATCGTGCCGGAGCCGAGGTTGGCGCAGAGGTACGGCTCCGTGTCCAGATCTCGGCAGTATTGGATGAACTCATTCGTCCCGAACTGGTTCGTCTCGACCGTGTTCCACGCCAGCTCCGGGCGTACCGGCCGCTTCTCCTTCGGCCCCACGCCGTCGATCCAGTGATACCCCGACACGAAGTTGCCCCCCGGATACCGAAGCACCGGAACCTGGAGGCCGCGAGCCGCCTCCAGCACGTCCCGCCGAAACCCGTTCTCGTCCGAAAGAGAAGAGCCGGGATCGTACATGCCCCCGTAAATGCACCGCCCCAGATGCTCGACGAACATCCCATATACCTTGCGGTCTATCGTTCCGATCCGCCGGTCGAGGTCGATCTTTACGAGTGCCATGCGTCTCTCCCTCTCTCCATCCAGCCCCACTCAAAAGACCCGGGGATCGCCCGAGTCAGTCCCTCCCTCTTGCCGCCACGGAGGCGCGATCCCTTCCCGGCAGGCCCTTCGTCTGAGAGTCCGGAGGCTCGCCGCCGCCCTCCGACAGCCACATGCCTATTCAGCCGCCTCGATCCTCACCGTTTCCCCCGACCGCACCGCCTTCAGCACCGTCGCATCGCCCTCCACTCGCCCGATCACATTCACCGCGCTCGCCGGGCGTATCTCATCGCCCTCCGACGCCGGCGTCGGCCCGAAGAAGATGCAGAACGCGCTCCCGGGCGGCCAGTACGCCAGATCCCCCATCTCGACGACTTCCTTGGGGTCCTCCGATCCACATGACACCGGTATCGCGAAGTAGATCTCATCCCCCCAGGTGCTCCCCCGCGCTTCGATCGGGAGAGCCTTGGCGATTGCCCTCCCCGTCTCCGAGTCGTTGAGCTGCCCCCTCACCTCCACCCTCCCCGCGGTAATGCGTATCGCCGTAGGCAAGGCCGTCCTCCTTTCCCTCCCGTTCACTGAACCTCGGAGAACTTGCTCCTCGGCGCCCCGCAGATGGGGCACGTCTCCGGCGCCTCCCCGATCACCGTATTGCCGCAAACGCCGCACACAAAGATAGGCGCCGCGGGCAGGTCGCCGCCGGCCTTCAGCGCCTTGAGCGCCTCCCCGTATAGCCCGTGGTGGATCTCCTCCACCGCCATCGCGTTCTTGAAGGACATCGCCGCCGCCTTGTTGCCTTCGGCTTCGGCCTCCGAGACGAACCCCGGGTACATCTTCTTGAACTCCTCAGCTTCACCGTCCACTCCAGCCTGGAGGTTCTCGGCCGTGCTCTTCACACCCCCCAGGACGCGGAGATGCGCATGCGCATGCACCGTCTCCGCTTCGGCCGCCGCGCGAAAGAGCCTCGCGATCTGCGGATAGCCGTCGGCATCCGCCTTCTTCGCAAAGGCGAGGTACGTCCGGTTCGCCTCGCTTTCTCCGGCGAACGCGGCCCGCAAGTTGTCGCTTGTTGCCATGGCATACGTCCTTTCTGAACAGCGGATCTGAGAGCTTTCGATCCTTCTCTCCCAGGCTTTTCAGCACCTGGCTGGCCGATCCCTCCCGCAGTTCTCACTGGCTTGGGCCGAAGTCGCCACTGGAGGCAGGACTCAGACGCGCTCTCACCCAAGATCATCCTCCATGGCGAAGCAGACCGTGCAGGTCAACAGAGCGCCCGTGCTGACGCTCTGGGGCGCAGTCGTTGCTGCCAGGATGGGCTACCAGTGGGAGGAAGCCCTGACTCTGGGCAAGGCCGTCGCGGGGCTGAACGCCCAGTCCAAAGGCCGCCGGCTCGGGATCTACGGGCTGAACCAGCGAGTGCGAATCGACGAGGCCCGTCGTCTTCTTCAGGAGCCTACCCGCCTCGTCGTAGACCCCGGCCGCGACGTACTCATCCCGCGAGCGCGCGACATCGAGGTCGAACCTCCGCCTCAGCTCCTCGCTGAACACCCTCACCACGAAATCATCTTCGAACAGCACCCTGAATTGCGGCCCGAGGCTCAGCTTCTCCTGGTCGAACACCACCCGGGCTGTGTTGTCCCTGTACGAGATGATGCTGCACAACACGCCGCCGCCACTGCCCCCGCTCGGCAGGCTGACCAGCATGTCTGCCACCCCGTCGCCGTTGAAATCCCCGAGGAACACCTCGCCGTCGTAGCCGCCGGCCATAGGGCCGGTGGCGATCTTGGAGCAGCGGTTTGTCGCACCGTCCCTGACGATCACCCATGTCTCGCGGGAGTAGATGTCCGTCGCCTTTTCCCTCGAGCCCACGAGGAACACCGCGTCACTCACACCGTCGCCCGTCACATCCACCGACCCTTGATCCAGAAGCAAGGACGGGATCGGCAGCTCCAGCCCGGGAATCCTGAGCTCGATGCAGCTCCCCTCGCTCGCCGGCGCGGAGGCCGCCCACAGGCGGCCCGCGCACAGGGCCAGCAGCATGAGGCCGATGACAGCTACGCCGGTTCGTGGCGACATGAGACCTGCCTCCAGCCGCGCCAGGCCGAGCGTCACCGCGGCCCCGTTACTCCCCCGCCCCTGCACCCCCTCGCCTTCTCTCCCTCACTCCCCACGCGCGCTCCCACCCGCTTAACCGCCGATAACCTCCAGCTCCGCCACCACCGGCGGCTCCGGCCAGAAGTTCCGCACCCGGACCTGAACGACGGCGGCGAAATACGCATCGGTGGAGGGCAGCAGCCGCGTGATGACGGCCACCGACCGTGGATCGGTCAGCGCCCGCACCGCCGCGTGTGTGCCAAACGCATGGCACCCGGCCAGCAGCAGGCACGTGCCCGAGCCCCGCGGGCTCGGCGCCTTCACCACCAGCCCGAAGTCACTGAAATCGTTCGCCACCCGCTCTCCCGGAGCCGAGTCCGGCACCCACGTCTCCCCGGTCTCCCGGTTGCGCAGCGTGTACCCCGCGCCGCCCGAGGCCTCCGTCTCCGTCAGCTCGAATGGTATCACCTTATCCCACTGGCCCAGAAGCTCCGCCCCCACCCGGTTCTGCCGGGGGCCCCCCAGCACGATGAAGCTATCGCGCATGTCGGTGCCCCGCTTCCACGCCGGATCGCTGGCCAGATACACATCCAGCCTCGACGGGGCCAGGCGATCGCTCAGCTGTATCAGAGCGTACATCTCCGGCAGGCTCGCCGTCTGGCGCTCATCCAGCGACGAGATGATCACCGGCACCTGCTCCCCGCAGAACTCCCACAGAGGTCTCGAAAGCTGCCCGTGCGTCTCCAGGTGGCTCCGCAGCGCCTCCCGCAGATGGTGCGCCTTCGGGCTGTGCGTAACCGCCACCAGTTCGCTCAGCGCCTCCAGAACGTCCTTCGGGTACTGATTCGTCACTGCGACCAGGTTTGAGCTACTTGGTTTCCGCGCCGCCATGTCGGGTCCTCCCGTTCAACCTAGCCGTATTCTAGCGCGGAAATGCCGCACCTGCAATGACTGGCGGTAGTCTGGGAATCGGCACTTGACTTTTAGCGTGACCTATTCTATCATATTGCGGATGCATAGTCATGCAATAGATAAGGAGAGAGCACCATGACCACCCTCTTCGGGACTGACGGCGTCCGCGGCATCGTCAACACCGATCTGACACCTGGACTCGCCACAATGCTGGCGCGCGCCGCGGCGGCAAGGATCCCTCCGCTTCCCTGCCGTCCCCGATTCCTCATCGCCCGGGACACTCGCCTCTCCGGCGACCTCCTGGAGGGAGCGGTCCTCGCAGGCCTCTGCTCGGCCGGCGCCGACGTCATCCTGGGAGGTGTCATGCCCACCGCCGCCCTGGCCTACCTCGTGCGGACCTTCGACCTGGAGGGCGGGGTCATGATCTCCGCCTCGCACAACACCTACGAGTGGAACGGCCTCAAGTTCTTCGGGCCGGGCGGCGACAAGCTCTCCGTGTCGGCCGAGCGCGAGATCGAAGCCTCTCTCAGCGCGCGGCCCCAGGGCACACCGAGCACGAGTGTCGGCACGGCCGAGCGGTGCGCCGACCTGCTCTCCGGGTATCTGGCCTATCTCTGCGGCACCGCCGGCCGCCACCTGCGCGGCCTGCGCGTCGTCATCGACTGCGCCCACGGCGCGCTCTACGACCTGGCTCCTCGCGCGCTCGCCCAGGTCGGCGCCAATGTTGTCGCCATGAACTGCCGACCAAACGGCAGAAACATCAACGGCCGCGTCTTGCCCGAGCGGCTCGCGCGCGCCGTCCGCGACCAGCGCGCCCACGCCGGCCTTGCCTTCGACGGCGACGGCGACCGCTTGACACTCCTCGATGAGACAGGTGCGTTTCTCGACGGCGATCACATCCTCGCGATGTGGGCCAGCGACCTCGCCGCCCGCGGACAGCTTCCGGGCAACGTGGTCGTCGGCACTGTCCTCACAAATGGCGGCCTCGAGACCTTCCTGACCTCAATCGGCTGTCGCCTCGTGCGCGCCCCGGTGGGCGACCGTCACGTCTCCGCCGAAATGCGGCGCTCGGGCGCGGTCCTGGGCGGCGAGACCTGCGGGCACATCATCTTCGCTCCCCATCTCTCCAGCTCTGACGCGCTGTACACAGGCCTGGCCGTGCTCTCCATCGCCGCCCGCGCCGGCCGTCCCCTCTCCGAACTCGCCTCGGTTATGCACAAGCGCCCCCAGGTCTCGCTCAACGTCCCGGGTGAGGCTTCGCTTGGTTTCCAGAACCACCCGGCCGTGCACCGCGCCGTCGAGCAGGCCGAGCGCGCCCTCGCCGACCGCGGATGGGTCCTGGTCCGCCCCTCCGGCACCGAGCCCGTCATCAGGATAACCGTTGAGTGCGACGACGCGGAACTGGCGCGAACCCTCGCCCAGGATATCGCCTCCGTGCTTCGAGAATGCCTGTCCGACAGGAGGACCCTCAGTGCTGACCTCGCCGCGTGACTTCTTCGATCTGAGCGGCTTCCCCTATCGCGACCTCTTCGACGGAATCGAGCATGTCTGGCAGGTGCTCGACCGCCTGCCATCGTACCTCGACGCCCACGACGACTGGCACGTCCTCGGCGACGTCGCGCCGGGCGCAGTCCTCAAGGGAAACATCTTCATCGGCCGCGGCACCGTCGTCGAACCCTATGCCTTCATCGTCGGTCCCGCCATCATCGGCGAGAACTGCACCATCAGGCACTCCGCCTACATCCGAGGCGACGTCATCGTCGGCGACGACTGCATCATCGGCCACTGCTCCGAACTCAAGTCCTCCATCCTCCTGAACGGGTCCA
>Ga0307380_10001410_pt1 | contig 35266 bp, 34 predicted proteins | sample UN3MG_FD_202239 | JGI IMG/M metagenome (GOLD analysis project Ga0307380, IMG submission 202239) | Soil microbial communities from Risofladan, Vaasa, Finland - UN-3 | ecosystem: Environmental > Terrestrial > Soil > Coastal area > Acid sulfate soil | place: Finland: Risofladan, Vaasa | collected...
TCCTGTCAAAAATGACCTTGCCTCCAATTTTTTGGGATAAGATATTAGCTAATTTTGTCTTCCCAGATTTAAGAATCCCCTCTATAGCAATATGTTTGAAAATTACTTGCTCTTTATCCGACATATCTATTATTTAAGATTCTCTTTTTTCTCAACTCTTATAACCTCGACGAACAAGGCAGCTTAAAAAATAACGAATATAATAATATAAGTCAATTAAAAACAGGTTGAATGCAGGGATTTGATTGTAGAGGCTTGATTTATAAAACCCGCATGTCTGTAGGGATTTGATTTGTCTGCAGGGATATAATTTTTTGTAGGGGCTTGATTCATCAAGCCCACCTTATAGAATACACAAATAAATCGTTGGGTTTTCTTTATCAAATCCTAATCAAATAATAGAGAACATAAATCTAGCTCTTTTTAGACTTCTTTTCCTCGGGAACGATGATCCAGGCTATGATGTAGAATATCGCCATAGGAAATAAAACTGATAACAAGCTGATAGCCACAAAAAGGAGCCGCATTATATTCACATCCATGTCAAAATATTCGGCCAGCCCTCCGCAAATGCCTGCTATCATCCTCTGTTTGGAAGAGCGGTAAAGTTTCTTTGCCATCTTAATCTTCTCCTAAAGGGAATTGTCCCTCTTTAGGGATATTCCCCTAAAAAATACGAAAAAAGCATTGAAAAGTTTCGTGCCTTCATGGGTTCAGCTATTTTGAGGTCTCGGAACTCTCTCCGCTTTTTTTAATATGCCTGTTCAGCTCGTTCAGAAGAATCTGGGGCTTTTCGATGCCGTCTTCTTCTAGCAGCTCCTCTAAGCTGCCGATTACTTTCTTAACCAGCTCTTAAGCTCCAAATGAAGGCAAGCCTGCCAGGACCACACCTACTCCAACAGTGAGCAAGTGACCAGCACCTCAATTTCTCTTCTTCCTTAATATAACCAATATAAGCTATTTTGTGGCAAAAAACCAACCGATTCTTGCTATTTTCTAGACTCAACACCTATAAATTTTGTATTTTGCAAAGGATTGACAAGCAGAATTGCCCCTCATTATAATACTCTCACGAAAATTATCGCCGGAGGTGTCTCATGTCTTTTCAGCCCATTCTCATTGATGGTACCTGGCAGCAAGCACGCTTGCCTGTTGACTCCTTTACCGCTGTTGACCCCTCAACCAAAACACCACTAGCAGACCGCTACCCTGTCTCCAGCTTTTCCGACATTAAGCTTGCTCTTGCAGCCGCCCATCGGATAAATGTCGATTTGCGCTTGATACCGGTTGATGCCATTGCCAATTTTCTGGAAGCTTTCGCCGACAACATCGAAGCCCGGAGTGAAGCGCTAGTAGAGATGGCTTCTCTCGAAACCTCGCTGCCTGAAGAAGCCCGACTGCGCTCTGTTGAGCTGCCACGCACTACCAATCAACTGCGCCTGGCTGCTGCAGCTGTTCTCGACCGGTCCTGGTGCCACGCTACCATCGACACGAAAACTAACATTCGCTCCAAATACGGCCCTCTGGGCGGCCCGGTGGTGGTGTTTGGTCCTAACAATTTTCCTTTTGCTTTCAACTCAATTTCCGGCGGTGACTTTGCCGCTGCCATTGCGGCAGGCAATCCGGTTATTGCCAAAGCCAACCCCGGCCATCCAGGCACTACTAAAATCTTCGCCGAAGCTAGCTTCGAGGCTATTCAAAAGAGTGGGCTGCCTAAGGCAATGGTGCAACTGCTCTACCACTTTCATCCAGAGGATGGCCTCAAACTGGTCACCCATCCCCTGGTGGGAGCCACGGCGTTTACTGGCAGTCGAACCACCGGTCTTTGCCTGAAGGAAGCCGCGGACAGAACGGGCAAGCCTATCTACTTGGAGATGTCCAGCATCAATCCTCTCTTCATTCTGCCCGCCGCTTTGGAAGAACGGCTAGACAAGGTAGCCAACGAACTCTTCAATTCCTGCACCCTTGGCTCAGGCCAGCTCTGCACCAAGCCCGGCCTTGTAATTCTGCTGCAAGATGAGTCAGGTGAGGCGCTTTTGCGAGCGGTGAGCAAACTTTTCCAATCTTCCCCGGCCGGTTTTCTTCTGAGTGAACAGGTCCTCAAAGACATCGTTGAATCGATCAAGGGGATGCAACGATATGGTGCAGAGATTGTGACAGGCGGCAAGGAAATCAATGGGCCTGGCTACAGCTTTGCCAACACTTTGCTACGCGTCTCCGGGGACGTATTTCTCAAGAACCCCGAAGCTTTGCAAGCGGAAGCGTTTGGCCCTGCTTCTCTCTTTGTTTTCGCCCAAAACGCAGGCCAAATGCAGGAGATTGCCTATCATTTAGAGGGCAACCTCACCGGTAGTATCTACAGCCAAAGCCAGGGCCACGATGATCCGCTCTACGAAAAGGTCGAACCTCTCCTGCGTCAAAAGGTAGGACGGCTACTCAACGACAAAATGCCCACCGGCGTCGCTGTTACACCTGCCATGAACCACGGCGGCCCCTACCCTGCTACCGGGCATCCCGGGTTCACAGCTGTGGGTATTCCAACCTCACTCCTGCGCTTCGTTGCCTTGCATTGTTATGACAATGTTCGCCACCCCCGCCTTCCCGCCGAGTTGCAAGACAAGAATCCAACCGGCCACATGTGGCGCTTTATCGATGGCGAGTGGACACAAAAAGACGTTTAATCCGTTTTGTCCACCTTTTCGCGCTTATTTGGGAGTTGGAATTTGTTTTGAATTTGTCTACCTGGACGTACATACAGACAGGGGATTTGGGGGTTGGAATTTCATAAGATCATCCTCCTGCGATGAGATGTATAATTTGAACTTCTGCATTTTCAGGTACAACTTTTGTCTTGTAGCTCTCTTTTTTTACTAACTCATCATTGACTTTAACCACAATCATCTTAAAAGTGTAATTCATTATTTTGAGAATTCTATCAATAGTCATGCTTTCTTCCCAATCAATGGTTTCTTTATTGACCGTTATTTTCTTATTTATTGGAGCTCTCCGTTTTTAGCAACAATTCCAGAACTAAGTTTGCCTGCATATTTGCAACGATTCCAACCCTTGGTGCCATAGGCGAGATACCTTCTTCAACTTCAGTATCTTCATCGCCACAAATGTAAAGAGTTCCGATTTTTCTTGTATGAAGTTTCTCGTTCTTTCCAAATCCAGCAAGCCCTGAAGCTGCAATTATAGGTCTTTTGGGAAATTGAGAAACCCAACTTTCAATGAGCATTTTCTTCATTTCGGCCATATCAAAGGCTTCCACCAAAATTTCCGCATCAGCGAAAATTTCAGAGATATTATCATCATTAATTTCGAGATTGTGTATTTCGTATTTAGAAAACGGATTGATCTTTCTTAGATTTTCCAAAAGGGCTTCAACCTTTGATCTCCCAATTTGTTCAATAAAGTATTGATGCCTGTTTAGATTGGAAGGTTCAATTTTATCAAAATCGGCAATAATCAGTGTCCCTATTCCTGCTCTTGCCAAAGAAAAAGCGACATTGGAACCCAATCCACCTGCACCAGCTATTCCAACTACACTGTTTCTTAGAATTGATAGAATTTTTGGGTCATGTTTGGAGAAAAATTGTTTTTCTAATTCTTCCATAACAAATTAATAATGGATATGTTCAGCACGCCAAATTTGCTATGCTTTTTTGTCGTATTATTTTGCATTATTTTTCTAAATGCGGCTTAATTACTTCAATAAGTTCAGGCAGATCCATACCGAGTTCTTTCAGGTGTTCAATTGTAGGGATGCCGTTCTTTGTCCAGCCCCTTCTTTCATAAACAGCATCAAGCAAATCTTCATAAACACTTTCTCTATGTTTTCTGGTGATCGCAATTTTTTCTGCTGTAGTTTTCCCTTCAGGATCAACACCGATAATCTCTTTCATTTGTTTGTCGTATCTATCTTGTCTTGATTCATATTCTTCAACAGTAACAGGACCTGCCGCTCTGTACGGCTGAGCGTCATGTTCCCTTTTCCCGAAGCCTCTTCTCAAGTTAAATATCCTCTGGAAGTTATAGACTCGTTCGGATTGTCTTATCAACTCGTATTTATCGATGTTTTTGCCTGTTACTGCATTGAAAATTGCAACATAATTATCGACGTGTTCAGGGACCTTTGCAGGTTCATCGGTCTCGGCATTATCTATGGGTTCAACATCATTCCATGGTAATTTGCACAATCCCATTAAACCAAACCATGTTCTAAACATCGGGAAGTAATGCAAGGCCTCTGCTTTATCTTTAAATGTTGGGATTTGTTTGTTAACCATATCCATAAAAATCAACCAGGCTTCATCGTGTTGTGGACCTTTATTGGTCATTGCAAAACCACCCTGCTGGGCCAATGATTCCTTTGAAATATATTGAGAATATTCCAACCCTTTGTTTTCCATTCCAATATCCTGGAGGAACTGTTGATCAGCCCCGTATTCTTTGATGAACTTTTGTTTCATCTTGTGCACACCTAATCCTAGGACTCTACCAAAACCTTCACCCCTTGCCATTTGGTGCAGTACTTCCATTACAGCATCAGCATTCCCGAAGTTCAATTTCAATCCACCAGTTCTTTCCTCATTCAGAATTCCGTTCTCATAACATTCCATGGCAAAAGCTGTAGCCGTACCGAAAGAAATTGTATCAATTCCATATGTGTCACAGTAAAAATTGCATTCGTAAAGATGCTCAGGATCGAATATCCCGCAACAGGAACCCAGGGCACCAACTGTTTCATATTCAGGCCCCTCAACCGTCACTCTTTGTCCTCTATAAGGTCCTGTCTTCACTTCATATCCTTCAACCGTTTTACAACACGACATCATACAGCCAAGCCAACATCCATCAGGCACTCCTTGAATAAATCTCTTCTTTAAAACTTTTGAATCAATTTTATGGGCATCAGGATGTGAACCAAACTTGAAATTATGAACGGGAAGCAAATCATAATCATTCATTATCTCAACCAGGTGAGCTGTTCCTACCTGTTTCATTCGAGATTGAGAATCGTCTAATTCCATCATTTCTTTATTGAATCTTCCTCCTCTCTCCCTGATCGCTTCCATATCAACGACACGATTCATATCCCCCTTTACGCCACTGATTTTAATAACCAAAGCCTTAATTTTCTTATCTCTGAAGACAGTTCCTATACCTCCCCTGCCAGCTTGTTTAATTCTGCAAACCTTTCTTCTTACATCATAAAAACTGAAATTTAACATTCCTATTAATGCATGTTCTGCTGCTTTTCCGGATGAAACCACAGAAATATTCCTTTTATCGGTCTCATTATCTGCATACATTTCCGTTAATTGTTCTATTAATACATGGCTATCAACGGCTTCTTCTGATGCTTCCTCGATTCTTACGGTTCCTTGAGTTCCATCAATTATGATAATGATATCTTTTTCTGCTTTTCCTTGAATTTCAAGCGCATCGAAACCAGCAAACTTCATAAATGGACCAAAATATCCACCTACATTGCTATCCATGATCGAATCAGTCGTAGGGGAAATGGATACAACAAGAGATTTCCCTGTTCCTGAATACTGAGTAATACCTGCAATAGGTCCCGGAGATATGATGATTTCATTTTCAGGATCATTCCATTTGGTATCATCTTTCGTTCCTTCCCATAACAATCGCAAACCAAATCCCTTACCACCAATGAATTTTTCTTTCATCAGTTCTGTAACGGGCTTCTCTTTTATCGTATTATCGCCAACGTTAACATACAATATCCTGTTGGTATAACCCCTGTACAGTTCACCTAATTCGTAATAATATTCTTTCAAAAGTTTATGTTTAGCTTTCATTTCTTCTACACTCACGGTTTTTTCCCTTTTTTTATTTTAATGCTTTAAAAAATACAAAATTGGTTTTCTTTGGAAGCAATAAATTTGGATATCCCAATTTAATTGCACATCTTATTCTGGTTTGTAGCGATAAACCTTTTAGCTATTTACATCTTTTTATCCAGCTACTCTTCCCAAGGTCCAGAGGACAACCAAAGCCACAAGTGTCCCTGCGTAAGTCCACCGGGGACGACGCTCTGCTATGGTCCCTCCATTTATGCCAATCCAGTAGCCCAAAGGCACAACAATGATAGCCATTAATGCCGCGAAACTCCCGCTCACAAATATATGATGGAGCACTTTCGCCAATCCTTCAACAGTCCAGTATTCATAGCGCACGATGTAGGTAACAACCAGGGCAAAAAGAGCATATCCTCCATAAGCACTCACCGCTCCAGAAAAGCTGCTCCGATAGGAAATCTTGCGCTCATTCTTCATTAAGAGCGTAGAAACAATGTCAAAGGCTAAGCCCAAAATGAAAATCCCCAGAAGATGACAAAAGAACGGCCCTGTATTCACCAACTTAAAAACGGTAGCAAATGCCCCAATAACAGTTGAGGAGCCAGGCTTATTTAGTACTCCTCTCCCTACAGCCAACACAAATAATGCCCATACCGTAAGCCACACTGAAGCATAAGGCACTGTATCCCTGTACAAGACTCCTCCAGCGATGACTTCGCCTATCCCCCAGAGAGAGCCAAACAGCAATAACCATAACCAGTTCTTAAAGTTTGTCATCCTCTTTTTCCTTCCTTATTATCGACAAGGTTATACGTTGAGGATTCTCTTTGACTCCTTCCAAAGATGTCACTATCCCCAAAACAATGTTCTCAATGATCTTTTGAACAAAGGTGTTAAGGAGTACCGAAGTTCCATCAATGTCTAAAACAACACAAGGTTCCTTATATTCAAAACAACCCTCCATAATATCGGCAATCTCGCCAATCTGATCAGGATGGCATACAGGTTTATTCACAGCCACCTTCACATCAGAAACCACAGCAATGAGTTCTTCCGGTGAGCATTCAACTTTCTCAGCTACCCCTCTCCTTAATACCTCGATTTTCTTAAGACCCCTTTCCTTTTGACCGCCTTCTACAAGAATAATGTCAACATCCCTGAAATACTCTGCAGCTACAGCACAAAAATCCACCTTATCCACCTTCCTTTTAAGCACTGCCAATTGATCCGGAGATATCATAGCAACACCATTCGATCCAGCCTCCATAAATTGCCAGGAATCCTTGCCTTCCAGGTTAAAAACAAACCCGCAGGCACAATGCTTGATCACAGCCACTGAATGTCCACGCCTCTTCAATTCCTGGATTAATTGCCGGATCAATCGCGTTTTGCCGCTCTTGGAGTGGCCAACGATAGCACATATCTTCATAGCCGCATTGGGATATGAATTTTCTTTTTCGCTAATTTGCAATTTTTTCCGATTTCCTATCTTTTCTTCCTGTAGGTCAAACGCAGAAAAGTCTTTCTAATTTCAAACCAAAACTTTATAGCACAGGAAAAATTTGTTGTCAAATGATCAAAGACCAAGATCTTTATCGATACCTTGCATGGCTTCCAGGCAAATAGATATGAACTCATCCAATTCCAGCCCAATGTTCTTACACTGTTCAATGTCCTCTCGTTTTGCCCCTCTGGCAAAGCTTTTTTCTTTGTATCTTCTCATCACAAATCCTGGATCGACTTCTTTGAGTTTTTTGCTGGGATGCATCAGAGTGGCAGCAATAATCAACCCTGTAAGAGGATCAATGGAAAAAATCGCCCAGTCCATCTCGCTCTCACAAGGTACATGCGCGGCATGGGCTTTAACCGCATGAATGATATCTGCATCGATCCCAAGTTCTTCCAATATTTTGACTGTCTCAGTCGTATGGAGTTCAGGACTTTTTTCAGTGATTTCGTAATCAAGGTCGTGGAGCATTCCCGCTAGCCCCCATTTCTCCACATCCTGATTAAGCCGTGAAGCAAGAGCCTTCATGCATGCTTCTACTGCCAAGGAATGTTTCACCAGGTTCTTATTTTTGAGGTATTTTTGGACAGTCTCCAAAGCTTTTTCTCTTTCCATCATACAATCTCCTTTCTAAATTATTTTTTAAGCTCTTTTAATCTTTCTTGATCACAAAGGGGATTTCAGCCTTCATGCTTTCCTTTTCGTCAACAACTTTAACTCCTACGATGTAATCCCCCTCCTTCTCCGGAAACCAAGCCCATGAATTTCTCTCAGATTTCTCCTGAACTATCCTTTCCTCCTCCCCTTCCTTAAGGTAGAATTCATAATTTTGCCTGTAGAAACCAACAGCAGAAACAGTAAAGCCAATTTCTGCACCAACCTTTTGCGGCGATTTTTCAGAGGATCTCAGGGATACTTTTAATATCTTTTTCAGGAATATAAGCTTTCCCTCATCCTTCTTGTTATCATATAGATTGAACATAAGGTAAGGCGCAACCCATAGCGGGTTTGATTTAATCTCCTGGCCCGCGTCGTATTCTCCGATATTCTCCCCTGTTTCTACATCAAAACAAAGCAGTAGGGAAGAGAAGGAGGAGGCCAAAATTCTCTCTCCAGAAATTTCAAGACGATAAAAACTCCGTGATGGGATTATTTTCCACCAGAGAATATGTCCATTTTTTTTATTCAGACAGTACAATACATTATTCCAGCAAATAAAAAAAATTCTCTTGCCATCGACAACAGGAGGGCTGAAGATTTTCCCTCCAATCTTTATTTTCCATTTTTTCTTTCTTTTTGCCAGATTAAAGCAATAAAAATAATGGTCATCCGTACCAAAATACAGGAAATTCTTCTCGACTAAAGGGAGAGGCTGAATTTTATTCTCTGTTTTGATCTTATCTAAAAGACTGCCTTTTTCACCCAGAATATAAAGGTTGTGGTCATCGCAGCCAAATATAATTTTTTCGGCAGAAAAAACAGGAGTAGACCTGATAGCTTTACTTGCCTCGAAGCGCCAGAGTTCCTCTCCGCTTGCTGTTGCGAGGGCAAAAAAGATTCCTTTCTCCGTGCCAAAGTATATTTTTTTCTTAAATTCTGTAATGCCAGTCGTGATTTTTTCTTTAACCTCTTTTTTCCAGAGCAGCCTTCCTTTTTTGCTCAAGCAGTAGAGAGTGCTGTTCCTATCATAAACGTAAATGTTTTCAGCTCCAAGGAAGGGAGAACTCGTCAGTTCTTCAGGAACTTCGAATTCCCATAAAATCTCGCGTCTCTCTCCAGCCAAACAATAAACCAGCCCTCTCTGCGTAGAAAGATAAAGATCTCCGTCAGTATCTTTCACAAAGTCGATGACCTTTCCTTTGTAAGCGATCTCCCCAGCCTTTTCCAAAGGGAAGATGACTCCAGAAGGATATGCAGGAATTCTTGATTTGAAAAAAGAACAGAAGCCTAAAAAGATGCAAACCAGGAACAAGAGCGTGAATTTTTTCATTCTTCTTGAACGATGCAATAATAGCACTTTTTTCTCTCTTTCCTCAATCTTTACAGAAAACGTGGAGGCTGATATCATTCAAAAGAGAGAAGACGATGATTAACTACATTATGCTCTATAAAATAAGAAAAAAAGTCAAAAAAATTTTGAAAGACAAAATTCTTGAGGAAGAGCTCGCCACAACTCCGACTTCCTGTGTTGGCTGTGTTGCTGATGATATAAGCTGGGAAATTTATTACCTATTGAAAGAAAAGAATGAGAAAGATTAGCTCTTCTCTATTTTTATTTTTTCTTTTAGGGAATTCCACCACTCTATTCTTTTTTTAATATCCTTTTCCATACCCAGGTTTCCAGGTTCATAATATTTCCTTCCCTTTAGCTTGTCAGGAAAAGTCTCCATATCAGTTGTCGAGTAAGGGAATTCATGAGCATAAGCATAATCTTTGCCGTATCCAATATCTTTCATTAGATCAGTCACTGGGTTTCTTATATGGAGGGGGACTGGTTCAAAAGGACTTGCCTCGACATCTTTCATAGCTTTGTCAAATGCGACATAGGCCCGATTGCTCTTGGGAGCTGAAGCCAGATAGATGACTGCCTCGGCAAGAGCCAGTTCTCCTTCAGGGGAGCCGATAAAATCATAGGCTTCTTTTGCATTAAGGGCAATGGAGAGAGCCTGAGGGTCTGCAAGACCAATATCTTCAGAAGCAAATCTCACCAGCCTTCGCACAATATACAGGGGATCTTCTCCTGCGGCAATCATCCTCGCCAGCCAATAAAGAGAAGCATCCACATCACTATTCCTAAGGCTTTTATGAAGAGCAGAGATCAGGTTGAAGTGTTCTTCTCCTTTCTTATCGTAGAGAAGAATTCGCTTCTGCAGCGCCTCTTTTACCTCTTCAGTTGTTATCTTGTCATCTTTTACCAGATTAGCAGATATTTCGAGAGTATTAAGGGCTCTTCGGGCATCTCCGTTAGCATAGTCTACAATCATTTTAAGGGTCTGATTTTCAAGTTTGAGCTTTAGCTTCCCCAACCCCTGCTCCTTATCAGTTAAAGCTTCTTTGATGATAAGGATCAATGTTTCTTCTGATAGAGGATTCAAAACCAGAACCTTCGTCCGAGAAAGAAGAGCTGCGATGACTTCAAAAGATGGGTTTTCAGTTGTTGAACCGAAAAGAATGATATCCCCCTTCTCTACATAGGGTAAGAAAGCACTTTGCTGGGCTTTATTGAATCGGTGTATCTCATCGATGAAAATGATTGTGGGTTGTCCGTACATTTTTTTATGACTTTCCGCCTTGGCCATGACTTGCTTGACTTCTTTGATGCCTGCAAGGACGGCGCTGAAAAAAATACAGGGAAAATTGAATTGATCGGATAAGATGTAGCCCAAAGTGGTCTTACCTGAGCCGGGAGGTCCCCAGAATATGATGGAGACCAGACGATTTGCTTCTATCAACTGAGAAAGTATCTTTCCTTCGCCGATGATGTGCTCCTGGCCATAAAAGCGCTCCAGAGTCTTAGGCCGCATCCTCTCTGCCAGGGGAATGTGTTTTTCGCCCTTTTTATTATCCATGAATTTAGTGACCTTTTTTGAATTATACCAGATATTTTTTAAAGGGGACAGTTTAAAGGGGAAAAATACCTTCTCTCAATAGCAAAAAACAAGACCTGACCCCGCTCTTGGAACCCATTCTTGACCTGTGTGGAATTCCATGCTAAGGTTACGATTGATTTTACTTGAATTGAAAAGATAGAGGGAGTGGCGAATACTTTAGGTCAGTTAATCCCCCAAACAGACCTGCTCTTATAATAAATATATCACAAGATGAAAAGCGGTAAGATACCAGAAAAGCTTGTTTACCGGTTAGAAGAAATAAGCCGTATTGCCCAACTTAATCCTGAAGTCATTGAAGCCTGGGAAAAGGAGCTCTACTTCCTTCATGCAGGAAAGACAGGCTCTGGAGATAAGATATTCAGGAAAAAAGACTTGGCCATAATCCTCAGGCTGAAGGAATTGCTAGAAAAAAAGAGATTAACTCTGGCTGGAGCAAAAAGGAGAATCGAGGAGGAATTCGGGATAATAACTCCAGCCCCAGTGCATCCTGATCGTCTGAAAAAAGTCCTCTATCAGGTTCGAGAACAACTGCAGGAAATTGCCGTTTCTTTGGGAAAAGACTCAAAAAAAACATAAAAATCTTTTCATATTTGTTATAATTATTCACTTGGTCGGGACGTGGCGCAGCCTGGTAGCGCACACGCTTGGGGTGCGTGGGGTCGGCGGTTCAAATCCGCTCGTCCCGACCATTTTTAATTTTTCAAGCCTGGCAGAATGTGAGCTTAGTCAGCATGATATACAAAAAATAAGGAGGTAAAAGATATTCAGGAAATGAATTCGAAAAAAAAAAGGAAGCCCCCCTTGAATTAAAAGCACAAGCGACAAGATTAATTGATCTGATCAATTACCAGGAAGGCTCTGTGGTCAGCCGGGAAATTATTTCAAAAAAAACTGGAACAATCACTTTATTTGCCTTTGATGAAGGACAAGGTTTAAGTGAACACACGGCCCCTTTTGATGCCTTGGCTTATTGCTTGGATGGTGATGTGGAAGTCACCATATCAGGCAATCCTATTCAGCTAAAGCCAGGAGAAATGGTGATCATGCCTGCCCATCAACCTCATGCCCTAAAAGCACTCAAAAAATTTAAGATGCTACTGATAATGATCCGATAATGATCCGAACTTAAAAAGTTGAGACGAAAAAGAAAAAAGTTCAAATAACCTCTTTCTAGTGCTAAAATGCTTCTTCTTAGAGGATAAACTGAACTGAAGCTCTTAATTATTTTAATTAATCCTGGATTAACCGTTGACTTATTTCATGGTTACGCTAAGGAAAAAAAGAAGTTATGAAACCTCTTATTTTTCTCACAAATGATGATGGTTTTTTCGCCGAAGGCATAGAAGCTCTCTCCCGCAACCTTAAGGACTTGGGACGAATTTACGTCGTCGCCCCAGACAGAGAGAGAAGCACCACTTCCCTCTCTCTTACTCTTCGCCGCCCCTTGAGAGTCAAAAAGATTAAAACGAATACCTATGCTGTAGACGGGACTCCTGCCGACTGTGTTTATATTGCACTTAAAAAATTGTTGCCTCAAAAGCCTTCTTTGCTCATCTCAGGCATCAACAAAGGTCCCAATCTCGGACAGCAAGATATTTCCTATTCGGGTACAGTCGCCGCTGCTATTCAGGGAACCTTTCTTCAAATTCCTTCAATGGCCGTCTCTCTTTTGTCAGACAAGAATCATCAGTATTCTTATGATTTCTCGGCCAAAATAGTTAAATCAATAGCCATGAAGCTACTGGAAAATAAGCTCCCTGAGAACGTGACTCTCAATATCAACTTCCCCCCTCCTCCTTTCAAAGGTATAAAACTTACAAAACTTGGTCAGAAAAGATACAATCCGGAAGTCATCGAAAAAAAGGACCCCAGGAAAGACTCCTATTACTGGATAGGACCTGGAAATCCAAAAGCTGAAGGCGCCAAAAACAGTGATGTTATGGTCGTCAAAGAAGATTACATCTCTATTACTCCACTGCACACAGACTTAACGAACTACAAGACAATTCAGCATCCAACATTTAAAAATATTTTCGCATCCATCGCCGATGAGCTCTCTTAAAAAACTTTATGACTGGGTCCTTCACTGGGCTGATACTCCCTATGGCCCCCTTGCTCTCTTCCTTCTCGCTTTCGCTGAGAGTTCTTTTTTCCCTGTTCCGCCTGACCCTCTTCTTATAGCCCTCTGTCTGGGAGCAATCAAAAAGTCCTGGCGTTTTGCCTTCTACACTGCTGTTGCCTCGGTTATCGGAGGTATTGTCGGATATTTCATCGGTTTCGGCATATGGGAAATTGTGGATTCACTTTTCTTCAAATATGTCCCTTTTTTCTCAAAAGACACTTTTAATATAGTATTGGAACATTATCGAGATAGCGGTTTCTGGTACGTGTTTCTGGCCGGCTTCACTCCTATTCCCTATAAGGTTTTCACCATAGCTTCGGGAGTTTTCAAGCTCAACTTCTTCCTCTTTCTCTTAGCGTCCACGCTAAGCCGCTCCCTCCGTTTTTTCGCAGTTGCTGGTTTGTTTCGAAAATTTGGGCCCGAGATCAAAGGCTTCATCGATAAGTACTTCAACCTCCTTGCCATCCTCTTCTTCATCCTTCTTGTGGGCGGATTCCTGATAATCAAATTTATGATAAAGTAATATGCTAAAAGCAGAGTGCAGAGCATAAAGAGCAGAAGCTTGATTTGATAAAAAAAGATTATCGTATTAGGGTTAAATTATTTGATAAAAAATTTTTTAATGCTAACTGACTAATAAGGTCAAATTCTCCAAATGCAAAAAAAAGTTCTTTCCATGTTAAGAACACAATTCCAAAGGATTTCACCATGAAGATTCTTTTCACTTGCAAGGAATTCCCTCATGCCAAAGTCATCGGAGGACCTATTATCATCTACAACCGCTTGAAATATTTTTCTCAAAATCATCTTGTGTCCTTAGCTGCCTTCTTCCGCGCGGGAGAAGAAAAATACATCCCCTCTGTTAAACCTTTCTGTCATGATTTAAAACTTGTCCCCTTGCCCGCGAAACGCTCGCCTCTTAAAGCAACATGGGATTTTTTCACCTCACCAATCCCTCACTATTTCCTCAGGACTCATGGTTCACAAAAAATGGCAGAAACCATTGCAGAAATGGTGCAAAAAGACCGCTATGATTTTGTCATTGGCGAATATTCTGTAATGGGCCAGTTCATCCATAATAATCCGTTGCTCCCGCCAGTCCGCCGGATTATCTCTGTCCATGAATGCTATTATCTGGCACGCCTCAAGGCTTTTCGCCACAGCAGTCTTGGACTCGGCAAACTAAAAGAAGCCATAAACCTAAAAGGGCTTAAAAAATACGAATTCGATATGTACAGGCACGCTGATAAAGTACTCACTCTGACTCATCAGGACAAAAAGAAACTTCTAGAAATTTTTCCTGAACTAGATATTGCCGTTGTTCCCCATGGTGTAGATGTGGAAGATTTCTCATTTTCTGGACCTGAAGAAGAAAAAAAAAGTATTGTTTTTGTGGGAAATTACCTGCATTATCCCAACGTGGATGCGGCTCTTTTCTTTTACCAGGAAATCTGGCCCCGGATAAAATCCCAGGTTCCAGAGATAAAATTCTATGTGGTTGGTCAGGGTCCGCCTCCAGAGATCCGAAATCTTTCTCAAGATGATGCCGTCATCGTTACAGGCCGAGTGGATGATGTCCGTCCCTACCTGAAAAAAGGACGAGTCTTCATCTGTCCGGTGAGGCTCGGTGGAGGATTCAGAGGCAAAATACTGGAGGCTATGGCTATAGGCACTCCAGTAGTCTCAACATCCTTGGGCGCAGAGGGTGTTCCTGCTGTTCAAAGGGAAAACATCATTGTAGCTGATAATCCAGAGGAATTTACTCAAGGTATTCTTGATTTGATAAACGACGATAAATTGTTCGAGCGAATAAGGAAGAAAGCCCGCAAGCTCGTCGAAGAAAAGTTCGCCTGGGAAAAAGGAGTAGAGATTATGGAGGGAGTTTTAGAAAAAATGATGAAAAAAAATCCCTCTTCTAAGAACTGATATAAACGCAATTATTCCAGTGTCATCGCGAGGAGCGAAGCGACGTGGCGATCTCGTTAATTCATCTTAAGAGATTGCCACGCCCTTTCAGGGCTCGCAATGACATTGTAAAAATATATATTGCGTTTGTATTAGCCTTGGAGCAGTGAAAATGAAAGTCACAATGATTATTCCCAGTTATTGGGGACGGATAAAGTCTGAAGGTTGGAGGGAAAAAGATGATGTCTATGACCATCCTACTCCTCTTGATGAGACAGGGACTTTAGGCCGTGCCCTTAAGAGTCTCTCCATTCTCGAAAGCAAAGATTTTAATCTTGTTGTCCTGGGTATTTCTACAGCTCAGGATATCCAGGGAGAAGTCGAGTCAAAAATATCCTCGATTATAAAAAATGAAGCCGCAAAGGTTAAAACTATTTTTTTCTCCTATTCACACCTGGATAAGATTCACCAGCACTTAACCAATCATGGCCTGGAGAAATTCATCCCTCTTTTACGGCTCAGCGGCTACTCCAACGTTCGAAATCTCTGCCTCTTTTCAGCTCACCTTTTAGGCTCCGAGGCTGCCGTTCTCATCGATGATGACGAAATCTTCGAAGATCCGCAATTCATGGAAAAGGCTGTTGAATTTATCGGTAAAAAAATTCAGGCAGATAAGGTCCTGGCAGTTGCTGGTTACTACATCAACCCTGATAATGATTTCTTTCTCAACAAAGAAATTGCCCCCTGGATGACCTACTGGAATAAGATCGATTGCATGAACCGAGCCTTTAAGGAAATAATCGGGAAGCCTCCAAGGCTTAAGGAAACTCCTTTTGTTTTCGGTGGAAACATGGTTGTTCACCGCGATCTTTTTACACTGGTCCCTTTCGATCCTTCCGTTCCCCGGGGAGAGGATATCGATTACCTTATCAATGCCAGGATGTTTGGCTTTAAATTCTACCTGGATAATCAGCTTTCAATCAAACACGATGCTCCTCCAAAAACCCACCCCACATGGCGAAAGGTAAGGGAGGATATTTTCCGCTTTGTGTTTGAAAAGAGCAAGCTGGAAGCCCAAGAACCTGCTCCAGGCATGAAGAGAATAGCGGCAGGAGACCTTGATCCCTTCCCTGGAGAATTCCTGAGGGAAGATTTAGAAAATCGAATCTTCCACTCCAATCTTATGCTTGCAGTTGATTATCTTCGTCAGGACGACAAAAGAGGGGCTATGGAATGTATGAACAATATTTATCTCTCTAAAACCAAAGCTATACCTGAGATGAACTCCTTCCAAAACCTGATCCAGCTGCAGAAAACCTGGAAAAATTTAATGGAATATTTCTCTTCGGAAAAAGTTCGACAAGAAGTCTGCAGGCAGCTTAGCATTCCCGTATGAATAAGGCCCGACAATACTGACTTCGGGGTCAGGCCTAATCCTTGGGAATGCTCTAGGGGCACAAGAGGCAGGAAAGTATCTTTTCCCAATGGCAAGACCTAACCTCAATACTTTATCTGGTAGAATGAATTCTCGCTCGAGGAAGCTTATTTTCGGGAATTCCCAAAGCCAGTCCAATTTCTCGCAGTTTTGCCTGGATTTCCTGGACATTTTCAGGCCCCATGCGGATAAGATGCTTCTGGGCTTCACTCAGGTTTTCTAACTCAGGGTCTGCCATTGTGTATGATACCACCTTAGCTTCTAATAATATGTCTCCCTCAACCACTGGCACCTTAAGCAATTCAACAATGGCCGCGGTCAAAGTCTTGTTGAAATCTTTTTCTGGATAGCCCAAATCTGTGTATGCCTCTTGAATAAGTAGCGCCGATTGCTCGTAGAGCTGCACCCAGCCTTCGGAATCCAGGGAGCTAAAAACATCCCCGACCAAGTTGTACCGCATATAGCCTTGGGGATTTGCATAATAAAGTCCATCTTTCTCGATGATCTTGAAATTTTCCTCAAGAGTGAAGAAATCAATTTGGGAACGAGGACTTAAACCGTTGGCGATATTGTCTACGGCACCTACGAATTTGCGAATCAAATTTTTGCTCATCAACCAGGAAGCTGTCTCAGGATGGGATGACAGTTCTTCGGCCATATTGCGAATTGTGTCATCGCTTTCGTCAAGCTCAACCTGAATTAATTCTAGGGCTTCTTCAATTAAAGGCTCTTCTGCCAGAGCTTGAGCAGGCTGTTCCTGTTGAACTTGCTCAACAGGAAGAATCTTTTCTGGCTTCTCGTAAATGAAAAAATAATAGACTCCCGCAGCTATAGCTATCAAGACAATAATGGTAATTGCTATTGAGGCAACTTTTACTTTTTCTGCCATATTCTCCCTCCTTCTTTTATATGATTTAAAATTACTTATAACCTTCGTTATAAGTAATGCAGGCCAGATTCCCAAAAGAACAAACCATAATAAGTTCTCTCAAGGAACATTCCTCCAGCATTTTCCCTCAGGGATGTCCCCCTGGGGAATATCCCTACAATTCCCAGTTCGCAAGCCTTGTACTAATTATATTAAAATCTTCAAATTTATCAAAATAAATTTTTGGCGTTAGATTTCCTGCGGAGTACAACCTGATTCTCTTGCCGCTTTGCAGCTGGATCATTTTTTTATCTTCTGTTCCTTCTCTTGTCTATCATTATACGTATTTTTATATTTGAAGTCTTTTTTTTATTATTTTCCTTGAATGAGAGCCTGAAATTTGTCATATTCTAGCCTTGGACAGCATAAGCATTTCGCAAACCCGTCCTTGCTCTGTAAAAGATGGTCACGGCAAAAACTATTTCCCTTGAATCTCGCTTCCGCTGCTTGAAAAAACCTAAGGATCTGCAGGCCATCTCTTGATATGTAAAACATAACCTTTTTTAAGGGAGGCCATTATGGGTGGATTATTCGGAGTGGTTTCAAATGAAGATTGCGTGAGTGATCTTTTCTACGGCACAGATTATCATTCTCATCTTGGAACAGCAAGGGGCGGTCTTGCTGTCAAAAATCCAGAGGGATTTATAAGGTTCATTCACAACATCGAGAATGCTCAATTCAGGTCTAAATTCGAACAGGACATCACAAAGATGCACGGCACGAGAGGCATAGGTGTTATCAGCGACTATGATAACCAGCCGCTGCTTATACGTTCACACTTGGGAAAATATGCAATCGTAACCGTTGGTGCAATAAAAAACGCAGATAAACTGGTAAAAAAAGTATTCAGCACAAGAATAATCCATTTTTCAGAGATGATCGAAGAAGAAATCAACCCCACTGAGCTCGTCGCTTCCCTGATCAACCAGGAATTAACTTTTGAGGAGGGGATAATAAACGCTCAAGAAGCGATTGAAGGTTCATGTTCTTTGCTGCTTCTGACAGATAAAGGAGTGTATGCGGCAAGAGACAGGCTGGGGAGAACTCCGGTTGTTATCGGAGAAAAAAAGGGAAGCTTAGCTGTAACACTGGAAACATGTGCCTTTCCCAACCTTGATTTTGAGATAAAGAAATACCTCGGACCTGGGGAGATTGTTCTAATCACAGAAGAAGGAATTGAGCAGAAAAAGCCTCCGGGAGAGAAGATGCAGATATGTGGTTTCTTGTGGGTTTATTATGGATATCCTGCCTCGAGCTATGAAGGTCTCAATGTCGAAAGCGTAAGAAACAAATGCGGCGCTAAACTGGCAAAAAATGATAGCATCAAAATAGACATGGTGGCTGGATTACCTGATTCAGGAATCGGGCACGGACTGGGTTATGCAAGCGAGGCAGGAATACCCTTTAAAAGGCCTTTTGTTAAATATACTCCTACCTGGGCGCGAAGTTTTATGCCCCAGGACCAGACAGTAAGAGATATCGTAGCAAGGATGAAACTCATCCCTATCAGCGAATTGATTGAAGGCAAAAAATTGCTCTTTTGCGAAGACTCGATCGTCAGAGGAACCCAACTGAAGGACACTATTCAAAGGCTTTTCGATTTTGGTGCTCTGGAGGTACATATGCGCCCAGCGTGCCCTCCGCTTACGCGTGGTTGCAAATTCCTTAACTTCTCAAGGTCAAAGTCAGAGCTGGATCTTGCAGCAAGAATGGCAATAAAAGAGATAGAAGGAAAAGACGATAAAGACCTTGACGAATATTCTACAGAAGGCTCTGAAAAATACAAAGAAATGATTAAGCAAATAAGCAAAAGATTAAAACTGACAACACTGAAATATCAAAAGCTAGAAGACCTTGTGGAAGCCATCGGCTTGCCTAAAGAAAAAATTTGCACTTACTGCTGGGACGGCACGGAAATTAAATAGCATAAATCTGGAAACCATAGTGAATTATTGAATTGGGGCCTGTCCCCATTTATTTTCCCTTTCTTGCTTTTTTTTCTATTTTTTAATTCTTAGTCCTTTATATTCAGCGCAAAGGGATAGCTCATTATTTTTTCCGGAAAGCGTAAGAAAAATTTCCATTTCTTGATTCTTCCAGAAGGAACTGTATTCTAAATGACCCAGGCTAACAGCAAGTCCCCAGTTGGAGTAATCTTCTTTATATAAATCATTTCGCCAGGTAACGTTGCTGCCCAGGGGCATTCCATGCTTTTCAGTTAACCAATCTTTAATTTTTTTATAATCGCCGATATATTGACTTTTATGCTTATGCTGTTCTAAAAAAATATATGATGCTTTGATTAATTTATTTCCCGCAAAAATAAACTCAATCGAACACTCCAAGCCAATTGCTTTTTTTCGGTATCTAATTGTCTCTAATCCATAAGATTTCTCTTGATGAGAGGATTCACCTTCCAATTCAAATACTTGGTTCTTGCTCATTCCCCAACGAGTATCTCTGAAATAATTCTTAAATTTATGCTTATCTTCCAGCCCCTCATCCTCCCCTTTGATAGTGACAATCTTGGTCACTACAAAAAGCCTCTCAACTAAGGAATCAAGTATATAACCTGATATGGTCATCCCCGACTCTTCGGAAGCAAAATAGACATGGAGCCATATTTTTTTTACTTTTCCTGTCTCCTGGAGGGTGAGGATGGTCCCCTTTTCAACAGTCTCAACTATAGGGCTGTTTTTATCCGCCTCAAAATAAATATTAGCTTTTTCGGCTATGACTCTGATCTTTTTCCCACTGGGTAATAACGGTCCAGAGAGAAAAGAGAAAAATATAATTATAAAGAATATATTCCTGAGAACTGCCATTAGTTCCTGTCTGACTTTCATTGTTTTTATATTTTAAAATGCCTGAAATATCGGCCTGAAAAATAAATTTTCTATGTTTTTTCGATTATTTTCAGCACCAATGATATATATTGACAATAAATCTCAATCGATACAATCCTCTTTAGAGATGATTTTAAAATTAGTTCAATTCACCCTATAAGGTGAAACTTCTATATGATTTCCCTAATCTCATGTTCTTTGCATTAAATCCATCAATTGTTCAAGACCGCCTACCACATCCCTTCTGAGGTTGATCCGCAGGACTCTCCGGCCTCTTTGTTTAAGGGCCTGATAATCCCCCATAGATTGAGCGTTTATCAATTTGCCAAAAGAAAAGCCTGTCTCAGGAACAGGAAGATCTAACTCCGGCTCATCTACGAGTTGAAGAAAAAGGCCGTTGTTCGGTCCTCCCTTATGAAGTTGTCCTGTGGAATGCAAGAATCGTGGTCCGTAGCCTAAAGTCGTTGCCAGTCGTGTACGGTTTAAAAGCTCATTTCTAACTTTCTGCAGAGCTGATGTTACCTCCTTCTGGGGATTAAGGTAGGCTTGAAGGGCGATGTAGTCTCCTGGCTTTGCTTTAAGGATCCACTTCTTAAGCGCATCACCCAACACCTCAGGCTCTTCACCGGAGAATGTTTCGATTTCTTTATTTTTCTGTTTTTCAGCCTCATCTTTCTCCATCATTTTTTGAGTAAACTCTTTAGCAAGCTGAACATCAGGCTGATTAAAAGGATGTATCCCGATAACTGCTCCTGCAGCTGCGACTGCAATTTCCCAGCGGAAGATTTCCTGCCCCAAATCTGCTTTCTCTTCCAGAGTTATTCGTATGGTGGGGTGGCCAGCTGCCTCAAGATCCTTAAGCCGTTCTTCCAGTTCTCTATCTTGATCTCCTTCAAGGTTCAGCCCGACAAAAATCCGGTCTTTATCGTAAGCATGAATGGTTGCTTTAGGCTCGTTCGCGACAGGGATTAAGCCCTTCCCGTCTTTTCCTGTGCTTTCTGCAATAAGCTGCTCTATCCAGTCAGGGAAACTGCTGAGCGAGGATGAAGTCAGAAAGGTCAGTTTATCACGGGTTTCTGATAGCTCACCCAGGGCTGCACCCAGGATTAAGCCTGAGGCTTCATCTTCCGGCAAACAAAAGGCATTATTCTCTAAAGCAATCCAGGCCCTGTCAAGCAGCTTATGAGTATCCAGACCGATAAGGGCTGCTGGAACTAGCCCAAAGACCGAGAGTGCAGAATACCGTCCTCCAACATCAGGTGGAGCTTCAAATGCTTGACGAAAACTCCTCTCTTGAGCCAGATCCATAAGAGGTGTACCAGGATCAGTGATAGCCACAAAATAGCGTCCTGGATTGTCATACACTTGACTCATCTCATTCCAGAAATGACGAAAGAGGGAGAGAGTTTCAAGAGTAGTACCGGATTTACTGGAGACGAGAAAAAGCGTCTTCCGGAGATCTATCTTATCCTGCATAGAACGGACAGCCTCAGGGTGAGTGCTGTCGAGAACAAAGAGTCCAGGATAATCTTTTTTGTAACCAAATGTCTTCTGGAAAACCTCAGGAGCAAGGCTCGAGCCTCCCATACCAAGCAAGACTAAATGGAGTATTCCTTCTTCCCTCACTTCCTGGGCGAATTTATCAAGATCCTCAAGCTTCTCATGCATAATTTCAGGGAGGATAAGCCAGCCTAACCGGTCCTTGATTTCAGGCATAGGACTGGAAAACCAGAGAGTAGGATCCTTAGCCCAGAGCCTTCGACTAAAATTCATCTTCTTCCAGGACTTTAGCCGCTCTCCAAGGCGAGATTGATCTCTTCCTAGTTCTAGAATCTGTCGAGCCCTCTTACCATGAATAATTTCATGGCGTTTCTCTTCCAGTGTATCCAACAATAAGTCAAGAGAATTTGAGAAGGCTGCAGCACCATCCTCCTGCAGTTTTTCAGTAATAGACTTGAGGTCCACTCCAAGCTCCGCTAAACGGGTGATGGATGCTTCAGCTTCCGTTAATCTTGCCTCAAGCGTGGGATTCACCTTCCCATGGTCACGGAAGACGTTTAGAGTAGAAGGAGGCATGGTGTTGACTGTATTTGGCCCTATAAGCCCTTCAACATAAAGCACATCTGAATAGACAGGGTTCTTTGTTCCCGTGCTTGCCCAGAGCGGGCGTTGAACTCTAGCTCCGTTGCGCGTCAAACGTTCCCAGCCCTTACCACTGAATAGTTCCTTGAAACGTTTGTAAACCATTTTGGCAGTGGCTATCGCAATCTTTCCTCTGAGTCCCAGAGCCTGGGGAGAGCCTGCAGCTTCCAGAGCTTTATCCACAGCGGTATCCACGCGGCTAACGAAGAATGATGCGACAGAAGCCACTTTGCTTGGGGTCAAACACTTCTTCACCCCTCTTAAATAAGCCTGGGCAACAGCCTCATAATGGGCTAAAGAAAACATAAGGGTTATGTTTACATTAATTCCATCTGCAATAAGTGCTTCTACGGCAGGGATTCCTTCTGGCGTGGCAGGAACTTTAATCATTAGATTAGGTCGATTCACTTCCCTCCAGAAGCGGCGAGCTTCGGCAACGCTTCCTTCTGTGTCGTGGGCAAGACCAGGAGACAACTCTAAAGATATATATCCGTCCGCCCCACCGGTTTCTTTATAAACACCTCTAAAAATATCGGCTGCCTTCTGGATATCTTCTATTGCCAGTTTTTCGTAGAGATTTCGGGCATCTAAGTGAGGGTTATCTTTAAGAAGCTTATTCAAGGTTTCATCATAATCAGAGCTCCCGGCTATGGCTTTTTGGAATATGGTGGGATTGCTGGTAACACCCCGTAATCCATCCTCCTTTATTAAATGCTCAAGCTCCCCACCAACGATTAAACTCCGGCGGATATAGTCAAGCCAAACAGACTGGCCGTATTGCTGTAAATCCGTTAATGGATTCATTTCTTTATTTCCTTAAATTTCCACTTAAAAATCTCATATCGAAAACTCAATCAGTTTTTATCTTCTGCTCTAAAATTCTAATTCTTTCTTTCACATCATCTGAATTAACGAGATAGGATCCAGAAACAAACATATTAGCTCCAGCCTCGCAGACCTCCTCGATTGTATCTGGCTTAATTCCACCATCAACTTCTATATCCAGATCAGGCCGCAGCTTTCTCAGTCTTTTTATCTTATCCGACATCTCAGGTAAAAATTTGCTGCCGTAAAAGCCTGGATTGACGGTCATGACAAGAACTTGATCAATGCTATCTAAATAATTCAGGATAAGGTCAGTATCTGTTTCGGGATTCAAGGCGAAGGCTATTTTTTTCCCCTTTGTCTTCACAGATTCTATGATCCTCTCCGGATTTTTTACTGATTCGAAATGAGCAATCACGGCATCAACTCTTTCCCAATTTTCATCAACCCACTTCTCTGGATCATCAATCATCAAATGAGCTTCGTACAGGTATTTTTTCCCGGGCAGCCTAAAATTAAAATCAAGGGAATTATTGGGGACAAATTTACCGTCCATTATGTCAAGCTGAAGCAGCCGGGCAGAATCCTTGATTCTGGAAAAAATATCGTCCAACTCTTTTTGTGTCTTGGCTATAACAGCAGGAATAATGATTTTTTTCATCTTTTCATCTCATAATCTCTGATTTTTTTTATTCGCCTTTTATGTCTTTTCTCTCCACTAAACGGCGTATCCAGCCAAACAGTTATAATCTTTTTCATCTTTTCCAAGGGGAAAAATCGACCTCTCAAACCGAGGACATTTGTGTCATTATCTGTCCTTGACATTTTCGCCGAATAAGCGTCATAAGCAGCGACAGCCCTTATTCCTTTTACTTTATTGGCAGCAATCGTCATTCCGGTTCCTGTACCACAGACAAGGATTCCCCTTGTATTTTTATTTTTGGCAACCTTTTCAGCGACTTTTAGAGCATAATCGGGATAATCAACTGAAGTGAAGGATTCGGTCCCCAGATCTTCGTATTCTATCTTTTTTCTTTTTAAGTATTTTTTTACTTTTTCTTTCAACCGCAAACCTGCATGATCTGAGGCAATTATAACTCTCATTCAATCAACCTCTTTTTCTTTTCATGAAATTAATCCTCTGGGATCAGATATCTGCGTTTGACATTTCCTTTTATCCCAATCTAAAAAGAATGCAAACTTTGCTTTCCCTGTTTTCAATCTTCTTTTTCTGACATCAGGTCAATGAGTAAGGCTGCTGTCCAGGAAAAATTATCCGCTCCAAGTCCTTCTCCGGTTAAAGGATTATAATACTCGTAAAACCCGTGTTCTGTGATTAGATCTATTATGGATTTTTTCAAATTCTTGGCGTCTTCAAAAAGACGATAATTCTTCATTCCTTCGTAAAGCATCCAGTTGATATTAATCCAGACTGGACCCCTCCAGTAATTGAGAGGATTAAACTGAAGATCATCGACTGATATAGAAGTGATAACAGGATGCTCATGAACACAGTCTTCCTTACACATATGAGAGTGTTTCATCCAGGAAGCCAGTGCTTTTGCCTGTACCTTGCTTAAAAGGTCTGTGCAGAGAGATGTCAATGAAGCTGCGGTTCTCTTTTCGATTCTTTTTCTTCCGACGAGGTCATAATCGTACAGGAGAGGATTTTCCGATGCATCAGAACAAAAATATTCAAAATAGTTCTTTTTTGTTCTCTTTATCCAGGAATCTACTTCTTCGCTTTCCTCTCCAAGGATGCCTTCAATCTTAAGCATGGCTTTATTGGCTGCATATAAGATGGAGTTGAAAGTGATGTCTTTAATTTTAAAAGGAATTACTTTGTATATTTTTTCTTCATCATAATTATTTTTTTTCATAACCTCAATAAGATAGAGATACCTGTCATAATCTTCATCAGTAGGCCTCTGGGCAGAACTCACTTTCTCTGTATCTACTCTTTTATATTGTGGTAAATCTTCGACTTTAATCCGAGATAAGGGCTCATCCCATCTGAGTGAGTTATCCAGTCCCGACTCCCAAGGGTGAAAAATTGTGGCCATTCCGGAATTTTCCGGATCTCTCTTCGTCAATAAATACCGGTGGAAAAGCAAAATCTTAGGATATACTTTCTTTAAGAAATTTCTTGCCTTTTCATTGTCACTGGAATTTTCATAGACATGCAAAGCTGCCAGGGCATGAACGGGGGGCTGAGTAATGCCTGATGTTTTTATTTCAGGAGAATGCTCTGAAAGCTCAGTCTGCCAGTATTCTGCAGACGGGAAATATCCTTTTCCTCCCCTGAATATGATATGAGGAAGCATGCCGTTTCCCCACTGGCCTTCAAACATAGAAAGTATCTCTTTTTGCGCTCTATCCTGATCATAATGAGAGTAGCCGATAGAAATAAAACCAGAATCCCAGCTCCACTGGTGAGGATAAAGTTTAGGGGACGGAATAGTGTATTTCTCTCTCCAATTTTTTTCTAAAATACTCTTGGCTTCGAATAAAAGTTTAAATTCCTCAGTTTTCATCTTTTGTTCCTTCAAACAAATAAATTATTTTAGCCTTCCCTTTAGGTAAAAACTTCTACGATATCGCAATAAAAAATATATAAAATCTATTATAAAATAAGACTCTTGTCTATTCAAACCGGTATATGAATCCTTCAAACTTTGGCGCGCTGTATTTTTTTATAAGTTCTCTTAAAACATTTGTAAAAGCCATCTTGCTTTTTCTCAAATTTTCTTTCAGCTCTTCAACGGGAGTCGGTTCTTTTTTAACTCCGTTTGCATAATCCACTCCAAACCCGAGCAGCGCACAGGGAATTTCGAGCTCCCCGGCTAGAACAATCTCGGGTCCTGCTGTCTGACTGACAAAGGAGGCATAATTTCGAAGCATTTTAATCTCGGATTTTGTATTGAATCTTGGCCCGTTAGCATGAGCATAAACAACGTTGGTCAGAGGGTCTCCGGCCGCAGCGATTATCTGTTGTCGCAATTCCTCGGAAAAAGGCATATCAAAAATGTAATGGCCTCTTGATTTATCTCCTCTCTTTTCATATACCGTACAGGCCTCTCCATCAGGAAACCGATTATCCGGAAAATACAGATCGTCGAAAACAGCCAGCTTGGCAAGAGGAATGCTGGGGTCTAAGACTCCGCATACGGTTGTGGCGACTATTGCTTTCGTTCTCAATTCTTTTAAAGCTGTCAGGTTTGCCCGATAATTGATCATGTTAGGCAAGATACTGTGTCCTTTGCCGTGCCTGGCAATAAAGACTATTTTTTTCCCCTCTACGGCTCCTTTCCTGATCGATGCGTCTCCATATCTTGTTTCTATTTTTAAACCTTCTTCCTCCTCCAAACCAGGGAAATCATAAAATCCAGTCCCTGATATGATGGCCAGATCAATCATTCATACCCCCCTCACATTAGTAATAATCTTTACGTTAGCAGGCCTCCTTATTTGGTCTGCAATCTTTACTTTCGTAGTCATTCTTACCAGAACAGCAATCTTCACTTTATCAGGTTTTCTTAGTTCAGTAGAAATCCTCGCCTAACTTGCAATTCTCAAATAAATTGGAATACTCCCTTGTCGAGATAAGTTCTGATTTTTATTTTTTGTCCCTCAGCAACTAAGGCTCTTCTACGTATAGCAGAGGAAAAAATATAAGTCAAACTGCTGACGTAAAATTGAAAATATTTCATTTTCCGTGATATTGAAGTAGTCATTCATAACTTAAGAGTATTTGGGGATGGATGAAGCGACCTTGAAAGATTCAGCCTTCAAATTCCATTCTTCGGGCAAAAAAGGGGCCTGTTGCACTTGCTCAATAATTCGGTAACACTTTACCCCAAGGGTAGGGGGAAAGACAGGGCTCCCTTAATCAGGTCCCTCTTCATATCCTTTTAAAAACCTTATTCTAAAGTTAAATCTTAATAATTATTATATCTTAATTATTATTTTTTTCCTGTACAAAGGAAGCATTATTCCTACCCAGAGAATAATGAGGAACAGAGGAAAGAGCAAAGAACCGTTTAAATGCCCTGCCCAGGGAGCCAGAAGGTGGTTGTAGATGTATGTTTTCAAAGGTAAAACTTCGCCCGATGCTGATACTTTAATCACGCTAATCAGCTTGACCATCAAAGTAGACCCCACATAGACTGCGATCGCATTGGTGCCCAGAACAAGAAAGGGAGTAGCCCACTTTTTAATCCTCATTCCTTCGATCATTCCATAGCAGAATCCCAAGAAAAGCAATGCAACTCCGGCTGTAAAGAGCACATAGGTGCTTGTCCAGAGCTGCTTGTTGAGGGGAAAAAGCGGATGAAGCAGAAGCCCGCTCAGGGTGAAGAAAACACCTCCTATTAAAATGCCGATAGTTTTATGAAGAATCATTTTGGAGGATCGCAGCCAATCACCAGTCAGAGTTCCCAGCAAAGTCGTGGCAATCGCTGGCAAGGTACTCAGAATCCCTTCAGGATCAAAACCAGGTTTATACAGATGGCCAGCAAGAAGGTGGCTATCGATATAGGCACAGAGATTTCCCTCGTAAGCCAGAATTCCGGGCCCATAGCCTGGAACTGGAACCAATTTCATCATTAACCAGTAAATAGCTAAAAAAGAGAAAGAAGCTATGCACCGGCCTTTAGTGCCTGTCTTGAGGAAGAGGAGAGAAGAAAAGAGATAACAGAGAGCAATGCGCTGCAGAACACCCGGAATTCTAATAGTTAAAAAATTAAAGTGGGGAAAGAGAGTAAGTAAAATTCCAAGACCAAAAAGGATAACGGTTCTCTTCATGGTTTTCAAATATAATTCATTCTTCGCGATACCTTGCTCCATTCTTTTAGAAAAGGAAAAAGATATGGAGACACCGACAATAAACAAGAAAAAGGGAAAGACAAGATCTGTAGGTGTCCAACCGTGCCACTCAGCATGCCTCAAAGGAGCATAGACATGTTTCCAGCTTCCTGGATTGTTCACCAGGATCATTCCCGCAATTGTAAGGCCGCGGAAAGCATCTAAAGACGAGAGACGTCTGCTGTTCAAAATTTTCCTCTTGTTATCAACTATATTAAAATCACAGCCAAAATAAGTCTCTTCATTTTGCCTCTCCCAAATTTTAATTAATAGCTTTCTATATAATAATACTAATTATGAGCCTATTTATTCAGTGTCTTTTTCTCCAATCTTTCACATTTGTCACGATAGATGCGAGCAAAGCCAGTGTGAGAAACAAAACGGCAAAAATATCCACCAGTTTCTCGCTAACACTCAGCCCTGTTAGAGAATCAACGAGGAATTTCGTGTAAGAAGAGGGCATATCATAATGGCCCAGCTTCGCCCTTACCTGCCAATGCCATTCTGTGCTGGGACAGAAACCAAAACCATACCATATGCCTAAAATAGTCCAGGAAAAGACCGTTAATAACACAACTACCAGGTTTGCTACTCTGGTTTTTCTCCAAATCCACCCAAAAAGGTTGAAAGCGATCAAGGTAGAATGAAATACAAAAAAGAATTTATCCAAAAAAGCGTACATATATTATTTCCAAACGTTCTTATTATGATCAGGATTTAAGCGTAGTATATAATTATAATCAAGCTTCAGAATGGATTATAATTAGGATTCAGAGAAGCTCATAATCAGCTTAAGAGTGGAATCTAACCGACCTCTTCGCTTTCTCCAGTCTTGAAATCTAACTCCTCTCGTATCTCCCAATCAGTTGACCTTCAGCCAGAATATGGCCCTCCATAGCCTTTAGCAATTCTTCTTTCGTAGCTCCAGCTTCAAGATTGATTTCTGTATCCAAGGCATAGAATTTAAAAAAATATCTGTGCGTACCGCCAGGAGGACAGGGGCCGCCGTACCCAATCTTACGAAAATCATTCGTTCCCTGTTTGGCACCGCTTTCCAGTTCCTTTTCAGGCGGGACGTTTTCATGGAGCTCTATGATGTCTGCAGGAAGATTAAAAAGAATCCAGTGTACCCATGTACCCATTGGGGCATCAGGATCATCGCAGATAAGAGCAAAAGTCTTTGTTTCTTCAGGACCTGAAGTCCAGGCGAGGGGCGGAGAAATATCCATTCCATCACACGTGTATTTCCCTGGTATCTTACCTCCTGGCACAAAAGCAGGGCTTTTAATTTTAATGTCCATGTTCTTGCCTCCTACGGTCATGGAATCTGACTGGTCTCCTTTTGATCATAATAACCAAAATATTACGATGTTTCAATTGCCATCTTCTTAGAGTTCATCGTAAGGATCAGACCTTTAAGATTTTTAGATATCTTCGCTAGAACCAGAACTTAAAAACTTTTATTATCCATGCCGAATATAATTAAGATGTATCTATACGTTTAACTTATGATTAAAAAAAAGATGGTATTTCTTTATTTTTATCGTACAAAATTTAAGTAAAAGTTTTTATCACGATTAGAAAGAAGGAACATTTATTTCAAGTTTTTGTTGAAAAAGTTTTGCCTATCATGTAAAACTTGGAAGCAAGATGAATAAAGAAAAAAGGGAATTTTTACGGTTTGAATGTTTGCTGCCTGCAGAAGTTGTAAAAATAGAAGGTAAGGCTAACTTAGTTGAGAGGGTAACAGCTCATGACTTCTCTCGTGAAGGGTTGAAGCTAACTATTAGTTTTAATCTTAATCCAGGCTCTAATATGGAGTTAAAGCTTTTCCTTCCAGAAAAAAAAATATCATCCAAATTGTCAGGAGAAGTCACCTGGAGCAAGGGCGTCCAGAATAAGATGGAAGTAGGACTGAAGATAAAAGAGATGGATAAGAAATTGAAGAGCGAGATCCTCAACTGGGTTTTCCCAAAATGGCTCGAAAAAGAGAGAAAGAAGCAACAAAAGCCGTAGAATATTCTGATAGCCAGGATTTGCCAGCCCTTCAATAGATATCTTTCACCCCAAGAAAAATCATATTTTGAAGTTAAAAAATAGATTTATGCCTTAAAAAACTAGGCTGTCTTACTCAAGAGAAAATATGAATTTCGAGATGAGTTAAAACTCCCTGTTTTTTTTGTAGAGAAACCGCTGATTTATTTTAAAATTATTAGTTGACAAGATCTTTTATTATATTAATAATAAATAAGTTCCGAGTGGGGACGGAGTGGAACAAAAAGACATATTAAATTCCTGGAAGGAAATCTCCGGTTACGTGGACCGGAATGTAAGAACATGTCAAAGATGGGAAATAGAACTGGTTTTACCGGTTCATCGTATTGATAAGAACTCTCAACATTCAAAAGTTTTTGCCTATAAATCAGAAATCGACCAGTGGCTCAAAGAAAAAGCAGAAAATAAGCAGATAAAAAAAATATCCCTCCTGAAGTACAGATGGTCAGCCATAAGCTTGATATCAGTCTTAGGCCTATTATCAGTGATTTTCTTATTTTTATTTTTCACGAATAGGATATCAATCTCTCCTCAGCCTGAATACCTTTCCTTTGCCGTCCTTCCGTTTGAAAACCTCAATCCCACACAACAAGATGAATATTTCTCTGAGGGCATGACTAATGAAATAATCAATAAGATGACGATATTGAATGAACTCAAAGTCATTCCTGCCGTGTCGGTTTCTAAATATAACAACTCTTCTCAAGATTCGAAACAGATCGCTGAAGAATTAAGTGTAGACTATCTCTTAGAAGGAAAAATAAAAAAAGATGGGGATAAAATTACAATCGGCGTCCAGCTTATAAGGACAAAAGACAACAAAAATATCTGGAGCGAAGAATTCGAAGATAGACTAGAAAATGTTTTTTATATTCAGGAGAGTATCTGTAGAAAAATACATGAAAAATTAAACCTAAATATTGACCAACAACTTACTCTTTTATCAAATGCCGGAAAAACTAATGATTACCTGGCTTATGATAATTATTTAAAAGGAAATTATATCTTAAACAGATTAAATGAAGATGATGATGACCCCTGGAAATTATATCACCAGGGAAAATTTTACTTGGGCATGTGCACTTCAGAGGGCAATAAATTAGCTATTAATCTCTTCAACCAGGCTATTGAGATCGATAGAAACTTTGCCCTGGCTTACATCGGATTAGCTCTCTGCTATTCTAATTATGTAAATTATAACTGGGACTTTGATCTAAAATGGGTGGATAAAGCTGAAGACCTGATTAAAGAAGCTCATGCTATATCTCCTGACCTTCCTGAATACTATTCTACTTTAATCGAAATTTACCTAATAAAAGAAGTTGCGTTTAACGAAAATAAAAAAGAACTTGCCTTTGATTTAGCTCGAGAAGGAATTAAAAAATACCCGGATAATGCTCAGCTAAATTCAATACTTGGATATTGTTACTATCAAAAATTCGGAGAAGAAGGGAATGAAGCTGATTTCAAGAAGGCTTTGGAGTATAAGGAAAAAAGTTTTTTGCTGAATCCTTACGGCTTCCATAATGATATCTACGCTGAACTTTTGATGCTCAATAAAGAATTTTATAAGGCGATAGATATCTGTAATATTGTTGAAAAGCATGATTATTCCTTGCAGTCTAAATTCAGGTTAGGAGAAATTTATTACTGTCTTGGACATTTAGAGGAAAGCAAGGCTGTATTCCAGCAATTTGACATTGCTCCCTTGGATATAAAAATTGCTGCTTTGCTTTATTTAGCGATGATTTCTTCCCAAAAAAGAGAAGAAGAAAAGGCCTTAGAAATCATCGATAAGATTACTCTCATATCACCCCAAGGTTTAGTTTTATACGAAAATCTCAAGCTGGCTTCTGTATATATGGGTTTAGGAATGAAAGAACAAGGCTATGAACATCTGAGACTTTTTTTTAATATGTCACCGACAAAAAAGATGCGTTTTGCTTATCTTAGATATATTGATCTTGATAGAAATTTTGACAATATTAGAGAAGAAGAAAAATTTATAAGAATAGCTAAAAAATAATAATATGGGAGAAATCCATGGCTAAAAGTATAACAATTCGAGTAACTCCGAATGTCCAGAAATGTCTGGAAGAATTAAAGGCTGTTGTAAAATTTATGCCTGCTGGAGAAAAGAAAGAGAGAGCCGAAGGAGCAATGAGCTACTTGTCGAGTACGTTCAAAGGAAAACCTCAACCAAGGAAAGGAAGAACATGTGGTGGCGGTAAACTTATTATAAAATAATAATAATTAAGCAAGTAAAACTTTAACACATTTAAAGGGCTCAATCATAAATTTATAAATTCGGGATGAACTTCTCCAGTATAACTCTAATCGTAACGGATGACTGCAATTTCGACTGCAAGTACTGTTATAAGACGAAAAGCAAAAAATATATGAAATATTCCACAGTTAACAAAAGCCTCGTTTTTTTTTACCAAAGCTAGCAAAAAATTATCATTTTAATTTCTATGGAGGAGAACCTCTCCTCTCTTTTAACCTGATAAGAAAAACCGTATCCTTCCTGAACGAAAAAAATAGAGAGTTCAAAAAAAGAGCTAATTACTCCATAACCACCAACGGAAGCCTTATCACAGAAGAGATAATTCAATTTTTTAACGAGCATAAATTTTCAGTTGAATTGAGCTTTGATGGTTTGGCTCAGGAGGCTTTGAGAAAGAAAGGGAGTTTTAAGAAGACAGTCTCAATCATTGAAGAATTATTAAATTACCCCAATATAGATATTGAAGTTAACAGTGTTTTTACTCCGACAACTGTTGATTATCTTTCAGAATCGATTAAATTTATCATGGATCTTAGCGTTCCGAGCACCAACTTTTCCTTCTCTATTATTAAGCCCTGGAATCAAGCTTCTCTCCTGAAATTAGAGAAAGAAATGATGAAACTGGTGAAAATTCTTGTTAGCAATTTCAAAAGAAAAGGCAATATTCCGGTTGTAAATTTCAGAGAAGAGTCAGGCACAGGAATTTTCTTCTGTGCGGCCGGGAAGGATAGATTGGCAATCACCCCCGACGAAGAAATCTGGGGATGCTTTCTTTTTCCGGATTATTTTAAAGGAAAAGAACATTCACCTGAATATCAAAAACTCTACTTTGGCCCCCTGGATAATTTTATTGAAAATCATAAAAACATATATCCCCGAATTCTTTCTAACTATGCCCGGCTTTCCATGGACAACTTTTCTAGTTCTCACCTGGGATGCTTCCTTTGCCCCGAGCTGGAGAATTGTGCAGTATGCCCCATAAATGCATCTTTTTCTGGGAACCATTTGGGGGAAATTCCTTCTTATCTGTGTAAAATCCAGAAGATAAAAATTAAAGGAAAAGAAAAGTTCAGGAGAGAAATTCAAAAAATATAGGTATCCCCTTAAGGCAGAGATCGAAAATGTGCGGATCCTGCATTTACAATATTTTATTATTTCAGCTTGAAATCATTAGTCCTGCAATGGCTTTATTCCATAAATTTTTATGCTTATAACCGAACTTACAGCCTCCTTTGCCTCTTCAGGTGAAACATTGAGATTCTCGATGATTGCTCTTGTAGTGGGATCATTTTCTAGACTTTCATAAGGAAAACCTGTTTCATCAATTATCCTGACCTCTTTAAATCCAGCCTCGTTTATGGCTCCAATGTATTTATCCTTCATTACAGCTCCAGAAACACAGCTAACATAGGCCTCGATGGAGTTCTTTATGCTGTCCGGAAGTTCCTTTAACAAAACAATATCCGAGATCATCAGTCTGCCTCCCGGTTTTAGCACCCTGAAAGCTTCCATGAAGACATTATTTTTTTCCGGTGAAAGATTAATGACGCAATTTGAGATTATTATGTCGACTGAGCTATCAGCAACTGGCAGATGTTCAATTTCTCCCAGTCTGAATTCCACGTTTTCATATTTTCCCTTCTCGGCGTTCTCTCTTGCCTTCTCAATCATCTCCGGAGTCATATCAATACCTATAACTCTTCCTTTCTTGCCGACTTTATCAGCGGCAAGAAAACAATCAAAGCCCGCACCTGAACCCAGGTCAAGAACAGTCTCGCCTTCTTTCAAGCTGGCTAAGGCAACAGGATTCCCACAGCCAAGACCTAAATTTGCACCCTTAGGAACTGTTTTTATGTCCTCATCAGAATATCCTATTTTTTTACTAATATCCCGGGCTAAATCAGTACTTCCACAGCACGAATCCACAGGAGCACAACAGGAACTTCCCTGCTTTGCAATTTTAGCATAAGATTTCCTAACTACTTTTTTTATTTCTTCTTTTTTCATTTTCAATTACCTCCAGATTAATTTACAAATATCATTTTTCAAACACTTTTTTCATCAAGTAAGCTGCAATCGGGCTAGGATGCGCCAGCTATCAATTTATTTCTCTCCTGAAGCGACGAACATGCTGATGCTAGCATGCTCATCTCCGCAGCTTGATTGCGCACAGCAACTCTCACCTATGCAGTCCACAATCACATTGTTGAGCCCGGCTTCTTCGAACCATCGTCTAACGTCCTCTCTCTTGAAACCCATCCAGCGATCGTATTGCTCTTCTTTTAAGAATTTAAACTCGTGCTCATCCATATCCGTAATAACAAGCTTGCCTCCCGGCTTCAAAATCCGCACCATTTCTTTTATGGCCTTCTGGGGAGACTCGACATGATGGATATACATGTTGGCAAAAGCATACTCAACAGCTTCATCAGGAATGGGTAATTTTTCCGCCTTCCCCAAGCGGTATTCAATTCCCTCAGCGCTAGAGAACTTCTTTCTCATCTCTGCCAGCATTTCTTCGGACTGGTCTACAGCTATCACCTTAAGTCCTTTGCCAATCAGCCCTCCAGTGATAAAGCCGCTCCCTGCTCCGATATCAGCAGCGATCCTGCCTTTCTTCACGCCAGCTACAGAAAAAGCTTTATCCTTGACCGTCTCTGAAAAGAAGCTCTGCTGCATATTGTCCCATTGATGGGCAACTTCATCAAAATATTTCTTGCTGTTCATTTCGTAACCATGATGAAATGTTTATAGCAAAAGAAAAATTTACAGTCAAATGAAACACCTACCCAAGGGGTCACCCATTAGAAGGGGATTGTCAAGAGGATAGACTTCCATATTTTACTTCCATATTATTTAATTCTTCTTTACAATATACACGTGGCAACGTTGGGAATTCTTTCGCGCCCGTT
>Ga0307380_10001413_pt1 | contig 35233 bp, 25 predicted proteins | sample UN3MG_FD_202239 | JGI IMG/M metagenome (GOLD analysis project Ga0307380, IMG submission 202239) | Soil microbial communities from Risofladan, Vaasa, Finland - UN-3 | ecosystem: Environmental > Terrestrial > Soil > Coastal area > Acid sulfate soil | place: Finland: Risofladan, Vaasa | collected...
GGGTAGCCCTTCCTCCCCTCCCCGGCCCCCCCCCCCCCCCACCCCCCCCCCATCCCACGAACTCTCCCGCCGGGCTGCGGCGGGCGAGCCGCCGGGCGGCGAGCCACGTCACCCATTGTAGGCGGGGCGTCCCTGCCCCGCGTCCGCCTCTGCCGTGACTTAACCCACCCCTCCCGCCGCCCGACCAACTCGCCCGCTGCAGCCCACTCGCCTCCAGGCCAGCCCTGGGACCAGCGCGCCCAATGAGAGGCAGATGTCCTTGACTCAGCCTGTCAACCCCACTACAATCGGCGGCGCTGGGTTGGGCGCCCGGTGCGTCGGGGCCTGGGCCGGCCCTGGTGAGAGGGTACGCCACGCACACCCGCGACGGGGACCGCCCCGGGAGGCCACTCCAATGACAGAGCACGAGACCGCGCACGAGACAGCGGTTGAGGGGAAGCCGCAGCATGGCGTCGTCTTCGTCGCCTCGACGGTCCACGATCTAGTGGATGTACGCCGGGAGCTCGAGGTGTTCCTTCGCGAGCTGGGACTGGAACCAATCGTATCCGATAGCGAGGAAGCTGGACTGCAGCACCACGACGCGGAGTCGAAGCTCGCCGCGTGCCTGCAGAACATTCGCCATTCGGACCATGTGATTGTGATCCTCTCTCAGCGATACGGGGTTGCGCCACCGGGTCACACAGTGTCCTATACCCATCTCGAGTACAGGGCGGCCATCGCAGCGAAGATCCCCGTTCACTTCTTTATCCGGGACAGACTCCTTGCAGCCTACGTCGGATGGAGCCCCGAACGAAGCGCGCTCCCCGAGTGCCCCTGGGTCTCCGACGCCGACTCGCTGCGCCCCCTGTTGGAGTTCATCTACGAGCATGACCGAGGCAGGGGCGAACTCGTTACGTCTTTCCGGACCATCGTGGACATGAAGCAACGAATCAGGTGGCGCATGCGGCTTCCCCACACGGTGGCGCAATTCAGGCGGGCACAGGCTTCGGGCACGCTTCCCGTGGTCCAGGTGGCCGTCAACGACCGCCCAATCAGGCCAGGGGGGCCGATGGACTTCGACGTGACCAATATCGGCGCAACCCCGGCGCTCTTTACCAAGGCAGGGGGCGTGTATGCCCGGAGGGAACAGCCGGATCCCAACGAAGAGGCGCCCGAAGAGAAACCTGCAAGGGAGCGGGTAACCCCCGCCGAGCGCGAGTGGGCCGCATGGTCGTCCCAGTCTGCAGCGCTTCGGCCCACGGATAAGGCCACTGTGCGCCTAGACCCGACGAGTATCCAGAAGCGGTTTGGCGACCTCCTTGAGTTGTGCGTGGCGTACCAGACCGTTCAGGGCATCCCAGTCCGAGACGTGTACAGGGTGAGCTTCGTAGGCTCCGAGAGGCCGACGCTGCACTTCGTGCGCAAAGAACTTCACGATCCCAAGGAGGGCTGAGCATGGCCGAGCGTCGCACTGCGAGGGGGCGCAATAGCCTGAGCCTTGCTTCCATTGAGGGGTTCAAGCATGTCCTGGAGGGCGAGGCTGGCTTTCGCTACAGGGCCCGGGACGGCCTGAACATCGCGGTCTCTGGGCCGGCCGGCTCGGGGAAGTCGCTTCTTGCTCTCCAGACAGCCGTGGGTTCAGCAGTACGCCAGGGGCGGAATGTCATCTACCTGTCAAAGGACGCACCGCCGGAAACTATCGTTCACCACGCGTGGCGCGATTTCCTACTGTTTGGTGAAGCCGACGAGAAGGAGGCCGAGGCAAGAGGGTACAGACTGCCACCCAGGCGCGTCAAGTGGGAGGAGACGCATGGCGCCCCCGATGTAAAGGAGGACCCGGCTGGCTACGCCGAGTGGCTCAGGAGGAGCCCGAGCAGCGACCCCAGTGATCCAAGACCCAACATCCGCTGTTTCTGCACCTGCCACCTTCCCCTTTCTCAAGCGGATGGCCATTCCTCGAAGCAGCGACCCGCGGGCCTGCTCTTCGTCTTCCTCGACCGGCTGCTGGAGGCATTGTGTCACGCCAGGATCGAGGGTAAGGACCTCGGACCTTACCTTCCTTACCTTCAGGATTGCCTCTGGTCAACTGAGCCGGTCCTTGCCGTAGGTGGGCTTGGTGTCGCAACGTCTTTGTCACCAAGCTACTCCGAGAACGTCTGGAAAGGCCCCCTGCTTGGCAGTCTGGCGCGTGTCCGCGAGGACCTAGCGCCATTCTTCGCCTGGCTGGCGCAGGGCGCCGCGCGAGGCGAGGGTGCGACCCAGTACTGGGCAGGCAATCTGCTGGTGGTGCTGGACTCGCTGCCGGTGAAGCTCCTGGAGGATTGCCTGAAGGCCCAATCCGAACGCCCTGACACCCCGCAAGGTGGCGAGCGCTTCAGCCGACCCGCGGCCGTTTACGTTGCCGAAAGCCCCGACCTGCCGGAGTCTCTCGTTTCCTCTTTCCCGCCCGACGTGCAGATCAAGCTCGGCTTTCGCGATGACCCGCACGCAACGAGGACAAGAACCATCCAGATCCTCAAGGCGCGCTTCCAGGCGGCGCGGACCGAGGAGTTCCCTTTCGTCATTGTGGACAAGAACGAGTGCCGGGTCGGTCGGTCCGAGGTGCTCCAGATCGCCGACGGCAATGTTGCCGTAGGGGGTGCGAAGCACGAGCTAACCTGGTTCGAGCGCCGCGAGCCGGGCATCACGATCCTCCCCTCGGTGGCGGACGCGGCGACATGCCGCGGCTGCTCACCCGACCGTGTTCCGATGCCCGTACGGTTTGGGGACAGCGAGTTGGACAGCCTGACCATGGAGGGGAATCTGGCCGGCGGTTGCACCCTCCTGGCCACCGAGAACCGCTGTCATTCCACCATGCTGGGCCTTCACTTCCTTCTGGGTGAGATGGCTCGGTGCGTCGCTGCTAGGGACAAAGCGGAACCGGTTCAGATGCCCCCCCAGAAGATCCCCGGAGTGGACATCCCGCGCAGCGTGCTGTATCTGGCGGTTGACCAGGACCTACGCGGAGTTCTCCACGACATCTGGCGGTACGCGGCCCTGCGCAGTGTGATTTGGAACAAGGGTGAGCCTGGGAACCCAGGAGAGTTCTGGAACCATCTGAAGCAGGTGATGGAGAAGCTCAAGTCGGGGCAGAAGTGCGGGTTGCAGTGGCTCTACAAGATCCCGTTGCGGCATAGGGAATGCCATGGGAAGCCGCAGCTCGGTCTCGGCCCCTATCTCTATGTCTTCACCCCCGACCTCGTCTGGTGCACCCAGGAAGAGGTTCTGGAGAGGATCGCGCGGGTATTGGACTACGACAAGCACGCAGGCTGCCCCCAACCTGACCCCACCAAGGGCAGGAAACCGCCAAAGGAGCCCGGCTACTGCCTGGCGGTGGACCGCGTGCTCTTCAATCGCGTGAGCAGGCTGGAAAGCCGGTGGCCCTTGATGAGGGACCCTACCGTATTCGTCTCCTCCCTCGCGCAGATGTGCCGGGTCCGGCAGATCGAGTTGATGATCATTGACGACACGGCACGGCAGCCTGCCACGAGCGGGAACATCACCTCCAACTGGATCAGCGCCGCTCAGAACATCATCCGGCTCAAGCGCGTGCCCTTCCACGGTACCGAGGCCGTGGCTCTTGAGCTGATCCGCGCCCACGGCAGGAGCCCGCGCGTCACGCGCCCTATGGAGCTTCACTCCGAGCTCATCACCCGGCCGGAGGAAGAGGAAAGAAAGGCGCACGAGTGGCAACTGCGCGTCAAGGACTCTTTCCGGGGGTACACGGGCCTGTTCACCGGCCGTCCGAAGCGCTGCCGCATCACGGTGGACCTCCCCTATGACAGAAAGGACACGCCCCTTTACCGCGACATGATGAACACGAAGGCCAACCTTGTGGCCCTGATGGAGGGGATCAAGGTGAACGTCAATGGCCCAGAAGAGCGCCCTGGCGTGAACTCTGCGCTCCGCAACCTCACGGAGGTTAGCCACGACACCTGCCACGTGGCAGCGGTGGACGAGATATGGATCCATTCCATAATAGGTGACGAGTCAGAAGATCCCTCCGTGCCCAGCCACGGGCCGGGCCTGGCTCGGCTCCCCATCCAGGACCTGCGCAAGGCGCTCTTCGAGCAGGCCGATGAGCCGCCTAAGCCTTCGCCACGGGGCAGCTTCCAAGAGATCAAGAATCACTATGTCACCGAGTCCATGACCATTGCCTGCAAGAAGGCAAAGCGGCCTGAGGGCTTCTACGCCGTCCCCTTCCGCCACAACTGGGGGGTTCTGGCGGTCTCCCAGCCGAGGCGCCTTGCCATGCAGGGCCTGGTCGAGTCCATCCGCAAAGCCATCGCGGGTGCCCCAGGGCTGGAAGCCCTTGATGACTTGTCCCGCCCCATGCGCCCGGTGGACTTCTCGGAGTGGGGCGGGGAGAGTTTCGTGGGTCTTTCATGCGTGCTGCGGGACCGTGAACCAAGCGTGGACGAGATCACGGACAAGCAGTTGAGATCCCTCTGCTGCGCTTTGCGCGAACTCATCTGGGAGGACGGAGCCCTCCCGGAAGATGTCACGTGGCAGACGTTGGTCGACTTCAACCTCCGGGTCTGGGACCCGATCCGGAAGAGCCCGGGATACGAGAAACTGCACCGAGACATGGCGGCACAGGCGCAGGCGGCCGCATCGCTGGCCAAGGGATCCCTTGATCTCCGCGACTTCCGTCAGTGGTTCGGGCGTGGGACAGAGGTCAACTTCTTCGATTTCGACAGAGGCACTCCGGAATCAATCGTGTGCTTCCTGTTCGAACTCCTCCTTGCTCACTGCGACTGGGATGATCTCTTCCTGGACGTGGGCGAACAGGGCACAACCAAGGAGACGTACGGCACGGGGTCGCTGCTCTTCCTGCGGACAATTCCTACCCCCGGGCAACTCCCGGCCATGACCAATGCCCTGACCGTGATGTACCGTCTGCTCTCCCCCAGGCAGCGTCGCGAGATCGCCATCGGCCCGGTGATTCGACACCGTTTGCGGGATGCTGACGACTCTGATGCGCGAAAAAGGGGACGGCGACCACCGCTCGACTCCCCGCCGTCCACTTATGCGCTGATCTCGCGCGAATGGATCAGCACCGTCCCAGACCTGGGTGCCCACAGGGACATCCGCGAGCGCATCGTCCTGCGGCACCTGCCCCCCGCGGCGGAGGGCGAGATTGTGGCGAAGCGGCGGCTCCGCCGGGTCATCTCCGAACCCAAAGAGCCGTCCCCCGCCGACGAGGAGGAACTCCTGGCCGAGTGCCTCGGGAAAGGCCCAACCGTCTCAGGCACTTGGTATCTAGGTGCACTGAGCGGCGGAAACGTGGACGTTGCCAGGGACGTGATCCACGAGCTTGTTTCCGAATACCACGAACGCGACCGGATGATCACTGGCGGTGCGGCGCCCGTCACGAAGCGCTTCTACAGGCCATTTCCCGCCTCTGAGGAAGGCTCGCAGGCAAGAGTGCCCTACTCCGCGCCCTACGCCCGCCTGATCAGCCTCGTGTATCGTGAGCGCGGAGATGAAACGAACTCCAAGCATATCCCAACGTTCCCGTTCTCTCGCACAAGGCTCAGGGAGTACACCTCGACGGCGTTGGAGCTCGCCAAACTCGTCCGCCAAGTCATGGAGATCCCGGATCCCGCGGATCCCGGTCTGGCGGCCAACGAGGCGTTCCGTAAGGTGGTGAGTGACTTGATCTGGCAAACGCTCCAGTCCATTCGCCACCAGATATACATCGGCAGGGGCCGCGAGGATGAGTTGATCGAGCGCGAAGGCCTCTGCCCTGCTGTCGGCAATGCCCCAAGAACCGCGTAGGGGATAGCTAGGCACGGGGGTCTGCGGCAGCGGCTAGAGGAGGCCGGCATGCCCAACGTACCCCTGCGGTCAGGTCGCAGAAATCCCGTCTCCGTGTCTGACCCTCCCCATCCGTGCCATCCGCGGTTGAAGCGCTCTTGGCTGCTCGCCTTTCCCTCTCTCTGCTCTCGATGTCTCTGCTGGCGGCCTTGGCGGCTTGGCGGTCAACCTGTCTTCTCTGCCCTCTCCGCGGTCTCTGCCCCTCCCCCATCCGTGCCCATCCGTGCCATCCGCGGTCGCTCTCTTCTCCGTGCCCTCCGTGTCTCCGTGGTGGGCTTCTGGATTCGCGCAGATTCGCGTGATTCGCGCTCGGAAGGGCTCACGGGGCCGGTGGGACAGGGGCGGCGGCGTAGAGGCGGCAGAGGACGGGCCAGTACTTCTCGACGACGGTGATACGGGAGCCGAGGCGGAGCAATTCGGCCTTGCGCGGCACGACGACCTCGAACAGCGGCTCCTTGCTGCCGCTCCGGGCCGCGGCGACGAAGCCGGAGATCGAGCCCCATGCCTTGGGCGCCGTGATTCCGGCGATCTCCGCAATCACGCGCGTGTTCAGGGTGCGCTTGCCCGCCTGCACGAAGGCGCGGAGAACGCGCCGCTGGGAGTCCGAACTTCTCTTTGTCAGGTCGGGATCGGTCCACTCGATGGTCTTCCTGGCCCATCCCTTCCACCTGGTGTGCCTGCGGGGTTTCTCTGTGTCGCGGGGGGCGGGTTGGGACGGGGTCGGGTGGCTCTGAGGCCGGGCGGCGACAGGGACATCCTTCGGCTTGGGAGCCTGCGCGGCCTCGCGGACGCCGTAGAGGGTGCGGAGGGTGTCGAGGGAGCGTTCGAGGCCGGCACGGAGGCGGCCGAGCTTGCCTTCGACGGTGCTCTTCTCGGCGCCGAGTTTCTCGGCCTGGGCCGCCAGGTCGTGGAGCTTGGCCTCCAGGCCCTCGCGCTGGCGGTGGGCCTGGGTGCGGAGGGCGGCGAGGTGTTTCCAGGCCTGCTCGCGCCTGGCTTGGGCCGTGCGGATGCTGCGGTCGGCGGCGCCGCTGACCAGGGCGCGGGCGCCGAGGACAGCGCCGAGGCGGCGGGCGGCCACTGTCCCCGCCAGGTCGGCGCGGCGAACGCTGAGGAGGAGGGATTCGGCGAACGACGGGGCGTTGGCCCACAGGGGGACGTAGATGCGAATCTCGTCGCCGTTGGTGAGGACGGCGAGGAGGCTGCGCTCCTGGTAGGCATAGCGTTCGAGCTGGTCGAGGTGGCGGTCGAGGGGCTCGCCGGCGCGCTTCGTCTCGATCAGGACGGCCATGCCGCGCGGGAGGCCCTGGGAGAGCACGATGTCGCGCTGGCGGTGCTCGAAGCGCAGGCGCGAATGGCCGAGGGCCTCGAGGAGGGGCACGGCGAAGTTCACCTTCACGCTTTCCTCGTTGGGGCCGATGTCGTCGGGGGTGAGGGCGGCGAGCTGGCGGAGCTTCGCGTAGTCCACGGGAGGCATGGGGGCCATCCCCTCCTCGGGCGGGACGAGACCCGCTCTCACGCTGCGGGCCTGCGGCGGCGCCGGGCGCGGCGGGCGGCGAGGGCCAGGCCGAGCAGCGCGAAGGTGGCGGGCTCGGGCACGACGGTGAGCTGGGTGAGGCGAACGTCGTCGAAGAAGCTCGTCACGTCCGGCCCGCCGAGGCCCAAGCCGCGAAAGGTCACGACCGCGGTCGGGGCGGTGGCGAAGAACTCGTCGGAGAAGCGCGCCTCGTAGGCGTTGTTCGTAGGCCTGTAGCCGCTCACGCCGCCGAAGACGGTCAGGCTGTCCACAAGCACCTGGTAGGGGTTGCCCTGACTCTGCGAGTTGCGGGCCGCGTCGTACCAGGTCAGCTCGTACGAGGCGCCCGGCTGGAGGCCGGTGAGGGTCTGGTAGAAGGTGCCGATGCGCTGGATCAGCGCGTGCTGGCACCCGACGATGGCGAACTGGCCCGGGCCCTCGAAGGCACTGCCGTCCTGCGAAATCCCCGCCGCGCCGGTCCAGGTCCACAGCGACCCCGCGAGGGTGCCGTTGCCGGTGCCGCCGGCCTGCTTGAAGAGGTCGAGGGGGTTCGGCCCGGGCTGAACGGGATTCTCGAACCCGCCGTCGGACAGGAGCCGCGTGACGGGGGCCTCCACGAAGCTCACGGCGTCGTAGAGCACCGTGTTGTCGCCTGAGGCGTACACGGAGCCATTGCCAAGCTCGATGGCGAGGGTGGCGCTGGAGGCGACGAAGGGCTCGCTGAGCCGGAGCCGGAAGCCGAGATTGCCGCGGATGCGGTGTTCGGGGACGACGGTTTGGCCGCCCACAATGACGTAGGGGCTGGCCGGGCCGCCCGCGCCCCGCTCGGCCTCGTAGTACCGCATGCGATAGACCTGGCCGGGGACGAAGCCCGAGACGTCCTGGCGGAGGTATCGCCCGCCGGCCTGGCTTCCCTGGATGAAGGCGGCCTTGGTGCCGGCGGGTGGCGCCTGGCCGTTGAGGAAGGGGTTGAGCGGGTTGCCACTGGTGACGGGGTTGATGCCCGTGCTCGTGAGCCGGTTCGTTGTCCAGCCCGTGATCGGGCCGTTGTCCGGCGGGCTGCCAAATTGGCTGTAGCCCGGCCACTCCGCAAATGTGTCGGCCTCGAAGCTGGAGTTGGTGACGATGGGCGCGCCGATGGCGAGCGTGCCGCTGGCGGCCAGCAGGGCGAGGCAAACGAGGGCTGGCGAAGCTCGGAACCTGCCCATATTCTCACCTGTAGTCCAGGGGCCGCACGCGCCCCGCGAACACCACAACGTGCCTTGCAGCATACGGGGCCGGGCGCCGCTTGTCAAGCGCTTTCCGATTGAGTATCATTCAGCGGTTGTCAACGGGTTGTCGCGGGACAGGGGAACCCGCCAACAGCTTTCAGGAGCGAGGCGATGGCAAGCGGCGGCAAGGGTGTGGGGCGGCGGGAGTTTCTGCGGCTGGGCGCGGCGGCGGCCGCGGGGGCGGCGGCGTTGGGCCGCGGGCCGACGATTCTGGCGGGCGAGGGGCCGCCGCCGAGCGGGAAGCTCGGCGTCGCCGTCGTCGGCGCGCGCGGCATGGGCGGCTATGCCCTCGACCAGAGTCTCAGGGAGCGGCTCGTCGCCTTCGTGGAGATCGAGGACAAGCGGATCGCCGAGACGATGAAGATCGCCAAGGAGCGCGCGAAGGGCGCCCCCGAGCCCAAGGTCTACACGGACTATCGGAAGATGCTCGACGAGTGCCACAAGGACATTGACGTGGTGCTCACGAGCACGCCCGACCACCATCACGCCCCGGCCTCGATCCGCGCGATTCAGCTCGGCAAGCACGCCTTCGCGCAGAAGCCGATGGCCCACAATATCCGCGAGTGCTACGTCCTGGCCCAGGCGGCCCGCGAGAAGAAGGTGTGCACCCAGATGGGCAACCAGGGCTACTGCGGCGAGGGCATCCGCCGGCTGGTCGAGTTCGTCTGGGCCGGCGCCATCGGCAACGTCACCGAGACCCACACGATCCTCGGCCGCAACTTCGGCGGCAGCAGCGGCATCCCCAAGGGCAAGCCCGTGCCCGCCGGCCTCCACTGGGACGAATGGCTCGGCCCCGCGCCCGTCCGCGAGTACCACGACGGCCTCCACCCCTTCTCGTGGCGGTCGTGGCGGCAGTTCGGCACCGGCACCATCGGCGACATGGCGTGCCACCACCTGGCGTGCGTCTTCTGGTCGCTCAAGATCGGCACGCTCAAGAAGTACACCATCGAGTGCCTGAACACCACGAGCGGCAGCGACGAGCAGTATCCGAAGGACAACGTGATCTGCTGGGAGCTGCCCGAGCGCGAGGGCCAGCCGCCGTGCAAGGCCTACGCCTACGACCACGGCGGGCTGAAGCCCGAGGTGATGAAGCAGGTCGAGAAGGAGCACAACCGCAAGTTCGGCGAGGCCAGCCTCTTCGTCGGCGACAAGGGCATGATGGGCCACGAGCCCTACATCATCACCGAGGAGCGGCGCAAGGAGTTCAAGCCGCCGGAAAAAACCCTGCCCCGCGCCCACGGCGGCCCCATCGAGGACCTCTACCACTGCATCAGGAACGGCGGCGCGCCCGCGTCGAACTTCATTGACGCGGCCGGCCCGCTGACCGCGTGGGTCCTTAGCGCCCATCTCGCCATGTTCGCCGGCAAGGGCGTGAAGCTCGAATGGGACGTCGAGAAGATGGAGTGCACCAACCACCCCGAGATCAACAAGCTCGTCAAGCGCGACTATCGCAAGGGGTGGGAGGTGTGAGACGTGACGCGTGACGCGTGATGCGTGACGCGTGACAAGACAAGAGCCCCTCCCGAAGGTTCCAATACCTTCGGGAGGATATCTCGATGCGCTGCCTCTCGCACACGAGGTGATTACCCATGAAGGCTAGGGAAACCGTCTTCGCGTGCTTGAGCTGCGGGGCGGACACGGGCTGCGCGAACAGGCTGGTGTGCGAGAAGTGCCGGGCGAAGCGTCGGCGCGCTCAAGGGGGCGAGCCGCGCGCCGAGGCCAAGAAGCCAACTCTAGCAGGAGTGAGCAAGTGAATGAGAGCAGCGTCGGAAAGAGGTCATCGCGTCGGGAGTTTCTGGGCGGGGCGGCCGTGGCGGCCGCGGGGCTGATCGTGGTGCCCCGGCGCATCCTCGGCGGCGAGGGGCAGGCGGCGCCGAGCAGCACGCTGAACGTCGCGAAGATCGGCGTCGGCGGCATGGGCGGCGGCGACCTTAACGCGGTCGTCGGCTGCGGCGCCAACATCGTCGCCCTCTGCGACGTGGATGAGAATACCCTCAATGGAGCGGCCAAGCGCTTCCCAAAGGCCAAGACGTATTTCGACTTCCGCAAGATGTTCGACGAGATGGAGAAGGAGATTGACGCGGCAGTGGTCTCGACGGCCGACGTGAGCCACGCCGTGGCCTCGATGTGGGCGGTGAAGCGGAACAAGCACTGCTACACTCAGAAGCCGCTGACCCGCACGGTGAAGGAGGCCCGCCTCCTCACCGAGGCCGCCCGCAAGCACGGCGTCGCCACGCAGATGGGCAACCAGGGCCACAGTGGCGGCGGCCTCCCGGCCACCGCCGAATACCTCCGCGCCGGCGCCATCGGCACCGTCACCGAGGCCCACACCTGGAGCGACCGCCCGAAGGGCTGGTGGCCCCAGGGTGTCGCCGCCCCGACCTACAGCGACCCCGTGCCCAAGCACCTCCACTGGGACCTCTGGCTCGGCCCGATGCCCGAGCGGCCCTTCATCGCCTCCTGGCGCGACGGGCAGTTCAAGGGCAAACACGTCTACCACCCCCACAACTGGCGCGGGTGGTGGGACTTCGGGGCCGGGGCGATGGGCGACATGGCCTGCCACAACATGGACCCCGCCTTCTGGTGCCTCGACCTGGGCGCCCCCACGTCGGTCAAGGCCACCTGCTCCGAGTTCAACCACGTCATCTTCCCCACCTGGTCGGTCATCGAGTGGGAGTTCCCCGCCAAGGGCGACCGGCCCGCCGTCAAGCTCTTCTGGCACGACGGCGGCAAGCAGCCCCCGCGCCCCGAGGAGTTGGAGAAGGACCGGCGGATGGACAGCAACGGCTGCATGTTCGTCGGCGACAAGGGGAAGATGATGGGCGGCGGCTGGGCCGGCTTCTGCCGCATCGTCCCCGAGGCGAAGATGAAGGAGTTCCCCGCCCCGCCGAAGACCCTCCCGCGCTCTCCCCACGGCCACTATAAGGACTGGGTCGAGGCCGCGAAGGGCGCGAAGGTCGTGCCCGGCTCCAACTTCGAGTACTCCGGCCCGATGACCGAGGCGATCCTGCTCGGCAACGTCGCCCTCTGGTATCCTGGCGAAAAGCTCCTCTGGGACGCCGAGAAGCTCGCGTTCACCAACAAACCCGAGGCGAACAAGCTGCTCCACTACGAATGCCGCAAGGGGTGGGAGCTGTAGAGCGCGCCGCGTTTGCCTTCCTGCGTGAAGGTCAATAGTCTTGACTTTCACGCCAATAGAGATAAGATAGTACCGACATGAACGTGGAGTTGACTCCCGAAGCGGTCGAGCAATTGCACGACCTTCCTTTCGTGATCGTGGCTCGCGTCCGGAAGATCGTCCGAAGGCTACAGGAGTGGCCAAGAGTGAGCGGAGCGAAGCCCCTGCGAGGTCCCTTGGCGGGCCACTACCGCATCCGTACGGGCGACTATCGCGTTCAGTTCAGAATCGAGCATGCGGCTGTGGTCGTGGAGAAGGTAGGCCACCGCGACCGCTTCTATGAGGAGTGACCCATGAGCGTCCAGACCCTCACCCTCAATGGCAGGAGGTATGCGGTCATTGAGGCGGAGGAATACGATAGACTCCGAGCGCTAGCCGGAACCGAGGACCACGAGCTTCCTCCGCTTCCAGGGCCGAACAGATCGGGGAATTACCCCGCGCTGGAGTACACCACGGCGCTCCTCGCGCGCAAGATCGTCCGCGAACGGCGGGCCGCCGGTCTCACCCAGGCCGACTTGGCGCGACGGGCCGGCATCCGCCCCGAGACACTGAACCGGATCGAGCGAGGCAAGGCCGCGCCCAAGATCGCAACAGTGGACAGACTCGCGAATGCTATCGAGCAGGCCAAGGCCGAGGCCGACGCCACGACAGGATGACAGGTGCGCCCGCCGTATTCGAGCCGGCGCCCTTCCGGACTCGGCAGCAGGCCATTCGTATGAGGGTATGGCACTCTCTGTGCTAGGGGGATAGCTCAGATGCGAACACAGCTTGGTGTCATTCCATTTTCGCCCGCGGCTCTGCTGGCGTTCGCGGTCGCGCTGAGGTGCGGAAGCCTTTGCGCTGCGGAGGCCGCCCCCGTGCCCCCGGGGCCGCTGGCTGCTGCGCGGCCCCCAGCGGAGTCGAAGTGCCTCGTGATTGATGTGGACGAACGCGGGAGGTTCGTCTACGCCGGTGCGGTCCGCGACGAGCAATGGCTTCGCGAGAATCTGGGCCGAGAGGCCAAGGCCGACCTCGACCCCGAGACGGGCTTCAGCAGGGTCGGGGCGAGGGCTCGCCTGCACAAGGAGGCACGGTTCGGGGCGCTCCGAAGGCTGTACAAACTCTTGGTGAGCAAGGACGTCCAGATCTGGCGCCTCAAGCTGGCCCGTCTGCCAGAGGCAGAGGAGTGCAAGCAGGAGGAGAAATCCAAGGAGGACCAGCCGGGGGCCGCGGACCATCCCTCCGTCCCGCGTCCAGCCGCGGAGAAGGGGGATGAGAAGGGTGCCGTCACCAATGACGAGGTATGGATCCGCATCGGGGTCCGCCAGGATAGCCCAGCCAACCGGCCTCTCCCACGCATCATCATTGATCAGCGGGCCATGGCCGACTGGACCGAGGCCAATGAGACCCTCAAGAAGATCTCCAAAGTCCCGGGCCTCAAGAACGCGGCCGTGATCCTCGATGTCCAAGATGACGCTCTTTGCGAATGGGCCCTCCAAGCCCTTGACACCCTCCAAGAACTTGGGTTCCGGGGCATCAACTTCAAGCAATGAGCCGAGAGCGCGGGCCTACCTGGCAGCGGGGACGAATCGGACGCAGACGGGCGCCGGAATGTCGGCCTTGGCGCCCGTGGCGCTGAGGGCGCCGGTCTTGGGGTCAATGCGGAAGACGATGACGCTGTTGGAGTTCTGGTTGGCGGCGAGGAGCCAGGCGCCGGCGGGCTCTATGGCGAAGTTGCGCGGCTCGTTGCCCAGGGTGGACTGATGGCCGGCGGGGGCGAGCTTGCCCGTCTCGGCGTCAATGCCGAAGAGGGCGATGCTGTCGTGCCCGCGGTTCGAGCCGTAGAGGAACTTGCCCGACGGGTGCACCACGACCTCGGCCGTCGAACGCCGCCCGCCGAATTCGGCGGGCAGGGTGGGGACGGTTTGCAGTTCCTTCAGGGCGCCGCGCTCGGCGTCGTAGGCGAAGGCGGTGACGGTAGCGGCCATTTCGTTGATGACGTAGGCGAAGCGGCCGTTGGGGTGGAAGGCGAAGTGGCGCGGGCCGGCGCCCGGGGCGACGGAGGCGGATGGCGGGTCGTTGGGCGTCAGCGTGCCCTTGGCGGGGTCGAGGCGGTAGATGAGCAGCTTGTCGAGCCCCAGGTCGGCGGCGAAGGCGAAGCGGCCGGCGGGGTCGAGGTTGATCGAGTGGGCGTGCGGCCCCTCCTGCCGCTTGGGGTCGGGGCCTGTGCCCTTGTGCTGGATGGTGCACGAGGGCTCCTTGAGAGAGCCGTCGGCGGCGATGGGGAGGACGGCGACGCTGCCGCCTCCGTAGTTGGCCACGAGGAGGTTCTTCCCCTCCTTGTCCACCGTCACGTGGCAGGGTCCGGCGCCGCCCGAGGGCTGCTGGTTCAGGGGCTTGAGCTTGGGGCTGTCGGGGGCGATGGCGAAGGCGCTGACGGCGCCGCTGCGGCGCCCCGCGAAGTTGCCGATCTCGCCGACGGCATAGAGGAAGCGTTGCGTCGGGTGGATGGCGAGGAACGTGGGATTCGTCGCCTCCGCGGCCAGTTCAGGCGCGGTGAGCTTGCCCGTGGCCAGGTCCAGCTCCATCGCGTAGATGCCCTTGCTCGCCTTCCAGGTGTAGGTGCCGACGTAGACGCGAAGCGTCCCCGGCTTGGCCTCTGTCTCCTGGCCCCCGTGTGCGGCGGCCAGGCACAGAACGAGGGCGGGAACGAACATCGCCAGCCACTCCTGAGCAGGCATCATCATGTGCTCCTTCCCTGCCACGCGGTTACGGCACGGAAGCCCGTGGCAACGCGTTGGCCGCCACGGGCTTCCTGCTCGACTTGGGCTTGCACTTCAGGTTGGCAGGCTTACCAGGAGGGCCGCCTGCTGCCGCGGTCGCCGCCGCGGTCGCCACCCCGGCTGCCGCCCTCGCTCTTGGAGCGCGCTTCGCTGATGTTCAACGAACGGCCCTGGAGGTCGGTGCCATTCAACGCCTGGATGGCTGCCTGGGCCTGGTCGGGGGTCGGCATCTCGACGAAGCCGAAGCCGCGCGAACGGCCCGAATCGCGGTCCATGACGACCTGCGCCGAGGTCACCTCGCCGTGGGGCTCGAAGGCGGCCCGCAGCGCGGCGTCGTCCACACCGAACGCCAGATTCCCTGCGTAAATCTTCATCCACAAAACTCCAGAACAGAACCTGACAAGGCACCCGCGGTCGGCGGCCTCGCGCTTTTTCAAGGCAACGGGCAATGTGCCAGTAGCGGGCACGACCGTGCAGCTCCTGCACGATGCGGAGCGTGTGCGCGGCCGTAGCTGCGAATGGAGCGCGGGACACTGACCGAGAGCGCCTCACGGAGGGATTGTACGTGGGGGGAGCTATCGTGAGTGTCGGGCAGGCGTACCATTCGTAAAGCATTTTACCAGATAGCCGCGGACAATGCAAGCCCTTTGCAGAGGATTCTGCGCGCGGCCGGCCTGCCCCGCCTACAGCGTCCACGGCTCGCGCATGGGGCGGGAGCGGAGGCGGTTGGCCTCGGGGTCGCCGGGGAACTCCTCGGCCACGGGGTCCCACGTGAGCTTGCGGCGGAGCAACATGGAGATGGTGCCGAGATGGCAGACGGACGCGCAGCGGTGGCCGACCTCAGCGGGGAAGTAGGGGTCGCGGCGCGTCTTCACGCAATCGAGGAAGTTGCGGTGCTCGCCGGCCGGGCAGGTGAAGAGGTGTACGCCCGTGACCGGGACGGGCGCGGTGAGCAGCTCGGGGCGGCTGGCGCGGATGGGGGCGCACCAGGAGGGACTCTCGACCCAGCCATCGGTGCCCTCGAAGCGGAGGCCGGTGCCGCCGCTCTTGATGTGGAAGACGACGCCGCTGGCGTAGCGATAGGTGATGTCGTAGGTGTGGAAGGTGTCGTAGAGGCCGTGGCCGAAGCGCTGGCCCGTGCCCTCGATCTCGACGGGGCCGCTCCGTTCGGTGTCGTTGGCCCATTGGGCGGTGTCGCACTGGTGGCAGCCCCAGTCGGCCAGGATGCCCGCGCCGGTGTTGGCGCAGTAGCGGAAGTTGAAGTGCACGCGTCCCGGGCAGTACGGCGCCCAGGCGGCGGGGCCGAGCCACATATCCCAGTCGAGCCCGGGCGGCACGGGCTGCGGCGTGGGGTCGCCGGGGCTGCCAGGGGCGGCGGGCAGGGTGAGCTCGATGCGCTGGAGCTTGCCAATGAGCTGGTTGCGGACGACCTCGGCGAGGCGATGGTAGATGCCGATGGAGCGGTCCTCGGTGCTCGTCTGGAAGACCGCGCCGTAGCGCTTCACCGTGTCGGCCAGGGCGCGGCCCTCGGCGATGCAGTAGGTCGGCTTCTCGCAGATCACGTCCTTGCCGGCCCGGACGGCCCAGGCCGACATCAGGCAGTGCCAGTGGTCGGGCGCGGAGACCATCACGGCGTCCACCTCGGGGCGCTCGATGACCTGGCGCCAGTCCTTCGTCTTGAGGATGCTGGTCAGCTCGTCGCCGAGGCCGCGGTTCTTGTAGGCCTGCTCGGTCACGTGGACGCCGCGCGCGAGGCAGCCGTCGTCCACGTCGCACAGGGCGGCGACGGCGGCGTCGCGCTGGCCGAGGAAGCCTTGGAGGTTTCGGCCGATGCCGTGGCCTCCCGTGCCGATGAAGCCCACGCGCACCCGGTCGCTGGCCGGGGCGGCGCCCGGGCCGCCGAGGGCGGCGGAGGTCAGTACGTGCGGCGCCGCGAGCGTCGTGGCCGAGGCGGCGGCGGCTCGACGGATGAATTCGCGGCGCGTCGCGCTCGCAGTGGCGTTCATTCCTGTGTTCTCCTGGCGGCGTGCGGGAAGCGTCCGCACGAAGAGTATACTCCGCGCGTGGCCCAGGTCAAGGCCGAGCGCGGGCGGCTACCTCCCGGCCCCGATTCGCTTGACGACGACCTCCTTGACCCAGATGTCGCCCGGGGCGCCCACGCTGTCGGTGCGGAAATTCCAGCCCCAGTTGTTCGCGAAATTCGCGTCGCGGACGCGGAACGTGTGCTGCTGCCACCCCGGCCCGGCAGGGACGGTCCACCACTCGGCGGTCGCACGATAGCCCTTAGTGGACTCGTAGCAGAGCTTGCAGCCACCCGCCTTGGTGGGGTCCACCCTCCTCGCCACGAGCGTGATCTCCAGCTCAGCATCGCCGACGGAGGCGTACGTGTCGTCCACATCGAAGTAGACGTAGGGGCACTTGTTCGCGATGTCGGTTCGGCGAGCATGCTCCCCGTCCACGAGTCCCAGCACCGTCCTACCGTCCCCGCGGTCAATCTGCGTCAGGCCGCCGTCCACGTTGGCGACACCCATCCGGCACGACACCGACTCCGCCCGGCCGTAGTCCTTGAGCCAGGGGAACGGCTGGCCGTGGTGTGTGCGCGCGTCGGCCACCCACTTTTCCGGCAGGCCGGTGACGAAGACCGGCACGGTGGTGAGGGCCAGGTCGCGTTCAGCCTGGGTCTCGGCAGGCGTCCCTGCCAGGTCAACGACCGTGACGCCGGCCGGAAGCCGCACGGTGTCGCCCTCTGGGCTGGCGGCCCAGGCGACCAGGACCGGGCCGGCAGCGCCCTGGAACACGAAGGCGTAGCTCCGCCCGGTGGGGTCGAGCCACCCCAGGCATTCGGGCCGCGGCCCCAGCAGACGGGTCAAGGTGCCCAGCGCCCGGTAGGAGGGCCGCGGGGTCCAGTTGCTCCGGAGAATGCCGAAGTCGCCGCTCGGCCCGTAGGCCGGCCCGCGGCCTTCGAACCAGAAGACGCGGGCGATGCCCTGCGCGAGACACAGCACGTAGGCCTTCGCGATGGCCTCGGCCTGCTTCTTCTCGGGCCCGGGCGCATCGGTGGAGGGCACGCCGATCTCGCTGACCCATAGGGGCAGCTCGGGGCTCTGCCCACACCTGGCCAGCATCTTCCGCAGGTTCGCGGCCAGCCGCAGGAACACTGCCTCCCGGCCCTCCATCACCGCGCCCATCAGCGAATACGGGTGCACATTCACGAAGTCCACGCAGCCGGCGGCCCCCTGGACGAATACCTGCTCGAGGAAGCTGAGGTCCGCGTCGGCGCAGCCGATCCCGATCTTGCACTCAGGGTCCACCTCGCGGGCCGCCTCGTGGGCCTGACGGACCATTCCCACGTAGTCCTTGACGGTGGCGTTGCGGGCGAACGCCGGGGAGTTGAACTCGTTGTACACCTCCCACCACTTCACATCGGCGTGGTATCGCGCGACCACGCCTGCCACGAAGTCGCGCCAGGTTCGCATGTCCTTGATCGGAAAGGTCCGGGTGCGATTCCCATGGTCGGCGCCGGGTGCCGCGGAAGACGCCCACGGCGCCAGGTAGCAGAGCACGCCGGCGATCTGAATCTGGTTCCTGCGGGCGCTGGCGATCAACGCGTCCCCGCACGCCCAGTCCCATTTCCCCGGCTCGGGCTGGAGGCCGGCCCATTCGGGGAAGGAGCGCACCATCGTGATCCCCGCCTCGTGGAGCAGGGGAAACAGGCGCGCGTGGTCCCCGAACGACTCCCCGCTGGAAGCGATGCCGAACGCACCCGGGCCGCCGGCGCCCCGCGCGCCGGGGGGTGGCAGGGCAGGCTTCGCGGCCGGCGCCGGCGAGCGCTGACGGTCACAGGCGACGAACGCCTGGGAAAGCAGGACCGCACCGAGCGCGACGAGACTTCGCATGCGTCTGGCCCTTTCGCAACTGGAGCTTCCCATAGGGCAGGCTGCCTGCCGTCCCCGCAACCCGCTCCCCCGCGATTGTAGCGCGAACGCGGCCCCCTGCAAACTCCCCCCAGAGCGCGGCCTCGGGTCCTGGCGGACGCCGGGAGCCACCCGCTCGGGGCAGTGGTCGTACAGGGCCTAGCTGGCCACAGGGGAGGGCTTGAGTGGGCCGCCGCCGAGGGAGTGGGCGAACACGGAGAGGAGGGAGGCCGCCGGGGCAGAGCCGGCGGGTTCGCCGTCCGCCTCGTCGCGGAGGCGTTCGGCGATCTCGCGGACGCGGTCGGTGAGGCCCAGGAACACGCCGAGCACACGCGGGTCGAAGTGCTTGCCCGCCTCGCGCGCCATGATCTCGAGCGACTGCTCGAACGAGTAGGGTTCCTTGTAGGGGCGGCGCGAGATGAGCGCGTCGAAGACGTCGGCGACGGCCACGATGCGGCCCGAGAGAGGGATGTCCTCGCCCTTCAGCCCGCGTGGGTAGCCTGTGCCGTCGTAGCGCTCGTGGTGGGTGAGCGCGATCTCGCTGGCGACGGTGAGGAAGGGGATGCCTTTGAGGATGCGGGCGCCGTTGACGGCGTGCTGCTTGACGATGGCGAACTCGTCGGGGGTGAGCTTGCCCGGCTTGCCGAGGATCTCGGGGGGGATGGAGATCTTGCCGATGTCGTGCATGGGACTCGAGTAGGTGATCTGCTCGACGAAGTCGGTGCTGCACCCGAGGGCGCGGGCGACCTCTTCGCAGTAGGCGCTCACGCGGCGGATGTGGTTCCCGGTGTACTCGTCGTTGAGCTCGGTGACACGGGAGAGGACGAAGATGGACTCGAGGTGGGCCCTCTGGATGTCCTGGAACGACTGCTCGACGCGGGACATGGCCTCGGAGAGCTGGCGGGTGCGCTCCTCGACCCGGGCCTCGAGGTTGCGCTGGTGGGCGCGGTTCTCGGCCAGCAGCGCCCGCCGCTCGGCGGCGCGCGCCACGCTTAGCAGCACGTCGTCCACGTCGAACGGCTTCGCAATGTAGTCGTAGGCCCCCAGGCGGATTGCGTCGCGGGCCGAGTCCATGTCCGCGTGCGCGGTCATGATGATCACCGGCAGGTCGCCGTCGCGCGCCCGCAACTCGCGCGAGAGCTCCAACCCGTCCATCCCCGGCATCCGGATGTCCACCACCGCCACGTCGGGCTCCCCGGCGTGGCCGGTGGCGTCGGTCGCGCCGGGACCGCTCTCGGCCTCGCGCAGGGCGGCAAGGGCCTGTTCGGCGTCGGGAAAGGTCTGAACGCCATAGCCATTGGCGGAGAGTGCCGCGTCGAGGAGGCTGCGAATGCCTTCTTCATCGTCGATCACGAGCACTCTTCGGCGGGGCTCAGGGCCGGCCCGGCGTGCCGGATCGGACATGGGGTTCTCTCCTTCAGACAGGGCGCCCGCGCCGGGGCGCCCGGGGGGCCGAATGGGTGCGCGGGTTCGGGCGGCCCTACGTGGCCGCCCCCACGCCTGCCTGTGCCACTTGCTCCTCCAGCGCTCGCCGCACGGCGTCCAGCAAGGCCCGCAGCTCGACCGGCTTGGCGAACAGCCCGGCGATCTGGGGCATGGCCTCCCAGACGGCGAATTCGTCGAACAGCTTGGGCACCCCGGAGCACAGGACGAGGGGGAGTCGCGGCCAGGCCCTGTGGACGTGGTCGAGAAGCTCGAGGCCGTGCATGTTGGGCATGTGGATGTCGACGATCGCCGCGTCCACCGTCGCCGACCTGAGGAGGCCCAGGGCCGTCTCGCCCCCTTCGGCCTCCAGGACGGAGTAGCCGTCGTCCTCCAGGGCGTCCCGGTAGAGCTGGCGCACGGCCCAGTCGTCATCCACGACAAGGATGGTCTTCATGACCCGTCTCCTGTCCAGAGGGGGTGGGGTGAAGTGGCAGGGTGAAGCGGAACGTGCTGCCCCTGCCGGGTTCGCTCTCGACCGAGATGCGGCCGCCGTGTGCCTCGACGGCCATGCGGCAGAAGGCGAGGCCGAGGCCCGCGCCGCCCATGCCGCGGTGGGTGGGGAGCTGATAGTACTTCTGGAAAATGGCCTCCTGCTCCTCTCGGGGGATGCCCTTGCCATTGTCGGCCACGGCGAAGAGCACGGAGCCGTCGTCGGCAGGATTCGGCGGGCCCACCCCGCCGTGAGCCTGTCGAGGGGCGGGCCGCGCCTCGACGCGGATGCGGCAGGCCGGGGGCGAGTGTTTCGCCGCGTTGGCCAGCAGGTTGCTCAGCACGCGCCGCACGAGCTCCCGGTCGGCCTGGGGGGCCCCGACCGCGGGGTCGCACTCGACCTCCACGGTGCCGCCCGAGGCGGCGACGAGGGGCTCGATCTCGGCCGTGGCCTCGCGGAGCAGGCGCGACACGTCCAACGGCACGCGGGCGAGCGCCAGGACGCCTTTCTCCATCCGCGCGACGTCGAGCAGCGTGGTGGTCATGCGGAGCACGTCCTTGCAGCTCGTGTAGGCCTGCTGGAGGTATCGGAGCTGGCGCTCGGAGAAGCTGCCGCCGCCCTTGTGCTCGAGGAGTTCCATGTAGCCCATCGCGCTGGCGAGGGGCGACTTGAGGTCGTGGACGAGCATTTGCACGACACTGTCCTTCATCTCCGCGATCTGCTCGAGCCGGCGATGGCTCTCCGCCAGCCGCTCCTGGGTCCGGCGGGCCTCCACGAGGCGCTGGTGCGTCTCGATGGCCGAGGCCACGTGGAGCACGACGTCGCCCGGCGACACGGGCTTGACCAGGTAGTCGTAGGCCCCGAGGCGCATCGAGCGGATGGCGGTCTCGACGTCGCCGACCGCGGTGACGACGATGACGCTGGTGTCGGGGGCCTCCAGGCGCGCCGTCACCAGGAGCTCCACGCCGCTCATCTCGGGCAGCAGGAGGTCGCAGAGCATCACGTCGAACGGCTGCCCCTCGGCGGGCCGGGGCGGGCCCGCGCGGGTCGCCCGGCGCTGGCGCAGCAGGCTCAGGGCCTCGGCCGCCGTGGCGGCGCCCGCGCCGCGGTAGCCCGCCGCCGCCAGGCTGTCCAGCAGCAGCGCGCGGATGCTCGCGTCATCGTCCACCACCAGCACTTCGCCCCGGCGGGGCGCAGGCAGGGACGCGGGGGCGAATGGAGGTGGGGGGGATTGGACGGCCGGATCGGAGGAGAGGTGTTCGGCTGCGGTGCATTCATCCATTCCCCCGGCCCTCCTTTCCCCCCACCCTTCCATTCGTTGGCCTGGTCGTCGCAACGGCCGGCGGGGTTGTGCAATTCGCGTGCCACGGGGTCGGGGGATGCTGCGATGCCGCAAAGCCTTGCGGTGTTGGCACTTAGCGCGCGAGCCATCCCGCGTGAGGGGGTGCGGCGCGAAGGATTATGGCGCCGCGTCCATAGCGCGCACGCGGGAGTGCGCGGGGGTCGCCTCTTCATTCCGCACCTGGCGGCCAGGAGCGACATGAAGATGGGGCCCCTCAGTGGCCGAGCTCCTTCGCCTTGTAGTAGAGGGTCTTGTAGTCCACGTTGAGGATGCGTGCGGCCTTGCTGCGGTTGCCGCCCGTCTGCTCGAGCACGGCGGCGATGACCGACTGCTCGACCTGGCGCACGCACTCGCGCGTGAGGTCCTTCAGCGACCATTGCCCCTGGAGCACCTGGGCGATTGCGGGTTTCGGGTCTGGGATCTCGGGTCTCGATCCGCAATCGCGGGCGCTGGCGGCGCGCACGTGATCGGGCTCGATGACGTCCCGGGCGAGGAGCACGGCTCGCTTGATGACGTTGCGGAGCTCGCGGACGTTTCCCGGCCACTCGTAGTCGTAGAGGATCTCCGTCGCCTTGGGGGAGATGGCCTGGACGCTCCGCCCCAGCTCGGCGTTGGCCGAGGCGAGGAAGCGCTCGGTGAGGAAAGGGATGTCCTCCTTGCGTTGGCGCAGGGCCGGGAGCTCGATGACGAACTCGTTGAGGCGGTGGAAGAGGTCGCGGCGGAAGGCGCCGCGCTCGACGAGGCGGTGGAGGTCCTGATTGCTGGCGGCGATGACACGGATGTCCACCGCGATCGGGTCCTTGCCGCCGACGCGGTAGATGTGGCGGTCCTCGAGCGCGCACAGGAGCTTGCGCATCATGGCCTCGGAGAGGTTGCCGACCTCGTCGAGGAAGAGCGTGCCCTGGTGGGCCAGCTCGAAGTAGCCCTGGTTGCGGCCCACCGCGCCCGTGAAGGCCCCGCGCTCGTGGCCGAACAGCTCGCTCTCGATCAGCGTGTCGGGGATGGCCCCGCAGTCCACCCGCACGAGGCGCCCGGCGGCGCGCTCGCTGAGGCTGTGGATGGCTCTGGCGACGAGGCCCTTGCCGGAGCCGGTCTCGCCGTGGAGGACGACCGTGAGACTCGTCCCCGCCACCTGGGCGACCAGGCCGCAGACCTTCTGGACCGCGACGCTGCTGCCCATCAGGTTCTCGAGCGAGGCCAGGGAGGCGAGCGGGGCCTGCTCGGCGCTCTCCTCCGGGCCGCCGGCGGCCGCCCGCTCCACGATGTCCAGGAGGCCGGCGAGCCGGATTGGCTTGGCCACGAAGTCCTCAGCGCCGAGCTTCATGGCGGCCACGGCGGCGCCCACGGTGCCCTGCCCGGTCATGAGGACGACGGGGATCCGCCGATTCAGCTCCTTGATGCGAGCCAGTGTGTCGAGGCCGTCGAGGCCGGGCATGCACAGGTCGAGCAGCACGGCGTGCGGGCGCGCCTGGCCGATGAGCTTGAGGGCCTCCTCGCCGCCCGCGGCGGTCCGGGCGCCGTAGCCCTTCGTCTCGAAGAAGCCGCGGAGCATCTCGCAGACCGCTGGCTCGTCGTCCACGACGAGGATCTGCTTGCGTTCCTCCAGTCGTGCCATGTTCGCGCGTGTCCCCAGCGAGTGTGGGAGGCCCGCCGGCCCGCGGGCCCACCCGGATGGCTGTGGCTATGCGAAGAACGACCCCTGCGCCACGGGGTCCCCCGACGGCGCCGAGGGGGCTGCCTCGACGGGTGGCGCGCACGCTGGCAGGAACACACGAAGGGTGGTGCCCCGGCCGCTCTCGCTCGTCACGGCGGCCCACCCGTCGTGTTCCCTGAGAATGCGCTGAACCATGGCCAGCCCGAGCCCCGTCCCCTCCCTCTTGGCGGTGAAGTACGGCTCGAAGATGCGCTCGAGGGTTGCTCGGTCCATCCCCACGCCCGTGTCGGCCACCGTGAGGCACACCCAGCGGCCCGGCCGGGCAGGGCGGATGCCCGCAACGCGGGTGCCCGTGAGGCGGGCATCCGGCCAGCCCTCCTCGCCCACGACGACGTTCTCGGTGCGGACCGTCAGCGTTCCTCCCGCGAGCATCGCCTCGCGCGCGTTGTCCACCAGGTTGATCACCAGTTCCTCGATCGCCACCGCGATGGCGGGCGCCCACCACAGGCAGGGCTGCAACTCGATCTGGACCCCAACATCCGGGGGCAGCAGGGGCCGGAAGATGTCCAACGCGTTGCACACCACGGCGTTGATGCCCGTGGGCCGCGGCGAGCAGTCGTGTCCCCGACACGTGCCGAGCCACCGGCCGGTGAGCGTGGCGCCCAGGTCGGCCGCGTGGGTGATCTGCTCCAGCGACGTGTGGACCGCGCTGCCCGCGGCGGCGCAGTCGAGCGCCATCTCGGCGTGGCCGAGGATCAGCGCGAGCAGGTTATTGAGGTCGTGAGCCACGCCTCGCGCGGCCATGGGGTCCTGCGCCCAGCGGGTCGCCGCCCACGCGGACCCGTGCGGCCAGGGATGGGGCGGCAGCGCGCCGGGCGCCCTCTTGGCGGCCGGCGAGCTGCCCCGCCCGAAGGGCACGGCCCAACTCGCTCCGCCCATCCTGCCTCCCATCTCGTTCCCGCCGGCCACAGTCGTCTGCTCACCCACGGTCTTCCTCCAATCACAGGGCCAGCGCAAGGCTGGCACGCGGTGATGCCCGCTCCGACCGAGAGTCGAGGCACACGTCCTCCTCCCATCGGTAACCCGAAGCGCCGCCGGTTGACAACGCACCCGCCATGCTGAGCAAATTCCGTACCGCACACTGCGAGCCACCGGTAGCGCTGCGCACAGTAGTCTAGGTGCTGTGGTGTCAATTGCTTATGGCTCAGCCCTCAGGGCGGCCCGCCACGGAGCGGGCGCCATTGGGGAACGGTCGCTATACGCCTCGCGCCAGGGTGGCGTTGCCCCGCGCCTGCGGGGCAGGCTCCGCGGGGCTGGGTGTACTCTGTGACGCGCGGCGCACCCTGCCGGCCGACGCCACCCTATTGCATCATACACCGCGCGTTGCCGCTGACAAGCCGGGCGCTCATCTGGAGTAAACGGGGGGCTGTAGAGGGGCCGGAAAGTCCGCCGCGGCACACACGGAGCAGAGGGGCGCGCGCCGATGGGCGCTGCGCCCTGCACGGTCTCGCCTGGCTGCCGCCCTCAGGGTGCCGCGCGGGGCAGCGCCACGCGGAACACCACGCCCTGCGCCATGTTCATCGCCTCGATCCGCCCCCCATGGTCGCGCACGATGGCGTCGCTGACGCTGAGGCCAAGCCCGGTGCCTTCCCCTGCCTCCTTCGTCGTGTAGAATGGCTGGAAGAGCTTGTTGGGCTCGGCGATCCCCGGCCCGTCGTTCTCGAACTCCATGACGACCCAGCTATCTTTCGGGAGTGTGCGCAGGGTCAGGTTGCCGACCTGCCGGGCCTCTCGGAGAGCGTCCAACGCGTTGTTCACGATGTTCTGCACGACCTGCTGGAGCTCGCAGAAGTGGCCGAGGACGTGGAGGGGTTCCGGGTGGAAGCACTGGTGGATCCGCACGCGACAGGTCTGGATGGGGTACCGGAGCAGGTCCAGGGAGTCCGCGACCACGCGATTGACGTCCACCAGGGCCTTCGTGTCGTTCTTGCGGCGCGTGAACTTCAGGAGGTTGCTCACGATGAAGTCGCAGCGGCGTGCCTCGCTCCAGATGCGCTCGATTTGCGGCCGCGCGCCGTCGGGCAGGTCCGCGCGCCGGCGCAGGAGCTGGGCGAAGCCCAGAACGCTGGTCAAGGGGTTCCTCAGCTCGTGCGCCACGCCCGACGTCATGGTGCCTGCGGCGGCCAGGCGTTGCGAGGCGATGACCTGCTGCCGCAGCTCGCGCTCGACCGTCACCTCGGCGATCATCAGCACGGCCCCCGTCACCTGCCCGTGGCGCTCGGCGACTGGCGAGGCGACCACGCGCAGCGTGGCCCGGCCGAACGGCCTGTCGAACTCCTGCACGTGACCCGTCCTCAGCGTCTCTCGCACGCGGCAGAAGGAGCAGCGCTTGGGCGCTGCCTGCTGCGGGCCTCGGGCTTCGGAGCCCGATGCGCGGTCCGCGGCTGCTGGCCCGCCGTGCGGTGGCTCGCCGAGGGCCTCGTAGCAGTGGCGCCCCAACACCTCCCCGGCCATGCGCCCGCACAGGACCGCGAAGGGGCCGTTCACCCGCACCAGCCGCAGGTCCTGCGACACGTATGCGATGGCCAGTGGGGAATCGTGGAACAGCGCCCGCCACTCCGTCAGCGGCACCGCCTCCGGCGCCGGGTGATATGCGGTATCGGCCACTTCTACAATCACTCTGCCATCTCCGATCTGCTGCGCGGGAACGAGCGGCATCCTTGGAATGCCACAGGCGCTTCCCCTGCTTGTGCAACAAGCGTGCCAGGGGGTGCCGCCTCGGAAGTGCCGCTCGCCCCGTGGCCGCAACCGTCTCCGAGGCAAGTAGTTGTGGCACTGCTGGGGCCAGGGACGGACCCGCGGCAACACCCCTCTTGAGGGGGTCGTTCCATACAGACCGAGCCCACGCGGAAGGGGGAACGGCAAGGCGCCCGCTCGCCGACCGGGCGTCACTTGCCCAAGGCGCGGCCAATGAAGGTGTAGGCGGCCTGACGCGCGGCCGGCGGGAAGCCGTGGCCGCAGTCGGGGTGGATGGCGACCAGTCGGTCCCTGGCGCCGAACAGCTCGTAGACGGGCAGCGCCGCGCGAACGCAGTCGTCCACGCCCGACAGCTCGAAGTTATCGTCCTTCGTCGGCGCGCTGACGAAGCAAGGGCGGGGGGCCAGGGCGGCCAGGACCTCGGTGAAGTCGAACGGGATCTTCCGCGCGTCCCTGCCGTAGACGCTGGCAATGCGGGGCATGTAGCCCCCGTGGCTCCACCCGCCCAGGTTGCCCCCGTGGTACTTGGGGAACGAGTTGAAGCCGCAGCTTGTCACGGCCACCTTGATCCGCTCGTCGAATGCGGCCAGGAACAGGGTGTTGTGGCCGCCGAGCGAGTGGCCGATGCAGCCGATGCGGTCGGGGTCAACGCCGGGCCACGACTCGAGCAGGTCCACCGCCCGCATGTGGTTCCAGATGCCCTTCATCGTGGCGCTGGCATAGCCGCGTCGGTAGGCGTCGAGCTTGTAGTCGCCGAAGTTCGGGTAGTCGGGCGCGAGGGTCACGTAGCCGCGCTCGGCGAGCTCCAGGGCGTAGTGGAGATTGGGGTCGCCGCCGAGGCCGGCTGGCTCGCCCTTGCCGATGCCCGTCGTCTGGTGCAGGCAGAGCATGGCGGGAGCTTTGCCCTTAAGGTCTTTTGGCACAAAGAGATACGCAGGGACGCGATCATCCTTCTCCGCGGCGTAGGTGACCTTCTTCCGGGTGACCTTGGCCAGCTCGGCCTCTTCGAGCACCAGCACATCGAGCGGCACCCTCTTCGAGGCATCGGGCAGCGGCCCCATCACGAGCTGCATGTCGGCCAGAATGCGCTCCCGCCGCCGCCGCCAGGTCCGGGTGCTGGCAATGGCCCGCTCGCGGCCACTGGCGGTCAGGCAGACCAGGAGCTTCGCCTTGTCGGGGTGCGGGACCATCACGGCTTGCCTTCCACAATGGACTCCTGTCACGCACAGCGAGAGCAACGCGGGAAGCACTGCACGACGCATCGGCTGCTCACCTCACGGGCCCGAAGGCTTCGACGCGGCGGGCGATCTGGAGGAGGCGGCGGAAGTCGGCCGCGGGCGGCGTGGTGTCGGAAATGCCCAGGATCAGGCGGTCGCCGCGGCCCATGTCCTCGAAGAAGCCGTCGAGGAAGCGGCCGAACTCGCGGTCGGGCATGGCGTCGGGCAACAGTGCGACCGAGGGGATGCCGCCCATGATGGTGATGCGCCCGGCAAAGGCGTCGCGCACTTCCCTGAAGCTCAGCTTCGTCATCGGCGCCGGGCACACGGAGTCCGCGATGTCCACCTCCGCTGCCAGGTAGTGCTCGAGCAGCCCGGTGTTCTCGCCGTCGGTGTGGGTGAGGAGATACCTGCCGCGGGCGTGGAGGTCGCGGGCGAAGGCCCGGAGGCCCGGCAGAATATGGTCGCGGAAGAACGGCGGATAGGTCACCGTGGCGTCGTAGTTGGCGCCGACCAGGAACACCTCGGCCGGGCACTCGAGCACGACGTCCCGAATGCGGCCCCAGTAGGTTCCCACCTGCTCCGCCAGCCGGGCCATCGCCTCGGGGCGGTCGTGCATCTCGTAGAAGAACGTGTCCATCCGCATCAACTCGCGCTGAACGAAGTGCATGGGCGACGCGGCGGCGCTCACCCAGGCCACAGGCAGGCCGCGGTCGCCCGCATGGTCGGCAAACGCCTGGAAGCCATCGAACTGCGGCACGACGCGGGCGTTCTCGAAGATGTGGCCGAGCGCCGCGTGGTCGCGTTCGCTCTGGAACGGCGGGCGCTCGACGTGGCTGATCGTGATGCCGGCCCGCCGCATCGCCTCGTCGTAGAGCACGACGGTCTCGATCGGGCCGTAGGGGGTCCGATAGGTCGCGACCGTGCGGTCGCCCGCTCTGTGCACCGTGCGCTCGACGTTCTCGAGCACGGTGCGATACGGCATGGTGCGGAGGTTGAAGATGCCCAGGCCGCGGTCGAGGTCGTCCTCGGGCGAGCGGAGGTCGCGGAAGTCGGGCACGACGGCGTGGAGGTCGAAGCCCAAGTCGTCCACCATATCCCGCAGCGAGGCGGCTCGGTACTTGCGTGGTAGGGTGCCGGCGCGCTGATTGGCCTTGAACCACAGGTCGAGCCGCGGCGCCCAGGGCATCCGGTCCGTCGGCCATCCCTGGATCGCGGCGAGCATGCGTTCCCTGCCGGTCATGGACCCCGGGGCCTCCTTCCGTTGCGCCCATTATACCGCGGGCCCGTGCCCCCGCAAGGGGCGCGGCCGCCGATTGAGTATGGCTCCAATTCCGGGGCATGCTCTCCGCCGCGCACTCGTGCTCGTCGTCGTCCTCGTCGTCGTCGTCGAATCCTCGGTTCGTGCCTCTGGGGAAGATTCGAGAACGAGGACGACGACGACAACGACGACGATTCAAGACCACGGTCGGGAACCCCCAGGTTCGGGATCAGACTCCCGCCGATTGCTTCTCTTGAAAACCCCCGCGCGATGTTGTAAGATGGCGGCGACGGGAGACCCTAGGCGGCCATGGCACTGGAACGGCTGAACAAGATTCTGGCCCACGCGGGCCTGGGCTCCCGGCGAAAGTGCGACGAGCTGATCGCCCAGGGCCGCATCACCGTGGACGGCGTGGTGGTGACGGAGTTGGGGCACAAGGCGGACCCGTCGCAGGCGGACGTCCGTTGCGACGGCGAGCGGGTGCAGGCCGAGCCCGTGGCCTACTACCTGCTCAACAAGCCGCGCGGGGTCGTGTGCACGTCCGACCCGCGCGAGGGGCGGCCCCGGGCCGTGGACCCCCTGCGGGGCGACCACCGCCGCCTGTACACGATCGGGCGCCTCGACGCCGACAGCCGCGGGCTGATCCTGTTGACGAACGACGGCGAGCTGACCCAACGGCTCACCCACCCGCGGCACCAGGTGTCCAAGGTCTACCGCGTGTGGGCGCGGGGCGCGATGAGCCCCGAGACCGTCGAGCGCGTGCGGCGAGGCGTCTTCCTGTCCGAAGGCAGGGCCGCGCTGGGTCGCGTGCGCGTGTGCCAGCGCCGCCGCGAGGCCACCGAGCTCGAGATCGAGCTGCGGCAGGGGATCAACCGCCAGATCCGCCGCGTCCTGGCGAAGGTCGGCCACCCTGTCTCCGACCTCCGCCGCGTCGCGATTGGGCCGATCTCTGACCCGGGACTCCGCGAAGGAGCGTGGCGGCGGCTGCGGCCCGACGAGGTCCGCCGCCTCCAAGCCGCCGCGCAGCCCGCGAAGGCAAGGAGCCGCAAGGAATGAAGCGATTGCTAGCCTGGACCGCCGGCCTCTTCCTCGGCGCAGCGTTGCTGGCACTGGGCGTCCGCGCCCAGGAGGGCGAGCCGGGCGACGAGCCGCCGCCCCCCAGGAAAACGCCATCCGCCAAAGGCCCTGCCGCCAAGGCCGCGCCCAAGGCCGCCCCGAAAGCCGCCCCGAGAGCCGCGCCCAAGGCCGCCCCCAAAGGCGCACCGAGGAAGGGCGCCCCCAAAGGCGCACCCAAAGGCAAGGCAGGCGAAGGCGAGGAGGGCGAAGGCGCGCTCGTGCTCCCCGACTCCGACGCCGTGGTCCTCCGCGACGGCACCCGCATCAACGGCACCATCCTGTGCGCCGGCCAGGCCGGCGTCACCCTCCTCACCCCGGAGGGCGAAAAGACGATCCCGCGCGAGAACATCGAGCGGGTCGTCCAGAACGCCGACGCCGGTCTGCCCAAGAAGTTCATCGCCGAGAAGGACGAGGCGGACGGCCATAAGTACCTGAAGGACACCGAAGGCGCCTTGCCTCCGCCCCCCAAGGCGCCCGGGGAGCCGAAGGGGCCCGACATCCTGCCTCGCGAGGCCCCCGCGCCGGCCGCCGCTCCGGCCGGGCCCGCCGCGCCGGCCGCGCCGGCGGCGGCGCCCAAGGCGCTCCCGACGCCGGTCGCCCCTCCGCCGCCCGCCAAAGTCGTGCAGCCCGTGGCGCCGCCCCCGAACGGCGAGGCGCCCCCCGCCGCCAAACAGCTCGCACCGGTCACCTTCCCCAAGACCCAGGCCGAGCTCCACACCCTCATCGAGAAGCTGCGGAAGGAGGGGACGCTGAACGACTACCTGGCCGACCCCAAGTTCCGCGACGGCTTCCGCCAGGCCGTCCGCGACGCCTTCCGCAACGAGGCGCCGAAGCAGAAGGGGGCCGGTCCAGAGTAACGCGTCGCCGAGCCGGCCGACGCTCGCGCAGGGCCGTGTTCTCGCGGGCGGGCGCCCTGAAGGACCTCCGGCACGAGTACACAACCGTCGAGTTGCACCGGGCCGAGCGGCAGCTTCGCCGCGACCGCGGCCTGCGACATGGCCTGCACAAGGAGGGAATAATTGATATTTGAAGATTTGACACCTTGTCCCTGCGGCGGTCCACCACGCCATCGCCGAGGCCCTACGGCCGAGCGAGGGCGCGGCGCCAGCCGTCTTTGCCTCCGACCTCACCCGGTTGGAGTGCCGCGTCGCTCCCCTGCGGGATCGTGACGAGGAACTGCTGCGGCACCGATCATGCCCGAAATGCAGGGCACGTCCCTAAGTGAAGCAGCCGCAGCCTCTTACGTCCCTCAATCGTGACAGGCGCCGTTCCGGCACTTGACAAGAGGGGGCCTGGCAGATAGCTTCAGTGGCTGGATGGGGATTGGAGTCGATGTCATTCATTAATGTGAGCGCATGTTGAAAAGATGCAGGCGGATCGCCGCAGTGTTGACTCTCTGCGTGCTGGTCTCACGACTATGCGCCGCCGACTGGCCGCAGTATCGGTGCACACCGCAAAGGACGGGACGAAGTCCGGAGAAATTCGCCATCCCCGAGGGAGCAAGACCGAAGGTGCTCTGGCAGAAGAAGTTCTGGCCCGAGCGGATTATCGACGCTGTCCAGCCGATCGTGGCCGACGGGAAGGTGTATCTCGGCTCACGAGAGGGGACTATGTACTGCCTCGACGAGAAGGACGGCAAGGAGGTCTGGGCAAAGAGAGGCTTCGGCCCGATTCTTTTCGCCGCCGCCTGCGTGGACGGCAAGACGATCTTCGGCAGTCTTGACGGCTGCGTCCGTGCGCTGGACGGAGAGACGGGAAAGGAAGCGTGGAAGATTCCCGGACCCAAGGGATTCACTACGGCGCCGCTTATCGCCGAGGGCAATGTCTTTATCGGCTCCCGTGGCGGAACGTTCTTCTGCATCGAGCCGAAGCATGGCAGAGTCCTCTGGCAGGTGGACACCCAGTCCTACATTCTCCAGTCGGCCGCATACGACGACGGGAAGGTCTACTTCGGTACAGAGGACTGCTGCATGCGCGCTTACGAGGCCAAGACGGGGAAGCTGATATGGAAATCCCAACCCCTCTACATGCAGTCCATGGGGCCTTATGCTCCCGTCGTGCACGACGGATACGTCATCTTTCGCTGCGGTTGGACCCAGAGAACGTCGTGGCGCGAGGAAGCGGATCTGTCTAAGGGAAGCAGCTGGGGGATCGGGAAATGGGCAGAGACATTCCGGAACAAGGAGCCTCTCCCAGCGTCGTTCTATGAAGTGCAAGATGAGCTCGTGAAGCGCCTCAGCAAGCCTGGTGTTCGGGAAATGTATGTCCTGAACGCAGAAACAGGTGTCGAGGAGTTCATCGTTCCTCACTGGCCGAGCAACGGTTCGCTCGGCGCAGGTGCTCCAATCCCTCCACCCATAGTAGATGCCGACGGTCTGTTGGTCTTGACGGTGGTACTGCATGCGGGAAGCGGTAGAGGGTCTGCCTGGGGACGGCTGGACCTCAAGAAGCGAAGGGTCGTAGACGTCCTTGTCGACCCGAGCAAGGGTAGCGCATTTGATCAGAGCAAGTATGTAAGTGCCGCGGGTGACCTGGTCTTCTGTTTTCATATATCTGGAACCCCATGGCTTGCTTATCAAGGGGTTGTCCATCTTCCTTCACGCACTTGGCAGCCCATCCCGGCATGTGTGGGGGGAACCGCTGGAAGCGGCTTTACTACCCAAACGGGTGTGGGCTGCGCGATATCAGATGGACGCGTTTATCATGTCGAGCGTAACTTCCTTATCTCCAGGGGGTGGCGATGATGAGGAAGGAAGCGATTCTCGAGACCATTCTCCTGTCGCTCTGGGTTGGGCTGGTCGGGGCGGCCGCGATGGCGGAAGACGACGCGCTTCTAGCCTGGCAGAAGGAAGCCGTAGGGCTGCGGGTGATTCCAAGAGGGTTCGCACGATTCGGCCCCGGTCTCGCATACAAGGCCATAGCTGGGGGCTTGGGGTTCCAAGTCTATGAGGAAGACGGCAACATGCATATCCAGCAATTTACCGTGGTCGGCATCAATAGATGCATCATCCACAACGAGAATGCCGAAGGCGCGGCGAACATGGTTCCCTGGCGTGTTGCCAAGTTGGGCTTTGTGGCATTGGAAGGGGTTCAGGGTAAGGGCAAGATGGCGCAGGAAGACGCAACGTGGTCGCGGGGCGAATGTAGTTTCAGGTGCTCTGCGAGCGATGGCTTACTCAGTGTATCTGTGAGCCGCCTGTGCCCGGGACTTCTTGTAAGATCGAGCAAGAACCGCATGCTTTTCTTCGGCGGAATCGAACCTCCCTCACGTTTTGCCTTTCATGACGGAAAGAACGCCGTTGTACGGCGGATGGAAACAGGAAGGGGATCGATTGATATCAGCACGATGAAGGAGCCCTGGCTCCTGTGCTGGTTCGGCGAGAAGAGCGATTTCCTTTCGAATCGAAGCATAAAGCCGTCCTACAGCAAAGAGAAAGGGGCAACGGGCGACGTCCTAGGAGAGTACTTCCAGGCAGACATGGCGATTCTGTTCCTGTTCCAAAGACCTCCAAGGGCAATCAGCGCCAGAAACTCAGGGCTCACGTTCGAGCTGACCCCTGTGAAGGGCAAGGAAGACCTGGGCCATAAGGTGATCATTATCCCTCTTTTCGGTGAGTACTTCCCGGCGGTTGCAGAAACGAGCGGGTGGGACAAGGCGGTGCCCAAGGACGTAGTTGGCAAATGCCGGTGGTGGAACGAACATGTGGATCAATATCCGACTGCGGTCGCTGAGACGTACGCGTACGATGAGAAAACCGACACGATCACAATCCAGGAGAGATTCGAGTACGAGAAGTTCCGTGAAGGAGCGGAAGGCCACTACGCACCTATTCCGCCTATGGCCGCCATAGCCCATAAGTACGGCTTCCCAATACGGTTCTCAGATCCGGCAGTGGCTACAGGCGTGCTAACATCGTGGGGCCCATGCAAGGCGATAGAAAACAAGAAGGTCTATACGTGGTCAATTGCCGGCATCGGCGAGTATGTACTGGAGCGGCCCGTCGTCAGTAAGAAGACAACGGAGCCGCCACATCTCAGCAGCGAGATGGAGAAGGCCGTCGCTGATGTGGTCAAAGCGGGTCATGTCGCGCCGTATATTCCTCTGAACGAAGAATGTGCCGGACGGGAATTCATGAATCACCCGGAGTGGTCCTGCCCGGGGGACGGTCTGTTTCACATGGCAAGGTGCTATCCCCTGGTCAGCGACACCTTGAAGGATGGTATACGCAAGTGGATGAGGAAGGAACGCGAAGCGTACCCCCCGGAGAAGGTCATCCAACTGGACTACGCGGAAGGAGCACGGCGCGAATCCTATCCTGTCGTCAACAAGCAATACTTCGGGCATCAGAAAATGGAGGAGGGGAGAAGAAGTCTCCACCGCCTGAAGCGCATCGTTCCTGTCGAAGGGATTGCCGCCCTGTCGGCGTATGGAACCTGCGTGAACGACGAACCTGCCGATTTAGACGCGCTTGACACTGTTCTCAGACCATACCTGAAGCAGACCGACTGGGCCAGCATGGGGTCCTTTACCTGGGTGCCGAGGTATCACGGGCCGTGGCAGGCGCCGCACATACATGGCAAGGGGAGCGTCATGGAGGTGAACATCCTCTTCAACGCCCTCGTTGGATACACCCGTCTTGCGAGAAAGGCAGGACGCCGGGATGCAGAACAGATGGGATGGGGACTATTCGGCAAGACAGCGGCTCTGCGTTTCGCCATGGGCAAGTACAAGGACTATCTGTACGACAGCGGTCTCCAGGACTTCCCGAAGCAGCCTGACATCTGGCTTGTCAGACACAAGCCGTGGGCCAGGGACGGGCAGCCGTATTTCAGGGATGTGACCCTCTTTACGGACTGCTGGAAAGACCGACTTGACGATGTGCGACAGATTGCCTGGATGGATGAACTCGGCACCTTTTTCAACGAGACCTCCAACATGGGTGACACGAGCATTCTCCTGCCTTTCAGGGACCTGACACCGGAGCTGGGCCGGTTCTTGCACGATCACCTCAGGCCGGAGGCCGAGGCCTACGTGAAGCGAGTAGAAAAGTTCATACCAGAGTGGTATATCAAGCTGTGTTACGTTTACCTTGGCTCAGAGGACTGGGCCCTCTACATCGGCGACTCTCATCAGATCTTCATGGCCAAGGCATGGGTTCTGGGCGAGGACGGTCCCACGCTGGAGAAGTACCTCGACATTCCGTGGCTCAAGGTCGGCGATTTTTTCTACATGGACAAGCTCGCAGCCACTATAATGGCATACCGCGGTGTTGAATGGGTGAAGGACGGTGCCAACTAGCGCAAGAGGGAAACGCTCCTGAGGGGGTGCGTTCTAGCCCCGGTAGCCGGTCAGGATCTGAGTCCTCGTCGGGGAGCCACGATTCGAGTCCTCGTCGGGGAGCCACAAAAGTTCTGCCCGAAGCCGGGCCGCCCCCGGTTGACTGGAGCCGTTGTCGGATGTCGCCGGCGACGGCTCCCCGCATGTCTGCCCTGGA
>Ga0307380_10001414_pt1 | contig 35228 bp, 25 predicted proteins | sample UN3MG_FD_202239 | JGI IMG/M metagenome (GOLD analysis project Ga0307380, IMG submission 202239) | Soil microbial communities from Risofladan, Vaasa, Finland - UN-3 | ecosystem: Environmental > Terrestrial > Soil > Coastal area > Acid sulfate soil | place: Finland: Risofladan, Vaasa | collected...
AACAAAGCCATCAGCGAAAGAACATAGATGTGTGCGATCGAGCCTCCACCGCCTAGCGGATCAAGATGAATTCTGGTAACCGGTTCCAGATCGATTTGTGAGCGGCTTCCCGCAATGTTGTCCTTGTATACGTTGGCAATCTTATTCCTCAGCATATCCGGGTCGGCATTTTCAACCAATTGAACATATGTTTTGAAACTTTCATCCCCCCAATGATCCAGTTTTCTTCCCCAACTCTGTAACAACTGGATCTGCAGAAATGCTCCGCATCTGAGCATGTGCGTGTTGTCAGGCAAATCCTTGATCACGGCGGAGACCATATACCCTGCCTGCCCCTCGACCTGAATCACCTTGTCCATCGGGTCCTCGTCTCTGAAAAGCTTGTGCGCTAGTGATTCGGTGAGTATGATGGAAGTGGGTTCCGGCAGAGCATTTTGCGGCCTTCCCTTTGCAAATGTGAAAGAAAACATTTCGAAGAATTCTCTGTCCACCATGCCGACAATTTCCACAAATTTCTTTTTATCATTCCCGATAGAAAATTTCGGAGTGAACCAGCGGGATGCATGGACTATTTCAGGAAAATTTCCTTTGAGGAAAGGAGCCAAGATCGGGGGCGTGGGTTCCGAATAGTGTTTCTCGCCGGATGGAGAGATTTCAGCATTGACCACTCTGAATAAGCTGTCGGCATGCTCATGGTACCTGTCATAACTCAATTCATCCTTTACCCAAAAAAAGATTAGCAGGCTGATCGTCAATCCGATCGCCAATCCGATCATATTAATGAGCGAATATGCTTTTTGTCTTTTAAAATTACGGAAAGTGATTTTGAAATAGCTCTTCAGCATGGTTCACCTCGGATTATTCATATCTCAAACTGTCCACCGGGTTGGCGCGGGCGGCGCGGACGGCTTGGAAGCCGACCGTCAGCAGGGCGATGGCCAGCACCAGTGATCCTGAAAAGAGAAAAATACCGGGATCGATGGGAAGGCGATAGACGAAGTTGTTCAACCAGCCCGCGGCGGCCAGATAGGCAAGCGGCCAGGCGATGAGATTGGCCAAGGCGACGAGGGCCAGGGATTCCTGGCATATGAGGACCACGATCCTCGGTACCGCTGCCCCCAGAACTTTGCGGATGCCGATCTCTTTGGCCCTCCGTTCGGCCGAAAAGGAGGCGAGTCCGAACAGTCCCAGACAGGCCACCAGGATGGCCATGGCCGTGAAGATTTCCAACAACGTTCCGGTTTGTTGCTCGGATTTGTACAGGCTGGCAACCTCTTCGTCCAAAAACCGGTAACTGAACGGGAAATCGGGCATGATTTTTTTCCATGTTCCTTGGACGGCGCTCAGGGTTTCGGCCATACGTTGGGTATTGATCCGCAGGAATAGGAAGTTGGTCCATTCGGGCTCGGCCCATTGAATGACGAGCGGCTCGATCTTGCGGGTCAGGGGTTGGAAATGGAAGTCGCGGACGACGCCGACAATCTTCCCCTTCTGTTCCCAGAAGGAAAAGGATTTTCCAATCGGGTCTTCATGCCCCATGAGCCGTGCCATTTCTTCATTGATCAGGAAACTCTCTTTCTTGTCGGCCGGGAATTCCCGGGAAAAATTGCGGCCCTTGGCCAGGGTCATCCCCATCGTCCCCACATAGCCGTCATCGGCTCCCATGTAGGTCACATCCACCTTAAGGGACTGGGGTTTGCCTTCCCAATCGAAGCCGCTGGAACTCCAGCTTGTGAAGGAAGGCGCCTGCGAAGCTGCCGCGACGTTTTGCACGCCGGTCGTAACAGCCAATTTGGTTTTGAGTGTTTCCAGATGGGGTTGGCTGTAAGAGCGGATGGGAATGGCAATGACCTGATCCTTGTTCCATCCCAGGTTCCGGTTCTTGATGAACTTCATTTGTTTATAGACGATGCCTGTGCCGATGATGAGGACGGTCGACAAGGCAAACTGGACTACCACCAGGGTTCGCCGGAAGTTTGCGTTCCCCCCTTTTGCCTTCACGTTTCCTTTCAAGGTGTGTACCGGCTGAAAGGAGGAGAGGAAAATGGCCGGGTAGCTGCCCGAAATCAAGGCGGTCAACAAGGCCATTCCGGCCAGACCCAAGACGAGGAGTCCGGCTCCCGGCGTATTCCAGGAAATATCCTTTGCGGTCAAGGAGTTGAACGCCGGCAGGACCACGGAAACGGCGGCAATGGAAAAAGCCAATGCCCCGAAGGCAAAGAGGAGGGATTCGCCGTAGAACTGGCGGATGAGCTGCCACCGGGAGGCGCCCACAACCTTGCGCAGGCCGACTTCCCTGGCCCGCTTGGCCGAGCGTGCTGTGGCCAGGTTCATGAAGTTGATGCAGCCGACGAGGAGAACGAAAAGGGCGATGATGGAGAACAAATAAACGGACTGCACGTCCAGGTTCTTCTGGTAGCCCGAGTAGGTATACAGGTGGACCCTCGGCAGGGGCAGGAGCTCGAGAGCCATCGAGCTGCGGGGGACTTTCCGGCGGATGAAACCGCTGATTTTTCGGGTGGCCTTCTCGGCGGAAGTCCCGGGCTGCAATTGGATCCACGTATAGGTCTGGTTGTTGGTGAAATTGTCGTCTGTCCCGCCGATCGAGTCGAGATAGCGATAAGGGATAAGGGCATCGAACTGCAGGGAGGAATTGCGGGGAATGTCAGCCATGACTCCGCTGACGGTGAAATCGGCGGCTTGGGACATGTTGACGGTCCGGCCGATCGCCTGGCCGGAGCCGAAAACGCTGGCTGCCATGCGTGCTGTCATGACCAGGGAAGAGGTTCCTGTTAGGGCGTGCGCCGGATCCCCCTCCTGCAGCGGGAAGGAAAACATTTTCAGAAATGAGGGGTCCACGGCCCAAATGGTGAAATCCTCAAATGTTTTTTTCTGGTAGCGGATGAGCTGTTCCTTCAGGTTCCCGGCCCGAGTCGCATCCTTGATTTCGGGTACTTCGGTCTTGAGGGCCGGTCCCAGCGGGTGGGGGGTCCAGTAGATATGCAGGATGCGGCCGTTGAAGTTCTGATTGGATTCCACCCGGCAGATGGAGGCGGCATTTTTGTGAAAACGGTCATAGCTCAGTTCATCCAGCACCCAGAGCCCGATCAGGATGCAGCAGGCCAATCCCGCGGCCAGGCCGAAGATGTTGATAAAGGAATATCCCTTATGGCGAACGATGTTGCGCCAGGCGATCTTCAAATAGTTTTTAAACATAGTTCACCTCGGTTTATTCATATCTCAGGCTGTCCACCGGGTTGGCCCGCGCGGCGCGGATGGTCTGGTAGCTGACGGTCAGCATGGCAAAGGCGAAAGTCAGCAGGCTCGCCAGGGCGAATGTCCAGATATCGCTCGAAATCCGGTAGGCGAAGTTTTGCAGCCAGCGGTTCAGGGCGATATAAGCCAGCGGCCAGGCCAGGAGGTTGGCGGCCAGCACGCAAAAGGTGAATTCCCTTGAAAGGAGTTTCATGATGCTGACCAGGGGAGCACCCAGCACCTTGCGCACGCCGATCTCCTTGGTGCGCTGCTGTGCCGTGAACGAGGAAAGGCCCAGGAGACCCAGGCAGGCCAGGATTACGGCCAATCCGGCAAACGTGGTCACGATACCCAGAATCCTCTGCTCCTCTTTATAAAAGTCGCGGATGTCGTCATCCAAAAAGGTATATTCGAACGGATAGGAACTGAATGACCGCCAAATCTTTTCGATAGCGGGCAGGGTTTCATGGATTTTTTCCCCGCGCAGCTTGACGGCCAGGTTGGAGTAAAAATAAGGCCAATAAACCATGGCCAGTGAAGGGATCTTCTCCTGCAGGGAATTGGCATGGAAATCGGCGACCACGCCGACCACGATTCCCTTCCGTCCATAAATTCCGGTTCTCAGTTTCTTGCCCAGGATGTCCTCAGATCTGGAATATCCCAGTTGGCGCACGGCGGTTTCGTTCAGCAGGAACTCACAATCCTTGTCCGCGGAGGAAATGGCTTGCAGGTTTTTTCCAGCGATCAAATGCAAGCCGAATTCCTTTACATAGTCGGTATCGATGAAATTCATGTGCACGTCAATACGGTCCTTGTCTGATGCGCTGCTGTAGATCCCCGTTTGCATGGTTTTGGAACCTATTGGAGCCCTGAAACAAGCCGTGGCTCCTTTCACTCCCGGCAATTTGCGCAATTCGGCTTTAAGGCTTTCCGTCCGGTTTTTCAGGGAATCCTCCCCGATCAGGATGTTGATGACGGCCTCCTTATCAAAACCAAGATCAGCGCTGGCGAAAAAGCTGAGTTGTTTCTGTACCACCAGGGTGCTGATGATCAGGGCAATAGAAACAAAGAATTGAAAGACGACCAGCGCCCTTCTCAGCCGCAAGGGGCTGGAATTCCAGCCCCTATCGCTCTGCAATGCCTTGAAAGCGCCGATTGGCGACCGTTTGGACAGGGCAAAGGCCGGATAGAGTCCGGCCATGATGCTCACCAGCAGGATGAGGCCCGTCATGAACCCCAGCAGTGCGGGTAATCCCCCGGCCGTCAGGCCGACCTGTCGACCGACCAGAAGCGAGAATCCTGGCAAGGCCGTGATTCCCATCACTGCCGATAGAAGCATTGCCACTGTGGCAATGAGCAGGGTTTCGCTCAGAAGCTGTCCGACGAGTTGACCCCGGCCTGCGCCGATCACCTTACGCAGTCCGATCTCCCGGCTGCGCCGGACGGAGCGGGCCGTGCTGAGATTGATGAAATTGATGGCGGCGATCAACAGGATGAAAATTCCGATAACGGACAGCGTGAGCAGGATGACGGGATGACCGGGTGTTTCGATCTCGCCATCCAGGTGTGAGTTAAGGTGGAGATCAAGCAGCGGTTGCAGGAACGGTATCCATTTTGATGCATATTTTCGCTGGGAATGGCGGGCAACGACATCCTTCAGCTTGCTTTCAAGATCCGCGGCCTGGGCGCGCGAGGTTAACAGGCAATAGGTGAAGTTATTCAATACGCCGCCCCATTGGCGGTCCGGCTCAAATCCGAAATATTCTTTATCGAGTGCGACGAAGGGGGCGGCAAGATCGAAATGAAAATGGGATAGCAGCGGCACGTCCTTGATCACGGCGGCCACCTGAAAAACAAAGCGCTTCTCGAAACGGATGGTCTTGCCGATTACATTGATGTTGCCGAAGTATTTGCGGGCGGCCGTTTCGCTCAGCACCAGCGACCGGGGATCGGCCAGCAGGTCTTTGCTTTGGCCGCGGAGTACGGGAAATGTGAAGATGCGAAAGAAATCGGCGTCGCTGAAAACGGCATTTTCCTTGGAAAAACTCTTGCCATTGGCTTCGATCAGGCTGGTGCGAGTAAAAAAAATCCGCGTCGCCTTTTCGATACCCGGATAATCTTTTCTGAGCGCATGAACCAGGGGAAACTGCGTTTGAGTAAAGCGCGATGTGTTTTCAGGAGTGGTGACTTCCATGGCCACCCTGAAGATGCGGTTGGCCCGGTCATGAAAACGGTCGAAATTGAGTTCCTGTCTGACAAACAGATAGATCAGCAGGCAGGCGGCCATGCCCACGGCCAGGCCGAAGATGTTGATAAAGGAATATCCCTTATGGCGGGAGATGTTGCGCCAGGCGATTTTCAAGTAATTTTTTAACATGCTCTACCTCGGGTTATTCGTACCTCAAGCTGTCTACCGGGTTGGCGCGGGCGGCGCGGGTGGCCTGGAAACCTACCGTCATGATAGCGATCAGCAAGGCCAGAAATCCCGACATGAGAAAGATGTCGATCCCTATCGTGGCGCGGTAGGCGAAATTCTGCAGCCAGTGCTTCATGGCCCAATAGGTCAGGGGCCAGGCAAACACATTGGCCACCACCACCCAGAAAGCGAACTTGCGGGTCAGCAGCAGCACCAGGTTGCCGATCGGCGCGCCGAGCGTCTTGCGGATGCCGATCTCCTTGGTCCGCTGCTCGATGTTGAACGAAGCCAGGGCGAACAGGCCCAGACAGGAAATGAGCAGGCAGAGGCCCGAAAAGATGGCCGCCAGTTTTTGCTGTTTTTGGTCCTGATCATAGAAGCGGGCCAGGCGCTGGTCGAGGAAAGAATAGGCGAATGGGTGGCTTGGGGCGAAGGCCGTCCACTTGGAGCGCAGCGCTGCCAGTGATTCCTGGATGCGGCCGCCGCGCAGGCGCACGTTGAGATACGGGGGTGTCTCCAGGGGCTGTACGATATAGGTCGGCCGGACGTCGCGATGCAGCGAGCTGTAATGGAAGTTGCGCGCTACGCCGACCACGGTCCCATACTGGCAGCGCTTGCCTATCGGGTTTTCCCAGCCCAGGGCCTTGACCAGGTTTTCGCTGACGATGAGCTCCATGGTACCGTCCTTGAAGTCCTGCCTGTTGGGCAGCCGGGAAAAATTGCGACCGGCGACAAGGCGGATGCCCATGGTTTCAAAATAGTCCTTATCGGCCTGCAGGGAACCGAAGGCGTGCCCCTGCATCTCGCCGCTATGGCTCTCCCACTTGAACGCATAACCGGTGAATCCGCTCCCCGGCACGGAATCGGAAAAGGAAGCCGCGGCCACGCCGGGCAGGCGCAGGATCTCATTTTTGTACACAGCGCTGCGCTTGCGCAGATCGGCGTCCGTGACGTTGACCAGGACCACCGGGTCCTTGGTGAAACCCAGGTCCCTGTTCCTGATAAAGTCCAGCTGGCGGTTCATCAGGAAGGTCAGGGCGATGGCGCCGATGGCGATGACGAACTGCACCACCAGCAGCGACTGGCGCAGGAGCCGTCCGGCCGCCTGGCCGCCCGATCTGGTTTTCAGGGTTTTCAGCGGCGAGATGCGCGCCAGATAAAAAGCCGGATAAAGGCCGGCCAGAAGGCTGACAACGATCCAGATGGCCAGCAAGCCCAGCCGCAATAACGGGTTGGCGAGGAAATTCACGGTGAGATGCTTCCCGATCACCTGGTTCAGCGGGGTCAGGGACAGGATGCCCTGGGCCAGGGCGATCCCCGCCAGCAGGGCCAAAAAGACGAAAAACAACGATTCGCCCAGCAGATGGAGCACCAGTTGGCCATGGCTCGAGCCGATGACTTTTCTGACGCCGATCTCCTTGGCGCGCTTGCCGGCCCGGGAGGTGGTCAGGTTGACGTAATTCACGCCGGCCAGAAACAAAATCAGCAGCACGATGCCGCAGAACCAGAGTAAAAAACGGGAATTGGCTTCGGCCTGCTGGCTATCGATGATGGATCGCAAGTGAATGGCAGTCAGGGGCTCGACCAGTGAACGGTAATGGATGCTGTCGCTGGCCGCCTGGTATTTCTCGTAGAACTGCCGGCCCTTACGGTCGAAGTCGGCGGCCGTGAATCCCGGAGCAAATAGGAAATACACTTCATCGCCCATGCCCCCGGACAGTTCCGACGGTTGAAAAAGTTCCGCTTGGTTCAGCCCTTTGAACTGGGTGGAGTAGGAGAGCAGGGCGGAAAACTGCAGCTGGTCGTTGTCGGGAGGATCGGCAATCACGCCCGTGACTTCGAACGGGTCCTGGTTTTCGATACCCAGCACCTCGCCCAGCGGGTTCCTGTCGCCGAATATCTTCCTGGCCAAAGACCGGGTCAGCACCATGGTGTTGTCCCGCTGCAAAGCACCCTTTGGGTTGCCATATACAAAAGCATGGCTGAAAACGTTGAAAATGCCGGGATCGGCCCAAAGGAAATTTTCCTCGGAGAAAGCGCGGTCCCTTTGCTTGACCAGTATTTCGCCCAGGTAGCCGATGCGGACGAACGACTCGATCTCGGGGATGAAATCCTTCAGCAGCGGCCCGGCGCCCGGGTTGCAGCCGCTCTGGATGCTGGTCACGCCGCCGATGGTCATCTCCACGCCGTAGCGAAAAATGCGCTCGTGGTTGGCGTGGTGGCGGTCGTAGTTTAATTCGCTCTGCACGAACAGAAGGCCGATGAGGCAGCAGGCGATCCCCAGCCCCAGGCCGAAGATATTGACCAGCGAATGGAACTTGTCGCGTCCAAACCCCCTGAACGTTTGTTTGATCAAGTTTTTAATCATGGCTCACCTTAATTGGCGGGTTTTGCAGGCCTAAAGGTGAAAACAAAAGCAGGGAAAAATTGATGTTTTCTTCCCCGCCTCGGTTTTCTTTATTCATTTCTCAGGCTGTTCACCGGGTTGGCGCGGGCGGCGCGGATGGATTGATAGCTTACGGTCAGCATGGCGATGATCAGCGCCAGGACTCCAGAAAGCAGGAACAATCGGATATCCAGCGAGGTGCGATAGGCGAAATCCCTCAGCCAGCGGTTCATGACAAAGTAGGCCAGGGGCCAGGCGATGAGGTTGGCCAGCAGCACCAGCTTGAGGAATTCATTGGATAGCAGGCGGCTGAGGTTCAGCACCGAGGCACCGAGCACCTTGCGGATGCCGATCTCCTTGGTGCGCTGCTGGGTGGCGAAGGTGGCCAGGCCGAGCAGTCCCAGGCAGGCGATGGCGATGGCCAGCAGGGAGAACGCCGTGAGCAGCCGGGCCGTGTTCTGTTCGGAATTGTAATTCGCGGCAAAGCGTTCATCGAAGAATTCGTATTCGAAGGCCTGCCCTTTGGCGAGGCGTTTCCAGGTTTTTTCGATGGATTTGAGCAGAACCGGGATGTTGGTCGTGCGAAAGCGTACCGAGACCGTTTTGCCGAATCCGTCGGGGCCCATCCAGTGGAAGGCCAGCGGCCGGATCTCCTCGTGCAGGGACTGGAAATGGAAATCCTTTATCACGCCCAGGATGGTGATCTTGGTTTGCTTGCCCGACTGGTCGATCATCTGGACGATCTCCCTGCCGACCGGGTCGCTCAAGCCCATGACTTTCACCGCGGTCTCGTTGAGCACCACGCCCTGGAGGTCGCTCTGGCGGTCCTTCTCGAAGAAGCGGCCGGATGCCATCTGGATGTCGTATGTGCGCAGAAAGCCTTCGTCGGCATACATCGTCCAGAATAGATATTGGCCCACGCCGCTGACTCCGGGCACTGTGTAGACGTTGTCGCCGAAGGTCGGGTCGCCCATCAGGCCCGCCGAAGTACTGACGGCCACGATCTTGGGATTGGCAAGCAACTCCTGCTTGAAGGTCCGGACCTGCTTGCCCAGGTCATCGGTCTTTTTGACGACCAGCACCTGTTCCTTGGTGAAGCCCAGCTTCTTGTTCTGCATGTAATGCAATTGACGGTTGATGACCAGCGTGCCGATGATCAGGGTGATCGACAGGGTGAACTGGAACACCACCAGCAGGCTACGCAGGAAGGACTTCCCTTTGATCCCCCCCGGCTGCCCTTTCAGTACTTGTGCCGGCCGGAACGAAGAAAGATAAAATGCCGGATAGATGCCGGCCACCAGGCCGCTCAGGACAAGCAACGCCAGCAGGATCGGCAGCAGCCAGGGGTTGCCCTGGACCGTGATCTGCGCATTGGCGCCGGCCAGCCGGTTGAAGAAAGGACGCATCAGCATGGCCAGGACCATGGCCAGGAGGATGGCCAGGAAGCTGGTCAGGGACGATTCAAAAAGGAACTGCCTGATCAACTGGCCGCGGCCCGAGCCGATGGCCTTGCGGATGCCGATCTCGCGGGCCCTGGTGGCGGCACGGGCGGTGGTCAGATTGACGAAGTTCACGCAAGCCAGCAGGAATACGCCGAAAGCGACCAGGGAAAAAAGGTACACGGTCGAGATATCGCCGTTGGCTTCCAATTCATACTCAAGGTGTGAACGCAGGTGGATATCTGTAAGCGGCTGCAAAAAATACCGATATTGGGCACCACTCTTTAACAACTGATCCCAGCTTACACCGAACATTTGCTGGAATTGCGGGCCGGCGTTGCGGCGGACGATCTCCTGGAGTTTGGCTTCCGTAGCTGCAGCTGAGGCGCCGGGGCGCAGAACCAGATAGGTGTAAAAGTTGTTGCCGATCCAGGAGGTGCTGCGGCTGTTTTCAAACACGGCCAGCGAGCCGACAAAGTCGTAATGAAAATGGGACTGGCGCGGTACGTCCGGCACCACGCCGGTGACCAGGAGGTCGCGGCGGTTGTCGGTGTTAATGGTCTTGCCGAGGGGGTTTGCGGAGCCGAAGTATTTCCTGGCCATGGAACTGGTCAGCACCACATTGTTTGCCTGGCTGAGAGCCGTGCGCGGATCGCCCTTGATAAACGGCACGCTGAAGACATCGAAGAAAGTGGGGTCGGCCCAGTAGAAGCGCTCTTCGCTGAATACCTTGTCCTTGTAGCGCACCACCGGGGCACCGCGGCCGCCGCCGGTAAAACGGACAACGGACTCCACATCGGGAATCTCCCGCTCCATGGCCTCGGCCAGGGGCGCGCACGATACAGGGCCAATGAAAGTTTTGCTGTTCAGTGAGCCGACGATCCCGACGCGGTAGATGCGCTCGGCCCTGGCGTAGTGGCGGTCGAAGCTAAGCTGGTCGATGGCAAAGAGCGTGATCAGGATGCAGCAGGCCAGGCCGGCCGCGAAGCCGAAAATGGTGATGAACGAGAGCCCCTTGTGCAGGCGCATGTTGCGCAGTGCCGCTTTCAGGTAATTTTTAAACATGGTTTTTCTTGAGAATTGTGATCAAATCATGAAAATGAAGGCCACGGTCAGCAAAAAAACAATGGCCTGGGAAACGAAAAGCTTGGCTTTTTCCCGGCGCAGCCGCCGGCGGATTTCCCCGGCTATTTCACTGAATTCGATCGTTTGGTTCAAAACCGCTTGTTCATTCATTTCTGACTCCTTTGTCTCTGCCGCCAGGCCCCGGGCGCTCAGACATGGAATTTTTGGTTGAAATTCTCGGTGACGATATGGCCGTCGAACAGGTGCACCACGCGCTGGGCAAATTCGGAATAAGCGGGGGAGTGGGTGACCATGACGATGGTCGTCCCTTCACTGTGCAGCTGGGAAAGCAGGTTCATCACTTCGTCACCGTTGGCCGAATCAAGATTGCCGGTGGGCTCGTCGGCGAGGATCAGTTTCGGCCGGGCCACCAGGGCCCGCGCCACGGCCACGCGCTGTTGCTGGCCGCCGGACAGCTGCTGGGGGAAGTGGTTCTTGCGCGGGATCAGCTGCATGCGCTCCATGACATCGAGCACTTTTTTCTTGCGCTCACTGCTGCCAACCTTCAGGTAGAGCAGGGGCAGTTCGATGTTTTCGAAAACGGTCAATTCGTCGATGAGGTTGAAACTCTGGAACACGAAGCCGATGTTGGCCTTGCGCAGGTGGGCGCGCTGGCGTTCCGAGTATTTGGAAACCTCGTGGCCGACAAAGTGATACTCCCCCTCGCTGGGGTTGTCGAGCAGGCCGAGGATGTTGAGCAGCGTCGACTTGCCGCAGCCGGAAGGGCCCATCACGGCTACGAACTCGCCCTCGTTGACCGACAGGTTGATCTGGTTGAGCGCCGAGGTCTCGACCTCCTCGGTGGTGTAGATCTTTTTCAGGTTCTTGGTTTGGATCATGTTTATTCTCCTTTTTTTGTTTGCATGACTTACTTTAAAACCAGGCGTTCATTGTCGCCGAAATTGTCATAGCTGGAAGTGATCACCCGCTCGCCGGGACGCAGGCCGTCCAGCACTTCGAACACATCGGGATTTTGCCGGCCCAGGCGGATCTCCCTCTTCAGGGCGGTCTGGCCGTCCGCTTCGAGCACGAAGACCCAATTGCCGCCGGTTTTCTGAAAGAAGCCGCCGCGCGGCAGCAGCAGGGCCTCGGAGACGTCGCTCAGTTCCAGGCGGATATGCAGGGTCTGGCCGCGGCGGATGCCCGGGGCCTGGAGGCCGGGAAACTCGAGATCAACTGAGAACTTTCCGGCCAAGACCTCAGGATAGACGCGGCTGACCACCATGCGGTAGGTGTTGCCGGAAAGCTCGAATTGCCCGGGTTTGCCCTTCTGGATGCGGTCGATGTAGAATTCGTCGATCCCGGCCCGCGCCTTGAATCCTTCCGGGGCGTCGATCTGTCCCAGCCGTTCGCCCGGGGATTTCGATTGCCCGGGTTCCGCCTGCAGGGAGGTCAGGGTGCCGGTGATCGGGGCGCAAACGGTCAGGTTGTCCAGTTTGCCCTTGGCGACCCTGAGATTTTGCTCCATGCGCGTGACCGAGTCTTCCAACTGCAGGATCTGCTGCTGGCGGTAGCTCAGGTCTTTTTCCTGCGATTCGGTGGCCAGGCGGCGCTTGTTTTTAACAAGTTCGAATTCGCCGGCCGTGTCTTCGAATTCATGGCGGGAAACCAACTTTTCATTATAAAGGGACTGGTAACTTTCAAACTTGCGCTGCTGTTTCTCGACCTGGAAATCGAGATCGGCCACGTCTTTTTCCAGGGACAAGCGGTTTTGTTCCAATAGTAGACGGGTGTTGCGCAGGTTGTTGATCTGCTGGAAAAGTTCGGCTTCGCGGTACATGATATCCATCAGCAGTGAGGTGTTGGAAAGTCTGAGGATTTTGTCGCCCTGCTTCACCGCGGCACCTGCCTCGATGAAGATCTTTTCCACCCGGCCGCCTTCTTCGACATCCAGGAATATCGTTTGCACGGGAAGCACTTCGCCCATGACCGGAATGAATTCCTGGAAGGGGCCGTGCTGGACGGTGGAGACGGTCAATTTTTCGCTTTCGACGTTAAGGGTGGAGCGGTTGCTTTGAAAGATCAGCAGATTGGCGACCAGCAGCACAAAGAATCCGGCCAGGGAGTAGGTAATGATCCGTCGGGCCGGCCATTTCTTCTTTTTAATGATTTGATCCATGCTCATTGAGGCACCTCGGAATATATTGATGCAACAATGATGCCAAGTCGACCGCTGTGCAGGCCCAGGCCCGGAGAGCCTTTCTGGATTTGCCATTTGCCGTTACAATTTGTTTCGCTGCTGCCCCAGGTCAGTTTTTTGGAATGCCGGAAATGTTCGCTGGCGGAACAGCAACTGTCCGTTTCCGGACATAGGGGCAAAGTCATTTGTTGAAGAAGCGGTCTATTCCGGGCTTACAGAAAACCTTTTTGGACCAAAGCTACCTGTCTTTCACCATGAAAACCGTTACTGTTTTTTATTCATAGCGCAAGCTTTCAATTGGATTTGCCGTTGCCACTTTCACGGCTTGAACACTCACTGTCAGCAAGGCAATTAATAATGCAAAAAAACCGGAGAGTAAAAACGGCCATATCGTCAGTTCAATCCGGTAGGCAAAATTTTGCAGCCATCTATTCATGGCATAGAAGGCAACGGGCCAGGCGATGATATTGGCGATGACGACCCATCTGCTGAAATCTTTGGCAAACAATATTAAAATTTGCCAGATGGATGCACCGAGCACTTTGCGAACGCCGATTTCTTTTGTTCGGCTTTTCATCATGATTAATCCCAGACCAAAAAGTCCCATGCAGGCGATAAAAATTGCCAGTGCGGTAAAATAGCCCATTAATTGGAAAGTATTTTTATCCTTTTGATATAGAGCCTCAAGCCTATGATCCAAAAAATGAAATTCAAATACCCCATCCGGATAAAAACCATTGCAGATCGCGGCAAGTTTATTGATGGTGTTTTTGGCGTTTGACGGATTGATTTTGACCATAAGTTGGTGACATTGTCCGTAAAAAATAACAAACACCGTAGGACGGATAGCCTCATAAAGCGACTCAAAGTGAAAATCATTGACAACGCCGATGATTTTTCTTTTCGATTTCGGCCAACTGCAATCAACCACCTGCCCAATTGGATCCCCTTTTAACTCCAGCTTTTTTACGGCTGCTTCATTAAGAATTATGGCTTCATCCGCATCGGTTTTAAGTTTACTTGAGAAAAGGCGGCCTTGCGAAGCTTTTATGCCCAGTGTTTCAAAATAATCGTAGTGCACGTGAACAAACGGCAATTCTAGCGACTTAGATTGTCCTTGAGGTTTCAATGCTCCCCCATCCGTAAGCGGATCGGAAGGAATACGGGAAGCGATAGAGACACTTTTGACGGCACTCTCTTCGAGGAGTGCCTGTTTCAAGGCAGTATATTTTTCAATATCATCGGAGGTATTATTGATTTCTGATATTACTGTATATTCTTTGTTAAATCCCAAATTTTTATTTTGCAGGAAATGGATCTGACTGAACATAAAAAGGGCGCTGCATACAAGAACAATGACAATTGTGAATTGAACCCCGACCAGTAATTTTCTGAAATTAAATTTGGATTTACTCGTGTTTGCTCCTGTTTTCAGCGTTTTTGCCGGTTGAAAAGTGGAAAGAAAAAAAGCAGGATAAGACCCGGCCAGAAAACCCGTGACTATGACAATAGCAAGAATTTCCAGAATTGTGTCCAATTGCATCAGCGCGGCAAATGACAGTACTTTTCCTGAAAGTGCATTGAAAACGGGCAGACACATTGCAACCAAAACAAGCGCTATGAGCAGGGCAATAAGCAGTACGATAAAAGATTCTCCGACGAATTGCATCGCCAGGTGATTGCGTGATGCGCCTGCTACTTTTCTGATGGCGATCTCCTTTGCCCGCGTTGTTGCATTGGCGGTCAATAGATTGACATAGTTGAAGCAGGCAATGAGTAAAATGAGAAAACCAATAGTTGAAAATATAATCACATAGGTGATACTGTTTTGCGGTTGAATATCATTTTCAAAATGAGAGTAGAGGTGAATATCTTTCAGGTTTTGTATTGAATATCTAGGTGAAGGGCTACCCGGTCCGGAATTGCTGTGTTTCGCTATTAGTGCGCTGCATTTTGCTTCAAAGTCGGGCTGGGAGAACTGGTCTTGCATGACGAAATAGACCAGGAAATTTTGCCATCCCCAGTTATTCATCCAATCGGCGCCGGCAACCTTTTCTATAGCGGTGAGTGTGGCAATGAACTCGTAACGGAAATGGGAATTTTGCGGCATGTCTTCCATTACGCCGGCAACCATATAATCATGCTGATTGTTCAATTTTAATACTTTGCCAATCGGGTTTTCATTACCAAAATACTTGCGGGCGGCCTTTTCGGAGATGACCATGGTGAATGGCTGTTGCAGCGCTTTTTCAGGAACTCCCTGCTTGAATTTAAAAGAGAAGATGCGAAACAGGCTGGCGTCAGCATAGGCCAAACTATTTTCTTTTTCTATATATTTTTTTTCTTTGTACTGAACAATGTCGTTCCCGCTAATAAGAATTCTTGCATAATCTTTGATTTCCAGAAGGTTGTCCGCCAGTAATTTTGCCGTTTGCGGCGAATTATAGGGATGCTGAGGTTGACACAACCTGTAAATATTGGCCGCGTTTTTATTAAAGCGGTCATAGCTCAACTCGTGCTGGACATAGAGTAATAGCAAAATGCAAACTGCCATTCCCATCGCCAGACCGAGTATACTTATGAATGCATGCGACTTGTTTTTGCCAAGATTCCGGAATGCGGTTTTAAAATAGTTTTTAAACATTTTTATTGCCTCTATGATTCTTGTTTTTCCCTTGTCTCAAATTAGACGCCCCCGGATCCTTTTTGGTTGACATCAATTTTCGCTATTATTCGTATTTCAGACTGTCGACCGGATTGGCCATGGCCGCCTTGATGATATGGGCAAGGATGGTGGCGATCGTGACCGATGAAACGATGGCCAAGGGATAGAAAAACAACCCGGCTGCGAGATCTGTCCTCACCGCGAAGGATTGCAGCCAAACCCGGATGAAAAAATAGGAAATGGGCAGGGCGATGGCAAAGGAAATGGCCAGCAGTTGCAGGAAGTCTTTTGCCAACAGGAACATGATCCTTGGGGTACTGGCGCCCAGGACTTTCCTGATGCCGATCTCCCTGGTGCGCTGCAGGGCCATGAAGGAAGACAATCCCAGGATTCCCAGGCCCGTCACGATGATGGCCAGAATGGAAAAGAGGGCGAAGACTTTTCCGAACAGCTCGTCCCCCTTGTATTGCTGGTTGTAATAATCGTCCAGAAAGTAGTATTCAAAGGGATTGTCGGGGAAGAAACCGTTGAAAAGTTTCCGGATCCCCTGGATGGTCGCTTTCATTTCCCATGTGTTCAACTTGAGCACGAACAATCCCCGCACGTCCCTGCCCTCGGGCAGGAAGCGGAATATATGAGGCTCGAAGGCATGTTTTAATGATTGCTGATGATGGTCGGCCAGCACGCCGATCACCTCGAGGGTATCGTCCCAATAAATGACGCGTTGCCCGATGGCGGCCGCCGGGCTTTGAAATCCCAGCCATTTGGCGGCTGTTTCATTGAGGATCAAGGCGCCGGCATCGCCCGGGTGTTCCTTGGAAAAATTTCTCCCGGCCACGAATTTCAGGCCGAACACCTTCACATAGTCATAATCGATCCCGACAATCTGATAATTCTTGTTGTCATCCGTGCCGAAGCGGCGAATGCCGCCGGCATCCCACCAGACCTGCTTGCCCGGTACGTCCGTACCGACGCAAAAATCGCTGATGCCCCGGTTTTTTAGTAGTTCCTGCTTGAATGTCTGCAACGTGCTGGAAAATGATGCGCTTCTCACCCTGGGAGCCCGGATGACCAATTTCTGTTCCATGTCAAAACCAAGATCCTGGTTTTTCATGAATGAGAGCTGGCGGAAAACGGTAAATGTGCTGATCAGAAGCCCCAAGGCCATGACGAACTGAATGACCACAAGGAATTTCCGCAAGCTCATTCCCCTGGCGGCATTTCCCAACTTCCCCTTCAGGACACGCGCCGGCTGGAACGAGGAGAGGACAAGCACCGGATACATGCCGGAGAGGAAAACCCCGGCCACGAACATGGCCAGGACCGTAAGCCAGAACCATTGCTGGGTCCAGATCCCGTACTCCGCAGGCGTGCCGGTGATCTGCCTGAACACCGGCAGGAAAAGTTTCACCGCCAGCAATGCCAGGACCAGGGCCAGCAAATTGATCAAGATCGTTTCTAAAAAAAACTGGGCCATCAATTGAGCGCGGGAAGCGCCGGCGACCTTGCGCATGCCCACTTCCTTGGCCCGGGTCAGCGACCGGGCCGTAGAGAGGTTGGTGTAATTTGCCCAGGCGATGGCAATGATGAAAATCGCGATCACTTGAAGAAAGTTCACGGTGTCCATATCGCCGTTGACTTCATATTCCTGTTGAAAATTTGAAGTCAGGTGAATGTCCTTCAACGGCTGCAATTTGAGATCGCAGGTCAACTTATAGGCCCGGAGCACTTCGCCGAATTCGGCCTCAACCAGGGCGGGCAATTTCTTTTCAAAGGCCGGAGCGTCGGCCTGCGGCTTCAGCAGGAGATAGGTGAACCAGCCGCTGTCTCCCCATGAATTTTCCACTTCCTTGCCGTAAAGGTCGAGGATGTTGGGGTAGGACAGGAGGATATCGAATTTCAGATGGGAATTTGGCGGAATGTCCTTAAAAACCCCCGCTACCTGGTAATCGACCTTTTTGTCGACGCTGAGGGTCCGGCCGACCGCGTTTTCGCCGCCGAAGTATTTTCTGGCCGTCGATTCGGAAACAAAGGCCCGATTCGGCTCTTTGATGCCGGTCAACGGGTCGCCGCTGATGAATTCATATTTAAAGATCGCGAGGAAATCCGCCTCGGCAAAATACATCCTTTCTTCAAAGAACCTGTTTTCAGCATGAGAAACCGAAGCGCGATAGCGGAAAAGGCGCGCTACTTTTTCTATTTCGGGATACAGTTCCCTGATCCGCAATCCCGCGGGCGGACAGCAGGATGCGAAACGCACCGCCTGGCCGTCCTGGTCGGCACGCTCGTAGCGCAAGCGAAAGATGCGGTCGCTGTTTTCATGAAACCGGTCGTAGCTTTTTTCATAGTTGACGAAATACAGGATGAAGAGGCAGGCACTCATGCCGATGGCGAGTCCCAGAACGTTGATCAGGGTAAACAACTTGGTCTTCTTCAGGTTGCGCAGTGTTGTCTGCAGATAGCTTTTGATCATTTTGTATATCCCCTTGCATGAAGATCACGGCAAATGTTCCAGCGGCGAAAATGAAGCTTAGATTGGCAATTGGCTGATCAAAAAAACAGCTCATCTTCACTTGCGCAGATGAGAGGACGGATTTATCACTTCATCAATTTCGCTAGAACCTTGCTCGCCGGAACGGTACTTTTTTTCAATTGCTCTATTTATTTTCATGAATATAACCAAAAATATTATAGCAAATATGATGCCAGGTTTGCCACCATTGCCGGCGGTGACCCGGAGGCTGAGTCGTAAGCAAATAAATGCAATTCCCAACTTTGCTTATCCCTGCGCCACTCTGCCAGGGATGGGGGATGTCCGCTGGTGGAACAATCACTGTCCGTTTCCGGACAGTAAGCAAGGGGATCTCCGGGGGTTGGCAGGGGATTTCCTTTGCTGGTTGGGAACTTTTCCAGCGCTGTGCTATAATGGCAGGGAAATTGCTGAAATTTTTTTTATGGAATGGGCAACGATGAAAAAAAATTTCGGAAAAATCCTGATCGTGGATGACGATGCCGATGTGCTGCAGGCGGCAAAATTTTTTCTCAAGCAGCACGTGGAATCGGTGCGCGCCGAAAAAAATCCGGCCTTGATCCCACAGTTGCTCAGCAATGAAACGTTTGATGTCATCCTCCTGGACATGAATTTCGAACGCGACGTCAGCAGCGGCCAGGAAGGTTTTTTCTGGCTGGAAAAAATTCTGTCTATCGATCCCCAGGCGGTGGTTATTTTGATTACGGCTTACGGTGATATCGGCCTGGCTGTGCGAGCCATCAAGGAGGGGGCCAGCGATTTCGTGCTAAAACCCTGGCAGAATGAAAAGCTGCTGGCCACGGTTTCAGCCGCCATGAACTTGCGTTCTTCCCGTTTCGAAGCGGAAAGCCTGCGCCGGCGCCAGCAGCAGCTTAGCGCCGATCTGGACCATCCCTTTCACGATTTTGTGGGTTCTTCCCCGGCCATGCTGGAGGTATTCCAGACCATCACCAAAGTGGCGGTCACCGATGCCAATGTGCTGATCATTGGGGAAAATGGCACCGGCAAAGAACTGGTGGCCAGAGCCCTGCACCGGCACTCGGCCCGGGCCAACGAAATTTTCCTGGCCGTCGACATGGGGGGGATCAGTGAAACGCTTTTCGAAAGCGAGCTTTTCGGCCATGTCAAGGGATCTTTCACCGATGCCCGCAGCGATCGGACCGGACGTATTGAATTGGCTTCGGGCGGGACGCTGTTTTTGGATGAAATCGGCAACCTGCCCTTAGGCCTACAGGCCAAGTTGTTGCGTGTGCTGGAAACCAGGCAAGTGACCCGCCTGGGGGCCAATGCCTCAATCGGCGTCGATATCCGCCTGATCTGTGCCACCAACATGCCCATCGCCGAATTGGTCAACCGCAAGCAATTCCGCCAGGACCTGCTGTACCGCATCAATACGGTAGAAATCCACCTGCCGCCTCTGCGCGAACGGCACGATGACCTGAAACCGCTGGCTGAACATTTTACCGGACAGGTTTGCCGTAAATATCAGAAAGCAGCAAAAACCATCAGCGAGTCCGCTTTGAAAAAATTGACCAACTACCATTGGCCCGGCAATGTCCGTGAATTAAAGCATGCCCTGGAAAGGGCGGTTATTTTAAGCGATGCCCCCGTGCTGCAACCAGGTGATTTTATGTTTTCCCATATTTCTGAGAGTGCGGAAGAGCTGGCTTTCAAGGATCTTAACCTGGAGCAGGCCGAAGAAACCCTGGTCCGTCGCGCCCTGAGCAAGTACCAGGGAAATATCAGCCAAGCGGCCAAGGAACTGGGCTTGACCCGCGCCGCCTTGTACCGCCGCCTGGAAAAATATGGTCTTTGAAGCCCGGAGATGCTGGCGGCGTCCATGAAAATCACCCAACGTTTTCGTTTTCAAGTCGTCTGGCGGTTGATGCTGATGGCGGCCGCGGCCGGACTTTTCTTTTACTTGCTGAGGAGGTTTGTTCTTGGCATCCCGGCATTGCTGGCCGCTGTTGTCTTTGTTTACCTGCTGATCTCCCTGTTCCAGTATATTGACCGCTCCAATCGCGGCCTGGCCCGGTTCCTGCAGGCGGTGCGTTACCATGATTTTTCGCTTTCGGCCGGGATAGACGGTTTGGGCGGGTCGTTCGCCGACCTGAACGCCGCTTTCCGTGAGATCAGCGGCCAGTTCCAACGCGCCCGCGAAGAAAAAGAGGAGCAGTACCGCTATTTGCAGACCGTGGTCCAGCATATCGGCGTCGGGCTGATGACGGTGCAGGCCGACGGCGGCATCGATTTGTTCAACCATGCCGCCAAGCGGCTGCTGCGCGTTTCCCACCTGCGCCACATCGCCGACCTACCCCCGATGTTTCAGCAGTTGCGCGATGAAATCGATCGGCTGCGTCCCGGGGAAAAATCCCTGCTCAAGCTGGATTTTCCCGATGAAGAGCTTCATCTGTCAATGTCCACGACCGAATTCAAGCTGCGCGGCCAGCTTTACAAATTGATCTCTTTGCAGAACATCCAGGTGGAACTGGAAGAAAAGGAAGCCGAAGCCTGGCAGAGCCTTACCCGGGTCCTGACCCATGAGATCATGAATTCGCTCACTCCCATCGCATCGTTGGCGGCGACCGCCTCTTCGCTGCTGCCCGCAGTGAACAGCGAAGACGACTCCGCTGATTCGACCCGGAGCCAGGATGTGGCCGAGGCTTTGCTGACCATCGACCGGCGCAGCCATGGGCTGATGCGTTTTGTTCATGCCTACCGCAGCGTGGCCCTGATTCCCAAACCGCAGTTTAAGATCTTCCCGGTCGCGGCAATGTTTCAGCGTATGGAAAAACTGCTGCAGGATAAGCTGACCCGTCAGGGCATCGCCTTCTGCGCCGAGGTCGAGCCACCCACACTTGAAATGACCGCCGATCCCGATTTGACAGAGCAGGTGCTGATCAATTTGCTGCTCAATGCCATGGAAGTGCTGGGCGGAATCGAAACCCCGCACATCCATCTGTCTTCGCGCATGAATGAGCGCGGCCTGGTGGTGATTCAGGTCAGCGACAACGGTCCGGGAATCGATCCCGAAGCCCGGGAAAAAATATTCATCCCATTCTTTACCACAAAAAAGGAAGGCTCGGGCATCGGCTTGAGTTTTTCACGCCAGGTCATGCGCCTGCACCGCGGCGTCATTTCGGTGCAATCCCAACCCGGTGCGGGTACGGTCTTCACCCTGCGTTTTTGAATCCAATAGGCCGAATCCAATTGCGCTGGTACTCAAAAAACAGGGTGCCGGGAATAAAAAACATTCAGGGCTGCGGTCTTTCATAGGCATGCGGGATAAATGGATCCGCGTCAGTTGCCGCCGCTGCGGTTGCGCCCTTGCCGCTTGGAGTGGTAAAGGGCATGGTCGGCGCGAGCGATGAACCGGCTGGACACGGTCCCGGGCGCAGGGATCGTCGTGGCCACTCCCAGGCTGACCGTGACCACTGCCGCGATCGGCGAAGCGGGATGGGGAATGGCCAGCCGGGTGATCGCAGTGCGGATGCTTTCGGCCATGGCCAACGCCCCGTCATTTCCGGTTCCCGGCAGCATGAGAAAAAACTCGTCGCCGCCGGTACGCGCGGCCAGGTCGGCCGGACGCTTGATGTGGGCGCGGATGGCCTGGGCTACTTTTCTGAGGCATTCATCGCCTTCCTGGTGGCCGAGGGAGTCGTTGTACGTTTTAAAGAAATCGATGTCCACGGCGATTACAGAAAGCAGTTTTTTTTCACGGCCGGCCACCGCCCATTCCTTTTGAAAAATCTCGTAAAAGGTGCGGTGGTTGGCCAGATCGGTCAATCCGTCGTAGCGGGCCAGGCGCTGCAACTGCACGGTGCGTTCGTCTACCAGGTTTTCCAGCTTGCGTTCCCGTACTTTGGCCCGGTGCAGGGCCAGGAAAAACATTACGGCGACTAGCAATATGCTGCTCAGGGCGACAAACCAGCGGAACCAAGCGGTTTGGTGGAAATAGGGCTGGAGTTTGAAGGCAAAGGCAGTCCCGCGGCGGTTCCATATGCCGTCGCCATTGCCGGCAATGACCCGGAAGGTGTATGATCCCGGCGGCAGGTTGGTGTAGAAAGCGGATCGGCGGTTACCCACCTGGATCCAATCCGGATCGAAACCTTCGAGGCGGTAGGCGAATTGCATTTTATCGACCTGCAAAAAGCTGATGGCGGTGTAATCGATCTCAATGTTGCCCTTTCCCGGGGGGGCAGTCACCGTTCCCGGAGTCGTCAAATTGCGGTCGTTGATAACGACCTTTTCGATGACCAACGGCGGTTCGACCCGATTGATACGCAGACGGTCAGGGTCGAACATGGTGAGGCCGCGGATGGTGGGAAACCAGATCCGGCCCAGGCGGTCGATGCATCCTGCCGGCTGAGCCGGGCCGCTGCTTTCGGTCACCTTGATGCCCTCGGACTTGCCGAAAGACACGCAGGGGATGCGGGGCAATTTGCCGGCGGCATAGGCGAGGAGGTCCTTTTTGGCTACGTGATAAATGCCCTTGTTGCAGTTCATCCATAACCGTCCGCGGCGATCCTCCAGGATCTGGAAGGCCTGGTCGCTGTACAAGCCGTCGCGACTGGAAAAACGAACCACTTGCTCGTCATGGATCCAAAGCAGGCCGGCGTGATCGGTGCCCACCCAAAGATCTCCATCCCGGTCCGTGTGGATGACCCAAACGGGTTGATCGGCGATATTTTTGGCGGCAAATTTGCGGAATCGGCCCTGTTCCAGCACGGCCAGGCCCCCGTTGTACGCCCCCACCCAGATCCGTCCCTTTTTGTCTTCGCCCAGGGCATATATATAGTTATTGGGCAGGCCGTGGGCGGTATTGAAATTGCTGATGCGCCCTTCTTCTATGCAATCGAGCCCGCCGCCGTTGGTGCCTACCCAGATGCGCCCGCTGCTGTCTGCCAGCAGGGCGCGAATGATGTCGCTGGACACGCCCCTGACCCGGGTGAAAGCTCCGGATTTTCGTCCTGCCGGCATGCGGAACAGCCCGCCACCGTAGGTTCCCACCCAGAGGGAATCGTCGGCACCCTGGGCGATGGACCAGACATGGTCGCTGAGCAACCCCTGGTCCTGGTTGTAGGTCTTCCATTCTCCATCCTGAAACCTGACCAGGCCGCCGCCGACTGTGCCGACCCAGATGCTCCCCTGGCGATCCTCGAGCACGGCGCGTACCGGGTCCACCGGCAAGCCGTTGCGGGAACCGTACAGGATGAATTTTTCGTCCTTTAATTGGATGAGACCGTCGCGGCTGCCGACCCACAGGCTGCCTTCGCGGTCTTCCATGATGACCCGGGCCGACATCAGTCCGGCCAGGCGCTGGCCCATGACCGAGACCCGGCCGTCTTTCAGGCGATTGAGCGGCTCCTGGTTGGTGCCGATCCACATGATCCCGTGGCGGTCCTGGTAGACGGCGCGAATATCGTCAGACGAAAGCTGTTGCTTCAGGCGCTCAAAACGGCCGTTGCGAAAGCTGAACAGCCCGCCGCCGCTGCTGCCGATCCACAGGGTCCCCCGGCGGTCGAGATGCAGGGCGCGGATATCGCTATGAGGCAAGCCGCGGCCGGTGTCGAAGATCTCGATTTTCCCATTATGAAAGTGGTTGAGCCCCCGGCCGGTCCCGATCCATATACCGCCGGCACCGTCGTCGGCCAGAGAGGTGATGTAATTGCTTGACAATCCCTGCACCGTGGTGAACGCCTGGAAGCGGTCCTTTTTCCAGCGATACAGGCCGGCGGTCGTGCCTGCCCAGAGGGTGTCGGAACGGTCCAGGAAAAGGCAAAGGATGAAATGACTCTGCAGCCCCTGGCGGTTGTCGAAGCGCTCGAAGCGGCCCTTGCTGTAACGCAGCAGCCCGGCGGTGGTCCCTACCCAAAGACGGCCTTCCCGGTCTTCGGCCAGGGCCTTGATGCCGTTGCTCTCCATTTGCGGAGTGTTGCTTTTGTCAAAAACCGTGAAGTTGAGACCATCAAAACGGGCCAGCCCCTCGTAGGTGCCCAGCCAGAGGTAGCCGTCACGGGTTTGCACCATGGCCAATACCGAACTCTGCGGCAAGCCGTTTTCCGTGGAATAATGCTCCACTGCGTATTCGTTGAGTTCCAGTTTCGGGTCCAGGGCCAACAGGTGAATGGGGATGGCCGCCACCAGCCACAGCAGCAAGGCCAGCCCGAGAAATCGATTCGTTGCCCTGTCCATCCTTTGTTGTACTCCAGGTTATATTTATAGCTGAAACGCCGGTTTTTTTCAATATGCCGACCAGATCAATCGCTTATTATTCCCGGGAGCCGCCCGGGAACGGGCAGGTGGTTTCTGCAGGTAAATCGACATGTTGAAAATACCGGAACCCAGGGCCGCGGCGCTTGTCCTTCTTTTTTTGGTAGGGGAGACATGACTGTCCTGTTTTGGTGACACTGCGGCCTTTATTTTTAGGCATGAAATATGCTCTAAAATTGATAAAGATGCATGAAAAAGGCGAAATGTCATGTCAGGAGGAAACCATGGGACGAAAAACGAGCTTGATCCTTTCTTTGCTGACCGTTTTTCTTCTACTGGCCGGATCCGGTCTGCCAGCGGCTGAATCTATCTACGGTCATATTTCCTTTGTCGATAAAGAGACACTGGTCATCGGTGCCGACGGCAGTGAAAATCGGGCCGTGGTGAACTTGCCCGTTGTCCCTGGCGATACGGTGGCGACCTCGGCCAACGGCCGCTGCGAACTGCAATTCGATAACGGCACCGTGATCCGTCTGGACAAGAATTCCCGACTGCGCGTCACCACGGTGCTGGCCCCCAGCCTGACCTCGAGTTGGGAGATCACCACCCTGGAGCTGGAGGAAGGGCAGTTGTACACCCTGCCCCAGTCCTACGGCCGGGAGATGTTCCAGGTCATCACGCCCAACGCGGCCGTCAACCTGAAAAGCCGGGTGCGGGCCACCATCCGCCTGGATGCCGACGGCGGCACATCGTTCTTTTCCGACGGCGGCAAATTCCAGTTGTTGTACGGGGCCGACAGCCGCTCCCTGAAAAAGGCCACGGTCAAGGCCAACCGCCCCCTGGCGATCACCGCCGCCCATGTCCCGGCCGAGCGCGTGGAAAAGCGCGACATCGAGTTCCTGGCCTGGAACGAGTACGTCGACAATCATTACAAGGAACTGCATTACGGCATCAGCAAGGTGCCGCCCAAGCTCAAGTTCGGAAACTCGGCGCTGACGTACTGGGCCGAGAAATGGTCGTCCCTCTACGGGGAATGGATCTACGACGAGCTTTTCGGCTACGTCTGGCGGCCCGCTGACGAGCGGTTCGCCTACGCCGCGCGCCCCTTCTTCCATGCCGATTTCACGCGCATCGGCAACGAGCTTTTTCTGATCCCCCAGCAGCTATGGGGTTGGGTGCCGGCGCACATGGGAACCTGGGTCTGGATGAAGCGCGGCTGGACCTGGATTCCCGGCGACTGGTTCCACACCGGCGTTGTCAACTACCACGGCATCTATACTTTCCCTACTTTCGGCTATTATTGGAACATGTTCATCTCGTACTGGTATCCCCGGCCGGCCGGTGAGCCGGGATGGCAGAACCGACCTCCCTTCCCCTACAGGTCGGGCGTGCCTGTCCTGCCATCCTCGGCGATCGACATCGTCAAGAAAGTCGTGAAGGCTCCGGATGGCAATGAGAGCAAACGCGTTGCCATCGAGAAGGGCGGGTCGGCCATCGATGGCGTAAAATTGCCGCCCGCGCCAACGCCCCGCATGCTGGCGCTGGTCCCCGGTGTTTCCGATAAGTCCAATCCCTCTCCGACTCAGAAGAGCGCAGGCGCGGCCGCTAAGTCGGGAAGCTTCGGTCTGGCGCGTGATTGGAATCCCGACAATCGCTGGGCCGCGAGGCGCGGCTACAGCATACGTTACGCCAACTCCGGTAACGCAGTTATTTGCCCGGAAATGCATTTGTCTTCTGAAAACTTCAGTGGCGTCGACCGCATGAAGCTGCGGGAATCGGCCCAGCACGATCTGTCCAGGACATCCTCGACGAGTTCGCGGGGAAGTTCGAGCACTAGTGTTTCCGATGCCGCGGCGCGGACGGACAATGCCACCCAGGATAACTCTGGGGAGCGCGCGAAAAAGGACGACGGTAGAAAGTAAGGATCTTTGACGGCCGAGGTGCTATTCCCCGCAAACAAAGCCAGGCCCGGAGTGCCCAGACGGACGCCGGGCCTTTCTCTTATGGCCCGGCTGGGATCGGGGTCAGTTTCCTCTGGGATCGCCCTGGTTTGGGACTGCGGTTGTAGAGCTGACCGCGTCCCCCTGGGGGGAATTCGGTTGAGGATCCGCCTCGCCCTTCTTCCTGGGAAGCAGGTAGGTGGCGGCTACGGCGACGGCGCCAGCGACGAAAAAAGTGAGCAGCCGCGATGTGATCCTGGCGTTCATTCCGCTGATGCTCCACAGGACCGTGAAAAGCAGGCCGCTGATGATGGTGGCGATCACGGCCCGGCCATGATAGCGTTTCCAGAAAATGGTGAAGAGAATGACGATGGAAAAAGTGCCGCCGATACCGGCCCAAACATAACCTACCATGGTAAAAATGAGCCGAGTGGGGAAGAGGAAAGCCAGAGCCAGGGCAATGACGGCCAGTAGGGCGGTGATGCGCCGTGATCGCCCGAGGCAATCGCTTCCCTCGCGATTTTTCGAGATCGGCTTGATCAGATTTTCCGAAAGTTCCGAGGCGGACAGGATCAGCAGCGAATCGGCGGTAGAAACCATGGCCGCGATGGCGCCTGCGATCAGAATGGCGGCAAGTACCGGCGGAAAAAGTTTCAACAGGACGGCAGGAAGGACATACTCCTGGTCCGTCAATCCCGAGGGACCGAACAAGGCGATGCCTATCCAGCCGATGGCCAGGGCACCGCAATAGGCGACCAGGGTCCAGGCAATACCGATATTCCTAGCCTTTTTTGCCTGTACTTTGTTTTTAATGGCCATAAAGCGCATGCTCAACTGCGGCTGGCCGCCCAGGTAGCCGAAAAACCAGGAAAAGCCGGCCATGATCACCAGCCCGGCGGCGAATCCCGACGCGGCCCCGGTAAGGGAAAGGTAGCCGGGCCCGGCGGCGCTCAAGGCCTGGGGGATCGACCGGGCAAAGAGACCGGGAGTCTTGGCGATCACGATCATGCCGACGATGGGAGTGGCGATCAGGGTGATGATCATGAGGATGGCCTGGATGCAATCGGTGTAAACGACGCTGCGGAAGCCCCCGTAAATGGTATAGGGGACGATGATCAGCGCCGTGATCAGCATCCCCCATTTGGCCGGGATGCCGAAAAGGGTGAACAGGGTCTTGCCGCCGCCCAGGAATTGGGCGCCTACATAAAAGAAAAAAAAGAAAACGATGGTCAGGCTGGCGACGATGCGGATCCATTTCCCCATTTCACCATGCTTTTTGGCGATGTATTCGCTGAACGTGTTCACCTGGTATTTTTCGGCTTCGTCGCGCAGGCGCCAGGCCAGTCCGGCCCAGGCCGTGATGATGCCGACCACGCAGCCGAGCGCGGTCCAGATCTCGGTCAATCCCGTGGCGTAGGCCATGCCGGGCAATCCCAAAAGGGCCCAGGATGATTCGCCGGTAGCTCTTTCCGAAAGGGCCGCTGCCCAACCGGGAAGGCTGCGGCCGGCGATGGCGTAATCGCAGTCGGTTTTCACCTTACGCCCCTGGTACAAACCCCAGAGGATCAACAAAACGAAATAGCCGATTACCACCAGCAAAATCTGGGTCTGAAATACCATGGGCTCACCTCGATCGCTGTTTTATATTGTCATTTTTTAAGCGATATTGTAAAGGAAGTGGATTCTTTTTTCAACAGTGCCGGTTCCTTGGGGCAATGCCACGGGCAGCTTTTTTAAATTGCTGCCGTTCGCTTCGTGATCTTCTTTATTTGTACAAACAAAGATAGGCGCTTTCCTCGGCAACCTTGATCTTGAATTTTTGGTTGGCAAGAACGGAAAAGGACTGACCGGCCGCAAAGGTTTCCCAGCCGTCTTTTTCCGGTAATTTGACCGTCAACCTGCCGCTGATGACCTGCATGATTTCCAGTGTTTGCGTGCCGAATTCGTATTCGCCTGCGGCCATGACCCCGATGGTGGCAGGCCCTTCCGGGCTGTCGAAAGCGATGGACTTGACCCGGCCTGCAAAATATTCGTTGACTTTGAACATATTGGCGTTTCCTCCTTGAAATGAATGTTTTTAGATTTTAGCACAATTTTTTGTTATTTCCAGGGAATATTTTACCGGCCGGGGCGTTAATAGGGTATGATGCAGGAAGCGGCGATGATGATCGAGGAGACTTTGATGAACGGCCCTGCGTCTATCCAGGCCCAGACTCAGGTTGGGCAGGATTTATTGGACTTCAAGGACAAGGTTTTCTGCCTGTGTCTGGGATTTGCCGGCAACGCCGCCGACGCTCGCGACCTGACCCAGGACACCTTTGCCAAGGCACTGACTCATTATGCCCAGAGCCGGCCGGAAAATCCCCAGGCCTGGATCATGCGCATCGCCCGCAACACCTGCTTGGATTTGTTGCGGCGCAAGAAAGTGCGCGGTCCGTTGCACCCTGTCTCCGAGTTCACCGCCGTCGACCGGCGCACGCCTGAGAGCCAGGCCGGCCGGGAAGAGGAAATCGGCATTGTCAGAAAGGCCATCGCCAGCTTGCCGCGCCGCCAGCGCGATGTACTGGTTTTGCGCGAGTACGCCGAGCTCTCCTACCAGGAGATCGGGCAGACGCTGCGCATCAGCAGCGGTACGGTCATGTCGCGCCTGAACCGAGCCCGGCAGGCCGTGCTGCGTTTTTACCGGGAGGAACACCATGGAAGCAAACCTTGACACGTGGCGGGAAATCGCCCGCATTATCGAAAAGGATAAAGAGGGGGCGCTGGATTATTTCCGCCGCCAGAAAATTGATCCTGCCGAAGTCAAAGCCCGGCCTGCCGAGCGTCCGTTCCGCCTGCTGGCTCCCCGTCCGGTCTTCTGGCTTGCGGCCGCTTCCCTGTTTCTGGCCATCGGCCTGGTCTCCTTCTGGCTTCTGCGCGGGAGCTGGAAAAGCAGTCCGCTGACAACGGTGGGGAGCGAACTCCTGGCCGACTCATTCCTGTACGCGGAGGCCGGACAGGCGAATCCCGCCGCGGAACGAGGAGCGCCGGGGGACGCCTCGCCTTGCTTCACCGCCTGGGCCACCGCGGCCCGGCAGCTCGCGTTTTCCGGCGACGAGGCGTCGGCCCCGGCCTATGCTCCCGATGAGGCGGTGGAACGAGGCGATCCCGAGGAAGTGCTGCGCCGGATCGGCCGGGTGATCCGTAAGGGGGCCTTCAATCACCTGTTGTCCAATTTAAATGAATTTCATGACAAGGAGGCATAACATGAAACACAAGCTATTGGTCTTGCTCATCCTGCTGCTGGGGCTCAATCTCAGCGCCGAGGAATTAGCGCCGGTGGAACCGGCCGTCGCGTCGACCGGAGTCGTGGTCCCGGCTGCCCCCGTGGCCGATGGGCTGGCCTTTGCCGCACCGGAGGCAGAGGCGGCTTCGCTCAAGGACGGCTACGCCCTGCTCAATGAGTTGCTCACTCTTTTCGAGAACATCCCGATCGTCAAAGTGAAGAAGACCCCCGAGAACGAAGCCAAGATAAGCCCCGGCCTGGTCGAGCTCGACAAGCGGCTGTCACAGCTGGGTGTGGACTCAAAGGCTGCCCTGGAGGCCGGCCTGATCGATAAGATCTTCTTCTACCGCTACCGGCGCCTGCTGATGCACTACAAGCTGATCATCATGCCGGTCGTCCGCAGCGAGCTGTTCAAGGAGCTGTTCCAGCGGGCCTTCGACGACTTCACCTGGAACGTCACCTATGAGCACTGGAGCTGGGAGGACAAGGACGGCATCGCCAAGATGGCGGCGGCCACGGAGGAGGAGTTCGTGCAGATGATGATCTACCTCGACACACGCCAGAAGCGCGAGGAGCTCAAGAAGAAGATCGGCAAGCGTATGCTGCCCCCTCCGCCGGCCAGGAAGAAATCCGAGGAAAAGAAGCCGGAATAACGGCAGAAATTCATCTTTCCCCACTTTTTGAACAGAAACCCGCCGCTGCTCCAAGAGCTGGGCGGGTTTCTTTTTGAATGTGAGCCGATTTCAGGGGAAACAGGTTTTAACTATTTGCTTTAGTCGATGGCGACCATGACCGAGGAGGCCTTGATCACTGCATAGGCGGTCTTGCCCTTTTTGAGATTCAGGTGCGCCGCCGAATTCCTGGAGATCATGGAAACGACTTTCATGCCGCCGGGGAGTTCGATGATGACTTCGGTGTTGACGTTCCCCGGATTGACCTCCGTAATTTTGCCCTTGAACACATTTCTGGCGCTGATCTTCATTCTTGCCTCCCTTGATGCGATCCGGCCGCGGCTGGCCGGCCCTATGCATTGATTATACCATTTTTGAAAATGGTTGTGAATGCGCTTGAAGGAATGGCTGGACGGCGGGCAGGGGAGTGTCACCGCCAATGCCGACAAATACGGATGAAGTCCCGGGAATTTTTGTTCAGCGCCAGGCGCCCAGGATCACCCCGGCGATGATGAACGGCAGGGAACGGTAGCCGGCATTGATCAGCGAAAGCGTAAGCGAACGCTGCGCATAGCGGTCATTGGCGATCCGTTTCATTAAAGCGCAATCATGACTTCGGCAACCAGGTGTTTTGACAAACCAATACTTTTTTTGATCGCTTTTTTTGCTGAAAAATGAGTGTCAGGAGGCCAGTACCCGCTGGAGATTGTGGCGGAACTTGCGGCCCCAAATCCAGCATTTGCCGCAATCCATGACCACTTCATAATGGTAGGCGTCGTCGTAGCGCAGTTCCTTGATGCGGTCGATGTTGACCATGGCCGAGCGGTTGATGCGGACCATCCGGCTGTTCTGCAGTTTTTCTTCAATGGCCGCCATCGACTGCCGCAACAGGAACAATTCCCCGCCGCTTTGGATCCTGATGTAATTGCGGACCGCTTCGATGCACTCGATCTCTTCCGGCTTCAGGAAAATGAATTTTTTGCCGCTCTTGACAAGAATGCGTCCCATTGTCGGCCAGCTTGCTTCTTGTTCCATGGCCAAGTTATGTGTTGAAAACGGGCGCCGCACCACCAACATAAGTTATATTTCTGCAAATGGGAAGAAAGTATGGGCAAATTCCGGCTGCCGGGGTCAGCCGACCAGGAGGCGGATCACCATCACCCAGAGCGGCAGAGTAACAAAGGAGAGCAGGGTGGAACCGGCAATGACGCCGGATAGCAGCTCCTCGTCGAGAGGAACGTACTCGCTGAAAAACGTGGTCATGGTGGCAGTGGGCATCACCGCCTGCAGCAGGATCACCTGGCGGCTCAAACCATCCACGTTGAAAAAAAGGCGCAGTACGGCCACAGTCACGATTCCCAGGGCGAAGCCGCCGATCAAGCGGAAAAAAGATGCGGCCAGCACCAGGCGCAGGCGGGCGGCGGGCATGAACAAGCGCAGGTTCTGGCCGATGGCGAAAAGGATCATGGGAATGGCCAGGGCGGCGAATTGGCCGATGAAACGGTCCAGCGTTTCCGGGATACGAACCCGGCTGATGTTTAAGGCCAGTGCCGAAGCGGCCGTGGCAATCGGAACTCCGGCATGGCGGACCATGATCTCCAGGAATCCCCCTCTCTCGTCTTTTCCACTGCCGTTTTTAAAGCGGCGGCGCAAAAAAAATCCGCAGGTCAGGAAAACCGGCCAGAACAGCATGGAAAAAAATACGGCTCGCGTCAGGGCCCGGCCGCCGAAAAATGAGACGATCACTCCCCAACCCAGGAAGGCGTAGTTGCCGGCGAAGACAGCGAAAGCGAAGGTCAGCCGCTGTTTTTCCCCTGTCGCCACCAGCGGGGACACCAGGCGCGCGGCCAGGGTATACAAGGCGGTCAGCAGCGTGAAGGCCAGCACGATGGGTAGCGCCTGTTGCAGGCTTTCGACGTCGGCCCGGTACAGGTTCTGGAAGATCAGGAAAGGAACGGCGACGCGCATCACGAACTTGCGCAGGGCGGCAATTTCACTTTCCTTGAAAATCCGGCCCAGCTTCAGCAGATAGCCCAAGGCGATCGGCAGCATGATGGCCAGCATGGTGGAGAACATTTCGTTGTTCATTTGCATGGATGCGTATGCAGGGCTCATTGTAACCCAAGTGGGGGCGGCGGGCAAGGCGCGACAGCGATTATTGCTGGATGCCGGGCAAGTCCTGGGCAAAGGCGCGGTGGCATTTCCAGGAGCCGTCAGGCTGGCGGCGCAGGATGCGGAACAGGCGCGCCCGCTCATGCATGTCCGGGCCGCCGCCCTTCAAGCGGTACGTGCCGGAAAAATTTCCCCATTCGTAGGCCCAATCGCCGAGGACCTGCACTTCCTCGAATCGCTGCTGATATTCGCTGATCTCATATTTCTGCGATTCGGGAAGTTGTTCCTGTAAGTATTTCCAGATGGCCGCCTTGCCCCGAATCGGTTCCCGGCCCGGCAGGAAGAGAATGCCGTCGTCGGTCCACAGGGTGATCAGGGTCTTGATGTCATGGATCTTGGCCGCCGCCATGTCGGTCTGGTGCAACTTCTCGATCGCTGCCAGGTCCGCCGCCTGCCGTGATTCGCTTGCAGCCATGTTCACTCCATGAGTTATTTGTCGGGGATTGGCGTCGATGGTGCCGTTGTCGTAGCGGCCTTCCACGCCGGTCACCCGGCCGTCTTTTCTGACGATCTTCAAGCGAAAATACTCGATTTCCCCGAAAACGAAATAATCCTCGCTCATGGGGATCATCTTCATTTTGGCTCCATTCTCTCTTTGGTAGAACAGGCTGCCGTTCTCGAAACTGATCTTCCTGGGACCGTACTCGCCGGCGTAGGATTTCAGCGTTTCTTCGGAAAGTGTGACCGGGTTGCATTGGGCTTTTAAGCCGTCCAGCGCCCACTGGTAGGTGGTCCGGATGCGTTCGTCCTTTTCCCCGGCCGCCAGTTTTTCCAGGGCCAGCGTTCGGGCTTTGGCCAGGGCCAGGGAGGCCGGCACCTTGACGTCGGGTTCGATCCCGGTTCCTTCCCAATTGGTTTTGCTGACCGGGTTGACGGCCCGGGCATAGGGCACCATGATAAAGAATTGATCGTTGAGAACCTCCCTGCGTACCGGGTGGGCACCGCCGCCGTTCTCGCGCAGGTCGATGATCAGGGCGTCGCAATTTGCCAGAAAGGCCATGGCACCGACCGCGACCCGGAAAGCCTCCTGGGCAGCGCTGAAATAGTTGAATTTCAGGTAGCCGACGTTGCCGCTCAGGATCTTGATCTCCTTGAATCCGTAATTGTCAGCGCGTTCCAGTTTTTTTTGGAATTCCCGGGCTTTCTTCCTCGCGGCCTCGTCCGTGGTTTTTTCATCACGGATGCTTTCGGGAGCGAAGCGGACGCCCAGGTGCTTGTCACGGCTGATCGAGCGCAAGTCCTCGGTCAGCTTGATGGCAAAAGCCCGGGGATCGTCGAGCACTGCGTATTTCCCGGCTTTCAGGTTCTTCCTGATCAGCTCTCCCATTTTTCGGGCCGTGTCCGGAAAAACGTATTGTTTTTGCAGTATTGACGCCACCGCGTCCACCAGCGCTTTTTTTTCGGCCCCGCCGAAGGGGGAGGGCTGGCTTTGGGGCAGACAGCCCTGCCCCAGAAAAATCAGCATGAACAGGGCAAAAAGTGATTTTTTCATGGGCATACTCCTAAAATTATTGCCAATTCAATAGGCGCTGCAGCGGCCTGAAAGATTCCAGACAGGTTTTCTCCAGGCGCTGCTCGACGCTACAGCATGCGCTCGATGAACTTCAGCAGGAAGGCGGCATCGGGACGATCGACGGTATTCTGGCTCAAATACTTGAAACGCACCCGTCCTTCGCCGTCCAGCAGGAAAACGGTCGCCATGTTCTGCTCGACATAACTGCGGTCCCAGAAAAGGGTGAAGAGCTGCAGCCCTTCGGACAGTTTTCGCTCGCCGTCGATCAGGATGGGGAAAGGGAGCGGAATATTCTCCTTGCTCATGGCGAATTTCTTCGGGAACAGGCGGCGGGAGGTCTCCATCCAGCGTGAGGTGCCCGGGTCTTTTTGCGCTTCGGCGGGAGGATTCTTCCAGCCCTCGATCACGGCCATCTGCTCGGGAAAGATGTCGGCCCAATGTTCCACCGTGGCCTTGTCATAGGGGAGGACGAAGAGGACCTCCAGGTTGTATTTCTTGCGGATCTGCATTTCCCTTTCCAGGTCGGCCAGCTCGGCATATTGGTAGTGGCAGATCTGGCACCAGTGGTCGCCGACGCGGCCGCGCGGAAAGACGACCAGAACGTTTTTGCCTTTCAGGGCCGAAAGGCTGACCGAGCCGCCCTGCAGGGCCGGCAAGGTGAAGTCGGGCATCATGTCGCCGAAATTCACCGGCTTGAGGGGGGGCGCCTGGGCCGACAGCAAACCCTGGCAGCCAAAGACCAGAAACAGCGTCAGGCAGACCAAAAATGCATTTTTTTTCATAATTGCTCCTTATATCTATTTCTAATTTTATCTTTCATTCATCCCCGAGCACAATTCAGCCAGGCTGCTTTCTTGGCTCAACCTTTGGCGCCGGAGCCGATGGCGTACAAGGCGGGATGGTTGCCCAGACGGTCGGATGCGCCCCTGACCATGAACCAGGAATGGATGGTCTCCTGCAGGCCCGTCCAGGTACGGAGCAGGTGCGCCGCCGCCTCATTCTTTTCCAGGACACCGATGCGAAAAACCGCCGTGCTGTTTTCATTGGCCAGGTGCTCCAGCAGGCAGGAGGCTTCTTCCTCGCCGCCGGGCGCGGCCCAGGGGCCTATGGCCAGCAGGCCGTCTCCGGGCCGGGACATGATCCAGCCGCTGAGGCGGCCCTCTCGTTCCGCAACCAGACACATGCCAAGCGAATTTTCCGCCCGCCGGCGCAGGAAAAAACCGCGGTCGTCACCGAAGAACTCGCTGTCCATTGCGCACAGCCGCTCGAGGTCGCTTTCCTGGAGACGACGGATGTGGGCATGCATTTTGCCTTTGATTTTCCCCCGGAAGCGCAGCGAGCGGCAGATTTTGCGGAAGCCCATGGTTTCGTAATAGCTGACCGCGTTCAGATCGCCGTCCAGGTAGATGTTTTTCGTTTGCCCGGCCAGAAGGCAATCCAGGGCCTTTTGGAAAAGTTTTTGGCCGATGCCGAGCAAACGCATGCTTTTGTTGACCAC
>Ga0307380_10001418_pt1 | contig 35143 bp, 25 predicted proteins | sample UN3MG_FD_202239 | JGI IMG/M metagenome (GOLD analysis project Ga0307380, IMG submission 202239) | Soil microbial communities from Risofladan, Vaasa, Finland - UN-3 | ecosystem: Environmental > Terrestrial > Soil > Coastal area > Acid sulfate soil | place: Finland: Risofladan, Vaasa | collected...
AGTGAAAGCGCTCCTGCCCAGCCAGCTCGAGGCGGTCGGCGTCCAGATGCTCCTTGGCAATACGTACCACCTCCATCTGAGGCCCGGCGAACAGGTCGTCGCCCGCCTCGGGGGCCTCCACGGCTTCATGGGCTGGAGCCGCCCGATCCTCACCGACAGCGGCGGCTTCCAGGTCTTCTCGCTCGCCGAGCTGCGGCGAGTGACCGACGACGGGGTCGAATTCCAGTCGCACATTGACGGAGCGCGGATCACCCTGACGCCCGAGAAGGCGACGGAGATCCAAAACGTCCTCGGCCCCGACATTCTCATGGCCTTCGACGAATGCGCGCCGTACCCGTGCGAGCGCGACGCGGCCGAGGTCGCGATGCGGCGCAGCATCGCCTGGGCGGCTCGGTGCCAGAAGGCACACGGTCGCCCCGACGACCAGGCGCTCTTCGCCATCGTCCAGGGCGGCGTCTTCGAGCCCCTCCGCGTCGAATGCGCCCAGCGCCTGGTGGACATGGATTTTCCCGGCTACGCCGTCGGCGGCGTGAGCGTGGGCGAGGGCGACGAGTTGATGTACCGCGTGCTCGACGCCACGCTGCCCCACCTGCCCGCCGACAAGCCGCGCTACCTGATGGGGGTGGGCACGCCGATCAACCTGATCGAGTGCATCGAGCGGGGCGTGGACCTCTTCGACTGCGTGCTGCCGACGCGGAACGGCCGCAGCGGCCACGCCTTCACGGCCCGCGGCGTCGTGCGCCTGCGCAACCTGCGGCACCGCGACGACCCGCGCCCGCTCGACCCGACGTGCGACTGTGCGGCCTGCCGCGGCTTCTCCCGCGGCTACCTGCGGCACCTGTTCCACGCCCGCGAGATCGCCGCCGCCGTCCTCACGTCGCTGCACAACGTGGCCTTTTACCAGCGCCTGGTGCGTGGCTGCCGCCAGGCGATCCTCGAGGGGCGACTCGCCGCATTCAAGAGCGCCTTCCTCGACTCCTACTCGCAGCCGGAAAACACGGAGAGACAATGAGCCTGTTCGCCACGCTTTGGACGGGGCTTCTCCCCTTGGCCGCGGATGCCCCCGCCCCCCAGCAACCGGGCGGCAACCCGCTGATGCAGAGCTTGCTCTTCATCGGCGTGATGTTCGCCATCCTCTACTTCCTGATGATTCGCCCGCAGCGCAAGCGCCAGCGGGAGCACGTGGACATGGTCTCGAACCTGAAGAAGGGCGACAAGATCATCAGCCGCGGCGGCATCCACGGCATCATCACACACGTCCGCGACCGCGAGGTCATTCTGAAGGTGGACGACAATTGCAGGCTCACCCTCAGCCGCTCGGCCATCGCCGGCGTCGTCGCACCCGGCGAGGGCGAGGGCGGCAAGGACGAAAAGGGCGAAAAGAGCTGAAAACGTCTGGACAAGTAGACCCCTGATTCGGAGTTCCTCTCGATGCCGAAGTTCTGGACCCGGTTGGTGGACAGCCTGCCGCGCGAGTCGAAGAACCTCACGTGGCGGGCGCCGCTCGTGGTGGTGGTGCTCGTCCTCTCGTTCCTCATCTTCCTGCCGTTCCGCGACACGCCGTACGCGGTGCGGGTGGCGGTGGACACCTACGACGACCGCGGGCGCGTGCAGCCCGAGGACCGCGAGGTCGAGTCGCTCAAGGTGACGAGCTGGTGGACGTGGCTGACCAGCCCGTTCCACTACGAGATCGAGCGCGAGCTGTCGGCCGAGCCCCTGGCGCCGAAGGACGGGCGGTCGCGCAAGAAGCGCACGCTTCTGGTCCTCTCGCGCGGGCTGAACCTGGGCCTCGACCTCAGCGGCGGCACCGAGCTGCTCTACCGCATCCTCCACGACCCCCAGGCCACGGCGGGCGCGAGCGCCGAGGAGATCAAGGCGGTGATCCAGCGCCGCATCGACTCCTACGGCCTGCGCGAGGTGCGCATCCAGGCCCAGGGTGCCGACCGCCTGCTCGTGCAGCTCCCCGGCCAGGAGGCCGCCATTCTCGAAACCCTCAAGAGCGTCATCCAGAACATCGGCCACCTCGAGTTCCGCCTCGTCGCGCCCGAGAACTCCGAGGCCTACAAGACCTGGCACGAGACGGGCAAGGCCCCGCCCGGCTGGACCGAGTACCCGCTTCGCTCCCTCAAGGAGGAGCGCTACGTCGAGCGCAAGATCCTGGTCCGCGACCAGGTGGAGATGACGGGCGAGAACATCTCGAGCACGTGGGTGGACACGTCGGGCTCGGGCCGCCGCCTCGGCCCCAGCGTCATGGTCCGCTTCAACCCGCGCGGCGAGCGCGACTTCGCGCGGATCACCGGCGACCACATCGGCGAGCAGCTCGCCATCATCCTGAACACCCAGCGCTCGGGCGACCAGATCGCCGAGAAGGGCACCTGCTACTCCGCGCCCGTCATCCAGTCGCGCATCTTCGGCAACGCGGTGATCGAGGGCGACTTCACGGTCAAGGAGTGCGAGGCCCTCACCACGGTGCTGCGGGCCGGCAGCCTGCCCGCCCCCCTGCGCCTGGAGCGCGAGAGCACGGTGGGCGCCTCGCTCGGCTCGGCCCTCATCAACAAGGGCGTCCTCGCCAGCGCCATCGGCGCCGGCGCCGTCATCCTGTTCATGGCCTCCTACTACCTCCTCGCCGGCCTGATCGCCGACATGGCCGTCGTCCTGAACGTCCTGATGCTCACGGCCATCATGATCCTCTTCGACGCCACGCTCACGCTCCCCGGCATCGCCGGCCTGGCCCTCACCGTGGGCATGGCCGTGGACGCGAACGTGCTGATCTTCGAGCGCATCCGCGAGGAGATGGGCGGGAGCACGGAGAAGCCGCTCCGCCTGGCGGTCCGCGAGGGCTTCGACCGCGCCTTCTGGACCATCTTCGACTCGAACCTCACGACGATCCTCACCGCCGCCATCCTCTACTGGATCGGCACCGGCCCCATCAAGGGCTTCGGCCTCACCCTCATGATCGGCCTCCTCCTCAACCTGTTCACCGCCATCGTCATGGGCCGCGTGGTCTTCGACATCCTCACCTGGCGCCGCTGGATCACCCGCCTGCCCATGCTCCAGATCTTCAAGCGGCCCAACATCGGCTTCATGGGCCTGCGCTACAAGGCATTCATCGTCTCCGCCGTCGTCATCGCCATCGGGATGGGCGCCTTCATCTCGCGCGGCGCGCGGAACTGGGACATTGATTTCCGCGGCGGCACGATGCTCCACGCCGTGTTCCGCCATGAGATGGACGCCGAGGAGATCACGCAGCGGCTCAAGAAGATCGGCCCCGAGTTCGCCCAGTGCGAGGTGCAGAGCCTCGCCTCGGCCGCCCAGGCGGGCAGCACCTTCGTCGGCCGCCGCTCCACCGAGGTCGAGATCCGCGTCCCCTCCCTCTCCGAGGTCGCCACCCCCACCATCACCTCGACGCCCATCACCAGCCCGGGGTCGGTCGAGGCCACATTCACCCTGGCCACGCCGGCGAGCCCCGACGAGGTGAAGGAGAAGGCGAAGGCCACGAACCTCACGATCGAGCCCTCGGGCACCGCGGGCGCCGATGGCAAGCAGACCGCGTTCAAGCTCACGGCGCCGGCCATCGACGCGGAGCAGGTGCGGGCCGACCTCGAGAAGGCCCTGGGCGCGCCCCTGGCCGACTTCCAGGTCGCCAAGCTTACCGTCAACTACGCCAACGAAGCCGTGGCGGAATGCGACCGGCCGCTCGCCCTCAAGGATGTTCAGCGCCAGCTCCGCAACATGGACAAACACGTGAAGGTCGAGCCCCAGGGCGAGAAGGAGGGCGAGGGGGCCTACCGCAGGTTCCTCGTCAAGACCACTCTCGCCGAGCCCAGCGCCGTGCGCCTGGGCATTGACCGCGCCTTCGCCGCCCTGAGCTTCAAGGCCGAGATCATGCAGGCGTTCAAGGACGACTTGGCCCCCCAGGGCATCGAGACCCTGGCCGAGAAGGAGGGCCGCACCACCCTGGCGCTCAACCTCACCAAGGCGATCGAGCCCGCCGTGCTGACCGAGAGGCTTGCCGCCTGGACCCTCGACGCCACGCCGAAGCCCGCGCCCGAGGGCGTGACAGGCCCCGCGGAGAAGTTCGAGATCACGCTCGCGAGCGACAAGGTCCCCGAGCTGACCCGCCGCATCGCGGAGGACCCGCAGACCTTCCTGCTGTCCGACCCCATCCCGCGCGTCGCCAAGGTCGGCCCCGCAGTCGCCCACGAGCTGCTGGCGTGGGCCATCGTCGGCGTCGTCGCCTCCTGCATCGCCATCATCGCCTACGTGTGGCTGCGGTTCGAGCGGATCAAGTACGGCGCCGCGGGCGTCGCCGCCCTGGTGCACGACGTGCTCATCACGATGGGCATGCTCGCCCTCCTCGGCCGCAAGTTCAACATCACGATCATCGCCGGCCTCCTCACCATCGTGGGCTACTCGATCAACGACACCATCGTCGTCTTCGACCGGATCCGCGAGAACCTGCGCAAGCAACGCAAGCGCGACGTGGACGCTGCCCTCATTGACCACAGCGTGAATCAGACGCTCAGCCGCACGATCATAACGACGTTCAGCACATTGCTGGCGGTCCTGGCCCTCCTCTTCTTCGCCGGCGGCGTCATCCAGGACTTCGCCCTCACGATGCTCATCGGCATGATCACCGGAACGTACTCCACCGTGTTCATCGCCAGCCCCATCCTCATCCTCCACCAGGAGCAGATCGAGAAGCGGTTCGCCAGGGCCAAGACCGCCGCGGCCACGTCCTGAGACCTCTCGCAACACAGGGGGCCGGCACTCGGCCGGCCCCCTCCCCTGCCGCCTTTGCGCGGCCAGCGCCGCGGAATTCCCAGAAAAATCGCAATTCTCCTCTTGACAACGCCCGATCCGGCGAGTATAAGATTGTTGTTCCCCTCCCCGTAGCATTTCTCCCCGACCAGGTGCGTCTCCCCGCAATTGCTGAGGTGCTGCCATGTCTCAGCCGGAAAAGGCCCAGGAAAGGAGCCCGCGCGTGCGTAAGGATGCCAAGATCGCTCTCATCGTGATTCTGGCGCTCATGGTGCTGGTCGTCGTCATCTGGGGCCGCAGCCCGAGGCCCGACGACACGGTCGCCACGCCCAGCCCCATACCGGAGGCCGTCGAGACGTCCGACATCGAGGCCCTTGCGCCCTCAAAGGCCGATGCCGACGCAGCGGCCCACGATGCGCCCGGCTCGCCGCCCACCGACCACTCGTCGTCCTTCATGGGCGACACCGCCATGATGAACCACCTCCAGCCCCCCGACCGGGCGACCATGCGCCACGAGGCCGGCGCACCCACGGAGGACAACGTGGCCCTCCGCGCCCGCGACGCCGGGCGCGACCCGACCCCGGCAGCCCTCACCGACAGCGCCGCGCTGGAGTCCAGGGCTGACCCCACGCCGCCACCCAAGCCGGCCATCACCCACACCGTCGCCAAAGGCGACACGCTGATCGGGCTCGCCATCCGCTACTACAAGGACCAGACCAAGTGGCGCCTCATCCAGCAGGCCAACAAGGGCGTCGCCGTCCTCCAGATCGGCCAGAAGCTCACCATCCCCCCGCTGCCCGATGCTCCGCCCAAAGCCACCGACACCGTCACGCCGAAGCCCCCCGACACGGGTAAGCGGGCCACCGATAAGCCATCGCTCGACCGACCAGCCAAGCCGGCCCCGGCAGCCCCAACCCCTGCCAGGCGAAAGACTTACACTGTCCAGAGGGGCGACACCTTCATCAAGATCGCCCGAAGCGTCTACCGCGACCCAGGCAAGTGGCGCACCCTCTACGAGCGCAACCGGGCGAAGCTCCCCAACCCTGCCAAGCCCGACAGCCTGCGTCCCGGCACCGTCCTCGAGGTCCCTGCCCTCGCCAGCAGCAACTGACCGTCGCCGAGGCACGTTCGCTACCGCACCACGACCCCGCCCGCGCGGGGCCGTGGCGCGCATGGCCTCCGCAGCGTGGCGCCGCCCTGCCGCCCAGGGCAGCCCAAGAATGCCAAACCCAGAGGGGAGGAGTTGGCATTCTTGGTGGCACTCTTGGGCGGGCCGGCGAAATGCGTGAATTGCCGGGCGGAGCGTTGTATAATGAAGGGAAGAATCCACGGGGGCGGCTCGACCCACGGACCCGCATGAGCAGGGGTAGGCCGGTGCACGCCGTCAAGCAGAAGCTCCTCCACCTCGCCCGCAAGGCCCCCTGGTGGGGAATCTCCCTCCTCGTCCACGCCATCGTCGTCCTGATCCTCATGAACTGGAAGGTGGACGTGCGGATGACGGAGGTCGAGTTCCCGGCCGTGCGCATCGCGCGGATTCGCCCGCCCGAGAAGGAGAAGCCGCCGGTGGACGTCGCGTCGCACGTGGTGCCCAAGCCACCCGACGTCGAGCCGCCGATCGAGAAGCAGGACTTCCGCGAGCTCGTGGACAGCCGCGCCCTCGATGAGGCCGCGAAGATGGGCGAGACGAAGCTCCTGGCGGTCGAGGGCAGCACCTTCGGCGAGCGCTCCCCGGGCGGCCGCAAGCGCGCCGTCGAGGACGGCGGCGGCGCGACCACGGCATCGGAGAATGCCGTGGAGAGCGGCCTCCTGTGGCTGGCCGGCAAGCAACTCGCCACCGGCGGCTGGCGGGCCGAGACCGAGGGCGCCCGCTGGGCCGACCCGGGCATCTCGGGCCTCGCCACCATGGCCTTCCTCGGCGCCGGCTACACCCACAAGGGCGGCAAGTTCCTCCGCACGGTGGACAGGGCCATCGGCTACCTCAAGAGCCGGCAGGACCGCGAGGGCTGCATCGCCTACACCGACGGCGGGAAGCGCATCGGCGGCTACATGTACTGCCACCCCATGGCCACCCTCGCCCTCGTCGAAGCCTACGGCATGACCAAGGACCCGCTGCTCCAGGAGCCGGCGCAGCGCGCCATCGACTTCATCGTCCAGACCCAGAACTCGACCGGCGGCTGGCGCTACTACGCCAACTCGCCCGACGGCGATTCCTCGATCAGCGGCTGGATGATCATGGCCCTCCGCTCCGCCTCGCTCAGCGGCCTCGACGTCCCGACCAAGGCGTTCACCGAGGCCCGCCGCTTCTTCGACTCCGTGACCGACAAGGCCCAGGGGAAGACGTTCTACCTCCCCTCCAAGCTCCCGATGGGCATGGCCCTCAACGCCGTCGGCCTCCTGTGCCACCAGTACCTCGGCATGGCGGCCGACGACCCGTTCATCGAGCGCGCCGGCGCCGTGATCAACGCCAACCCGCCCAAGTGGATGGACCGGGATACCGTGACCGCCATCCCCCTCGACAAGCTGGCGCTCCTGACGAGCACGAACAACTATTACTACTGGTACTACGCCAACCTCGCCCTCCACCAGCGTCGGGGCAAGGCCTGGGACAAGTGGCACCCCCAGGTCAAAGACCTCCTGTGCCGCCTCCAGGAGCGCCAGGGCGACAGGGAGGGGAGCTGGTCCCCCCTCACCTACGGCGGGACAACGGGCGGCCGCGTCTACTCCACCGCGCTCGCCGTCCTCAGCCTCGAGGTCTACTACCGCTACGCCCCCCTCTATCGCGACACCGTGGACGAGGTGCTCGCCGCCTACGGCGATGCCCTGGGCGCCTACAACCACTTCGCGCGCACGCACGCCGCGAAAAAGCCCGAGGCCGAGGACGCCCGCAAGGGCGCCATCGAAAGGCTCAGCCGCTTCCTCGCCCTCTCGGAGTCCAAGACCGAGACGAAGGACCCTGCGAAGACCGCGGAGCGACGCGGCCAGGCCGCCCTCATGCTCGTCCGACTCCATCGAGCCGGCGGAGAGCTCCAGGAGGCCATCACCCTCCTCAAGTCGCTCCCCGACCGCTTCCCGAACCTGCTCACGACCGCCGAGCTGGTGCGGTGGCTGGCCGACCTCTACCGCGCCCGCGCCCAGCAACTGGCCGCCGAGGGCGATGCCGCGGGGGCCAGCAAGGCCAAGGCCGCCGCGGTCAACCTCCTCTACCCCCTCGTCAGCCAGGCCCGCGGCAAGGACCCCGAGCTCGAGCTCTGGCTCGCCAACGCCTTCTTCGAGCGCGAGGACTGGCAGAAGGCCGTCGAGTTCTACGCGCCGCAGCTTGGCCGAGTGAACTTCAAGCGCCTCGACCCCAAGAGCGAGGAAGGCAGCACCGTCGTGGCCATCCTCGACCGCCTCATTCGCTGCTGCGTCAACCTGCGGCAGTACAAGCCCGCCGCGCAGTACCTCGAGCAGCTTGAGAAACTCGTCGGCACCTCGCTCGCCATCCGCCGCCAGCACGCCGAGCTGTGCCGCCTGCGCAAGGACTACACGGCGGCGCGCCGCATCTACGACGGCCTCCTCGAGCGCCTGCCCGAGTTCGGCAAGGAGTGGTGGGAGACGAAGCACGAGCAGCTCTTCATGGCCTACCGGGAGGACCGCGGCGACTACGTGGTCAAGAGCATCGGCATGCTCCAGATTTCGCATCCCAGCCTCGGCGGCGAGGACCTCAAGCCGCGCTTCCTCGACCTCTTGAGCCGCGCGCAGAACGGCAAAGCCCCCGCCAAGACCGTGCCCGACAGCTCGTTTTGACGTCTCCTGGCGCGGGAGGCCATCATGGGCGACATCCGTTCCCCCAAGCCCGTCAAGCTCCTCGTCGGCATGCTCGCCCAGCGGCCCGAGTGGCTCGACGCCGCCGAGCGCCTGCTCGCCGCCGACTTCGGCCCCATTGACCTCGCCAGCGACCTCATCCCCTTCGACTTCACCGACTACTACGCCCCGGAAATGGGGCCGAGGCTGCTGCGCAAGTTCGTCACCCACGAGCGCCTCATCCGCCCCGGCGACATCGCTGCCATCAAGCTGCGCACCAACCAGCTCGAGGCCGAGCTGGCCCGCGAACTCGCCGCACCCGTCCCGCGCCCCGTGAACCTCGACCCCGGCTATCTCGACGGCTCGAAACTCGTCCTCGCCACCACCAAGGACTACGTGCACCGCATCTACCTCTCGGGCGGCATCTACGCCGAAATCACCCTCACCTACCGAAAGGGCAGCTACGCCCCCACCCCCTGGACCTACCGCGACTATGCCACGCCGCCCTACCTCGCCTTCTTCGCCAAGGCCCGCGCGCGATACCTGGCGCAACTGAAGACGGCTTCTCCCATTTGTCCGACGGGTCCCATTCGTCCCATGGGACACATGGGACCTATGGGACCAGAGGGACCCTCAGGATGAAGCACGTCGCCCCAATTCCAGCGGCCTTGCTGCTGATTGCCACCCTTGCCCCCGCCGCCTCTTTCAACTTCCAACATGGGCACCTGGCCCTCACCTTCGACGAGGCCACCGGCGCCCTCACGCGCCTCGCCCGCGGCGACGAGGCCCTCGCCGAGGCCGACGCCACCCGCTACCCCGTCTCCTTCGGCATCGGCGAATACCAGAAGACCACCTGGGCCGAGCAGCTCAAGCCCGGCCGCAAGCTCATCAAGAAAGAGCAGCCCGCGCCCGACACACTCGAACTGACTATCACCGTCGGCGACTACGAAATCATCGAGCGCTACAAGCTCCACGCCGACCTCCCCCGCGTGGACCGCTCGGCCACGCTGACGAATCGCGGCAAGGAGACGGTGAAGCTGCGCGCGTTCACATTCCGCACACCCGGCCTCAAGGCCACGCCCGACGGCTTCTACCGCTTCCCCAGGCACTGGCCGCCCAGGAGCTATCCCTTCGCCGCGATGAAGCCAGGCGTCCAGCACAGCAGCGGCCTGAGCATCGCCCCGCTCCTGACGCAACTCACGCCGAATCGCACCCTCCTCTGGGCCGCCTGCTCCGACGATTCGCCCCACGTCCGCGTCGAGGAAGGGGAGAAGCAGTTTGACGTCGTTCAAGGCATCGGCGCGGCGGGCTATCTCAAGCCCGGCCAGCCCCAGCAGATCGGCTTCGTGACCATGCAGGTCGTGGACGCCGCCTACTGGGATGCGCTGCCGAAGCTCTGGGACTGGTTTGACAGCGTCGGGGTGAAAGTGCCCGCCGACGTGCCCGACTGGGTTCGCGGCGCGGTCCTTTACTCGTTCCATCCCGGCGGCACGATTGGCAGCAACTTCACCGATCTCGGCGGCTTCAAGGCCGCGACCGAAACCCTGTTGCCCACGCTGCCCAAGCTCGGCGTCACCGCCATCTGGATCATGCCCGTCGAATACAAGAGCCCCTACTGGCCGCTCGACTACTATCGCTTCCAGGACGGCCTCGGCACCGCCGACGAGTTTCGTACACTCGTGAAGCGCGCCCACGAATTGGGACTCAAGGTGCTGCTCGACCTCGTCCCCCACGGCGGCGCCCCGCAGGCCGTCCACAACCAGCAGCACCCCGAGTTCATGCTCCGCCGCGAGGACGGCTCGACGCTCACCTACTGGCTGAACGACTTCGCCCGCCCCGACTGGCAGGACTACATCGCCAAGGTCGCCGCCCACTACGTCCGCGAATACGACGTGGACGGCTATCGCATTGACGCCTGCTACGGCAGCAAGGAGTACAACTGGGACCCGAACGTCCCCTACGCCCGCGCCAGCCACGCCGGCCTCAAGGGCGGCCTGGAGATGGTCAGGCGCATCCGCGAGGAGGTCAAGAAGCTCAAGCCCAAGGACGGCGCGGTGCTGGCCGAGGTCGAGAGTCCTCGCCACGCCGCCGTGAGCGACTTCCAGTACGACTTCGGCCTCGCATTCAACGTCCTGCACCAGTGGCGCAAAATGCCCGCCGCCGAATACGTCCCGTTGCTCCAGGAATACCTCGAGGAGCAGAAATACATCAACCCCCGCGGCACCATCTTCCTGCGGCACATCGAGAGCCACGACAGCCTGCGCGCCCAGGGCTGGTATGGCGTCGAGGGCCTGCGTGCCCTCTACGCCCTCACTGCCTGGATAGATGGCGTGCCGCTCATCTATCAAGGCATGGAAATCGGCCACTCCTTCGTCCTGCGCGAGATAAACGAAACTCGCGCGAAGCGCCCTGAGCTTTCTCGAGGTGCAGCCTTCTATCGTGCCGTCGAGAGCCGAGAGCCAGGCGTCTTGTCCTGGGTGCGGAAACTAGGGGACAAGCGCTCCATGCCCGCCATAAACCTGAGCCGCCTTAGCGCAGGGCCGGGCCTATGGTGTGCCGGCAGGGTGTCGGAGCTGGGCCAGCCCTTTGGGTACAGCCCATGCCTGGCTCCCCTCGCTTACATCGCGTTGCCGCGTGAGGGAGGTCCAGTAAACACTGAGCCCCCGGTGTACATCTCAGAACGAGAGGGCAAGGCTGAGAGCATTGAGCTGCGCGGTACCAGGGAATGGGTCATTGACACAATTGAAGGCAGCCTTCGGGACGAGTCCATAGTACGGCACCCACCTACGAGTTCTCCTGCTTCTTCGTCTATCTACTGGAGGCCTCCGAGTCCCGGGACACTGTGGTCGAACGCGACCCTTCCGCCGCATCCCATCATTGGCATCCGGGCAACGGCCCGGAATTCCTCAGATCAGTGGCTCCACTTTGAGTTCGAGCCTGCCGATACCCCCAGCGCCCGACTGGTGGAGGCAAAGGACGGGCCACAACTCGTTGGGCTTGGCGGGATACCCCACAAGGCCTGGAAGTTTGACCGGTTCTTTCCCAGGCCGCCGCAGCCGGTTCCGCCGCTGTACGGCCCAGTGCTTCGAGTTGTGGGACCGGACTACATTGTCTCCAACATGCACTTCGCATGCGTGCTGCGTCGTCAGGGCGGGGTCATCCGGGATTTGCTTCTTGGCCGTTGTGGGGGGCCGGGGGAGATCGAGGACCGTAAGGTGGTGGCGAAGGAGCTCGATCTGTATGGCGACCAGGAGTTCTTCGCGCTGCGGACGACGCCGCGGATCTCGGCGAGCAACGACGTGGAATCGGGCATCCGCATCTGGAAGGCCGACGACGGCCTCCACCTGAGCTTCGAGGGACAGCTCCGCGGCTTCGGGCGGTTCGAGCTGAGGCGTCCGCCCCTCTGGTATCGCACCGAATACGTCTTCACCGACAAGCCGGCGTTCAAGCAGAAATGGGCCTTCCGCTCCGAGAAGGGCTTCAAGGACAAGACGGCCTTCCTCGCGGCCATCATGCTATTGCCCGACGCCGACCGCTTCCGTTTCTCCCGCGACGGCAAGCCCCTCGCCGAGGACGCGGTGGGGGAGGGGGGCGCGCGGCGGGGCCAGACCGGCGGCGGCCCGGCCCCCGAGCGCATCGAGTTCCTTGAGGACGGCAAGGCGCTGTTCGGCCTCAGCGGCCTGAAGACGCCCGAGGGCATGAGCTGCAACGTCTTCGTCCACGGTCGCCAGTTCTTCATCACACTGCTGGATGGCAAAGGCTCTGGAATGGATGAGGGGCGCTGGTATGAGTTCGAGACGGAGTGGGGCGTGAAGTGAGGAGGGTTGTCGGTTATCGGTTTTCGGTTTTCGGGTACGGACGGAAGATCAAGAGAACTCGGACATGACGCGGAGGGTGATTTGCACTGCGCTTCCCCAATCAAGGACTTGCCGGCCGTAGGGGGCTTGGTCCTCGCCGACGGTGTTGGAGGGGGTGCGAATGCTGCCACGCCACTCGCTGAGGGACTGATGAAACCGCTCAAGCATGCGACCGCAATGGTCATAGCCATCGTCCAGATGCTTGTATTGCTCGGCGGGCATGTAGCCCTTGTCGTGCGCCGTGTCGAGGTGGTGCTGGGTTTCGCGCACCTCGCCCAGCGCCCGGGTGATCGCTTCGATGTAGACGTTGGTGTGGCGGCTTCCCCAGCCTTCTGCAACGAGCGCCGGTGCTGAGTTGGATGACCGTCGCACCTGCGAGCCAAGCTCATACATCTCGAACTTCGGGAACGTCAGGCTCAGCCTGTGCACCTCCAGATGCAGCCGCTTGAGCTCCTGGTACACCCTCAAGTCCCGGAATGACCTCACCTCTGCCATCTTCCTCTCCTCTCCTCTCCTCTCCTCGTTCGTACCCGATAACCGAAAACCGACAACCGAAAACCGGTTCATCTTACGGCTTTCACCTTGTCCTCGCCCAGCAGCTTCGCCAGCACGTTGTCCTTCGGATACGCATGGCCGCGGTGCTGGCAGAAGCCTTCGGCGTACTGGAAGCCGGCCTCCTTGCCCCGCTCCTCGCCCCAGTGTTCCATCGAGTTGACGTAGTGGTCAAGCCCATGCTGCCGCATCAGCCACTCGCGCTGGCTGCGATGGCAGGCGAGCATCTGGCGCTTCACGTCCATCTCGGAGGTCACGTCCACGTAGAAATGCACGGGCTGGGGACGGCCGAGGTAGTCAATGCCTTCCATCGCGTCCCAGTAGTAGAGGGTGGGGATGCCGCTGGTGTGGGGCAGGTTGCCGTAGCCGCCGTAGTTGGGGATGGGCGCGCCGAAACAGGCGTCGCGGACGAGGCGGCTGGTGACCTCGTGGTCGGCCATGTAGTCCTCGTGCGGATGGGTAAAGACGAGGAAGGGGTCCACCTCGCGGATGGCGTTGGTGACTTTGCGGCGGGTCTCCATGTCGAACGAGATGGCGAGGTCGCCGGCGTCGAGGCCGAAGTAGCGCCCCTGGAGCAGGGCGGCGCTCTCGGTGGCCTCGCCCTTGCGGATGCGGGCGATCTCGACGGCCGAGTGCTCGGTCGAGCCGCAGTCGCCGTTGGCCACGGTGACGATGGTGATCTCGTAGCCGTTCTTGCGGAGGAGCGAGAGGGTGCCGGCGGCCTTGAACTCCACGTCGTCGGGGTGCGCGCCGATGGCCAGAACCCTACCGTTGTCTTCCATCGCAGGTCTCCGTTGTGCCGGGGGCTCCGGGGGCTTGTAATCCCAGTTCCGATTTGCTAGAATACCACAAACCTGATGGCGAGGAAAGGTCATGTGTGCTGCCGTGGCCAGCGCGCTGGATTCCAGCGTGCTGGTGCTGAATAAGCTCTATCTGCCGATCCACGTGGTGAACGCGCGGCGGGCGTTCTCGCTGCTGTGCCGCGACGTGGCGGAGGTGGTCTGTCTCGAGGACGACAAGTTCGAGACCCACGACCTCGAGAGCTGGTGCGAGCTCTCGGCGCTCCGCAGCCAGTTCCCCGCCGCCGACGACCTCGACTACGTGCGCACCGTGCGGCTGGAGATCCTGGTGCCGCGCATCATCCGCCTGCTGGTCTACGACCGGCTGCCCGAGCGCGCGGTGAAGTTCAACCGCCGCAACATCTACGCGCGCGACGAGAGCCGGTGCCAGTACTGCGGCAAGCGGTTCCCGACCTCGGAGCTGACGCTCGACCACGTGGTGCCGCGCGCCCGCGGGGGCGCCTCGACGTGGGACAACCTGGTGTGCTGCTGCGTGGCCTGCAACGCCCGCAAGGGCGGCCGCGTGCCCGAGGAGGCGGGGCTGAGGCTCATCCGCCGCCCCTTCAAGCCGCGGCGCTCGCCCCTCATCCGCCTCACCCTCCGCGACCGACGCTACCGCTCCTGGCGCCACTTCGTGGACGAAGCATACTAGAGCGTCGAGCTGAAGTAGGGCTGAACTGGGAAGGGACTTTCTGGCAGGAAGTCCCTTCCCAGCCCCATCTTCAGAGACTCTTGAACTGTCCCCGCCGCCCGCCCGAATAAAGCCCTTGAAAGATTCGCTGTTTTCCGTATCGTGTGAGGCAGGAGGAAGCTGGTCGCCCCCGGCACAGTAGGAGAGGGTCTATGTCCTCGCTTCTCGGTTGCGTTGCTCTCGCCCTGGCTCTCGCGTGGCCATTGGGCTGCGCCCTTGCCGCCGAGGCCGGGGAAGACGTCCTGGTCCCCGTGCCGGAGGGCCTCGCGAAGCAGGTCCCGCCGCCCAGGGCGCAGGCCGAGGTCGAGGCCGCGCTCAAGGGAACCGATGCGAAGGCCGAGACGCGGCCCATCCACGTCGTCCTCGTCGCCGGCAAGAAGGACCATGGGCAGGGCGAGCACGACTACCCCGGCTGGCAGAAGGCCTGGGCCAAGCTGCTCGCACTGGCCGAGAAGACCAAGGTCACGACCGCCTGGGAGAAGCCGTCGGCGGAGGACTTCCAGTCGGCCGACGTGATGGTGCTCTTCAAACACACGGCCTGGCCGAAGGAGCTGAACGCAGATTTCGAGGCGTACTTCGCCCGCGGCGGCGGCCTGGTCGTGCTGCACTTCGCGGTGGACGGCGCGGGCAATCACGACGCCGTGGCCGAGCGCATCGGCCTCTGCTGGGCCGGCGGCTCGAAGTACCGCCACGGCGCGGTTGACCTCGCCTTCGATGCCAAGTGCGACCACCCGATCGTCCGCGGCTTCGCGGGCACCAAGTTGCACTTCGACGACGAGACCTACTGGAATCTCAAGGGCGACGCCGCCCGCATCCAGCTCCTCGCCACCGGCGAGGAAAAGGGTGAGCCAAAGCCCATCCCGCTCCTCTGGAACGTCGAGACTGGCAAGGGCCGAGTCCACGTGAACATCCTCGGCCACTACAACTGGACCTTCAACGACCCGCTCGCCCGCGTCCTCCTCTTCCGCGCCATCGCCTGGGCCGCGAAGGAGCCTGTGGACCGCTTCAACAGCCTCGTGACCGTGGGGGTGACGCTGAAATGATGCTCGCTCGAAGCCCTTTCGCTCTCCTTGCCTTCGCCACGTTCGCCGCAGGGGCGACAGAGGAACGCCTCTTCCCCGATAGCGCGGGCGTGGTGAACATGAAGACGCACTACGGCGCGAAGGGCGATGGCAAGACCGACGACTGGGCCGCCCTCCAGAAGGCCCTTGACGAGAACAAGCGGAAGTGGCGGGTGCTCTACTTCCCCAACGGCACCTACCTCGTCACGAAGAAGCTCACGTTCGGCCGCGACCTGGAGCAGGCCAAGCAACTCGTCCTCCAGGGGCAATCGCGCGAAGGGACGGTCCTCCGCCTCGCCGACAAGGCCCTCGACTTCGAGGACCCCGGCAACAAGAACTACCTGCTGACGATGTTCGAGGGCCGAGCCACCGGCATGGCCTTCCACAACTCTATCCGCGACATGACCTTCGACGTCGGGGCGGGTAATCCAGGGGCGGTGGGCGTCCAGTGGATGAATAACAACACGGGCTGCCTGCGAAACGTCACCATCCGCTCGAGCGACCCCGAGGGGCGGGGCGCCGTGGCCCTCGACCTCACCCGCACCGAGCCGGGGCCGGGCTTGATCAAGGACGTGCTGCTCGAGGGCTTCGACTACGGCATTGACGCCCTCCCCGGCCCCTTCAGCATGACCTTCGAGAACATCACGCTCAAGAACCAGCGGATCGCCGGCATCCGCAACAAGTGGCACACCCTCGTGATCCGCCGCCTCGAGAGCACGAACAAGGTGCCAGCCATCGTCACGACCGACCGCGGCGGGATGATCACCCTCCTCGATTCCAGCCTCGGCGGCGGCTCAGGCGAAGCCGCTATCGTCAACCAGGGAATGCTCCTCCTCCGCGACGTCAAGCAGAGCGGCTACGGCAAGCTCGTGAAGAGCACGGGCAGCCCCGACGTCGAGGGGGAGGCGGTCGAGGAGTACGTCTCGCATCCAGCGAAGTCGGCGCACAGCGCCTTCCCGAGCCCTCGCCGCACACTGCGTCTGCCCATCGAGGAAACGCCCGAGGTGCCTTGGGACCCGCCCGACAGATGGGTGGTCGTGGACCCCGCCGCGCTCAAGGCCAAGGACGACGACACGCAGGCAATCCAGGCCGCCTTCGATACAGCCGCCAGGGAGGGCAAGACCACCGTCTGTATCCCCGGCGGACTCAAGGAAGGCTCCATCCGCGTCGGCGACACCGTGCGCGTCACGGGCAGCGTCCGCCGCGTCATCGGTATGGACACCACGCTGTGCGTCACCGCCGCCTTCCGCACCTCGGGCAAGCCGATGTTCCGCATCGAGGACGTGACGAGCGACGTCGTCGTGGTCGAGCGCTTCACCGTCGTCGAGTGGGCCAAGGGCAACAAGTTCGCCTGGGTCGAGCACGCGACGCCGAAGACGCTCGTGATGCGCGATATCGGCTCGATGTCGCGCGACGCCCGGCCCTATGTGGCCGCGGCGAGTGCCGGCAAGCTCTTCGTCGAAGACTCCTGCTCGGCCCCCTGGCACATCCGCAAGGGCCAGAAGGCCTGGATGCGGCAGATCAATCCCGAGACCAACGACATCGGCATCACAAACGAGGGCGGCGACCTGTGGATTCTGGGACTGAAGACCGAGAACGGCGGCGCCACAGTCATCCGGACCACCGACGGCGGGCGGACGGAGCTTCTCGGCGGCCAGAACTACTCGTCGTGGCCGCCCATCAAGCCCAAGCAGCCGATGTTCGTCGTCGAGAACGCCTCGGCCTGCTTCTCGATTGGCGGCCTGTCGTTCGTGAAGGACCGCGGCTTCGACATCGTGATTCGCGAAACGCGTGGGGGCGAGACGCGCGACCTCACGGTCAAAGACGCCGATGCCGGCGGCCGCGGTCATGCCGGCGCCTTCCCCCTCGTCACTGCCTTCGAAGGGAAATGAGAATGAGGCGAACAAGTCTGGCCACGCTACTCCTGGTGGCGCTCTGCTTTGCGGACGGCATTGCCGGCAACTGGCCAGGGTGGCGCGGGCCGACCGGCATGGGCACCACCGACGAGAAGGACCTGCCGCTGAAGTGGGACGGCAAGACGGGCGAGGGCATCCTGTGGAAGGCGCCGCTCAAGGGCACCACGGGCCACTCCAGCCCCATCGTGTGGGGCGATCGCGTGTTCATCACCACCGCCGCTAAGCAGAACCGCGAGCAGGAAGAGAAGAAAGAAGTCCCCGAACATCACCTCGCCTGCTACCAGGCAAGCGACGGCAAGCTCCTTTGGCGCACGCAGATTCCCCAGGGCAAGGAGCCGGCCGGCTACGCCATCTACGCCGTGCCCACGCCCGTGACCGACGGCAAGACGGTCTACTGCTGGTTCGGCTCGGCCGTCATCGCGGCCGTGGACTTCGATGGCAAGCTCCTGTGGCGCCACGAGCGGCCCGGCCCCTTCGTGCTCAACCCCGGCATCTGCCAAAGCCCCATCCTCTGCGGCGACACCGTGATCCTGTCGGTAGACCAGAGCCGCGGCCAGGGCTACATCCAGGCCCTCGACAAGAAGACCGGCGAGGTGAAGTGGGAGCAGAAGCGGCCCAAGACCGGCTCCTGCAACACCACGCCGCTCCTGCTCGACGTGAAGGGCAAGACCCAACTGATCGCCGCCTGCGAGAACTCCCTCCAGGGCGCCGACCCCGCGACGGGCGAGCCGATCTGGTGGTGCAAGAGCCGAGCCTTCGGCGAGTCGCCCGTCGCCGCCGCGGGCATCGTCTACGTGGACAAGGGGGGCAACGAGCCGGCGATGGCCGTGGACCCCACGGGCCAGGGCGACGTAGCGGAGTCCCACGCGAAGTGGCGGGTGGACAAGAGCCCGGGCGAGTACTCGTCGCCCGTCATCTGCGGCGACTGCATCTACAAGGCGCGCAAGGAGGGCGAGGTCGTCTGCCGCAAGCTCGCCACGGGCGAGGAGGTCTTCAGCGACAAGCTCGAAAAGGTATCCAAGCTCGCCAGCCCCGTCGCCACGGCGGACGGCCGGGTCTACTTCGTCAGCACGGGCCAGAGCCACGTCCTCAAAGCAGGCCCCACCCTGGAGATCATCGGCGGCGGCACCCTGGGCGGCTGGGGCAATGGCTCGTCGCCCGCCGTGTCGAACGGCCGCATCTTCGTACGCGACAACGAGTTCCTCTGGTGCATCGGCGCGAAATAGCCCGCTTCCTTGCCCTGCGCGTCGCCCGGCCGCTCACGGGAGCTTGAGGTCGGCTGGCTTCACGCCCTTCCTGAACTTGTTCATGCCGATGGGGATCGGCTCGTAGGTGCCGACGAAGTCCACCGTGGCCCGGTCGGGAATCTTGTCCTCCATCCCCACGCACCAGTAGGCAGCATTGGCGAGCAGGCGGCGGAAGCCCTCGCTCTTGAGGTCGCCCGCGTGGCCCATCGTGGTCGTGAAGACGCGGGCCGCCTTGCCCTCCGTGCCCGTGTAGGTCTTCGTCCACGCGACGGGGATGGCGGGCTTCTTCTCGTTCACGGCGTCGGTCGGCTTCATCCCCACGAGCACCTGGCCGAGGACGACGGGCGTGCAGTCGCCCTCGAGCTTCGTGAGGGCATAGACGTCGGAGGGGCCGAAGATGTCCTCGCAGCCCTTCACGATCGGGTTCTTCTCCTGGCCGGGCGCGACGATGCCGCGGGTGGCCTCGACGTTGTGGTGGCCGTAGTGGTTAATCCAGGTTTCGCCGAACACCTGGCGCCCGTAGCCGCCCTTGGGGTCCGGCGAGCGGAAGCTCCACTTGGCGTAGGTCTTGTTCTTCTGGAAGTTGAAGGCGTGAGTCGAGGTGCGGAGGCCCATGATCGGCTTGCCCGAGTTCGTGTAGTCGAGGATCATCTTCATCTGGTCGTCGGGCAGGTCGCGGAAGCGCAGGTGCATGATCATCAGGTCGGCCGTCTTCAGCGCCTCCAGGCCGGGGATGTTGTCGAGCGTGGACATGTCGATCTCGCCCGACTGCTTGTTGATGGCGAAGAGCACGGTGCACTTGAAGCCGTGATGCACGGCCAGGATGCGGCCGAGTTGGGGAATCAGCTCCTCAGAGCGGTACTCGTCGTCGCCCGCGATGAGCACGACATGCTTCCCTTTCCCGAGACCTTCCTTGCCCTCGTACACGACCCACGGGTCGTCGGCCATTGCAGCACTCCTCAAGAGGCAGGTGACACTCAGGGCTGCGAGCGCCCACGTCTTTGTCTTCATCGCAGGGCTCCTATACAGCGGTTCTCAAGCGTAGAGCGGCCCGAGCTTCGCGCACGCGCGGAAGTCGTCGCCGCCGAAGCGGTCCCACAGGGTCGGGCGGAAGAGCTGGTCCTTGGGGACGTTGTGCATGTCGACGGGGATGCGAAGCATGGCGTTCAGGGTGACCAGGTCGGCGCCGATGAGGCCGAAGCTGTTGGCGTCGTGGTTCGGGCCGATGCGGCTCATGTAATCGAAACTGGTCATGTCGCGCGGCGTCCAGTAGGTCTCGGGCCAGGTCTTGTCGGTGACCTGGCTGATGTGGTCGGCGACGTTGCGCGGCAGCTCGACGGTCTCGCCCTCGACGACGGAGCAGGTGAGCTGTTCGCCGACCATGTTGTAGCGGTAGGCGGTCATCGGCACCCCGCCGGGCGTACGGTAGTGGCTCGACAAGCCATCGCCGGGGAAGTACTCCAGGGCGGCGTGCATGTAGGTGGTGCCCTCGATGGCGCGCCGCATCAGTTCCTCCTGGAGGCCCGTGTTGCCGCGGATTTCGTTCCACACCTCGGCGATGGTGAGCCGGTCGCCGGCGGGGACGAGGCGGAAGATGTCGAGGGCGTAGTCGAGTGCGCCCGCGCCGCTGTTCCGCTTGTCAATGATGCCGCGCGGGCAGAGGTCGGCCACGTCGGTGCCCGTGGCCGCCTTGATGCTGGCGGGCGTCCAGTTGGTGCGGATGTCGGCGAAGAGCTGCGGCACGCCGCCCGTGACGAGGTGGGCGACGAGCATGCCCATGCCATTCTTCGCGTCGTTCTCGGTCGCCACGATGTAGGGCGTGCGGAAGTCTTCCCAGCCGAACGAGCTGTTGAGCAGGCTCTCGGTGACGTCGAAGTTCGGATACAGGTCGGTCCACTGCCGCTGGCCCTGGGTGCCGGCGGCGATGGCGTTCGTGCCCTGGGCGTACTCGACGTCGGCCTTGAAGCCCTGGGCCTTGCCGACCGCGGGGTCCGCGAGCCGCGGGTTGCCGACCATCAGGTCGCGGGTGATGAGGGCCATCTGAAGGCACTTCTCGACGAGTTCGGTGCGCTTCCAGGGGCGCCTGCCCTTGCCGAAGTCCTTCTGGAAGCGCTTCATGAACTTCACGGCGCGGGCCAGCTCCTCGTGGTCGTAGAAACCGCGGGCCATGCGGCCCTGGAGGCCGACCATGTCGTAGCTCACCGTGCCCATGCCGAAGTAGTGGAGGAGGGAGTTCCGCCGCACGTCGGAGCCGATGATGCCCATCGAGACGCTGCCGATGGAGAGGTAGTTCTTGCCCCGCATCTCGGCGACCGCGGCGGCGCAGCGGGCGAAGCGGAGCAGCCGCTCGGCCACGAAGGGCGACAGCGGGCCGTCCTCGCTCTCCAGGTCGGGCGAGTAGATGCAGAAGATCGGCCGGCCCTTCTCGTCCATCGCGGCGGTGAACGCCTTGAGCCAGACGGCGCCGGGGCGGTCGGTCTGGTTGAGGCCGTAGGCGCAGAGCTGCCACTCGCTCGAGCCGATGCCCTGGCAGGCGCTCATCAACTCGTCGCTGTAGGCCCACGAGCGGCTGAGGAAGATGCAGGCCGAGACGCCCTGCTCGGCGAAGTGCTTCTGCGCGACGGCGCCGCTGCGGGGGCCGTAGACGATCTCGGGCGCCACGACCACGCGCACGGGCGTGCCGTCGGGCAGGCGCACGTTGTTCGCGATCAGGTCGTAGACCTTGGCCGTCATGCGCCAGGTCTTCTCGACGTTGGTCTCGTAGGCGCCGGTGCGTCCGTCGGCCACGGGGGCGAGGGCGATGGTGGGCACGTGGCCGACGAGGCGGCGCTCCGAGGGGAGGTGCGTGCGGCGGGCTGCGGCGAGGGCCTCGAAGTCCGGGCGGGCGGGGGCTGACATGGACATCGCCCTTTCTTGTCAGAGTGGCCGAGACTGCTCTAGTGTATTATCCCGAAAGCCCCCCGTACTTGTCAAGGCGGCGACGCTCTGACACCCCCCCAGTGTGCCGGGCAGGGCCATTCAGCCCGCCCTCGGGCGGGCGGCAGATGGTAGCCCACGGCGTAAGCCGTGGGATCAGAGGGCCATAATGCCCCTAGCCCCGTAGGGGCGGCAGGAACCTTGGGGAACCTGCGTTCTGCCGCCCCTACGGGGCTTGAGGGCGCAGGCACGCCTCCCCCTGAAACCGGGGGCGTGCCAGAGCACCGCCCTTGACGGCGTGGGGCGGCGGGTGCTACGGTATGCGGCGTGGCAATCACGGGGTAGAGGCATGGCGCAACATCAACGAAACCCGGGTCGAAGGAGGCGTCGCATCGTGGCCGCCCTGATCGTCCTCGGAGTGTGTCTGCTTGCTGCAGGCGGCTACCTGGCCTACCGCTACCTGCGGCATCACGACCTCCAGCGAATGGTCAAACAAGCGGCGGCAGAGGCCGAGAAGCTGCCCGACCTCGCCCTCCGCCTCGACCTGAATGCCCACGCCGAGTACCTCGCCGCGCGCCTGCGGCAGCTTCGGCGGAAGGACATCCTGCTCGGCCGGCTCGACCGCGAGGTGGCCGGGCTGGTTCGCGCCTGCCGGGGCAAGGTGCCCGCCCCGCATCTTCGCCCCGGCCACCACGTGATCGTCACGGTGTCGAAGGTGGATGGAGCCGAGATGCCCACCTCAGTCGCGGTGCCCAAGGGCTGGAACGGCACGGACCCGCTGCCCCTCGTCCTGGAACTCCACGCCGCGGGGGTGCGGGAGATGAAGCACTGCTTCCCCGTGCGGGGCTACCCGGGCGTGCTGTGCATGACGCCGCTCGCCCGCGGGAGCCACGACTACATGGGCCTGCAGATGACCGCGGTCGAGGAGTGCCTGGCCGACGTGCGGCGGCGCTATCCCGTCTCGCGGCTCTACGTCATCGGCCACTCGATGGGCGGCACGGGCACGTGGCTCTTCGCCCAGCGGCACGTCGGCGAGATCAGCGGTCTCGCCCCCTGGATGGGCAACGCCGACCCCGATGCCTGGAAGGGCGTGTGGGAGGAGGAGCAGCGCCCCGTCCTCTCGCCCGCCGGCCGCGCGTGCCAGATGGCCCAGCGGGCGCGGATGGCGGTCGCCCGCGTCGGCCAGCTCGCGGGCCGGCCCGACCTGCCCATCTACATCGGGCACGGCGCCGACGACACGATCGTGCCCGTCGGCCACAGCGACTCGATGGCCGAGAAGCTCCGCGCGCTCGGGGCCAAGAACCTGCGCTACGACCGCTTCGACGGCGTGGGCCACGGCGGCTTCCCCGTGTCGCGCGGCGAGCAGATCGCCTGGCTGCTCTCACACCCGCCGACCGACCCGACCGAGGTTGTGGCCATCATCCCGCCCCTCACCTTCGTCGCCGACTTGGTCGGCGCGCCGCCGCATCGAGTCATTGACCCCCTGAAGGAAGCCAAGCTCATCGTCCGCGACGGCAAGTTCGCGGGTGGCGAAAACGTCGAGGCGGCAACCGACTCCGCGCCCAGCAAGTGGCACTACCCCGGCCCCGCAGGCTTCGCCTTCGAGCATCCGCTTGCTGTCGCCCTGCCACCGAACGCTCCCCAGCATCTTGCGGAATGTGACGGCGAGCTGGGCTCTGGGTGGGTGGACCGGTACGGCGGAGACATCGCGCGGTGCGATGCGAGCGAAGGCATCGGCGGCTTCCCGTCCAAGAGGGTGGGCGAGCTTCGCACCCTGGTGGCCCCCGGCTCGCCCAACGAGAATCCCGCGGTGAAGGCGGCGCTGGAGGGCCTCGACGTGGCCGTCGAGGAGGGCGAGGTGCGCCTCTTCGGCCACACCTTCCGCGGCGAGGACATCGGCCTCATCATGCTCCGCCCGCATCCAACGGAGCCGAAGGCGGCCACGCTCGTCGTCTGGGGCTCGACGCCCGACGCCTACCGCCAGCTCTGGGGGCGATTCGGACACGTCGTGCACCTGGAGGGCGACCGCGGCCGCTGGTACGGCGATTACGCCGTGTTCGACCGCAAGACCTGCGGCCCCGACTCATTCCTCGCCGTCGGCTGGTTCGACAACGCCTGGCGATTCGACCCGAAGCTCCTCTTCGAGGGCAGCGCCGAACTGCGGGCGAAGATCCCCGGCAGCCATTGGGCAGTGAGGGCCGCGGCGGGCGACAGCCGCGTCTGGCTCTCGACCCTGGAGCCGGAGCTCATCGAGTCGCGTCGCGGCCCCCTCGCCTTCGACCGCTCCGCGGGCGTGGATGCCGGGCCGCTGATGATTCAGGGCAAGCAATTCGACCGCGGCATCGGCATGATCCCGCCCGCCAACGCCCGCTGGCGTCTCGACGGCAAGTTCGCCCGCTTCCGCGCGAGGGTCGGGCTTGAGCACACGGGGACGAAATACCCCCTCCGCTACGAGGCGGAGCGGGTGCAGTTCGAGGTGTGGGTTGACGGCTTCTGCCTCGCCGCCTCGCCCATCCTCTCCGCCACGGACGGCCCGGCGGAGATGGACGTGGACATTCGGGGGGCTGACCTGCTGGAGCTTCGCGCCATCAACACCACCAGGCTCATCTGGCACTACGGCCCCGTCGGCTGGGGCGACGCCGAGCTGACTCCCTAGTGCCTTCTGCTGTGGGCGGGGCGTCTCCCTGATTCAGAACCAAAGATGTGACACCCCCACATGCGCCTACCCGTGTGCCCCTCCTCGTTGCTCCTGCAGCCTTCTCTTTGTGTATTGAGCAACCTTGGTGTGCTCGAACAGACAGAGCACCCAGAAACCGAGAACGATGAAGACCTCAAGGATGAGGAGAACACCATACACCCAAAGACCACGCTGGAATGTTAGTACGATGCACTGGGCGTCAAACCAGCCCACCAGTGCGGTCATAGCCACGTTGATCCAGAGAAAGGACCGGCGGGGACTAAACAGGAATCCCGGCGCGACCTCGCTATCCCAAAGGCAGAGGTTCTTGTCCAGAAGTGTGTTGATTTGCTCCTCAATGGCTGCCGAGCACGCCGCGTTGACGTTAAGCAAGGAAATCAGAGCAGTCAGGTGCAAGCACAGGAGAATCTGGGCTTGAGAGATCACCAGCAGGACGATGGTGCGCGTGCTGGAGTCATCAAAAACGCCGCGTGTAGCGAACAGACCTATCCCCACCGCCGAAATGCTGATAAACCCGAAGATCGCCTGATGTTGGCTCTTGATGACCTGCTGTATCTCGCCGCGCCGGGCATCGCATTCGTGAAGGAGAACGCTGAGTTGAGGGGAATCGCTCCTGACAGCACCTTGTGAACGTGCCTGCAGCTGACTTTCCATCAGGGATGTTCCTTTTCGGGTTGCCGGACTTGTGACCGATCAAGAGAGGTGTCACATTGAAGATGTGAAATAACCCCGCTCTTCCACACTGATTCACTCCCACTCAACTGAGCAGGCGAGATACTCGGCAATCACAATCCGAACCAGCACGCCGCCATGCTGGTCTACGCAGTACCGGTAGCGGTCGCCCTGTACACGGACCCAATGACCATTCTGGTTTGGGTAGGGTTTTGCTCCACACGCCCGAAGGAAGGCGCGGCTCCCGATCTCTGGCCACGCTCGCAACTCTCCTGCGCCCGCGCGCTCGAATTCATCAAGCTCGGCCTCTGCCATGCACAAGACGGGGGCAACAAGAACCCGCAACGGGTCATCAAGCTGAGGCAAACTTAGTTCGTAGGCTGCGTAGCCTCGTGCGAGCTTGAGGACAACATTGCGGACGCGATCCTCATCAGGCATCCAGGTTACACACCCGTCTTCCATAGTTCGCCGACTCTCCCGGAGCCTCGCCGCAAGGAGTGGCTTCTCGGCCAGGATGTGCTTGACCTTGTCACGGTGGAGGACTTCGGTGTCAACGGTCCCGCAAAGTACGCACTCAAGCAGACAAGCAAGGTACTCTTCGTCGAGGGAGAACCCCTGGTTACATGCTGCACACGCCTCAACAACAGGAATGTTGTCAGGCAAGGGGTTGTCTAGGAAGACCTTGGACGGCACATGATCACGTGTATCCGGCTCGCGGCCGCAGTACACGCAAGTGCCGAGCAACCTTTCATCTACGCATAGGTGTCGTGGGTCCATGCCCCTGCCTTGACAATGTCTGGCCCAATCCGCCTAACACACCAAAGCACGACCTGTAGTGCACATCAGACGAGAGGGAGTGTGGTCGCGCTGCGAGAAGCTACGCTGATTCTATTCCGCCCGCGCGGGGGTGTCAAGAGGCGGGGCGCTGCATTCGCCCGCTCCGCGTGGGTTGATAGCGGCGACGGAGCCTGCCCTGAGCGAAGCCCTCATCTTTGCCAGCATCTTGCTGGGCGCTCTGGGCCAGCCCCCGAAGGGGGTGACCCAGCCGTAGCCCAGGGCGACCGAAGGGAGCCCTGGGACAAGAGCAACCTGGCATGGAGCCCCCAACGGGGGCGATTCAGTTGCCCTGAAGCGCCCCCTTCGGGGGCTTGGGCCATGTGGACGCCCCATCCCAGGGCTCCCTTTGGTCGCCCTGGGCTACGACTGGCTCGCCCGCGTTCGCGGGCTACAAGGCCCAGACATGTGGGCAAAGATGAGAGCGAAGCCGAGGGGGCGTCGCACTCCATAGCCGATGCGGTCGTGAGGCGGGGGCGGGGATGCGAGGTCGGACGGAAGAGGATTGGCAGGGGAATGGGGGGCAGGGGAATGAAGAGGGAAGATCAGGCAAGATGATTGGGGGCAAGATGATAGGACGAAGATCGGGCGGCGGGGGGATGATTTTGCCCTCAATCATTTTGCCTTCGCTCTCCTCCTCCCAGGTTTCTATTCCCCTGTCCCCCATTCCCCTGCCGCGCTCTTCCGGGGCTGGTCCCGGCCACATGGCGGCGGGGGCGGCAAGATGATCAACCCCTATTGCGCACGCGTGATCATCTTGAGCATCTTGAGTCAGAAGTCACGTGTCGCCAGGAGCTTATGGCAAGCCCCAAGATGCGCAGCTCCTGGGAGGTGATCATCTTGGCAACGCCCCTCCGCTGCATGCAGGCGGGGGGGCAAGATGCTCACCCCCTATTGCGCACAGGTGAGCATCTTGAGCATCTTGCGGCAGAAGTCGTGCGCCAGCAAGGGCTTATGTCAGGCTCCAAGATGCTCACGCCCGAGGAGGTGAGCATGTTGGGCTCGGTGGACAGGATGGACGATGGGCGTCACGTGCCCACGCGCGCAGGTGATCCTCTGTGGCAGCGGGGCTCGCCGGCTCACAGCTCCTTGACCCTCAGGTTCCGGAACTCGACGCGGCAGCCGTGGCCCATGAAGCCCAGCGGCCCCTTGGCGCGCTTGGCCACGCCCTCCAGCCCAGCCACGGTCGAGATATCGCAGTCCACGACCACCTGGCCGTTGACCGTGACCGTCCACTGGGTGCCCTTCACCTGGATTTCCTCGGTGTTCCACTCGCCGGCGGGCTTGGTGGCGCCGCGCTTGGCGGGCACCTTGCAGTAGATCGAGCCGTGGTATTGGCAGGGCTTGAGGGCCTTGTGCTTGTCGGCGTAGTCGTCGAGGACTTGGATCTCGTGGCCGCGGACCGAGACGCCGTTGTTGCCGCCCGGCCCGAACTTGAACTCGAAGCGGAAGATCATGTCGCCGAACTCTTTGGCGGTCATCAGGTTTCCGCCGCCCTTCTCCTGGCACACGAGGAGGCCGTCCTCGGCCGTGTAGCCCGTGACGGCGCCCTTCCAGCCTTCGAGCGTCTTCCCGTCGAAGAGGCTCACGAATCCCTCCTCGACCGCCTCGCCCGCCCACGCGGCCGCCGCCAACGCGCACGCCATCGCCACAATCGCCATCCGACGCATGGTCATGTCCTCCTAAATGGTTGGTTGATCGCGGGGTGTTCCCTGCCTTGTGAGAATGTCTGCAACCGGGAGGGTGAAGCCGGGAAGGACGTCGCCACCACTGAGCGTGTCGGTCGCGCCCAAGACTGCGATCTCCGTGCGGCCGCGGTAGACCGAGACCGTCCTGGTCGCCGGGTCCACGACCCAGACCATGGGGCAGCCGGCGTCGAGCCAGTCCTGGACCTTGGCGTTGACCTCGCTGGCCCTGTCGTTGGGGGAAAGCACCTCGACCGCCAGGTCCGGGGCACCCTCGAAGAAGCGTGCCTTCTCGCCTGCGGGGATTCGATCAGCGCGGACGAAGGCCACATCGGGCGCGCGAACCGTGTCGGGGTCGCGGGCGATGAGGAAACCGGGCTCCGCGCTGAGCACATCCCCCAACCCTTTGGCCTCCACGAAATTGGCCAATGCTCTCGTGATGCGGCCAGCGATGCTGCCATGCGCGTATCCGGCGGGCGACACCATGATGAGTTCCCCACGCACCAGTTCGCACGGCCCCAGGTCTGGGGCCTGGAGCAGTTGCTCGGCGGTTGTGATTTCAGCAGTCGTTGCCATGCCTCAATCCTACACCCCGCGCAGCGGGGAGTCAAGCTTCTCACGCGGGCAGGGCCCACGGCTGGCGGTAGACGCGGCCAAGGAGGCGGTTGGCCTCGTCGTCGCCGGTGAATTGCTTCCTCGATTCGTCCCAGTGGAGGGTGCGGCCGCCAAGGACGAGGCTGATGCGGCCGAAGAACATGGGCGTGGTCATGTTGACGACATACGGCAGGTTGCTCTCGGTGAGCGCCCGAGTCTTCACGCAGTCGAAGAAGTTCCGCTCGTGGCCCGGCGAGCGAGGGATGCTCTTCGGCACCTCGGTGATGTCCCGGAGAACCTGCCCTCCAAGAAACACCTCGCGGCTGCCGTAGTCGCACACGAGAGCGCCGTTCGTGCCCTCGAACCAGCAGCCGATCCCCCCACCGACCTTTCCGGGCGCGTTCGGGCGACGAGAGGTCCAGAGGTACTTCGGGCCGTTGGGGAACTCGACGTCAACGTCAATCCACTTCGGCGCGTCGGCCATACCCTCGGTCTGGAACTCGCCTCGGGCCGTGATGGTGCTCGGGGCACCCAGGCCGAGCGCCCAGAAGGCGATATCGCTGATGTGGCACCAGAAGTCCGCGTACACGCCCGTGGAGAAGTCGAGGAAGCTGCGGAAGGAGCCGTGCACGTGGCGGGGATGGTAGGGGCGCCAGGGGGCGGGGCCGAGCCACAGGTCGTAGTCGAGGTGCTGCGGCACGGGAGGCAGCGGCGAGCAGGGGATGACACCCGTGCCGCCCCCCTTCCAGACGTGGACGGTGTGGATCTTCCCCAGGGCGCCCGAGCGGACGAGCTCGACGACGCGGTGGTAGTTGTCGCCCGCGTGGATCTGGGTGCCGAGTTGGAAGACGCGCTTGTAGCGAGCGGCGAGGCGGAGCATGGCCTGCGCCTCTTCGTAGTTGTGCGCGAGCGGCTTCTCGGAGTAGACGTCCTTCCCCGCCTGGAAGGCCATGCAGGCGATGGGGGCGTGCCAGTGATCAGGGGTGCCTGCGGTGATAGCGTCTATGTCGTCGCGTTCGAGCACACGGCGGAAGTCCCCGTAGCCCTTCGCCGTCTCGTTCTTGTACTGCGCGTGAACCTGCTGGAGGCGCTTGGCGAGCACCTCCGCATCCACGTCGCACACGGCGACGACCTCCACGTCGCGCTGGTGGAGGGATGCGCCGAGGAGCGACCCCCCTCTTCCCCGGACGCCGATGCAGGCCACGCGAAGCGTGTCGCTTGGGGATGCTCCCCGCGCGCGGCTCGGCAGGACGAGCAAGGCTGCGCCCGTGCCGACGATGCCCCTGCCTGCGGCCTTCAGAAAGCTTCGCCGCTTCACTCTCTTGCCCTCCTTCCTCGGGGCATTGGGCTTCGCGCCTCGTCAGGCGGGCAAGGCCCACGGCTGGCGGTAGACGCGGCCGAGGAGGCGGTTGGCCTCGTCGTCGCCGGTGAACTGCTTCTTCGATTCGTCCCAGTGGAGGGTGCGGCCGCCAAGGACGAGGCTGATGCGGCCGAAGAACATGGGCGTGGTCATGTTGACGACGTAGGGGAGGTTGCTCTCGGTGAGCGCCCGGCTCTTGACGCACTGGAGGAAGTTGACGTGGTGGCCGGGCGAACGCGGCACGGTCTTGGGCACGCTCTCGATGTCGCGAAGCCTCTGGCCGCCGAGGAAGATGGCACGCTCGCCGTAGTTGCAGGTGAGCGCGCCCTCGGTGCCGTAGAAGGTGCAGGCCATGCCCCAGCCGCAGTTCTCAGGGGTCTGCGGGGTCGAGCTGGTCCAGAAGTACTTGAGGCCGTCGGGGAACTCGAGATCCACGTCAATCGTGCGCGGGGCGTCGGCGATGCCCTGCTTCTGGAGGGCGCCGCGGGCGGTGATGGTCTTGGGGGTCGTCTTGATGTCGGCGGCCCAGAAGCCGACGTCGCTGATGTGGCACCAGAAGTCGGCGTAGTGGCCGCACGAGAAGTCGAGGAAGTAGCGGAAGCGGAAGTGCGTGTGCCCGGGGTCGTAGGGCCGCCACGGGGCGGGGCCGAGCCAGAAGTCGTAGTCGAAGTTCGGCGGCACCTGGGCGTTGGGCGTGGGGCCGATGACGCCCGCGCCGCCGCTGCTCCAGACGCGCAGGGTGTGAATCTTGCCGAGGATGCCTGAGCGGACGAGCTCGACGACGCGATGATAGTTGTCGCCGGCGTGGATCTGGGTGCCGAGCTGGTAGACGCGCTTGTAGCGGGTCCCCAGGCGGAGCATGGCCTGGGCCTCGAGATAGTTGTGGGCGAGGGGCTTCTCGGCGTAGACGTCCTTGCCGGCCATGAAGGCGTGGGTGACGATCATCGCGCGCCAGTGGTCGGGCGTGGCGGTCGAGATGGCATCAATGTCCGTGCGGTCGAGCACCTGTCGGAAGTCGCGGTAGCCGGAGGCCTCGGTGTTCTTGTAGTGGTTGCGGACCTTCTGGAGGTTCGAATTGAGGTGGCCCTCATCCACGTCGCAGATGGCGATCACGCGGACTTGTGGGGAGCCGAGGAACCAGCCGACGTGTCCGCTGCCCATGCCGCCGACGCCGATGTGGCCCATGACGACCTGCTCGCTGGGCGGCGCCGCCAGGGACCACCGGGGCACGACGAGCGAGCCCAGCCCCGCGCCAATCAAGCCCGTCCCCGCCGTCCGCAAGAAACCACGTCGGTTCATCTCACCTGCCCTCGCTGGAAGTGAGCAGAAAAGAGCGCCACCTTGCTGTGAGCGATAGTAGCTAACTGGCGACGGCCCGTCAAGTGCCAGGCCGTCGGAGAGATGCTTCGCTGTCGCTCAGCATGACCGTGCTACTGCGCGCGGCGCCTATGCCCGTCGTCATTCCGAGCTTGTCGAGGAATCTCTCTTGGCTTCGCGCCCGCGAACGCATCAATCGCATCGGCGATCGCGCGGTAGCTGTCGCGCCACGCGTCGCGGGGGACGTTCTCGGAGACCTGAATCTGGAGGAGGCCCGAGCGGGCGTCCTCTTCGAGAATCCGCTCGGCGACCTTGCGCGCGCCCTTGTAGCCGCGCAGGTGACACGACGAGGGGAAGTTGACCCACAGGCGCATCTCGGGCCACATCGCGCGCGCGACAGCAACCGAGGTGTCGTTGTCGGGCGGGGGCGAGAGCGAATCAATCCCCCGAACGCCGCACGTGCCGATGGCGTCCCACAGCGGCTTGAGATGGCCGTCCATGTGCACGAACACGTAGGCCTCCCGCTCGGCGAGCATGGCGGCCAGCTCGTTGTAGAGCGGCACGCAATAGTGGCGGAAGCGCTCGGGGCCGATGGCCGGGGCGGTGATGTTGTCGGGAAAATCAATGAACGGCGCGGGCGAGCGAAGAGCCAGCTCGAAGATGAGCCTGGCCCGCTGCCGCAGAAGTTCCATAGCCGCCTCCACCTTGTCGGGGCATTCGGCCAGGTGGACGGAGAGATTCGTCAGCCCCGCCCATTGCACCCAGAGCTGCTGGTAAGGCGTGCGCTCGACGGCGGGGAGCGGCAACCCGTCGTCGCCCAGCCCCGCGTCCACCTTGCGATAGGCGTCGTAGGCGTCCATCACGATGCCGTCGCGGAGGTAGGCGATCAGGACGTCGTAGTCGCTCGGCTCCTGGACATAGTGTCGGCGGATGGAACTGGAGCCGTAGGCAGGCTCGAACTGGCGCTCCTCGACCAGCGAGCCGGCGGGCGTGTGGAGCGTCGTGCGGCGGAAGCGCTGGCCGTCGCGCTCGAAGTCCTCGTGCTCGAAGCGGCAGTGGGGCGACTCGACGCGGTGGATGCTGCACCACTGGAGCAGCCCCACGCGGCCTCGGCCCACGTGCGCCCACACCTCGTCGTTGGGCGCGGCGATGCCGCTGTATTGCACGAACGCCACGCGGTCGTGCGGCCGCCCCTGAATGAGCGCCAGCATTCGCTCCCGCATCGTCATCGCTGACATAGTTGCCCTTTCGCCCGGAGCGGCCCTTGGCCGCAACGAAAGACGACAGAAAGGTAGGGCGTGCATAGCCCTCGGAGGCCCTCGGGCCAGGCCCGCACGCGGAACAAGCCTTCTACCACAAAGGCTGGAGCCGCTTCAAGCCGCCTCCCGCCAATATGGTTGCATTTTGCGCCCATGCGCGGTATACTGAATCGAGAGACAAGGAGAATTACTATGGGCAATCTGAACGTGCGAGATGTCCCGGAGCAAATGCACAACGAGCTGCGGCACCTGGCCCGGGCCGAGAGGCGCTCGCTGCGCGCGGAGGTGATCGAGCTGCTCGATGGGGCGCTCGCGCTCAAGCGTGAGCGCGCGCGGGTGTCACAACTCCTGGACGACATTCGCCGCAATCGCATCACCCTTCCACCCGGCTCCCCGACGACCGATGAGATGCTGCGGGAGGACCGCGCCCGATGACAGCGGTTGCCACTCACTATGTCGTGGACGCAAGCGTAGGGATCAAGCTCTTCGTCAACGAGCCACATTCGGACAAGGCGCATGCGCTCTTCTCGCTGGCAGCAGGGGATCCGCGGACGGAATTCCACGTGCCGGAGCTCTTCTACATCGAGTCGGTGAACATCCTGTGGAAGTGCGTCCGGCGCGCCCGCATCACAGAGACTTCCGCGTTGGAGAGCGTCGTGAGACTCCAGGGATTGCCCCTGAGCCGGGTGGCGACGGACGGCATTCTCAGAGAGGCATTGCGCCTGGCCCTCGAGCACCGCATTTCGGCGTACGACGCGACCTATGTGGCCTCGGCGCTCCTCGTGGGCGCGCCCCTGGTCACGTGTGACGAGCCGCTGGCCGGGAAGTTCAAGGGCAAGCAGCCCTCCGTTGTCCTCCTCGCCGACCTGCCCCTCCCCCAACCTCAGTCCTGACAAGGCAGGAATGAGGAAGACCCTGGCTGCGCTCCCCCCCCTCACGCCTCGTAGGTGTGGGTGAGGGAGCGCTCGGCGGAGGAGACCGCCTGGAGCTTGGCCAACTCCTTCCGCAGGCGCGCCTCGGCCGCTCCGGAGAGATTCGGCTCGGTGAGGGCCTGGTAGAGCACGGCGCCCTCGGCCTGGGCGGGCACGGGGAAGCCCGTCAGGTAGCACAGCGTCGGCACGATGTCGGTCAGCCACACCGTGCGGTTCAGCTCGACGCCCTTTCTCACGCCCGGGCCGGCCATGAGGAACAGGCCGTGCATGTCGCCGACGCCGAAGTCGCCGGTGGTGAGCTGGCGGCCGTGCTCCCCGGCCACGTCGGCGTGGACGCCGTAGACGACGTCGCCGACGTAGTCGCCGTAGAGGCCGATGATCCGCGCGTCGCTCTTCTTCAGGGCGAAGGCAATGGGCTTCTTGCCCGTCCTCGGGTCGGTGTAGTCGTAGAGGACGCGGATGACCTCGTCGCACACGGCGTCGCAGTCGGCGGGCTTCACGATGCCGCCAGGGTCTCGCCCCTTGAGATTGACGTAGACGTAGACGGAGCGCTGGGCGACGGCCTTGGTCTTCGACCAGTCCACGACGTCTTTCCCCGTCTTGCGGTCCTTCTTCCAGGCGGTGAGGCCGGCCTTGGTGAGGAGCTCGCCGACGCCGAAGCCCTTGAAATCCTTCTCGAAGCGTCCCGCGGTCGGCACGGCGCCGTGGTCGGAGGTGATGACGACGAGCGTCTCTTCGGGGTCGGTGGCCTTGAGGATCGTGCCGACCATGCGGTCGAGGCTCTGGTAGAAGCCGAGCTCGACGCCGCGGTACTCGGCCACGGTCTTTCGGTCGGGGCACACGTCGGGGTCGAGCTTGTTGAGGAAGGCGTGGTAGCAGTGGTCGGGGCAGTGCGCGTGCATGACGAAGATGTCCCACCGCTCGGCCTTCAACAGGCGTGATGCGGCGGCGCCCAGCCAGGTGTTCTGCGCGTCAATGAGGTCGAGGAGCGCGGCGCTGTCAATCCAGCCGAGGTTGTGGGCGGGGTAGAAGGTGTTGGGGAGGGGGAGGCCGGGCAGGCCGCGGAGCTTCCCGCACGTGGAGGCGGGCGTGGCCCAGCCGCTCGTCTGGCACAGGGGCGTGACGTAGAGCTTCACCTTCGAGCCGTCGGGCGCCAGCTCCGTGAGGCGGAGGCGGAAGACGACCTCGCGCGTGCCCTTCGCGGTGCGGAGGCTCGCGGTGCACGTGTCGCTCCAGCTCCCGAGCCGGAGGCGGGCGAAGGCGGTCTTGGCGTCCCTGGCGGGGCAGACGTAGGCCGTGTCGAGCCCCGTGCCCTTCGAGGCGGCGAGCAGGAGGTGCCAGGTCGTGGGCTTCAGGGGCACGAGGGCCTGGCGGCCGGGCAGCGGCAGGTCGGCCTCGAGCATCGCGGCGCTCGATGGGGCGTTCTTCCAGCCCCTGGCCGGCCGGACCTCGATGGGCGTGGCCTGGGCCATCGGCTCGGTGGTGAACAGCGTGTCGGCGGCGGCGCTGCACGCGATAGCCCAGTCGCCCGCGACGGTTCGCCACTCGTTCGGGCCGAGGCCGGCCCCGGCGATGCGGATGCCGTTGCGCACCGAGCGCCCGTAGGTCGTCGGGTAGTTCATCACGATGGCGCGCTTGCCCTCGCGGGCCGCGGCGTTCCAGAAGACCTCCGCCTGCACGTCCTCGGCGAAGAAGCCCTGGTGGGTCGTCAGCAGCGGGTCGCCGGGCTTGTGGACGTTGAAGCAGGTGACGCCGTGGGTGCCGAGCCAGGCGCCGGTGACGATGGTGGTCCAGTTGGGCGGCGTGATGGTGGGGTGTGGCACGAGGCAGTGGTTGCCCCACACGCCACGGCGGCAGAGCCTGGCCAGGTTGGGCAGCTTGCCGGCCTTGATATAGCGCCGCACCGTCTTCACGATGGGCGCGTCGAACCCGATGACCACCACTTTCGACGGGCGCTTCGCCATTCTCGCTGCCTCCAATCACAGGGTCACAGGATCGCCAACCGCGTCGCCAAGCGTTCTACCACAAGGGCGTCCGCCAGTCCAACCTGCCTGGGGGTGCAACGGCGGCTTTGTCCATTGCGCCGCGTGGCCGAGACGAGCCAGGGAAGAGCAGGACAGGGGGAATGGGAACAAGGCAATAGGCATCTGAGAAGAACGGGGCGAAGGC
>Ga0307380_10001423_pt1 | contig 35066 bp, 31 predicted proteins | sample UN3MG_FD_202239 | JGI IMG/M metagenome (GOLD analysis project Ga0307380, IMG submission 202239) | Soil microbial communities from Risofladan, Vaasa, Finland - UN-3 | ecosystem: Environmental > Terrestrial > Soil > Coastal area > Acid sulfate soil | place: Finland: Risofladan, Vaasa | collected...
TACGAGGCCATTGAGGTTTATAAAGCAAATAAAGATAAAATAGATTTAGTTATCCTGGATATGATTATGCCCGATATAGGTGGCGGCGAGACGTATGACACCTTAAAGAAAATTGATTCTGAAGTGAAAGTACTTCTTTCAAGTGGTTACAGTCTAACTGGCCAGGCAAGTGAGATATTGGACCGAGGTTGTAATGGTTTTATTCAGAAACCTTTTAACATGAGAACCCTGTCACAAAAAATACGAGAGATTTTGAGCGATGATAACAGATAGAAGAAAGCATTCGAGAGTCAATACAAGCAGCCTCATATCTTATGTTTGTATAGACCATCGCGGCAACGAAACGACACAAGGGATTGGAAGAAGTATCAATATAAGTCAAGAAGGGATTCTATTAGAAACGCATAAACAGATTGAATCGAAATATATTCTTCTGATTATTATCGGCATAGAAGATGAATTAATCCAAGTTAAAGGCAATATCGTCTACAGCCTGCCTGATGATTCAAGAATGTTTCGAACTGGAATTCACTTCCTTGAAACCAAGGAAAAAATCCTATCATTTGTAATAAACTTGGTTAAAATTTTAAGTAGATGAACTCCCCACCGCAAGGGACGGGGTATACGACAATGTAATTCATCAGACGCCATTTCAAAGCATTCGGGAGAGAGATTTTTGAAGTTTAGGAACACCGCCGGTTTTCATCACGGATACATTGCCAATGAATTCTGCCTCAACCGGGATGATAAATTCAGATCCATACAGGTGTAAAAGAGGGCCATTCATAGACGCCCGGGGTGATCGGCATCGGATTCCCGGTCCCTTTCAGAAAGGCCCATGTCGGGAGGATGAGTGAGCCTTTAAGCGCAGCTCGAATTGCCCTTCTCTTTACACACCCCACAGATATGACAGGATTCCATAGGACATGGGGGGGAGGTTTTCCCCTGCAAGGCTCTTTTGTATTCCTTTTTGAGAAAAGACTTGCGGATGCCATGATCGATAAAGTCCCAGGGAAACAATTCATCTAAAGGACGTTCCCTGTGAACATAAAAATCAGGATTTACAGGAGAGGATTTGAGTGTCTTGGGCCAGTTCCCTTGATTTTTATTCGCAAGCCACAATATTTGTGCAGTGTTTCGGTCTCCGCGTGACAACAGCGCCTGAATGTAAGCCCAGCGAGGAATATCCGCGTGCAGGCGGATGTTTGCCACTCTCTTAAGGCCGCCCCTTATCTTTTTTATCTTTTCTTTTAGCAAATGAATATCATCCAGTACGACCCATTGAAACGGCGTGAACGGTTTGGGGACAAAACTGCTGAGACTGACGGTGATCTCCCCCATGTGTTTCCTGACCCTGCTCGATTCGAGGAATCTGTGTTTTATCTTTTTACACAGGGTAACAATGGCTTCAATGTCATCCATGGTTTCGGTGGGAAGACCGATCATGAAATACAGTTTTAGGTTGGGGATACCGCCGGCGACCAGTACCTCGGTGGCATCGAGAATATCTATTTCAGTGAAACCCTTATTAATCACCCTGCGCAGACGTTCTGTTCCAACTTCCGGAGCGATGGTTGCGGTTTTGACGCTGCTTTTCCTTAGGACTGAAAGGAGTTCAGGTGTAAAAGCATCGGCTCTCAGGGAGCTGAAGGATATTCGGATATCCTTTTCAAGGCTCTGGCGGCAAAGCTTGTTTAGGTCGGGAAGATCCGAAACCGCAGCGCCCACCAGTCCAATTTTGTCTGTAATCAACGCCCCCTTCTGCATGCATTTCTCCAGAAGTGAAAAGGTTCTGAATCGCGGAGGTCTGTAAATAAATCCTGTGCTGCAGAATCTGCAGCCATGGGGACATCCTCTGCTGACTTCAATGAGAAATGTACTGTCAAAGATGGTGTTCGGGGTTACGATTTTACTGCAGATAGGAATCTGGGAGATATCTTCCACATATTGGCGTTCAACTTTAGCCGGAACGTCGGATACCGGTTCAAATGCACACAGCGTCCCGTCCGAATGGTAAGATGCTCTGTAAAATGTCGGAACATAGATACCGGGGACTTCGCCGGCGAGGGTTTTTAAACACGATCTCCTTTTCTGAGCCAGAACATCCGGTGAAACCGTGTCAAAAAACCGTGGCAGAATGGCTTCGGCTTCACCCATCAGAAAACAATCGATAAACGGAGCCAAAGGCTCCGGATTTAATAATAAAGCAACTCCCCCTGCAATCACCAGGGGGTGGGGGGTTCCTCTGTCATCAGACAGCAGGGGGAGGCCTGCTTTATCGAGAATTGTGAGGAGGTTGGGATAGTCATTTTCAAATGAGACCGAAAAAGCAATGATGTCGAAATTTGAAATTGGATTTCCGGACTCCACGGTAAGTATGCGATCTGCTTTTTTCCCGGTAGTTTTCGGTAAAAAAGAGCGTTCGCATACGACGTGCTCAATCTTATTGATTAATTCGTATACCGCCTGAAAACCGAGATTGGACATTCCCACATGATAGGTGTTGGGATATACCAATGCAACTTTGATGCGACCTTCCCATCGTTTGCGGATCGCACCGATTTCCGGATCGGCAAATTTTTTTTGAAATCTTTCAGTTTTCCCTGCCATTGGCTATCAGACGTTTCTGAATTTTTATCGTTCATCGGCATCCAACCGTTGTTATCATGCGCCCGTTTTCGTTAGCTAGTCTGCCTTTTTACGTAAAAATGTCGGCACATCAAGGTCACTGAGGTCGGCATTGTCGATGACAATTCCCTTGTATCCCCTGTAGGTCGCACCGCTCGACTCACCCACCGCGTGTTTACGGCGGATGAACGTCGGCTCATCATAATCTACGGCATCGTTCAAATCATCTATCGTGATATCTCTGACTTTGCCTCTGAGCTCATTTTTAATCCCGGTTTCGGGACCCGAATTGATTCCGGTTGCAATGACCGTAACACGAATCTCATCACCGATGCTGTCTTCTACGGCGGTTCCCCAGATAATATCGGCATCTTTTCCGACTTCTTTGTATATCCGATCGGAAGCCTCGGTCATTTCTTCCATGGTCAAATCGCTGTTACTGGTTATGTTCATTAAAACGCCCTTGGCTCCGGAAATGGAGATATCTTCAAGAAGCGGATGGGATATGGCACGCTCGGCGGCCTCGATAGCGCGGTTATCCCCTCTAGCGATACCAATGCCCATAATGGCCATTCCGGCTTTGGACATGATGGTTTTAACATCGGCAAAGTCGAGATTGATCAGTCCCGGTATCATGATAAGATCGGTGATGCCTTTGACAGAATGGAGCAGAACCTCATCGGCTTTCTTGAACATATCGATCATTCTGGCATTTTTGGAAGCAAGGCCCCTCAGTCTGTCATTGGGTATCGTGATGACGGTATCCGCAACTTTTCTGAGAGCATTGATCCCTTCTTCGGCCTGTTTGGCCCTTTTGCCGCCTTCAAATGAAAAAGGCTTTGTCACCACAGCAACCGTCAGCACATCCATTTCTTTGCAGATTTCAGCAATCACCGGCGCAGCGCCGGTTCCGGTTCCACCGCCAAATCCTGCAGTGATGAACACCATATGGCTGCCTTCCAGCGCACTTTTTATGGCTTCCGAATTTTCCAGCGCCGCTTCCCTCCCGATTTGAGGGTTGGCGCCGGCCCCAAGCCCCTGGGTAAGCTGCTCACCGATCTGAATTTTGATCGATGCCTTTGAGATTCCAAGGGCTTGGGAATCTGTGTTGGCGACGATAAAATTTACCCCCTGGAGCTCGGAATCGATCATGTTGTTGATCGCGTTCCCGCCGGCTCCCCCAACTCCGATAACTTTGATTTTTGCATAATTGTCGTTTTCTACTAACGTAAACGTCATTTCCCCCACCTCCTGTTACAATATTTGGTTTTATCCTCTATCCTTGATGAACATACGTTAAAAGCTCCGTTCAGATGACCTCCTTGAACCACCGTTTCATCCGGATCATGACAAGGTTGAAAATATTTGAGTCACGAATCCTGAATTTCTTTTTGGGCTGAATTCTGGCACCGTACAGTACGAGCCCGACGGCTGTCGCATACATGGGATTATTGACGACATCCGTAAGACCGCTGATCCCCCTGGGCGTGCCCAGCCGACTGGGAAGATCGAAAACCGTCTCTGCAATATCCGTTACCCCTTCCAGCAGAGATGACCCGCCGGTTAAAACTACACCGGAAGTAACAACTTTATCCATTCCGGCACGAAAGATTTCCCGTTTTATCAGCGTGAAAATCTCTTCCACACGAGGTTCCAGTATCTCACCGAGGATCTGCCTTGGCAGCTTCCTGGGTTTGCGTCCGCCCATACCGGGAACTTCAATGGTTTCTTCGGAACTGATGCTCATGGCAACACAGGTGCCATATTTTCTCTTGATCTTTTCGGCTTCAGCCATGGATGCACGCAGGCCGATGCTGATATCGTTGGTCAGATTGCTGCCACCGAGGGCCAGAACAAAGGTGTGCTTGATGTTTTTCCCTGAAAAAATTGCAAGATCACTCGTTCCGCCGCCGAGGTCTATAAGTGCCGTGCCCACATCTTTCTCCTCGTCGGTGAGCACGGCTTCACCTGAAGCCAGCGGCTCCAAGACAATATCACAGACATCAAGACCTGAGCGGTTTGCACATTTCACAATATTATGGGCAGACGTTACAGCGCCGGTCACGATATGGATCTTAGCTTCCAGCCTTACGCCGGACATGCCCACAGGATTCTGGATCCCGCCCTGCTCGTCGATGATAAATTCCTGAGGAATCACGTGGATGACTTCACGATCCATGGGGATTGCGACGGCACGTGCGGCATCGATAACACGGTCCACGTCTTGCTGGATAACTTCCGACCCTTTAATGGCGACGATTCCGCGACTGTTAAACCCTGTTATATGACCGCCTGCGATTCCGGCGTATACCGATGAAATTTCACAGCCCGCCATAAGTTCCGCCTCTTCAACCGCCTTTTGTATCGATTCTACGGTGGATTCAATATTGACCACTACGCCTTTCCGAAGCCCGATGGAAGGATGTGTTCCGATACCGATGACGTTTATTTTATCTCCCGTCTTTTCACCGACCACGGCACAAATTTTAGTCGTTCCAATATCAAGACCGACGATAATATTTTCCTGTCCCTGCATTCTAAACCTCCTTATGGCCTACGGCAGCAGATTCTATTTTCGCAGGATTAACTACGATACGATTTAAATTGTTGAGATCAATGGATTCGAGGTGTGAAAAACTTCCATTCTTTTTTAGATAAAAAAGCACATTTTTGAGCATTTCATACTTATTCGGATAATCATCGTACCCGATTTTTATGGCTTTGATGCGGTCGAACGCGTAAATTGTGAGACCCATTTCTCGATCCACACTGATTTTTTTTATTAACCTGCAGGGAAGAACACTTTCAGGTTTTTTCCCCAGCGCTAAGATTGTCATTACCGCATTAAAAGGGACGCTCCGGGATTCACCCCGTACATTGATGTCTGAAAATTCAAGCCCACGAATCACCGGCAGGCGGCAATGGTCCGAGGCATCCATTTCTTTGAATACCTCTCCATGGATATTGATGATAAATTTTCGACCCAGGTCTAAAATGGCGAGGGGCTGCTGCTCTTTTATTCTGATACTGATTCCTGTGGGAAGTTCCCTGCTGACTTCAGCCTCCTCGATCCATGAATGTGCCAGGAGCCGCTTTCTAACCCTTGAAAGATTTACTGAAAGAATGTTTATACCTTTAGTTATCTGGCTCTGCTGCAAAACCTGTTCCTCTGTGAGCCGATGAGCGCCGGCGACCGTCAGACTTTCAGCCTTGAAATAATCGCACTGGGTTATAACGTCGTAGGTAAAAATAAAAAGAAAGCTGACCAACAGCAAAATTGTCCCGACAGTCGCTGTTTTTATGCTGAAAATAACGCGCGTTATAATGTTATTGCGCTTTCTGGCAGCACTGTTTTTGTAATAATTTTTCCGGATGCCTTTACGTCCCAACAATCTTAACCTCTCTTTTAAGGTCAATGTTGAACTTGTTTGATACGGTCTCTTCAGCCAGTTCCATCAATGCCAGAAAGTCTGCGGCCGATGCGTTGTGCCGGTTTATAAAAAAATTGGCATGCTTGGATGAAATTTCTGCCCCGCCGATGGATTTTCCTTTTAGGCCGGCCATCTCAATAAGTTGGCCCGCTGTTTTCCCGGACGAGGGATTTTTAAAAAAACATCCTGCACTTGGCCAGCCCATGGGCTGTTTTTTCCAGCGTGTTTTTAAAATTGTTCGCGCCTCTTTTTTGAGTTTTTCTGAATCCGAAGGACGCAGACAGAAGCAGCCGTCTAATATAACCGTTTGTGCGCGATGACCATCGGTTAGCTCACTGTTCCATGAAAGCGTTCTGTAAGAAAAATCGAGCTGTTCCCGCCGAATTCTTCGGGTCCGACCCGTAGGCAGCAATACGGTGATGGATTCAAGGACGTTTTCCATGGCGCCATGGGAGGTCCCGGCATTCATTATAATCCCTCCGCCAACCGTCCCTGGAATGCCCAGGGCAAAATTCATTCCTTCAAGGCCCTGTTTCAGTGCATACGCGCAAAGGGATCGCATGCGGACACTTGCCGAGGCGCTAACGATAAGGCCATCGGCTTCCATGCCTGTCTGAACGATGGTCTTCAGACATTTTGTCAACACGATAACAATTCCCTTGATGCCGCCGTCCTTGACCAGAAGATTGGTGCCTTCGCCGATGATCAGATAGGAAAGTCCGTTGTTCCATGACCATTCCACCAGCGCTTTAAGATCTTCAAGGTTTTCAGGCGTCACCAAAGCTTCTGCCGGCCCCCCGACACGCAATGATGTATGTCCGGACATGGGTTCGCAAAATTTGACGGTGTCTCCGAACCGGTTTTCAAGCCATTTTATGCGATCAGAATCAAGGGCCATAAACGGTATGTCCTCTGGTTGCATCCCGAATATTGACGGTGTTGCAACACGTCTATATTGACAATTCATCAAGCACCATTTCCCCGACTTTCCAAACATCTCCGGCACCCAGAGTGATCATAATATCGTTCGGGGCTAAAACGTTTTTCAGATGCGTAACCGCCGTTTCAAAATTTTGCATATAAACGACGTCTCTGTGGCCGTGGCGCTGGATTCCTTCAAACAGAGCATGCCCTTCTACCCCTTTTATCTTTTCTTCTCCGGCTGCATAGATGGGAAGAACCACCAGCAGGTCCGACTGATAGAATGAACGGGTGAAGTCATCAAAAAGTGCCTGGGTTCTGCTGTAGCGGTGGGGTTGGAACACCACCACAATCCGTCTGCCCGGCCAGCATTCCCTTGCGGCATGCAGGGTGGTCTTGATCTCCGTAGGATGATGCCCGTAATCGTCGATCACCGTAACCCCTTTTTTTTCACCCTTAATTTCCAGCCGCCGTTGAACACCTTCCGCAGTTTGAAGCGCCGATTTTATAACTTCAAAAGGAATATCGAGTTCAATGCCCACCGCGATACTTGCCAGGGAATTGTAAACATTATGAAGGCCCGGGAGGTTCAGCAAGATCTCTCCGAGTAACGTTCCAAGATGATACACCTTGAACCTGCTTTGCAACCCTTCAAAAGCCACATCTTTGGCCTGGAAATCGGCTTGAGTAGTCATTCCATAGGTCGCAAACCGTTTATGAATGTTCGGGATAAGCGACTGGATCGACTCATCGTCCAGACAAAGAACCGCCAGACCGTAAAAAGGTATTTTGTCAATAAAGCTCATAAAGACTTCTTTGATGTGATCCAAGTCTCGATAATAATCGAGATGCTCTCGATCGATATTCGTCACCACCGCGATGGTGGGGGACATTTTAAGAAAAGAACCGTCGCTTTCATCGGCTTCGGCCACGATATAATCCCCCTCGCCAAGGAGGGCATTGGAATCGATACTTTTTAGTTTCCCGCCGATAACGACCGTAGGGTCAAGCCCCCCTTTACCCAGCACAGAGGCGACAATCGACGTAGTCGATGTTTTTCCGTGAGCGCCGGCAATCGCCACACTGTACTTCAAGCGCATCAGTTCCGCCAGCATCTCCGCCCGGGGGATTACCGGGATCGACGCTCGGCCTGCGGCCACAACTTCAGGATTTTCCGGGCCCACCGCCGACGAAGTGACAACAACATCAGCCCCCCTGATTTGTTCTTTGGAATGACCTTCAAATATAATACCTCCGAGGCGTTCCAGCCGCCGGGTAATGTCTGAAGCACTGATGTCAGATCCGGACACCTTATAGCCGAGATTGAGAAGGAGTTCGGCAATTCCGCTCATGCCGATACCGCCGATTCCAACAAAGTGGATATGATATTTTTTAAGAAACATGGATAGTTGGTTAAATAGTTAATTGGTTGATTGGTTAAATCGCTGATTCATTAAAGGTTCAATGGTTTCAGCCAATAAGCAATTCAGCGATCTGATGAAGCAATCAATCTGTAACAGTCATCGACAATCGCCGCTGCCGCGTCAACTCGGCCAAGATCCCCGGCCCGGGATGCCATCCGATGAAGGTCATCCGGGTTGGCGGCATAAAAATAAATTCGCTCTGCAAGGGCTTTACCGCTGAGATCCTTTTCAAGGATCATTTCGGCAGCCCCTGCGTCGACCAAAGAACGTGCGTTTAGCACCTGGTGGTCATCCGCAGCAAAAGGAAACGGTATGAAAATGACGCCCTTCTCAATAGCTTTGACTTCTGCCACAGTGGTCGCTCCTGCCCGGCATATGATCAGATCGGCTTTTTGATACTGTCGGGCCATATCTTTAAAAAAGGCCTGGACTTCGCAGGGAACGCCCTGTTCCCTGTAAACACTTTTTACCCGGATTTCATCGTGTGCCCCGGTCTGATGCACGAACAAGTAAGCTTCTTTATCATCGATACATTCAATGGCTTCCAAAACTGCCATGTTTATACGGTGAGCCCCCTGGCTCCCGCCGAGTATCAGGATCGTGAACTGCCGCCGCTGCCCTGAATCCGCCATGTGGACATCTTTCTGCTTCCTTGCGAATTGGAGAATTTCTTTGCGCACAGGGTTTCCGGTAACCCGTATTTTTTTAGGGTTCAAGCCGGCTTTTGTTTCGTTGAACGAGACATATATCCGGTCCGCAAAACGCGATAGAATCCGGTTGGTAATTCCGGGCAGAATATTTTGTTCATGCAGGACAATGTTAATCCCCAGGAGCCATGCGCCCGTCACAAGGGGTCCGGCGGAATAGCCGCCCACACCCACCACCAAATCGGCCTTGAAGCGTTTGAGAATCAGAATAGATTCAATGACGCCTATGGGTATTTTTGAGATCGACACGATCTGATTCCAAAACCCCCGCCCCTTGAAGCCTTCAGCGGTAATAGATTGATGTTTAAACCCTGTTTCTGACAAAATCGAAATTTCAAAGGGTCGTTCGGTACCAACGAATAAGACAGTGTTTTCCGGGTTTCTGGCCAAAAATTCCTGAGCAATGGCAATCCCCGGGAAGAGATGACCGCCGGTCCCGCCACCGGCGATAACGATGCGCAACGCCCTTGAAGCATTTCGAACCGCGCCGAAGTTTCTTCTTTTCTTTCGTTTCTTATCGCCCTGAACCATAACTGCCGTTTGCTTTTTATGACGCGTCACGCGTCTTTTGAAAGTGCAGCGCGTCCACCCAGAATTCAGATAATCCGCTAAAAACCGGATTGTCTGAATGCGACAACTTTCTTCAACCGCCTAAAATAATACGTCATCTCAACTTTCAGCTTTGGGCATTCTTTTAGAGGCCCCGATATTCATCAGCAGCCCGATGGATACCATATTGATCAAAAGGGATGTGCCGCCATAGCTCAAAAATGGCAGCGTAAGCCCCTTGGTGGGCAGGAGTCCGAGGGCAACGCCCATGTTAATACACACCTGCAGGCCCATTGCCGTTGTCAGGCCAATGGCCACCAATGATCCGAAAACATCCTTGCTGTTTCTGGCAATCGATACCCCCCGCCATAAGATTAGGGTATAAAACCCAAGGATAATCAAAACGCCCAAAAGACCGAGTTCCTCTCCGATGACCGAAAAGATGAAATCGGTGTGGGGTTCAGGAAGGTAAAACAGCTTCTGATAGCCGCCGCCGATGCCGGTACCCCAGATCCCTCCTGTACCGAAAGCCAAAAGAGAATGGACAATCTGGTAACCTTTATCTGCTGAATACTGCCAAGGATTCAGGAAAGATATGATACGCTCAATTCGATAATCAGCACTGACCATTAAATAGTAGACAATGGGGGTTGCCACGGCCAATGATCCCAGTAAATGTGAAATTCGAACCCCCCCGATAAAAAGCATTATCCATGTAATCGCACCCAGAATAACCACCGAACCGAAGTCAGGCTGTAAAATGATCAGAACCGCAAACATGCCAAAGAGCAAAATGTGGGGTAGAAAACCGACCTTGAACTCCTTGATTCTATCCTTTTTTTTATTCATTGAATATGCCAGATAGATCACCAGTGCAAAGCGGGCGAATTCAGAAGGCTGAAATGTAATACTTTCCACACGAAACCATCGCGTTGCACCGCCTGCCGAATAGCCGAACCCGGAAACCAGAATCGCAATAAGGAATATAAAGGCCAGGATAAGCAACGGATATGTCAAAGAACGAAAAACCCGGTAGGGTATATGGTAGCTGACCACCAGTGCAACAATACCCAACAGTGCAAAAATCGACTGTTTTTTTAAAAAATAATAACTCGTGCCGAACTTTTTCAGGGCCAGGGCCGAACTTGCGCTGTAGACCATGACAATTCCGATGCCCACCAGGAACAGGACCGGAAACAACAGCGCGATATCATATTGGAGCGGCGGTTTTAGAACTTTTTGGATGTTCTGATTGTCACGGGTCATGCTTTTTTTCTTAGTTCCTTTTTGTGCCGTTGCGGCCATTATTTTTATTCCCGGCTTGTCCGTGTAAGGTTTTCGACGGCCGTACAGAAAGCTTCCCCCCGCTCCGCATAACTGTTGTACATGTCAAAGCTCGAACAACCGGGAGATAACAGCACGATATCCCCGGGCACCGCAGATAGAAATGCACAACGGACCGCTTCTTCCATTGTGGATGCCGTTGGCACGTCCGCCTTGCACGTATCTTCAAGAACCGATTTTATCTCATCCCTCGCCTCGCCCATGACGATCAGTTTTTTTACACGTTGCTGCACCAGTCCCCGCAATTGTTTAAAGTCTCCGCCTTTATCACGCCCGCCCATAATGAGGACCACCGGGTTCCTGAAGACTTCGAGTGCTCTGGCCACTGCGTCGATGTTTGTACCTTTTGAATCATCATAAAATCGGACGTCATTTATGGTTTTTATATATTCCAGTCGATGGGAAAGGCCTTTAAAATCGTTTAACCCGGATTGGACCCCTTCTAAAGTACCGCCGGCAGCCAGGGCTGCCAACGATGCAGCCGCTACGTTTTCCATATTGTGCCGGCCCATGAGATTTACCTTTGAAAGGTCAAGAACGGCGTCCGGGTTCTCTTGGGTGAAAATTTTGATTGAATGCGATTTTTGTCCATTGATTCGGCCGATAATTGCATATTCCCGGTTGTGTGCATGAGAATTGCCCTGATGATAAAAGGGCAGTTTCCGGGTCCTAAGTGTTTTGCTGATCGAACAAACGACCGGATCAGAGCCGTTTAGCACTGCGGTATCATCTTCTTGTTGGTTTTCAAAAATCCGGCCTTTGGACCTGGCATAAGACTCAAAATCCGGATACCGGTCGAGATGATCGTCACGGATATTCAGCAGAACACTCACGCGAGGCCTGAATGTATCGATGGTATCGAGCTGAAAACTGCTGACTTCCGCGACAACCATGTCGGCCGTTCCGCCCGTGTCCGCATAATCGATCAAAGGATTGCCGATATTTCCGCCCACAAAAATTTTAAATCCTGAGTTTTCGAGCATGCGCCCCAAAAGCCGTGTTGTTGTCGTCTTCCCATTGGTGCCGGATATGGCGATAACAGGCTCCCGGATGAATCGTGAAGCAAACTCGAGCTCTCCCCATACCGGAATTCCTTTTTCTTTGGCCCGTTCTATGGGCAAGATGGTATGGGGAACCCCTGGGCTTACAACAATGATATCGGCATGTTCGAAGGTTTCAATGTTATGCCGGCCCAGTTCCAGTTTAACGCCCATTTTTTGCACTGCAGCCAGATTGGATCCCAGAGTTTTTCCTTCGGCAATGTCGGTTACGGTAACGGATGCACCCCTGTTTTTGGCAAATCGCGCCGCCGCCATACCGGATATGCCAAGACCGACGATAAGAATGTTTTTTTTTGCAAGATCCATGAAATTAAGCAGGTTATAGATTATAGATTACGGGTTGTGCATTATTACCGACAGCGTATTATCTTCATCTTTATCTCAGTTTCAGCGTACTCATGGAAATCAGCGCCAGTGCAATTGCGATGATCCAGAATCGAACAATGATCTTGGGTTCAGCCCATCCTTTGAGTTCAAAATGGTGGTGAAGCGGAGCCATTCGAAAAATCCTGCGGCCGTTGGTCATTTTGAAAAAACCGACCTGAAAAATCACAGACAGCGTTTCAATAACAAAGAGCCCGCCCACCAGGGCCAGCAGTATCTCCTGTTTGGTGATAACCGCCACGGTGCCGATGGCTGCACCCAGGGCCAGCGAGCCCACATCACCCATGAAAATTTGTGCGGGATATGAATTGAACCACAAAAAACCCAGGCCTGATCCGGCCATCGCTCCGCAGAAGACGGCAATCTCCCCACTCCCTGCAACATAACTGATCTGCAGATAATTGGCGATCTTGAAGTGCCCTGCCACATAGGCAAAAACCATATATGCAGCTGAAGCGATGATAAAAGGTCCGATGGCAAGACCATCAAGCCCGTCGGTGATATTGACTGCATTTGAGGTGCCGATGATGACAAATGCAGCAAACAATATATATCCCCATCCGAGATCGGGTGATATATTTTTAAAAAACGGAACGGTCACCCGGGTGGAAAAGTCCGGAACCGTGTAGACCAGAATCCCCGTAGCAATTGCCAGAATCGTCTGTAGCAGAAATTTGTTTCGAACATTTAACCCCTTGCTCTGCTTCTTGATCAGCATGAGGTAGTCATCAGCAAAACCGATAGCGCCATAACCCACCGTCACCAGAAGGACGATCCAAACAAAATAATTGGTTAAATTGGTCCATAACAGGGTGGAAACAATGATTGAAAAAATGATCAGCGTCCCGCCCATGGTCGGCGTCCCGGCCTTTTTTTGGTGTGTTTCCGGACCGTCATCCCTGATATACTGCCCGATCTGCATATAGCTCAGTTTTCGAATAACCCAAGGCCCCAGCAAAAAGCAGATTAAAAAAGCCGTCAAACTGGCATAGATCGTCCGGAAAGTAATGTACCGGAATACATTAAAAACCGATATGGTTTTATGAAGCGGAAATAGTAGATGATATATCATTTTTTAATTATGCTTGAAGCGATAATGTTTTGAAAAAATTAAAATATTACATTCATTTTAATGGCCGGCCCAGCGAAGCAGTCCCTCAACAACCTTTTCCATGGCCATTCCCCTGGACCCCTTCACCAGAATCCAATCGCCGGCATCGAGCCGGTCGATGATGTCCTCCAGGATTTCTTCCCGGGTACCTTTGAAAATATCACCGGAATCCATATGTTCATCCAATGCACCGGTCACGACATTTTCGGCGTAATCGCCGGTTGCATAAATCCTTTCGATACCGGACCTGGCAGCTTTGGAACCCATCTCGCGGTGCAAAGACTCGGCATGTTCCCCAAGTTCAAGCATGTCGCCTAAAATGAGGATTCCCCTGCGCTGTCCCTTTAATGACTTAAGGGTCTTTATGGCGGCCTCCATTGAACCCGGATTGGCATTATAGGTATCGTCGATGATATGGACCCCTTTGCCGGTTTTAAGGATGTTCATCCGCCCCGGAACCGGTTTAAAATCTTCCAGACCCGCCTTGATTTCACCGGCAGTTAGCCCCAAAATATGGCCCACGGCCGCTGCTGCCAGGGCATTGGAAACCATGAAAACAGCCGGCGTTTTAAGATCCACCCGGATCCGTTCGTCGGGGAGCACCAGGACAAAAGAAAGTCCCGACGTTTTTTTCTGGATAGATTCGGCCCGGATTGCAGCATCTGCCGAAACGCCGAAGAGCAAAACATTTCTGGAGGTTGTATCCGCCAGTTTCAAAAGTCTGGGATCATCTGCATTGAGAACCGCCGTACCTTCCGGTTTAATTTTTCCCAGCAGTTCACCTTTGGCTTGCATGACGGCATCAAGGGAGCCCAACCCTTCAAGATGTGCAGGACCGATATTTGTAATAACCCCTAAATCCGGCAAACAGATTTGGGCGAGCCGTTCAATTTCTCCGGGTCTGTTCATGCCCAGTTCCAAAACAGCCCACCGATGGTGTCTGTTAAGATTCAGCAGGGTCAGGGGAAGCCCGATTTCGTTGTTTAAATTCCCTTGGGTCGACAATGTACAAAAACGACGGGAAACGACGCCTGTTGTCATGTTTCGGGTGCTGGTCTTTCCGTTTGAACCGGTTATGGCGATCACCGACACATGGGTACGTTTTCTGTTAAATGCCGCAAGGTCGGCCAATGCTTTGCCGGTGTCATTTACCGTGATACAGGTGATCCCGGGTTTTAACAATCTCCGTTCAGGCAGTTTGTGGGTTCTATTTTTTTCGATCAGAAGTCCGCCGACGCCTTTTTTCAGGACATCCTCAATAAAACGGTGTCCGTCATGAACGTCGCCTTTGATTGCGATAAAGAGGTCTTCAACAGATATCCTGCGCGAGTCGATGGAGACCCCGGCAAACGTGTCATTGGAATCACCGCAAAAAAGTTCTCCGCCGGTGGCTTTGAGAATTTCAGCAACGGCCCACGGAATCGGTTTGAGGGTTCCGGACTTCGGGTTGGCGGTTTGAAGTTCCGAAAACCCCTGAAATTTGTGGGCAGAACCTTGACCGTCGATCATTGAGAGTGCTTTTGCCGCTTCTTCTCTGTCATCAAAAGAAAGGGTCTGATCCCCGATGATTTGATAGGTTTCGTTCCCTTTGCCCGCGATCAGAACCGTATCTTTGGGCCTGGAGGCCGTAATTGCCAGCTGTATGGCGTTTCTTCGGTCGGGCTCGACACCGCACCCTTTTTTTTGAAACCCTTTGTTCAGATCTGATGGGGTATAGAGGTGCAACGGCAGATTTTTTGTTCCATCCAGAATCTGATCGATGATTTCCATGGGCGGTTCAGTTCTTGGATTATCCGACGTAACAATGACAAGATCAGAAAGCCTCCCGGCGATTTCACCCATCTGCGGCCGCTTGGCCCTGTCCCGATTGCCGCCGCAGCCAAATACGCAGATGAGTCGACCCGGAGCCGATGATCGTAGCGTGGACAGCACATTTTCAAGCGCATCCGGTGTGTGGGCATAATCGACATATACAAACCGGTTGTCGTCATTTGAAATAGCTTCAAGACGGCCGGGTACGACGCCCACCGATTCAATGGCGTCTTTGATAATGTCCAATGAAACCCCGAGGGCAATGCCGACACCGGTAGCACAGAGAATGTTTTCCAAATTATGTTGTCCCACCAGGCTGGATTTGATCTCTAAAAATCCTTCAGGCGTAGAAATTCTGCCCGAAATTCCGGTAAGGTTGTGGTCGAATCTCTCGGCACATATACTGGTTTTGTCCGAAAAACCTGTGGAGAGAACAGAAATTTCACCCGATCTTGTTTCGAGCATACGGATCAGCTGTCTTCCTTTTTCATCATTGTGATTTATCACGGCCATTGCCCGGTCATTGCCCGATTTGGGCCCAAGGATTTCTGTAAAAAGCTTTTTTTTACAAGACCAGTAGGACGCCATATCTTTGTGATAATCAAGATGGTCCTGGGTCAGATTGGTAAAGACCGCCAAATCGAATTTACAGTTGTACACCCGGTCCAGATCCAGTGCATGTGAAGAGACCTCCATGACAACATGGGTGATCCCTTCTTCAAGCATTTGTGCCAGTATCTTCTGAAGATCCAATGATTCGGGCGTTGTTATCGGATTTTGAAAGGTCTTTCCCGAATAACGGTAATTTAGGGTTCCGATGACACCCACATTGATACCGGCTTGTGAAAGAATCTGCTCAATTAAAAATGCCGTCGTTGTTTTGCCGTTGGTGCCGGTGATACCGATTAAAAAGAGTTTTTCCGACGGATTCGAATAAAACCTGCCGGATATCGTCGCAAGGGCTCTTCGGGTATTTTCAACCTCAACAATTACGGATTCTCTGTTGACGGGTTTCTGGGTAACAATTGCGGATGCGCCTCTTGACAGTGCGTCATCGATAAAGTCATGTCCATCTGCCACAAGACCTTTTATGGCAACAAACAGTCCCCCCGGCTCAACATCCTGTGCCCGGTAATGAATGGAACCTATTTCAGGGTCCGAGGCATGGTGTTCAGTGTTCCGGGTATCCGTAATCGCTTCGCCGGATTTCGCCCGTATTCCGTGAAATTTTACTGGATGGACAGTTTTTAATAAATTCAAAAGCTGCACGCTTTGGTCTTGCTCCCCAGTGAGACGATGAGTCCGTCTGTTTTGCTTTTGGGTGATATGTTCATATAGGCCAGAGTTTTCTGAGCAATATTTCTAAATCCCGGTGCCGCAACGGTACCCCCGTAATGCTGCCCTTTAGGCTCGTCAATGACCACCAAAATTGCAACCTTCGGGTGTTCTGAAGGTACAAAGCCGACAAAAGACGATACATATTTCCCGTTCGCATACGCGCCGTTTTTACCGATTTTCTGTGCTGTTCCTGTTTTGCCGCAAACGGAATACCCCTCAAGTGCAGCATTGACACCGGTGCCGCCTTCGGTGGTGACGGTCTGCATGATCCGGGTTAAGGTTTCGGCGGTTTTTTCTGAAATTACCCGCCGCCCTTTACTTGGGGCAAAGCTTTTTATGAGGCGTCCATTTTGATCGGTAATGGCCTGAACAACATAGGGCTTCATGAAAATCCCTTTGTTCGCAATGGCAGACGTCGCAGCGATGAGCTGCAATGCTGAAACCGATATCCCCTGTCCGAAGGATATGGTGCCGGCGTCGATTTTTGTCCACTTTTTGAAAGATGCCAGGCTGCCGGCGGTTTCTCCGGGACAGTCTATTCCGGTTTTTGTTCCGAAACCGAAATTGCGCAGTGTTCTGAATAGAGATTCAGACCCTGTTTTTGTGCTGAATTTGATGGCGCCGATATTGCTCGAATATTTAATAATCTGCTGCAGAGAAAGCCATCCATACTCGTGGGTGTCGTGAACAACGTGTCTGCCCACCCGATACGCACCGTTTTCGCAATAAAAGATACTGTTCGGCGAGCTGCTGCCGGACTCTATGGCCGCTGCGGCACTAAAGATCTTCATGGTTGAACCCGGTTCAAACGGATCGGTGATAACCCGGTTCCGCCAAAGCTCCTGGTCGAACTCATTTAAGGCATTGGGATTTAAAAAAGGAAAATGTGCCAGCGCCAATACGGCGCCGGTGCCGGTGGCCATCACAACGGCCATTCCGGATTTTGCCGAAAATTTTGTCACAGTTTCGGCGAGGGTTTTTTCAGCAATGTATTGGATGTTGCTGTCAATGGTGAGAACAAGATTTTTTCCGATGGAATCTGAACCGGTTATGTTTTCAGCCTCAAATCCACGACCGTGAGCATCCCTTAAAACCGTATATCGGGAATCAGCCCCCTTGAGATCATCGTTGCAATAAAATTCGATCCCTTCCAGGCCGTTATCGTCAATATCGGTAAATCCAATGAGCTGGGAGGCGAGTGTTTTGTTGGGATAAAAACGCTTATGTTCGCTTAAAAAAACGAGGCCGTCGATGTTAAGATTCCGGACGATTTCGGCCTCCTTTGGGGTTACTTTTCTTTTAATCCATACAAACTTTTTTTCAGAAGTAAGTCTTTTGGCAAGCACATTACGGTTGATTTTCAGCGCCTCCGCAAGTGATTCTGCTGCCGCCTTCGGGTTTTTTATTTGTGGCGGGTGTGCGGCAATAGAGGTAACATCGATACTGACGGCCATTTCCCTTAGGTTTCTATCGTAGATTGTTCCGCGTTTTCCAGAAGATTTTAAAGACACTTCATACTGGTTTGCGGCTTTCTCGGACAGCCAGGAACGGCAAAAAATCTGAAGATACATCGCTTTGGCACCAATAATGGTAAAAAAGAGTGTAAAGACAATCCCAACGATGATCACGCGAAATTTTATCTGTTTCATATTAACATAGTGTCGTGTATCGAAAATTCATACATCCGAGAATTTAGTATGATACGGTTTTTAGATATCATGGAATAACAATCGTCTGTTTTTGAGAGGGCGTTACCAGGCCAAGTTGGTTTTTTGCAATTTTTGAGATTCGTTCCGGTGATTTTAAGCTTGCCAGCTCAATCTTAAAGTTGGTCTCCAAGGCCACAAGTTCATGCTGTTTTTGGGTCTCCTTTGAAATTTCGTAGCCGACCCCGATACAGTTGACACGGCACCACGTATATAGGAAAAGTTCAGCAATAAATACGGTCATGAAAACAATCCAGATTCCCGTGAGTTTCATATCGCCTGTTTTTTCTCGTGTTTTCCGGGCCATTATATCTTTTCCGCTGCTCTCAATTTTGTACTTCTTGCCATGGGATTTCTTGCAATTTCGTCTTTTGTGGGACGAACGATCTTTTTTGTCAGTAAGCGAATGACCGATCTTTGATCACAGACACATTTGGGAAAATCGGGTGGACACACACACGATTTTTCCAAAGCTTTTAATCGATGTTTTACAATTCGGTCTTCAAGGGAGTGGAAAGATAGAATACAGAGACGACCTTTGGGAGTGAGGAGATCCGCAACGTTTTTCATGAATAAATCGAGCATTTCAAGCTCCTTGTTTACAGCAATTCTAAGCGCCATGAAAACCCGTGTTGCCGGATGAATTTTTTGATTAAACAGTGCGGGCTTTGGAATAGCATCGCACACAATCCGGGCCAGATGTTTGCTGGACCTTATGGGTTTGCCCTTCCGCTGCTGAACTATTTTTCTTGCGATTTGTGCGGACCAGCGTTCTTCTCCGTATTCCTGAAATATTTTCCTGAGGCTATTTTCCGCCGTCCGGTTGACTAAATCTTCCGCTGTTGTGTTCGCCGCTGTGCTCATCCGCATATCAAGCGGTTCATCCCTTTTAAAACTGAAACCACGACCGCTTGATTCGATCTGATCAAGTGAAACCCCAAGATCAAGGAGAATCCCGTCCACCCATCTTATATTTAACTGTTCAAGAAAATCAGGAAGATATATAAAGTTTCCGTGAAAGATGTGGACGCTTAAGTCCAATGGTTCTAACACTTTTTTTGCGTGTTGGACGGCATCTATATCTTGATCGATGCCGATAAAGACGCCATCCGGCATGATTTTTTTGCATATTGCCCTGGCATGTCCCGAGCCTCCAAGGGTACAATCAACATAGATTTTTCCGGGTCTGCAGTTCAGATAGCGGAGCACTTCATGAAGCATTACAGGGGTATGTTTGAACGACATACAATTAGAGCCCTAATTTTGCGATTTCGTTTCTTACATCCTCCTTTTTCATATCCTTTTCCAGATGCATATTCTCTTGGTCCCAATTTTCCCGTGACCATATTTCAAAATGATCGAGAACGCCGACCAGTACGATTTCTCTGTCTAACCCCGCATATTCTCTCAAGTTCTGCGGTATCAAAACACGATCCTGTTTGTCGCAGGGACATTCAAAAGATCCGCCGATAAAAACTCTTCTGAATCGGCGCATACTCTCGCTTTTCTCGGCAAGGGACAATATGCGGCTCTCGATTTTTCGCCACCCGTCATAGGTATAGGCCACAAGCCCCGAATCCATCCTGGAAAGCATGACGCCATATGAGCCGTCTGCTTTAATCATGTCACGGAATCTGGCAGGAACGATGATGCGTCCTTTGGTATCGATGGTATGAAATGAGCTTCCTCGAAACATATTTCTCCAGAGTTATCCACTTTAATCCACTTTTTTGTTTAAAAGTACATTTTTCGATAAATGTCAAGAAAAATAAATAAATATATTATATTTTTATATAATAATTTATAAATGTTAAAGGAAAATATTACATCAAATATTAAGTGGAGTAAAGTGGATATATTTTACATGTTTGGGGTGTGGTGTGGATATTCCGGAAAACACGAGGGCGCTTCGGTGACGCTTTTGGATGGTCGAAAAACAATCAATGTGTTTTAACTATCTATTATTTAAACGTTTTTAATATTGACAAACTCGTAAAAAGTCTTTTGTGAGCGATATCTGATCATTTGGGGATCCAGCGTTTCAAGCGGTGATGCGTTAAAATATGACCCTAAGATCCGTTCGCTGTTGCAGTCCAATGACGTATTGAATCAGATAAGAATTTTAAAATTTTTCCCAAAACAAATAAAAAAGGGCCAAATGATATTCAGCCCTAAAATCTTGTTCAAAATGGTAGGCACGATTGGATTTGAACCAACGACCTCTACCGTGTCAAGGTAGCGCTCTCCCCCTGAGCTACGTGCCTGTATGTTCAAAAATCTGTTAACACCTCTTTTTTGACCTGTCAAGAAAAATGGCTGTTTGAACCCAGATCTAAATCATAGTCCTGGGAAGTCTCATCTCTTTAGCGGCCGACCGCCACTAGGAACTATCTGGCTCATGAGAAACCTTTCGGCGCACTTTTGCTGCAACCGCTGCCGCCGGAACTGCCGATAAAACACGTGGAACTTAAAAGCCGCTTTACCCGGCTGTGAGAACATTCAGGGCAGGTTGCCTTTTCATCATCACTGCTGAAAACAAGCACCTCAAAACAATGGTGACACTGTTCACATTGATATTCATATATGGGCATGAAAAACCTCCTAATCTGGATTTCCTTGGTCCCCAATTGAGCGATAATCTAAGTCCCGGTTTGTTTACGATCAATTAGGGTTGTATCAAATATTGAGCCATCGCTTCTCTCATCTTATCCGTAACCGCCATCGATGTATCCGCTGTGTAATCATAACAGACCTGGACCGATTCACCGGTGGCATAAACCATCGATTCGTCTTTAGAGTCAATGAGTTTATATTCAAAAGAAAAACTTCGGTTCCCGATGTGTTTGACCCACATTTTAAGCGTAATATGACCATTAAATTTAATCGGTTTCAGATAATCACAGCGGATATGGGCCATGATAAAGCTAAAATCCGAAAGGTCCGAAACCTTAAATATTTTTTTGGAAAAATTTTTTCGCCCTTCTTCAAAATATGTAAAAAAAACTGCATTATTAACATGTCCAAGGGCATCAAGGTCACGGAACCTGACTTCGATGTCGGTGGAAAATATTTTATTTGATTGCATTCAAAACTCCCAACCCGGATAAATTTTGGTTAAAAATAGTGATCATACCCCTGTCATGTCAAGGTCTAACCCGAATTTCTCACGAAAAACATCAAACAGAAGGGGCAAATTAACCCTAACGGGTTTGTAATCCGGCTCAATTCCCTTTGTGAAACCTAAATTGAGCGATTGTCGAATTTGCCGGAGATGCAAGGCATGAGACATGCAGCCGTAGTCTGCTACTGCAACTGTCTCATAACGCAGCAGATTCGGTAAAATCGGCAATCCCGAAGGGTTTCAAATGGTGACATTTTTTTGCATAAATACATTCACCTATTGGATGAGATCTATTAGCGATGTTAGTGATGTATATTAATCTATAATTATTAATTTTTTATATTCCTGTCACTATTTGAAACGCTCAGTTTAGGTAAAAATATATTGGACTTATTCAGCCCCATGTGGCAAATTAAAAGGTTAGAAGGGAGGCGGCTATCATGAATATAAGAAAATCTATTTTTTCAGGAAGCTGGTACCCGGGCAATGCTTCGGCGTGCGAGAAAGAGATCCAAGGATTCCTAAAAGAATACGGCACAGAAACCATTTCGGAAAGAACCTTAACCGGCGGCATCGTGCCCCATGCCGGATGGTTTTTTTCAGGCAGCATCGCATGCAATGTAATACACCGTCTTCAAGATGAAAATCCGCCGGATGTTTTTGTAATTTTCGGCATGCATCTCCATAGCGGTTCCCCGGCCTATATTATGACCGACGGTGCATGGGAGACCCCTTTTGGTGCCATACAAATAGAAAAACAACTTGCGGGTGAGCTGGCCGAAAAATTTACATTTGAAATTGAGACCGCGGATCGCTTTACCCAGGACAATACCATCGAACTTCAGCTCCCTTTTATTAAATATTTTTTTAAGGACGCTAAAATCGTTCCCATCGGTGCGCCGCCGACGAAAAAATCTCTTGAAATCGGGAAAGCTGTCGCCGACATGTCAACCCGGATGGGGCTTCAGGTCAAAGTCATCGGTTCCACGGACCTTACCCATTACGGCCCGAATTACGGCTTTATGTCCCAGGGCACGGGGCCTTCAGCGGTGGACTGGGTCCGAAATAAAAATGACCGACGGGTTATTGATGCCATGCTGGCCATGGACCCCGAAAAAGTCATTAAAGAAGGCATGACCCACCAGAATGCCTGCTGCAGCGGCGCGGCCGCAACAGCCATTGCAGCTGCAAAACAGCTCGGGGCACAACAAGCGGAAACCCTAGCATATGCCACCAGCTATGATAAAAATCCCGGCGCCAGTTTTGTGGGATATGTGGGAATTGTGTTTTAAATCATACCATCGCTTCAAAGATTCTAAATGTTGCGAAATGGCGCGTCCAAACCTGCCCGGGTTTCACTTGATCCAGTTGGGGCGGCCCGCCATCCAGGCGTCCACAGTCTGTTCCAGCCAGCCTTCCAACTCTTTTGCCATATAAAACTTCGGAAAAAGAAGATCCTCGTCCGATTCAATCAATCCCGCTTCAAGGGCCGTTCGGGCCAGCAAGGTATGCGGATAAATTCGAATTCCGGTCGTAACTTTCACAACTTCCAACGCCAAGGAGTCGGCAAAAGTCAGACTTTCTAGAACGGTCTCCCTGCTCTCACCGGGTCCACCCAGCAACAAAAATCCCATGCGATGGATGCCAACCGCCTTCAGTCGTTCTGAAATCTTCCGCACGTCATCCGGACCATATTTTTTGTTCATGTTTCGAAGTATCTTTATTGAACCGCTTTCAAAACCAAAACTGACCTCTCTGCAGCCGGCCAGGGCCATTTTTTCCGCCAGCGTCTCATCAACCTTCCAGGGATACAAGATACACCGCCAGATAATCTTCAAATCTGCCGATATCAATCGGTCACAAAGCGTTTTGGCATAGGAAGGCGGAAAATTAAAGGTATTGTCAACGAAAAAAAAGCGATCAAACCCGGCATCGACATATCGCGAAATCATCTCGACAACTTTTTCGGGCGGATATTTTCGAATGGTTCGTCCTTCAATACTGGCGGTTGAACAATAATTACAATCCATGGGACATCCGCGGCGGGTTTGAACCGGGAACCATATTTCTTCTTCTTCGAGCATGGCCGGAATCCGGATATGGGTACCGGGCAGTGGCAGCGGATAGGCGGCCAAATTGTCGATACGCTTGGGTGGGTTTTGAATCCCATGACGGAAAAAATGGAGGCCGGGAATTCCCGAGAGTCCGATTTTATTTCGGAGCCTGTGGAGAAGCTCAAGAAACGCCGCTTCCCCTTCCCCCTGAATCCCCAGGTCGGCTTCAAGGTAATCCAGGGCGGACTGCGGAAAAATACTATAACCCGCACCCCCTAAAACAATGACAGCGCGGGTCGTATTGCGGCAAATCGATACGATATCTTTTACGGAGTCCAGATAAAACATCGGGCGTTCCCTGTTCTGGTCATCGATATTTCTGACGGAGATTCCGATGACCTCCGGTGGGAATTCTTCGACGATTTCTTGGACGGCCGCCAGGGGTTCAGTTTGATCCTGTAAATTTAACACCCTGACCGGGTACCCTGCACGCTGTACCGATGTAGCCACACATCCCAATCCCAATGGCAAAACCGGCATGTTAACGGTTTCGGTGTTGGCGGATATCAAAAGGACTCTCAAGGTCTTTTCTCCATGGTTCGTGTGATTCTTTCAATAAAGGGGTTCGAATTTAGAGAACATCAGACGCCCACAGCCAGGAGAAGATAACGATACCGATGGTGGCGGCCATACAGTAGGTTTGATGTCTCTTTTTCAAAAGGCGATGCAGATACATGGCGTAAACAAGTCCCAGAAAGATGCCCGCCAGAAAACCGAACAAGTGTGCCGTGAGATCCGAGTGGGCCCCTGAACCCAGAAATGCCAGCAGCGCCAAACCGCCGGCCAGGGGAAGCCAGGCCTTCTTGCGCTGGTCGGCAACTTTGATCTTCCGATCTAGCTGATATGCGGCCAGAAAGCCGACAGCGCCAAATACAGCCGTCGATGCGCCGATTGAATTATGACCGTATTGAAACAGGGCTGCATTGGCCAGGTTCCCCAAAATTCCGGTTAAAAGTATCATCAGCCAGCCGACACCCGCACCGGTGATGTTACAAACCCAAGTCCCGAATATGGCAATCCCGGCCATATTTCCGGCCAGATGCGGGGTGTCTGCGTGGAGCATCAGGGACGTAACGGTCCGGTATATGTCTCCGTTCAGAATATCAAAGGCAGACGCGCCGTATTTCCCGGCAATTTTTCCGATTCCACCGAACATATTGACTGCCATATTGCATGCCAGTAAAAACAAGGAAACCCCTATACCCGTATACGTTTTATTGTGTTCCTGGGCTCTCTGGGCATCCAGCGGCGGCTGTTGGGAATTCTCGGCATCGTATTGTGCCACAAGATCCAGGGCTCTGGCGTGGATCGTCTCATCAACCCAAATTTCCCAGCCGCTGCCGGATCTTACCATGGAATACGGCAGGCCGCACGAGGCCAGTACCAACCCATAGGTATTCGCCTGGTCTTGAGTGAGACTTTCGCATAATATTTCCATCATATCCTGCATCCAGGCAACCAAATCTTTAGATGACGGGCCGGCGATTTTAAACACGATGTGTGGGGACCGACGCCTGATTCCAGTCATGATTACTTCATCTTTCGAATACGCACCTCGGTCTGCTTCACATCCTTTAGCAATTCTACGATTTTCGACGTATCTGTTTCGCCATAGTGATACGGATAGAGTATTTTAGGTTTAAAAGTTTTTGTCGCCGATGCAACCATTTCCGGCGTCATTGTATACGGCAGGTTCACGGGCAGAAAGGCGATATCGATATCTTTTAACATCGTCATTTCCGGAGTGTTTTCCGTATCACCCGCCACATAAACCCGCTTATCTCCGAGTGTGATGACATAACCGTTACCCATGCCCTTTGGATGGTAAGGAACCCCTTTACTCCGCATATGGACAACATTGTATGCCGGCACCGCTTCTATTTTTAAACCTTTTACGACCCTAACATCGCCATTGTTCATAACGATCCCGCCTTTGACCTGGCTTGAGCAGGTCTGGGTTAACACCACATCGGTTTTTTCGGTGCGCAGAATCTCTATGGCGTTCAGATCGAGATGGTCCTGGTGCTCATGGGTTAACAGAATAAGATCGGCTTTGGGCATTTCGGAATAATCGGCCAGCCGGGTCCAAGGATCGACATGGATGATTTTCCCGCCAAGGTTGAGCATTAGTGTCCCATGGCCGATAAAGGTGATTTCCAGGTCGCCGGCGGATGTTTTAACGATATCGGTCTCGAACTTTTCTTGGGCGGTTAAAACCATCGGAAAAACCATTGACAAAAAGGGGATGAATAATAATATCTTTTTCACATGACATCTCATTGGCAAATCCTCCTATACTAAAAATGAATGCCGGTAAATCGGCTGAGCAACCGGAAACTCATCCGTATTTTTTGATGCGTTTCCTCGAATGTCCCGGACTTGAACAGATGGTCTGTACCGGTAAAATATCAATATAATCGACGGTATCATTGAAAGGTCGTTTCTGTAAATCACAAATATATAGGTCTTCCATTTTCCCGGTTTGTTTACGCGCATTTAGGGTTGAATAAAATATTGACATAACAGCGGCACTAAAATAAGAATAAACAAAGACCGACTGGTCGGTCTTATTGCTCGGAAGGAACCCGCATCATGAGTGATCTTAAGAAAAAAATCATACACGAATCGCTAAGGCTGTTTTCCTTGAACGGCTTCCTGAACACTTCAATGAGTCAGATATTAGAAGCGGCAGGCACATCAAAGGGCGGTTTTTATAATCATTTTAAGAGCAAAGAGGAACTCTTCTTCCAGGCTCTGGATGAAGCGCGTAACATTTGGCGTGAAAAGAATCTTTCCGGCCTGGATGAGATTGTAAATCCGATCGGAAAAATAAAAAGATTCCTTGAAAACTTCAGAGACCGGTATCTTAAAGATGCCGAGAATTTCCCCGGAGGGTGTATCTTCATTACATTTTCCGTTGAACTGAACGACCAGCGCCCCCTTTTATCCAGAGAAGTGAATAAAGGGTTTATAGGACTTAAACACCTGCTCAAGAGGCTTCTGGATGAAGCCAAGGCATCGGGTGGACTGAGTAACGATGTGGATACCAGGGCCATCACCGAAATGCTGTTTGCAGGGATGTTGGGCGCTACGGTTATGTACGGTGTGGATAAGTCTGATGCCAACTTGGATAGATCTATCAACACCCTGATCGACTACCTTGAAAGAATGAAGCCATTAAAGGAGGTAAGTTAAAATGATCGATTTTACATTTACAGAAGAACAGGAAATGTTCAGAAAAGCGGCTCAAGAATTTGCGGAAACACAGGTTGCCCCAAAAATTCCTGAAATGGAAAAAACCGGCAAGGTCAGTCAGGACCTTGTCAAAGCCATGGCGGAAGCTGAAATGATGGCATTGACCATTCCGGAAGAATACGGGGGTCTGGGCCTGGGATACACCGCCCGATTTATCGCGCTCGAAGAAATCAGCAAGGTTTCGGTGGCAGCGGGAATGATGCTTCAAGTTTTTGCATTGGGCATCGAACCCATTTTGAAATTCGGTACCGATGCGCAGAAAAAGAAATTTTTACCGAGCCTGGCAACGGGAGAACGGATGGCATCCACCGCTGTCACGGAGGCCACCGGCGGTTCAGATCCCACCGGCATACGCTCAACGTATAAAAAAGACGGTGAGGACTACATTCTCAACGGCCGAAAATGCTTCATAACCAACTCCCATATTGCCGACACAATTACCGTTCTTGCAAAAGACGATGAAAATCCCAAAGCCTTCTCGACCTTCATTATGGAAAAGGGGATGGAAGGATTCAAAGCCACCCATGAAGAGAACAAAGTCGGCATGCGCGGATGCAATACCGGCGAGTTGGCCTATGAAAATTGCCGGGTTCCGAAAGAAAATCTGGTTGGCGTTGAAGGAAAGGGGTTGGGGATTGCGCTGGCTGCCATCGGGGACGTCGGCAGAGGCGGCATGGCCGCCTGCGCGCTGGGTCTTCAGGCTGCGTGTCTCGAAGAATCTATTAAGTTTGCCAACGAACGGATTCTTTATGGGAAACCGATCAGCAGGTTACAGACGATCCAAAACAAACTGGCGGACATGAAAATCGATTTGGAAGCAGGCCGCCTGCTGGGTTATAGAGCCGTTTCGATGCAGGACAAGGGCGAGCGATCCAGCAACGAATTTGCTGTGTCCAAGTATTTCTCCACAGAGGCCGCTCAAAGGGCGGCCAAAATGGCCTGTGATATACACGGCGGCTATGGGTGCATGGAAGAGTATGCGGTTTCCCGCTATATGCGCGATTCCTTTGTTTTGGGCCCCTCAGCAGGCACATCCGACATTATGAAAGTCATTATCGCCCGTTGGACCCTTTCATAAAACAGTTTGGAATTGAGGGAGATATTTCCAGAAATCCTTCGATTATCCGATTCGGTATAGGATGAATACAATGTTCAAAATCGTTGTTTGTGTCAAAGCGGTACCGGACCCAAAAGAGGCGTGCAACATAAAAATCGATCCGGTCACAAAGACGCTCATGCGGTGTGATGTTCCGATGGTATTGAATCCGTTGGACAAATATGCACTGGAGGCGGCCCTTCAATTCAAAGAGGCGTTTGATGCCCATATTTCAGTGCTCAGCATGGGTCCACCCGAGGCAGGTAACATCGTAAAGGAATGTCTGGCCTTGGGTGCCGATCGAGGTTTTTTGCTTTCCGACCGGGCTTTTGCCGGTGCCGATGCCTTTGCCACGGCCTACACCCTGGCCAAAGGTATTGAAAAAATCGGCCCGTTTGACGTGGTTTTTTGTGGAATGGCCAGCAGCGACGGCAGCACGGAATGGGTCGGACCGGAAATTGCCACCTTCTTGAAAATACCCGTGGTTACACGGATAACAGAGATTGTGGAATACAATGGTCAATGGTGGACGGTAAAGGCCGAACTTGAAAACGGTTACCGTCTGGTGCGGGTACAAATTCCGGCGGTTTTTACGGTGACCAGAGCGTTGAACACGCCCCGAAGACTCAGCTTTTCAGGAATTATTAAAGCCAGGAAAAAGGAAATTACCCAGTGGGGAATTCAACAACTGGGTGTCTCTGAAGAATCGGTCGGGTTGAAAGGTTCCCCGAGCATTGTGTCGACAATTGCAACCATGGACAGCAGACGGAAGGTTGAAATCCTCGAGGGCAAACGGGAAGAAAAAGCCGAACAACTGGTCCAGAGACTGGTTAATGCCGGTGTAATTTAAAGAAAGGATCGATACGCGCAATGGAAAAATCATGCGGACCCGTGTGGGTTATTGCCGAGCAGATCGACTGCCGGATTCTTTCGGTATCATTTCAGCTCATCGGTCACGGACGAAAATTGGCAACCGCGCTGGATACGACGGTGGAAGCCATACTTTTGGGTCATGGGATGGAAGAACACCCCCGTCAATTGTTTGCGGCAGGCGGAGACCGCGTCTATCTGGGGAATGATCCGGAGCTGGCCGTTTATCAACCCGAAATTTATACTGAAATTATCGAGAAACTTGCCAAAGAAAAACAGCCTGAAATCATACTCATCGGTTCCACTTCCATGGGGAGAGAACTGGCGCCCCTGATAGCGGCAAGGCTGGATACGGGATTGACGGCTCACTGCATCGATCTGGTGATAGACGGCAATAAAGTTTTAGAGAGCAGAATACCTGCATACGGTGGACTGCTCTCGATTATCTGTCCGGACAGACGGCCCCAAATGGCAACCATCGCGGCAGGGGTTTTCCCGAACCCCGAACCGGATGAAAACAGGACAGGAGAAATTATCCCGATTGAGGTTCCAAAGGAAATTCCGCGGCGGATTCAAACCCTAACGGTCGTTCGTGAAGAACCCGAAGGTATGGACCTTGAATCGGCACCCATCATCGTTGCCGGTGGTGCGGGTGCCGGTGATCTGTCGGGATGGCGTAAAATCGCCGATCTCGCCCAAGTGCTGAACGCTGCTTTGGGCGCTACCCGACCGGCCGTTGATGAAGGCTGGGCTGCTCTTGAAACCATGATCGGACAGAGCGGAAAAATGGTAAGTCCGGAACTCTATATCGGCGTGGGCCTGTCGGGGGAATTACAGCACATGGTCGGCATTTCAGGTGCAAAAGTCATGGTCGCCATCAACAACGATGCCAAATCTCCGGTGTTTGAACAAGTGGATTACGGAATTGTCGACGACTGCCGTGAGTTTGTTCCGATATTCATCGAAAAGATCAAAGCATACCGGGAGAAACTCAAAACCTGTTGATGTCATGGTTCATGAACCCGGATGCATTGGAGGGAATCCCTTAAAACCATCGGGTTTTATTCAACGGTTGTTTTTCAAAGCTTCCCGGAGCTCTGCAAAAGTAGAAAATCTTCGACGGTAAAGAATGCTGTCCCGTTTAACCCTAATTGAGCGAAAGTTTAGAATGTGTGTCAAAAAGTGTGCTACAATGCTATTTCATCGCCTTCTCTTGCAAGAAAAAGGTCTCCAAAAAACTTCCGGCATTCTATTTCCATATTCGATAGAAAGGAATCGTTATGTTCCGGGTCGTGATGAAAAAGCGCCAGTTTTTTAACCCCGGCGCGTTCAGCTACCGCTATGGCTTTCTCCCAGCTGCTGTGACCCCACCCGCGCTTCACCTTCAATTCATCAGGGGTATATTGGGCGTCATGAATGAGAAGATCGGCATTTTTGGACAGTGCCACCACGTTGGGATCTATTCCATCCTTATGCTCGACATCCGTACAATATACTAACGTTTTTCCGCCTTCCTCAATACGATACCCATAAGCATCGCCACGATGGCTGTGCTTGGACGCTGCAAGTTTAATACCGCTGGGGTGCTCATAGGTGGTGATATCCGGCTGCAAGAAGGTAAATTTTGCACCCATCTCTTCCAAGGGGACCGGAAAGAAATCATTCTGCATTTGTGTCGAAAAAAGACTCTCAAGGTCTTTGCCCATCCGCTCTTTTCCACAGATGGATATGGTGAATTTCCGCCGAGGATCGTAAGCCGGCTCGAAATATGGAAAGCCTTGTATATGGTCCCAATGGGTATGGGATAATATGATGCTGATATTACCGAATTGTTCATGGGAACTGCTCAATAGATCATTCCCCAACTTTCGAATACCCGTACCGGCATCCAGAATAGCAATCCTGCCGGTACTAAAAGTTATTAGAATGCACGCGGTGTTTCCGCCAAATTGGGTATAATCCGGATCGGCCACCGGCATGGTTCCTCTGGTGCCATAGAACGTAACCTTCATCTTACTTCATCCTTTATCATAAAAAACAGCAGGTTTTTTTACAAATATCCGCCATTATTGAAATGAAATATCAGCGAATCCGAACAGAAGCACTATAATACATGCGGTGACGCTGATGCGACCGACGAGTTTTCTGTGAATGGTCCGGGGATGCATGGAGTTCATCAATCGTTTGTCTTATTTCAATGGTTGAGAATCGATATGTACCGCTAAACGATGAAAATCTAGCTTTTCGATTTTAAAACCGTTATGATCTCCCTGCCGAAGGCCCTCTTCTGCCAATTTTTCATTTCTTTGATGGTTCCCATGGATTTTTTATCTTCAGGATTTTTGACGGCAATTGCAGTGATCAGCGCATTATTGCAAAGCATTCCGGGATCCATATCCAATGCCCTGGCTTTTGAATCTCTCCAGGATTTAAGGACTTTTATCCGTTCCAATACTTCAGACGGCATTGTCGACACCGTTTTTCGAGGATACACCGGAAGTTCACGCTCTGTTATTTTTAAAGCGCGGGCCAGCACCTTAATCAAATCGTTTCCGTACATGGAAATCTGTCTGCCGCTCAATGCGTTGACGCCTTTTAAACGACCCAACGTTAGCGGTCTGGCGGTTGAGATCTTCAGAATCGAATCGTTTCCAATAATTTTGAACAACGGCTTGTCTTTTTTTTCTGCAACACTTTTTCTATACTGCAACAAGGCTTCGAGTACGACGAGGCTTCTCGATCTGAGCCGTCCGGCACCTTTGAATTTTAAAAACAGCGGTTCTTCATCGGGCAACATTGGCCGAACTTTGCTTAAATTATGACATTCCTCAAGGACCCAGGACAGCCGGTCTATTTTTTCAAGCTTATCGATCAGTATCTTGGCAAGGGGTAGAAGATAGATCACGTCCTTTGAAGCATACGCGATCATTTCCTCGGGCAACGGCCTTTTGGACCAGTCTTTCTTCTGGTATTTTTTATCGATATTTATCTTGAAAAACATCTTCAATACCGCTTTCAAACCGGTCTCTTTGATCCCCAGAAACCTGCAGGCGAGCTCTGTATCAAAAAGATTGTTTATCTTAATTTTAAAATCCCGGTAAAGGCTTCGAACGTCATAATCCGCACCGTGAAAAATCTTTTTTATATCCGGATTAGAAAAAAGGGGACTAAGGGGAGAAAAATTCCTAATCTGTAACGGATCAATCACAACCGATGTTTTTTCCGTGGCCAATTGAATCAAACAGACCTTTTCTTTAAAATGGTACATGGAGTCCGCTTCCAGATCAACGGCGATGACGCTTTCTTTTTCAAGGGCGCTGACCGCTTTTTCAAGTCCGGCGGCTGTATCTACGATCTGATAGTTGTTTTCCATTCAAATTTCCCTTGACCCGCAGGGTTATTTTTTCTAATTTGGTTTACTTTATTCGTGAAAAAATGGTTTCCGGGTTCTGAAATTCGAGTTCTTTTATAAAAAAACCGAATTTTCAGATGCGTAAAATTCAATGCAAAATAAAAAAAGCGTTTGACGCCGTTATTCTGCCAAGAGTTTAAAATTTTTTTACACTATAATTTAGATATTGTTTCGAATTTCCGGATAATCCGGGTTAGGTGATAATGCAATGATCAATATAACATTTCCTGATGGTAATATAAAGGGTTTTGAAAACAATCCCACGGGGTTTGATGTGGCCATGAGTATCTCGGAAGGTCTGGCACGAAATTGCGTTGCCATGGAGCTCGATTCAAAGCTTATGGATTTAAACACGAAAATTACCCAAGATTCCCGAGTCAGGCTGATCACTACCAACGACCCGGAAGCATTGGAAATCCTCCGCCACAGCGCAGCCCATGTCATGGCCCAGGCAATTTTGCATCTTTACAAAGACGCCAAGTTGACCATCGGCCCGTCGGTTGAAAACGGATTTTATTACGACATAGACATGCCGCCGCTTTCAGAAGATGATTTTGCAAAAATTGAAGCTGAAATGAAGAAGACCATTAAGGCCAAAGTCCCCTTTCGACGGCGTGTCGTCTCAAAATCCGAAGCACTGGAATTTTACAAAGACGAGCCGTATAAACTCGAAATGATTATTGAACTGGAAGATGTGAGCATATCCTTTTATGAACACGACGATTTTACCGATTTATGCCGCGGCCCCCATCTTCCGCATGCCGGTTTTATTAAAGCCGTAAAGCTCATGAAAGTATCCGGCGCATACTGGCGTGCAGACCAGACAAAGGCACAGCTTCAGAGAATATACGGCACGGCATTTTTCACCAAGAAAGAACTGGATAACTATCTCTATTTCCTTGAGGAGGCCAAAAAAAGAAATCACCGCAAAATCGGTATTGCCCTCGATCTTTTCAGTTTTCACGATGAAGCACCGGGGATGCCCTTTTTTCATGCCAACGGGATGGTGGTCTGGAACGCCCTTTTGGACTACTGGAGAGAGGAACACCGGGCTGCCGGATATGTGGAGACCAAAACCCCGATTCTACTTCAGCGGTCGTTATGGGAAAAAAGCGGCCACTGGGACAATTACCGGGAAAACATGTATTTCACCACCATCGACGACAATGCGAATGCAATAAAGCCGATGAACTGCCCGGGCGGAATGCTGATGTACAAAACAAAACGCCATTCTTACAAGAATCTTCCGATCCGGGCATCCGAAATCGGGTTGGTTCATCGTCATGAGCTTTCCGGAGTTTTGTCCGGACTTTTCCGTGTCCGGGCGTTTCACCAGGACGATGCGCACATTTTTATGACGCCCGAACAGATTCAGGATGAAATTCTGGGTGTATTGCAGCTGGAAGAACGCATTTACAAAACCTTTGGCCTCGGATTCAACCTGGAGCTATCCACACGTCCGGAAAAATCCATCGGCACCGATGCCCAGTGGGAAGTGGCCACCAAAGGTCTGGAAGCAGCCCTTGACACTTACGGCAAAGCATACAAGATCAATGAAGGCGACGGCGCTTTCTACGGGCCCAAAATCGACTTCCATATCAAAGATGCCCTGGGCCGGACCTGGCAATGCGGAACGGTTCAACTGGATATGTCATTGCCTGAAAGATTCGACCTTTTCTATATCGACAAGGATAACGAAAAGCGTCGCCCCATAATGATTCACAGGACGGTCTACGGCTCAATAGAACGATTTTTTGGTATTCTCATCGAACATTTTGCAGGGAAATTTCCCCTGTGGATGGCCCCTGTCATGGCCGTTATTCTCCCCATTAACGATGATTTTGCGCCCTATGCAAACGATGTCAGAATAAAATTTGAAACCGCCGGGGTTCGCACAGAAGTGGACAGCCGAACCGAAAGCCTGAACAAAAAAGTTCGAGCTGCACAGCTGGACAATATTCCGCTGATCCTGACGGTGGGCAAAAAAGAAAAAGAATCCGGAAATCTTTCCGTCAGAACCCTCGACGGCAACGTCAGGTTCGGAGTTACCCACCAAGGGTTTTTGGACAGGGTCCTTTCCCACATCCGCCAAAGAAAGCTCGATCTTGAAATCTTCTGACCGATGGAGTGAACATTTGACATGAAAGATTCCGGGAATATGAATGCGGGAATTACAACCCATGAAATCAAATGGTGCGACCTGCGCTGTGAAGATGCCGACGTTGCAAAACTCGACGCCCTGGACGGGTCCTGCCGCACCTTTCAGTCACTCTGGTGCAAGAATCTTAAAAAACATGTCACCAAAAACGCGCCCTGTGAAGCGTTGTTCGGGAAAAGACGACCCACAACCGGGTTTTAAAACAGGTTTCAGGGGTCAGGGATCAGAAGATTATAAAAACTCCGTTTATCGTTCGATCTGCCGGCAAAACAAACAAAATTACGTTGGGAAAAATACACAAAATTACGGTTTATTGGTTTCCGATTCTCGTTTACTGTCTTTTGATTTATATTCAGTCTTCCCACCCCTCCCCCCAAAGTCTGCCGGACTGGCCGTTTATCGATAAGCTACTCCATTTCGCATGCTATGCCCTTCTCGGCGCCCTTTTTGTAAGGGCATTCAACACAACGCCGATAAAACACACTTTAAAGCTTGTCTTGATCCTCAGCATGCTTTTATCTTCGCTTTACGGAATCAGCGATGAAATCCACCAGTCTTTTGTCCCCTTCAGAACCGCTGATGTGATGGATGCTCTTTCAGACATCCTCGGCAGCATCGCAGGGG